>ENA-UOYN01000096-UOYN01000096.1-marine-metagenome-genome-assembly--contig:-NODE-96-length-46742-cov-5.939341_pt1 | contig 46742 bp, 40 predicted proteins | sample MGYA00238176_ERZ767358 | MGnify/ENA primary metagenome ERZ767358 (study PRJEB28950, sample SAMN06266238) | marine metagenome | isolation source: Columbia River Estuary | place: USA:Columbia River Estuary...
GATTCTTGCTCTACTAATTTTTAAATTTCTTGTTTTCTTAATGTCTTTACTATGATTCAGGAACTAAGACCTCAATGTTACTGTCTTCTGTCTTTCTCTCCAGATTCCCCCATAAAATCTTGAACCGTTCTAAAACCAACATAGCTTCTCGCAGTGTCCTGATATTCAAAATCTCTTGTACTTACCTGCAAGAAATAAGCAACGTCCTTCCAAGAACCTCCTCTAATCACTTTCTTTGGATTGTTTTTATCTCCGGCAAAAGGATTCATAGTAGACACGTATTCATAAGAACCTGGATCAAAGGAAGAAGCGGTCCATTCAGACACATTCCCTGCCATGTTGTAAAGGTTGTAGTCATTGGCTGCATAAGATTTAGCTTCCACAGTATATAGCGCTGTATCTGAAGCATAATCACCTCTTTGAGGCTTAAAATTAGCCATAAAACAACCATTATCTCCCAACAAATAAGGTCCTCCCCAAGGGTAAGTACCGCCTTTAATTCCTCCTCTAGCAGCGTATTCCCATTCTGCCTCTGTAGGAAGTCTGAAAGGATTTACTGTTTGGGCTCCCCTAACACGCTGATCATCATTCTTTAATTTTGTCCTCCAATGGCAAAAAGCCTGAGCCTGTTTCCAAGTAACCCCAACAACTGGATAATCTGAATAAGCGTCGTGCCAGAAGTAGTCGTTGTGCATGGGCTCATTATAAGCGTAGGCAAAGTCTTTAATCCAAACGGTTGTGTCAGGATACACCATAGCCACTTCTTTTCTGATATAATTTTTTCTATTATCAGAACGCGCAGCAATAGCAGCTTCTATATCCAACCAATTGTAAGTGTATTTTAATTCTTTAACCCTAAAACTTCTTTGACCGTTATACGTCTCTTCTTCAGATAAATAAAGCTGGTCCATGACCTCTGCGTAATACTCGTCAGGATAATCTTTTGTATTCCAAATAATGTCTTCTGCCCTATTTAGAGTGTATCCAGCATAAGGATTTTCAGGATCTGTTGGAGCATTGTAGAACTTGTATTTTTCATATGGAGTCATATTCGTAGTATCTGACTCTTTAAAGGCAAATAAACCAATGCCTTCATCTTCAGGAGTTAAACCTAAATCGTCTGCTAAAATAGCTAATTTCACACGCACAATAGAATCCTTGACCCAGTTCACGTATTCTCTGTATTCCGCATTGGTAATTTCCGTGTTGTCCATATAAAAAGACTTTACCGTAAATGTTTTAGTGGGAGCGTTTAAGGCACTCGCCATATCTTCCTCAGATTTTCCCATGACAAAAGAACCACTAGGAATCAATTCCATTCCGAATGGTTTTTCAGAAAACCATTTTTGACCTGGAGCACCAATTAATTCTCCTTTTGTGTTATTTGACTTACAACTAAAAAACAATAATAAAGCTAGCATACTATATATAGAAGTTTTTACAGTTGTGTATGAGATTATATTTTTCAAAATAATAGATGTTCTTTTTATAATGTTAACAAAAATAGCATGATGCTACTTAAATAAAACCTTTTTTTTGCGCTTTAAACCACCTTTCTGGAATATTGTGATTACAAGCCGCTAAATAATCTTGTTCTGTGCAGGGTAATAACGCCGTAGCTGCGGCTTTATTATCCTCAGTCTCTAAAAAAGATACCCCAACCCACCAACGCTGTGTAAACTGGCTTTTATAAAAAACCAAGTCCCTGTCTTCAAAAGGGAGGGTGTATTTAATAAAGTTATCTGGTGATTCCAAAGGAGATTCAGGATGTCTAAATCCATACCCCTCCATAAAGTACCATATCATTTGAGCAACCATCTGGGTGCTCTGAGGATGATTGTCACTTTCAAAAATTCCAAAAACAGCCACAGTATCACTCAAACCAGCATACCTAGAAAGCGTGCAAATTTCTCTGCCATCAAAACCATTGGGAGAGAAATCACTGCCTCCGCCCATTTCAGAGGCCCTAACAGCCCTTGCGTCTATACCTACAATGTGCGCCCCTCTCAAAACAGGTTCCGCCACGCTTAAATCTTTGGTTAGACTTCCCAATCTGTAAGCATCAAAAAAAAGTCTATCCATCAAATCCATGGCCTCCTGAGCGTTAAAATAGCTCTGGTAACCAAGGTTTGAAAAATTAAATAAATTATTGGGCTTTTCGGTGATAATCTTACTCATATAAGAGTGAGATGAAATCAATTCATCTTGGCTGCCAAAGTCAAAACGACTGTCTACGGAAACCATATTGACCATTTTCCCACTCAGATCAAAAGACCTGTAAATAGGGTAGGTAATATCTTGAGTAGCCCCAACAATAATGGGTACTATGCCCTTAGTAACCAATTCAGAAACTACCTGATTCAACACATAGTAGGTATCTGAAACCTCAGCACCTTCTGGCACATCTCCAAGATCCACCACAGCACTATTCCAATTGCCAAACATGAGCTTGTACCATTGAATTCTAATGGCGTCAATAGCTAATCTATACGGCTTTTTTTCAAAGGCATTTCTGGATTCATGTACCCCTAAAAAAGCCAATTGAACGCCATCTAAAGGAGGAATCCCTGATTTTTGCGTATGTACTTTTATTTTATTTCCAATAGCCTGCTCCGGTAAAAGTGCACTATGTGCCAAAACTTTATCTGAGACGGGGAGTAAAAATTCTAAGGCCATGTCAAAAGATGATAAGGGAAATTAAATACTATTTTTTAGCCGTTGCTTTTGGCTTGGCTTTAACAGCCGATGCCTTTTTAGTGGTCGTTTTCTTAGCAGCCGTTTTTTTCTTAGGGGCCGCTTTCTTCTTAGGGGCCTTTTGTTCTATGATGGCCTCTGCTTGTTCCAAGGTCATGGCTTCCACCGCCACTTCCTTTGCCAGTTCAATTTTTACTTTACCCTTCAAAATATTATGGCGTCCCCACCTGGCTTTTTCAATTCTAACCCCAGCTTCCGGCCAGTCATGTATTACTTTTTCAATTTCTTTTTGCTTTTTTAACTCAATGAGTTCTGCAATGTCTGCAGTAGATAAAGCATCAGAATCATATTTTTTATTCACGTTTATAAATAGCCCATTCCATTTTATAAAAGGACCAAAACGACCTGTCCCTTTAGTCACTTCATGGTTATCATAGTGTGCGATTGGGGCGTCTGCTTTTTGCTTCTCAACAATAAGTTCTACGGCCCTATCAAAGCTAACATCCATAGCGCTTTCTGCCCTATCCATAGAAACAAACGCTTCTCCAAACTTAATGTATGGACCAAATCTGCCCACATTGGCTAGAACTTCTTTACCCTCATAGGTGCCTAATTCACGGGGCAATTTGAATAAATCCAATGCCTCTTGAAAAGTGATTGTACCCAGTGATTGTTCTGGCAAAAGACTGGCAAACACGGGTTTCTCCTCGTCGTCTGCATGGCCTATTTGTGCCATAGCACCAAATTTACCCAAACGAACAATAAGGGGTCTTCCGGACTTGGGGTCGTCTCCCAAAAGTCTTTCTCCAGAAGCCCTTTCCGCATTTTCCTCTACATTGAGTACTTTGGGATGAAAGTCTTGATAGAAATTTTTCATCACTTTTTTCCAATCCTCTGTGCCTTGAGCTATCTCATCAAAATCTTCTTCTACTTTAGCCGTGAAATGATAATCCATAATAGAAGCAAAGTGATCCACTAAAAAATCATTGACAATCATGCCAATGTCTGTTGGGACCATTTTGCCCTTGTCAGAGCCTACATTTTCAGAAAGTGTACTGGCTTTTAAGACGTCTTTAGAGAGCACCAACTGTTGGTATGCCCTTGCGGTTCCTTCTATAGTACCTTTTTCCACATACCCCCTATTTTGAATGGTAGATATGGTTGGCGCATAGGTAGATGGTCTTCCAATACCTAATTCCTCAAGTTTCTTTACTAAAGAAGCTTCTGAATACCTGTAAGGAGGTCTTGAAAAACGTTCGGTAGCTGTAATGTTTTGATAATCCAAGCTTTCAGATAGACTCATTGCAGGTAACATACCTTCTTGTTCCTCCTGATCTTCGTCATCTACTCCTTCCAGATAAACCTTTAAAAAACCTTCAAAAGTAATGACCTCTCCACTGGCTGTGAATTGTTCGTCATGGGTGTTGGCCGCAATTTTAACATTGGTTCTTTCTAATTGAGCATCTGACATTTGAGAAGCCAAGGTACGTTTCCAAATAAGGTCATATAATTTGGCTTGGTCCCTGTCACTCACTGGATTTTGAACCATCATATTTGTAGGTCTAATGGCCTCGTGAGCCTCTTGAGCTCCTTTGGTCTTACCCCTAAAATCTCTCGGATGAGAGAAAGATTTTCCATAATTTTCTATAATCGCAGCAGCAGCAGCTTCTTTTGCCTCTTTGGAAAGATTAACGCTGTCTGTTCTCATATAAGTAATGTGTCCAGCCTCGTAAAGTCTCTGGGCTACTTGCATGGTTTTAGATACAGAAAAATAAATTTTTCTAGAAGCCTCTTGTTGTAATGTAGAGGTGGTAAATGGTGCAGCAGGTGTTTTTTTCGCAGGCTTCTTTTCCAATTGCGCCACTGAAAAATGAGCCCCAATATTTTGATTTAAAAAGGCAGATGCAGCCCCTTGGTCAGCAAAGGTCTTGTATATTTTTGCAGAAAACAATACCCCAGCCTGGGTCTTGAATTGGGCCGTAATTTTAAAGGAAGCTTCAGGATTAAATGAGTCAATCTCTCTTTCTCTCTCTACAATAAGTCTTACAGCAACGGATTGAACCCTTCCTGCAGAAAGTCCTGGCTTAATTTTTTTCCACAACACAGGAGACAATTCATAACCTACCAAACGATCTAAAACACGCCTGGCTTGCTGTGCATTGACAAGATTGTAATCTATCTCTCTAGGGTTTTGAATCGCATGCTGCACCGCAGATTTTGTAATAGAGTTAAATACAATCCTCTTGGTTTTGGCTTTATCTAATTTCAAAGTTTCTGACAAATGCCAAGAAATAGCCTCTCCTTCTCGGTCCTCATCACTAGCCAACCAAATGATCTCTGCTTTATTGGCCAATACTTGTAATTGTTTTACCAATGCTTTTTTATCGGAGGAAACTATATATTTTGCTTCAAAATCATCATCCACTGCTACCCCCAATTCCTTGGACGGAAGATCTGCAATATGCCCATAACTAGAGGCTACTTTAAAATCTGGTCCTAAAAATTTTTCTATGGTTTTGGCTTTTGCCGGGGACTCTACAATTACTAAATTCTTTGCCATTGATCGTATTTATGGAAACAAAAGTAGGTCAATTTTTTTATTTTAACCGGTCTCAGTCATATCTGTTTTGAATAGCACCTTTAAATAAAGCCCTACTAAGGACCAAAAAATCCATGACAAAATGTCACTAATTTGAATTTAGTACTATCTTTGTAAACCATTTTAAATACCGCTTACTCCCCTATGGAAAAAACTATTGATCCAAACATACAAGGAACCGCATTGAAGCTAAACCTTCAAGGCTCAAACGCAAAAAAACTTTATATAGAAAGTTATGGTTGCGCCATGAATTTTTCAGATTCCGAAGTAGTTGCGTCAATATTAGCCGCTGAGGGGTATCACACCACAGAGGTATTAGAAGAAGCAGACCTTGTGCTGATCAATACTTGCTCCATCAGAGATAAGGCGGAACAAACCGTAAGAAAACGCTTAGAGAAATTTCAGGCCGTGAAACGCAGCAACCCACAAATGAAAGTAGGGGTGTTAGGGTGTATGGCAGAAAGACTCAAAACAAAGCTACTCGAAGAGGCCAAAATTGTAGATATGGTAGTAGGCCCAGATGCCTATAAAGACATTCCTAATTTACTTAAAGAAGTGGAGGCTGGAAGAAATGCCGTCAATGTGATTTTATCAAAAGAGGAAACCTATGGGGACATTGCTCCTGTGAGACTGGCCAGCAATAAAATTACCGCTTTTGTTTCCATTACAAGAGGCTGTGACAATATGTGTACTTTTTGCGTAGTCCCATTTACAAGGGGGAGAGAAAGATCCAGAGACCCACTTTCCATACTTACAGAAATACAGGACCTCTGGGACAAAGGCTATAAAGAAATAACCCTTTTAGGGCAGAATGTAGACAGCTACCTTTGGTACGGAGGTGGTTTAAAAAAAGATTTTAATAAAGCCACCCAAATGGCTCAGGCTACAGCAGTAAATTTTTCACAGTTGTTAGAAAAAGTAGCGCTAAAGTTTCCTGAAATGAGAATTCGTTTTTCCACTTCAAATCCACAGGACATGACCTTGGATGTGGTTAGAACCATGGCGGCACATTCAAATATTTGCAAGCACATTCACTTGCCCGTACAAAGCGGAAGTAACCGTATTCTAAAAGCCATGAACCGCCAACACACTAGAGAAGAATATATGGCTCTTATAGACAATATTAGGGCTATAATCCCTGACTGTGCTATTTCTCAAGATATGATTATTGGGTTCCCCAATGAAACCGAAGCAGACCACAAGGACACCCTGAGCCTTATGGAGTATGTAAAATATGATTTCGGTTATATGTACTCCTACTCAGACAGGCCAGGAACTGCAGCTGGAAAAAACTTAGCAGACAATATCCCGGAAACCTTAAAAAGCAAAAGACTTGCAGAAGTCATAGCCGTCCAACGCAAACATGCTGCCATGCACACTCAAAATAGGATAGGTAAAATTGAAACCGTGTTGGTAGAGGGGGTATCTAAAAAATCAGAGAAAGACCTCATGGGAAGAAACAACTACAATGCCGTAGTGGTATTTCCAAGAGAAACTTATAAAATTGGTGACCTAGTTGCAGTAAAAATTACAGATTGCACCTCCGGAACCTTATTAGGAAAAGCCATTTCACACACCAAACTTTCATCATAATGGAAAACTTGCAAGCCATTAAACAACGATTTGAAATTATTGGAAATGACCCTACATTAAATAGGTCATTGGAGAAGGCTATTCAGGTAGCCCCTACAGATATCTCCGTATTGGTTACAGGAGAAAGTGGGGTAGGAAAAGAATCTATTCCAAAAATCATTCACGGACTTTCCCACAGAAAACACTCAAAATACATTGCCGTAAACTGCGGAGCTATTCCAGAAGGCACCATAGATAGTGAACTTTTTGGTCATGAAAAAGGCGCTTTTACAGGCGCAACAGCAACCAGAAGTGGCTACTTTGAAGTGGCAGATGGTGGAACTATTTTTTTAGATGAAGTAGGAGAATTGCCTTTAACCACACAAGTGAGACTCCTTAGGGTACTAGAAAATGGAGAATTCTTAAAAGTAGGGTCCTCACAAGTCCAAAAAACCAATGTAAGAATAGTCGCTGCTACCAACGTAGAAATGACCAAAGCCATTCAAGAAGGCAAATTCAGAGAAGACCTTTATTACCGATTAAGCACTATTGAGATAGGGGTTCCTCCATTGCGCACTAGAAAAGAAGACATCCATCTTTTATTTAGAAAATTTGCATCGGACTTTGGACAAAAATATAAGATGCCTACCATTCGACTTTCAGAGGAAGCGGTTCAAATGCTCATAAAATACAGGTGGCCAGGCAACATTAGACAACTCCGAAACATTGCGGAACAAATATCTGTATTGGAATCTTCAAGAGAAGTAAATGTAAAAACCCTACAATCCTACCTCCCACAGGTACACAGCAGCCAATTGCCTGCAGTCATTGGATCTGAAAAACAATCTAGTGATTTCTCCAATGAAAGAGAAATACTGTATAAGGTACTCTTTGACATGAAAGGAGACCTCAACGACTTGAAAAAACTGACTTTAGAATTGCTAAAAGGAAAAGATGGTGCTTCAGTACAAAAAGAAAACGACAACCTCATTAGAAAAATATACGGTAATGAGTCTCAAAAATCCACGCAATTAGAAGCACTTTCCTCTTATCAAGAAAATGAGGACAATTATGACGACGAGGCGGTTTCAGACAATGATTATGAACCCCTTCCCTCTAAATCAATATTAGCCATTCAAAACAGTGCTTCTGAAAAAGACCATATGCCTGATTCAAATCCTTCCGACAAGTACCATTTTGCAGAAGAAATTGAAGAAGAAGAAACCCTATCTTTACATGACAAAGAAATTGAGCTCATTATTAAAGCCTTAGATCGCAATAAAGGGAAAAGAAAATTAGCAGCATCCGAGTTAGGTATCTCAGAAAGAACACTTTACAGAAAAATCAAACAATACAACCTCTAATGCGCCATTATACATTTAAAACTTTTAGGTTAGAAATTAAAATAGCCCTAATCATAATCATTGCACTAACACTAAACGGCTGTGGAATTTACAATTTCACAGGAGGGAATGTGGGTACAGCTAAAACATTTCAGGTAAACTTTTTTCAAAACTACGCCTCAGACAATCCAGGCTCTACCATAGAACCTGGCTTAGACAATACTTTTACCCTAGCATTGCAAGATTTCATACAAAATCAAACCAGTCTAGACCTCACAAATACCAACGGAGATCTTATTTATGAGGGGGAAATTGTAGAGTTCAGGGTATCTCCAATGTCTGCAACTGCCCAACAAACTGCGGCTCAAAACAGGTTAACTATAGGTATTAATGTGCGTTTTTTCAACACGACCAAAGAAGACGCAGATTTTGAAAAAAGATTTTCGTTTTTTTATGACTACCCAGCAGATTCCATGCTAGACAGTGTCAAGAATGACGCTTTTGATGCCATATTTGAAAGGATACTCCAGGATATATTTAGTGCCTCTCTAGCAGACTGGTAAACCATAGACAACTATTTAAAGGGAACTCCTTATATTAGCCACATGCAAGTAAGTCGCTTTACAGATCTATTAGAAAAACCTTTGGAAATAATACAAGAGTCAGACCTGTCTGCATTGCGACAGATTGTGGAAACTTACCCTTATTTTCAGGCAGCCAGAGGAATGGAATTAATAGGCTTAAAAAACGCTAATAGCTTTAAATACAACGCCGCCCTAAAAAAACATGCTGCCTACACCTCGGATCGCTCTTGGCTTTTTGAAATAATCACACAAGAAGCTTTTAACAGCCAGACAAAAGTGAAGAAAGCGCCTCAAACCTCGCTTTCTAAAGAAACAGACCTAGCAAAACAAGGCGCAGAACCATCGGAAATACCCACTATTACTCAAAAATATACTGAAGAAGATTACACGGAACAAACTTCGGATAAAAAAAACGACTCTCAGCAAGTCAAAGAAGCAAACTTTTCTTCCCTTGAGCTCGGTAAACCACTAGAATTTAACAAAAATGATCGATATTCTTTTGAAGAGTGGCTGCAATTGAGTGCTAAAAATTCTGTTGAGAACAAAACTGAAACAAGCATTGTAAAAACCTCCGATACGCCCAAAAAAGCAGCTAAAATGGCACAAATTAATGCCTTTATAGCCACAAACCCTAAGATGAGTACTCCTTTGACAAACCCAGAAGAAATAACGATTAAAGACGCTCAGAAAATAAACAAGGAAGCGTTAATGACAGAAACACTAGCCAGGGTTTACTTAGAGCAAAAAAAATATAAAAAAGCCCTTCAAGCCTATAAAATATTAAGTTTGAAATATCCAGAAAAAAATAGTTTCTTTGCAAGCCAAATTAAAGTGGTACAAAAATTAATTAAAGAGAATTTATAGTCATGAGTACATTTACCATATTTCTAATCCTGATCCTTATTGTTAGTGTTTTACTAATGCTTGTTATTATGGTCCAAAACCCTAAAGGTGGCGGATTGTCTTCTTCATTAGGAGGAGGTTCAAGCCAAGTAGTTGGTGGCGTTAAAAAAACAGGCGACTTTTTAGACAAGAGTACTTGGACACTTGCCACGCTTTTAATTGTTTTAATTTTACTTTCAAACGTAGCTTTAAAAGGCAATTACGCGGGTGCAGATTCTAAACTTTTAGATACTGAAATTAATACTGCAGCTCCAGAAGTACTCCTTGAAGAAGCTGTTGAAGTTCCTGTGGAAACTTTAGAGGTTCCAGCAAAATCAGAAGATACTCAAGAGTAATACCCTGAAAGACAAAGGGTCTTTTTTAAGATATTTAAAATGCCAGCTTATGACAAGCTGGCATTTTTTTTTACGGTTTTGTCATAAAACTGAATTGGCACAATTTATGACACTAGTTGTGCATAAAATTAAATTATCTAAATAATCATATTATGGCTAAAATTAACATTAAACCATTGGCAGACAGGGTACTGATTGCCCCTATGGCCGCTGAAACCAAAACAGCTTCTGGAATATACATACCAGACACTGCTAAAGAAAAACCACAAAACGGTAAAGTAGTCGCGGTTGGTCCTGGCACCAAAGATGAAAAAATGACCGTAAAAGTTGGAGACACTGTACTGTACGGAAAATATGCAGGTACAGAACTTAAGCTAGAAGGCGCAGATTATATTATGATGCGAGAAAGCGACATTTTAGCAATTGTTTAATTAGAAACGAAAAAGAAATCATGGCAAAAGACATTAAATTTGATATAGATGCAAGAGATGGCCTTAAAAGAGGGGTAGACGCACTTGCAAATGCAGTAAAAGTAACTTTAGGCCCAAAAGGCAGAAATGTAATTATTAGCAAATCATTTGGAGCCCCTTACGTAACAAAAGACGGGGTTACGGTTGCTAAAGAAATTGAATTGGCAGACCCTTTAGAAAATATGGGTGCTCAAATGGTAAAAGAAGTTGCTTCTAAAACCAATGACCTCGCAGGAGATGGAACTACCACTGCAACTGTATTGGCACAATCCATCGTTAAGGAAGGCTTAAAAAATGTTGCTGCTGGAGCAAATCCAATGGATTTAAAAAGAGGTATTGACAAAGCGGTAGAAGCTATTGTAGAAGACCTTGCCAAGCAATCAAAAAAAGTAGGAGACTCTTCAGAGATGATCAAGCAAGTAGCTTCTATTTCTGCCAACAATGACGAAACTATTGGGGACCTCATCGCGCAGGCATTCGGCAAAGTGGGAAAAGAAGGTGTAATTACTGTAGAAGAAGCTAAAGGCACAGATACTTATGTAGATGTTGTGGAAGGTATGCAATTCGACAGGGGTTACTTATCGCCATACTTTGTGACTGATTCAGAGAAGATGGTTGTAGAACTAGAAAGCCCTTATATCTTGTTGTTCGACAAGAAAATCTCTGCTATGAAGGATTTACTCCCTGTATTAGAGCCTGTAGCACAATCTGGAAAACCATTATTGATCATTGCAGAAGATGTAGACGGAGAAGCATTGGCTACTTTAGTGGTTAATAAATTAAGGGGGTCACTTAAAATTGCTGCAGTAAAAGCGCCAGGTTTTGGAGACAGAAGAAAAGCCATGTTAGAAGACATTGCAATTCTAACTGGAGGAACTGTTATTTCAGAAGAACGCGGCTTCTCTTTAGAAAATGTCACTATGGATATGTTAGGGACTTCTGAAAAAATAACCATAGACAAAGACAATACGACAGTTGTAAATGGTGCTGGTGATAAAAACAACATCAAGACAAGGGTCAACCAAATTAAAGCACAAATTGAATCTACTACTTCTGACTATGACCGTGAGAAGCTTCAAGAGCGTCTCGCTAAATTAGCTGGAGGGGTAGCGGTACTTTATGTAGGTGCGGCTTCTGAAGTAGAAATGAAAGAGAAAAAAGACCGCGTAGACGACGCCCTTCACGCTACAAGAGCAGCGGTAGAAGAAGGTATTGTAGCTGGTGGTGGTGTAGCTTTAGTGAGGGCTAAATCTGCATTGTCTAAAATTAAAGCACTTAATCCAGACGAGGAAACCGGAATTCAAATTGTGGCCAGAGCTATTGAAGCACCACTGAGAACCATTGTTGAAAACGCTGGAGGAGAAGGTTCTGTTGTGGTTTCTAAGGTAATGGAAGGTAAAGCAGATTTTGGATATGACGCCAAAACAGAAACCTATACCAACATGCTTAAAGCAGGAATTATAGATCCTAAGAAAGTAACTAGAGTGGCCTTAGAAAATGCTGCCTCAGTTGCTGGAATGATCTTAACTACAGAATGTGCTTTGACTGACATTAAAGAAGAAAGCGGTCATTCTCACGCTGGACCAGCAATGGGCGGCGGCGGAATGCCAGGCATGATGTAATGTTTTAATACCATATAAAAACCCCCTTTGGACGTCCAAAGGGGGTTTTTTATTTTAAAAAATCAGAGAATACGCTAAACAAGCATGGCCAAGGCCATAGCAATCATTATTGCATTTTCAATAAAAGTAGCCTGTGTCATGGGTAGCTTCAACGCAGTTCCCAAGCAAGCACATTGGATTTGCTGCTTACTTAAAAGAGATTGTACCACCCCAATCGTAGTGGCCCCTAAAATAATTAAAGTAATGACCAATACTTGGAACACCCCTATTCTCATTAAAAGCAACACCCCCAATGCCAGCTCTATAAAAGGATATATTTTTCCATAAAAAGAAAGCCGCTTGGCAATAGGATCGTACATGGCAAAACTTGCTGGAAAGCCCTTTAAATCCAATAATTTAAAAAAGGCGAACACCAAGTAAAATAAAGCCATAAAATCCAACATCATTTCAGACCACAATAAGGCAAAGCCCAATTCGCGAATGTCTGCAAAATAGGCTAGAAAAACGCCGCCAATCAAATATCCAAAGATTAAATAGAGGGGCTTAAGCTGCTTCCAAGGAGAATCAACAACATTTAAATGGTCGGTGTTATTGTGGTGATCTACCTCAGAAACAGGAACCGTAATTTTATCTTGCTCCAACGTTTCAACACGATATTTCTCTCCTAATAATTTTTGAATATCGGCTGCTTTAGGGCGCAGCTTGGCTTGAATAAAAGCACGATTCAAAGTTAAATCTACTATGACATGCGACACCCCTTCCATGGCTTCAATGGTCTTTTTAACATTTGCTACACAGCCCATGCAAGTCATTCCTGCTACACTATAAATTGTTGTTGCATCCATTAATTGTCAAAATAATAACGGTTCATTTGCTGTTTTTTATAATCTATCACATACAGTTTTTCCTTATAAATGATAGCGTCTATAGGCTTTTCCAATCCAGTCTCAATGATTTGAGCCAATTGTCCGTCTTTAAAAAACACCAACAACCTATGGTTCTCAAAATCTGTTACAAAAACCTGCGTTTCGCTCACGTATAAACCCGTAGCAGCATTCATTTTCTGATCCACTCCAATCATTCTCACAAAAGTACCACGCTTGTCGAACAACTGAATTCTATTATTATAGGCGTCTGCCACCCAAATATTTTGGTCCGTAATCTGAACATCTGTAGGGTAATAAAACTGCCCAGCGTCTTTTCCTTCGGTACCTATAGAAATCCAGTCTGCTCCATTAAAGTACAAAATCCTATGGTTGTAGAAATCTGCAATAGCGCGCTCTTCTCCAAAAACAGCAATGGATGCAGGTGCATCTAAGGAGTCCTTTAAAATTAGAGGCAGCGGAGACTTTGAAGGTAGCTTAAACTGTGCAATGGTGTCAGATCCATATTGTGGCACCCACAATCCTTGCGCATTCGCATCTATATGCATGGGTCTGTCCAATCCCAATATACTGTCTTGAACTTGCCCTAAACTATTTACAGCAATCAGTCTATTGTGGTCTCCATCAGAGAGCCAAAACTGGTCCTCAAAGACCCCAATACCAATAGGATTAATCCCCGGAAGAGATAGGGAATCTTCCAACACCCATTGCTGGGTAGCTGGTGTCTTGCGCTCACAACTCACTAGAGTGATGAGTGCCACTAAAACAATCGAAAAAATATATTTTACCTGTCTCATACTATTTGTCTTCTATTCGTTCGTATTTACAACACATTGGCAATCCGTCATAAGTGTTTTCACTAGCTTTATGGTCTTTGGTGTCATGTCCTGCTGCTGCAATTGCTTTTGAAATAGAGGCTAAATCTAAAGCTGCTGCGTCATAAGAAATGTCTAGCATTTTTGTTTTGGCATCCCAAGCGGCAGCTGCAACTCCTTGCAATCTAGAAGTGGCCTTTAATATTCTCGCTTCACACATTTCACAGTTTCCGGCCACAAACATTTTTTTAGACACCACTCCTGCAACCCCTTGATCTACAGCAGCTAAAGGTGCATCTGTCTCTACCAGTCCATTGGCTCTGGTAATCACTGTTTTCATAGGTGTGTAACCCGCTTTTTCTACCTGTTGTACTACAGCAGTTAACGAAAGTGACTTTTCAGAAGGGTATTGAAAACTAAAATCTCCCGTTTCAATATCTATCTGTACTCCCTTAATTCCTTTGAATTCTTTGAATTTTTTCTCCAGGCCATAAGCGCAAAAAGGACAGCCTAAACCGTCTACTTGTACTTGAAAATCATCCATACTCTTTTGTGCAAATGCCAGGGAGCTACCGAGCATTAAAAAGCTAAAAATTGATATAATTATTGTTTTCATAATGGTGTTTTTAAAAGGTTAAAAAGTAAAGCGAGTTCCCAAGAACAAGCTTCTGTTAAAAGTCATGTTTTGAGGCATATTGTTAATCATTGGAAGCTGATATGCCAAGTCAAAGGTGATATTTTTTCTAGCGTATTGTATGCCTTGGGCATACAAAAGCTGATACCCCTTTTGCTCCCACAACCACTGCTGGGTATACTCAAAAAATAAATTAATCTGCCTATTGGGGTATTGTGGCTTAAGAAGTGGCAAACCAAATCCCAATTTGTGCTGCAGAAAATCTAAATCTCCTTCGGGAATATGATTGAGTCCCAGCTCAAATGAGATGCCGTATTTGAGGCTTTCATAACCTGCTACAAAACCGTAATACCCTTGGTACAAACCACTGCTGAGCTCCATGACGCCTAGTGCCTCTCCGGTTGGAAGCGTCTGAAGTGTTTTGGCGACCATTCTAAAGGTCTTTCCTGTTCCATCTATTCTGAGGAATTGATATTTGGCTAAGAGCTTGACATCGGCCAGGGACTGGCCAGAAGTTCCGTCTGCCAACTCATAAGAAACTTTAGGGATGTGAATGGCTACAAGTGCATTTGAACTGATCAGATAATGCAGCATTATAGGGGTGTATTTAAAGGTCCCCATAGCGGTTTTTCTGTGTTCAATTAAAGTTTTGGCCGTAAAACTTCCACCACCCAACATAATGGGTTTGTCTGAAGTAATTGGGGGTCCTTGAGCGAAAAGACTGACTGAAAAGCACCCAAATATACCTAGGGCGTAGAGGTATTTAATACAATATTTCATCGTAGATTTTTTTTTAAATTAATAGCACTGCATCCAAAACATTTGGAAGAGAAAATTTTAAAAAAGCCTAACTGATCTAGATTAAAAATTGTTGGTGAAGTATGAAAAGTGAGTGACCCTGCTTGGGTGGAGGTGGCTCAAATAAAAGCACCTTTGTTAAAGGCCTGATCCAAAAAACAACTTCATATTTAATGTCAACTTGAGGAACAAAGTCTGCCAATACAGGAATAAAAATAGCTTCAACTGCCTGTTTAAATAGTGGCGTTGGTTCAACCACTTCTGCAATTTCATTACAACAAGAGGGCTTTGACCATTCGCCTTCTTCTTCCATCTCCATACCACAAGTTTCCGGTGTACCAAAAAGAGCAGAATCTACTTTTATAGTCCCGCAATAATGGGTCCCAAAAGTCCATGAAGTAGACGCTCCTAAAACCAAGAGTGCCAAAAGGGTAGAAATGAATATAGAAAGTCTATTTTTCACCTTACAAAAGTACAAAAAAACCGAGAAAAAGAACGTATTTTTGTTCTTTGATTAAAACCCTTAAAATAGGGTAATATACAAATACAATTTTAAGTGACTAAGTACATGTTTACCGCACTCTACCCTAAATTAGACAGCATTTTTGCTTGTACTCACGATAGTGAAACTAAGTTAAAGACCATCTGTACCCTTTTAGAAAAAAATATCCCACACTACAATTGGGTCGGATTTTATTTTAGAAATGGCGAAAAAGAAGAACTTTTGTTGGGTCCTTACGTAGGGGCTCCTACAGACCATACGACAATCCCTTTTGGTAAGGGCATCTGTGGCCAAGTAGCCGTAAGCAATAAAAATTTCGTGGTCCCAGATGTAAAGGCTCAAGACAATTATATAGCCTGCAGCATTTCTGTAAAGTCTGAAATTGTAGTGCCAATTTTTGTTCATGGAAAAAATATTGGGCAAATAGATATTGATTCCGAAACCATTGATCCATTTACCAAAGAAGACGAAACCTTTCTAGAATACGTATGTAAAGGAGTTGCTTCATTTATTTAAAAATATTGTTTATTAATCCTCTTATATCCTTTTAATTCCAAACGCATGAGTAGTTCAAAAAAAGCCACCGCAGCCCTAATTTCAGTATTTCATAAAGATGGACTAGGTCCTATTGTAGCGACCCTTCACGCCCAAGGTGTTGTGTTGTATTCTACTGGAGGAACCGAAACATTTATAAAAGAAATGGGTATTCCTGTGGTTGCTGTTGAAGACTTAACGAGCTATCCTTCTATTTTAGGTGGCCGTGTTAAAACACTACACCCAAAAGTTTTTGGTGGTATTTTAAACAGACAAGACAATGAAGGAGATGTAGCACAGTTAAAGGAATTTGAGATCCCTCAATTAGACATTGTCATTGTAGACTTATACCCTTTCGAAAAAACAGTAGCCAGCGGAGCGAGTGAGCAAGATATTATTGAAAAAATAGACATTGGCGGAATCTCGCTCATTAGAGCAGCTGCCAAAAACTACAAGGATGTTTTATGCGTGTCTGATAGGGCAGACTATGCAGATTTCTTAGAAATATTAAAAACACAGGACGGAGCCACTACTTTAGCACAGCGAAAAGATTTTGCAACCCGATCTTTTAACACCTCTTCTCATTATGACACAGCTATCTTCAATTATTTCAATGGAGGCAGCGAAATAGATAAATTAAAAATTTCTGAAACCAAAGGTCAGGTGCTTCGCTACGGTGAAAATCCGCACCAAAAAGGAGTGTTCTTCGGAGATTTTGAAGCCATGTTCACTAAACTTCACGGTAAAGAACTCTCTTATAATAACCTGCTCGATGTAGACGCAGCGGTTCAACTAATGGGAGAATTTAAAGAAGATGGTCCTACATTTGCTATTTTAAAACACAACAACGCTTGTGGTCTAGCTACAAGAGATCAATTAGTTACAGCTTACAAAGATGCACTTGCTGGAGATCCAGTGTCTGCCTTTGGAGGGGTACTAATCGCCAACAGACCTATAGACCTAGATACCGCTTCAGAGATTCACAGTTTATTTTGTGAGGTGGTTATAGCACCAGGATTCTCTCCAGAAGCACAAGCTTTACTGCAAGAGAAAAAGAATAGAATTTTATTGATTCAAAATGAGGTAGCCCTACCACAAACGCAATTACGTACTTGCCTAAACGGTTTCTTATTACAAGAAAAAGATGGAATTACTGACGCCTCAAAAGACTTGCAATACGCCACAGAGACCCAACCAGATGCAGCTGCCTTAGAAGACTTAATATTTGCTTCTAAACTTTGCAAGCATACCAAATCAAATACGATTGTTTTGGCAAAAAACAAACAACTATGTGCCAGTGGTACAGGACAAACATCACGTGTAGACGCTTTAAACCAAGCCATTCACAAAGCCAATAGCTTTTCATTTGACTTGAGTGGAGCTGCTATGGCGAGTGATGCTTTTTTCCCTTTTCCTGACTGTGTGGAAATAGCAGGAAATGCCGGAATCACCAGTGTGATTCAACCAGGAGGATCTATCAAAGATCAATTGAGTATAGATTATTGCAATGAAAATAAAATTGCCATGGTACTTACTGGGACCCGCCATTTTAAACATTAATTTTATTACCTTCGTTATCACTAACTTAGACCAAGCAATTTAACATCTTTCCCATGGGCTTTTTTGATTTTTTAACTGAAGACATTGCCATAGATTTAGGAACTGCCAATACGCTGATCATTCACAATGATAAAGTAGTGGTAGACAGCCCATCTATTGTCGCTAGAGATAGGACTACTGGGAAAATTATTGCCGTTGGTAAAGAGGCCAATCTCATGCAGGGTAAAACCCATGAAAACATCAAGACTATCAGACCGCTTAAAGATGGGGTTATAGCTGATTTTGACGCTTCTGAAAAGATGATTAGCATGTTCATAAAGAACATTCCATCACTCAAGAAAAAATGGTTCCCACCAGCACTCAGAATGGTGATTTGTATCCCTTCTGGGATTACTGAAGTAGAAATGCGTGCGGTAAGAGAATCTGCGGAACGCGTAAATGGAAAAGAAGTCTACCTTATTCACGAACCAATGGCTGCTGCCATAGGTATTGGTATAGATATTATGGAGCCTAAAGGAAACATGATTGTAGACATAGGTGGTGGAACCACAGAAATTGCTGTAATTGCGCTTGGTGGGATTGTATGCGACAAATCTGTTAAGATTGCGGGAGATGTTTTCACCAATGACATTGTGTATTATATGCGTACGCAACACAACCTTTTCGTAGGGGAAAGCACTGCTGAAAATATTAAAATTACTATTGGTGCGGCCACAGAAGACTTACAGAGCCCTCCAGAAGAAATGTCTGTGCAAGGAAGGGATTTACTCACAGGGAAACCCAAACAAGTGCAAGTATCTTATAGAGAAATTGCGAAGGCTTTAGACAAGTCTATATTGCGAATTGAAGACGCAGTTATGGAAACACTATCAAATACGCCGCCTGAATTAGCCGCAGATATTTATAATACCGGTATATTTTTAGCCGGAGGTGGGTCTATGTTAAGAGGACTGGACAAACGATTGTCTTTAAAAACTGATTTACCTGTTTATATTGCAGAAGATCCTCTTAAAGCTGTAGTTAGGGGGACAGGTATTTCCTTAAAGAATTTAGAAAAATTCAAAAGTATTTTAATGAAATAGCCGCAGGCTAAAAGAAAACACCAACCCATGCAACGCATTATAGATTTTTTTCTTGGCAATAAGCTGCGTTTGTTGTTTTGGTTTTACCTACTCATTGGAATTGGACTTACGACCAGTCAAAATCTTTATTTTAAATCGAGCTACCTAAATACAAGTGGCCAGATTAGTGGTGGTATTCATTTGTTTTTTAGCGGTATTGGAGACTACTTTTCATTGGCTGCTGAAAATAAATTTCTCAGCGAACAAAACAAAGTACTGCTGGAGCGATTAACAGCGCTAGAAAAGCCTGGTTTAAACCAAAACCCTGCGGAATTAAAAAAGAATTTTGAATATATTAACGGAAGGATACTAAAAAACAGCTTTACAGGATTAGACAATTACCTCACCCTTTCCTTAGGAAAAAAAGACAGCGTTTTTACTGACATGGGTGTGGTGAATGAAAAAGGCCTACTGGGTATTATAGAGTTCAGTGGAAATTCTTTTTCTACCGTTCAAAGCATCTTACACAGTAAGTCTAAAATTAATGTCAAAGTAAAAGGTACTGACTATTTTGGGTCTTTAATATGGGATGGAAAAAAACCCAATAGGGTGCAACTGACAGATATTCCCGATCTAGCACCCATAAAAAAAGGAGATACCATTATCAGTGGCGGAATGTCTAGTATTTTCCCTGAAAATATTCTTGTAGGCACCGTTGAAGACTTTGAACTAACAGCGGCTAAAAATTATTACCTCATTCAGGTTCGACTCTTCAATGACATGCAAAATATTGGGCCGGTTTACGTAATTAAAAACCGATTCAAAAAGGAGATTAAAGCGGTAGAAAATAATTCGGATGAATAGAGAACTTCCTATATATCTGCCCATTAAAGTGATCCTTTTGATCCTTATTCAAGCTTTTATATTCAGTAAAATGGCTTTGTTTGGGTTCATTAGCCCCATGATATATATAATACTTTTGTATATCTATCCCACTCACAAAAATAGAAGTCTTTGGATCACATGGGGGTTTTTATTTGGTCTTTGCTTAGACATTTTATTAGATACCTTAGCGCTTAATGCCACTGTTTTGGTTTTCATGGCTTACTTAAGACCAAAAGTGATGCGTGTTATTTTTGGATTAAATTTTGAGCAAAAAAGTTTTAGAATCCAACAAGCGCCTATAGCACAACGATATGCATTTATAGCTACAGCAGTCTTTTTACACCATTTAATCTATTTTAGTTTAGAAGCATTTAGCTGGTCTAAATGGATGCTGGTCCTTGAAAAAACTTTTACCACTGGACTCTTTAGTTTTATTTTTAGCCTGCTCTTAATTACCTTATTAAGCCCGAAAAAAAAATGAGAAAACTATTGCTTTTCTCCGTCTTAGTAGTAGCTGCCATAAGCTTTATCGTTAAACTTGGTAGCCTTCAAATTAGTGGCTCAAATCCAGAGGCTTTCAAAACGGACCCCGCTATAAGTGCCCAAACAATCTACCCAAGCCGCGGATACATCTATGACAGAAATGGTTTATTATTAGTAGCCAACCAGGCTGCTTACGATCTTATGGTCGTACCCAGAGAGGTATCTCTGAGTGACACTTTGGCTTTTTGTCAATTACTGAATATTAGCCAAGAGACTTTTATTAAACAGATGGAAAGGGCCAAAAGGTATTCGCCTAGATTGCCCTCTGTTATGGTCTCAAAACTGTCCAAAGAAACTTACGCTGCTTTCCAAGAAAAAATGAGAAAGTACGAAGGTTTTTATATTCAAAAACAAAACTTAAGAGACTATAAAACAACTTCAGCAGCCAATGTACTTGGTTATATCAGTGAAGTAAATCCTTGGGAAGTAAAGAACAATACAGACTACAACTCTGGAGAACTCATTGGCAAAACAGGGGTAGAGAAACAATATGAGTCTATTATCAGAGGTAAAAAGGGGGTCCAGTACTTACAAAAAGACCGATTTAATAGAATTATAGGGCCTTATAAAGCGGGGGCACACGACCAAACACCCAAAGCTGGAACCAACCTACAGATTACCTTAGACAAAGAGCTTCAAGAGTACGGAGAGCTGTTGTTTAAAAATAAACGGGGGGCCATTGTCGCCATTGAACCCAGTTCAGGTGAAATTTTAGCACTGGTTACAGGCCCAAGTTTTGACCCTTCCTTATTGGTTGGAAGAAATAGGTCCAGGAATTACACCAACTTATATTATGACTCAATTGCAAAACCTACTTGGGATAGAAGCCTCCTAGCACAACCTTCCCCTGGCTCACCATTTAAATTAATCAATGGACTTGCTGCATTAGAAGAAGGGGTCATAAACCCGCTAGAAACCATAGTATGTTACAATGGCTACTATGTAGGAAAAGACAAGAAAAGCTGTCACTGTGGGGGTGGTTCTAGAAATTTATATTCTGCTATATCCGAGTCTTGCAACGCTTATTTTGTAGCTATATTTAAAAAAATATTCAATAAATACCCTAATTCAGACGTTGGCCTAGAGGCCTGGGTAGCGCATATGAAAAGCTTTGGCTTAGGCGATTTTTTAGGCACAGACTTACCCACAGGCGCCCCAGGAAGAATTCCCGGAGTATCTTTTTATGATGCCTATTATGGCGACAATAGGTGGGGACCTACTTACTTTATTTCCAACGCTATTGGGCAAGGAGAAGTGGCTACCACACCAATTCAATTGGCCAATATGACTGCTGCAATAGCCAATAGAGGGTTTTATTTTAGACCGCACATTCTTAGAGAAATTGAAGGTAAATCCTTACAGGACAGTGTGTACACAAGTCCCATCTACACCAGTATTGGCAAAGTGCATTTTGACCCAATTATTCAGGCCATGCAAAAAGTATATGAGTCTGGAACCGCAAAGCACTTGAAAGTCAAAGGACTTACCATGGCAGGAAAAACAGGAACTGGAGAGAACTATACCCGAATTAATGGGGAACGAAAACAACTGACCGACCATTCTATTTTTGTGGGATTTTCGCCAGTAGAAAAACCAGAAATTGCCATTTCTGTATATGTAGAAAACGGGTATTACGGCTCTAGATATGCCGGCTATATTGCCACACTAATGATGGAAAAATACCTTAAAGGAAGTGTTAGCAACAAAGCCCAAGAAAATAAAATACTACAAAGCAGTTTGGAAAAAGAATACGCTAAACCTCTGAGCGGGAAGCCCTTTAAAATAAATGAATATGCGTGGTAGTATAGGAAAAATAAGGGTAGACTGGGTCTCGATTGGCCTTTACCTGCTTTTGGTGTTTGTGGGATGGATAAATATTTACTCTAGTACGGTTACGGAAAACCACAGCAGTATTTTTGACTTTAGCACCATTTATGGAAAACAACTTTTTTTTATTGGGATTAGTCTATGTGCAGCAGGATTCATATTTATAGTCAACACAAAAGCCTTTGAACGCTTTACGGCCATTTATTATTTCACAGCGCTTTTATTACTGATAGGACTCTTTGTTTTTGGAAAAACAATTGCAGGAGCTACTTCCTGGTACAACCTTGGTTTTTTTAATTTCCAACCTTCGGAATTGGCAAAAATAGCTACAGCCTTGGCCCTTGCAAAATACCTAAGCGACATACAGACTGATATTAAAAAAACCCTTCACGCTGCCATAGCATTTGCCATTTTATTGATTCCTGCTTTACTCGTCATTCCCCAACCGGATCCTGGTTCCGCATTGGTGTTTTTTGCTTTGTCTTTTGTGCTGTTTAGAGAGGGCTTTTCCCTAAAATTATTTTGGGGCGTTTTCGGAGCCATTTTATTATTTATAGCCGTATTAAAATGGGGCGTAATCTGGAGTATTGGAGGCCTTGTTTTAGGGGGTGGTCTGGGATTTATTTTAAAACCGAAGCGCATAAAATGGTCTTGGACTAAATTAGGCTTAGGAATCCTGACTTCAGTAGTTTTTGCCACCAGCGTAAATTATGTTTTTAACGGTGTTTTTGAGCAAAGGCACAGAGATCGTTTTAGCCTTTGGTTGGACCTTGAAAAAGACCCTGAAGTTTTAGAAAAAATCAACAGATCTATTGGATATAATACCTACCAATCTACAGAGGCCATAAGGGCTGGCGGATTTTTTGGAAAAGGGTTTTTAGAAGGCACCAGAACAAAAGGAGATTTTGTTCCGGAGCAACACTCAGATTATATTTTTAGCACATTGGGAGAAGAATGGGGCTTTGTAGGCACTACAGGAGTAGTCCTATTATTTACTGCACTGTTGCTTAGGCTATTATTTTTAAGCGAGAGACAAAGCCATTCCTTTAACCGTATTTTTGGGTACGGGGTGGTGTCTATTTTAGGCATTCACTATATTATTAACATTGGCATGGTACTAGGTTTACTCCCTACTATTGGAATTCCGCTGCCTTATTTAAGTTACGGAGGTTCCGGAATGCTCGGATTTACATTATTGCTTTTTATATTTTTAAAACTAGACGGAAATAGGTTAAAAGAATGGGATTAGAAAATAAGGAAATTATACTAGGAGGCGGATGCTTCTGGTGTGTAGAGGCTGTTTTAGAACTTGTCAATGGGGTAGAAAATGTGGTGCCTGGTTATATGGGTGGAACCGTACCTGGAACCCCTACCTATAGAGAAATTTGCTCAGGACTTACCGGACACGCAGAGGTGATTAAGGTAGATTATGACCCTACTATTATTTCGTTATCTGTACTATTAGAAATATTTTTAACCACACATGATCCAACAACCCTTAACAGACAAGGGGCAGATGTTGGCACGCAATACAGGTCTGTTATTTTTTATGCCTCTGAAGAAGAACGCGTTTGCGCAGAAACAACCATTCAAAGTCTTAAGGAATATTTTGACCAACCTATAGTCACTTCTTTAGAACCAAAGGCAGTATTTTATGAGGCAGAAAAAGAACACCATAATTACTACAGCAACAATCCTTTTCAAGGGTATTGTCAGGTGGTAATTTCTCCTAAAGTAAGTAAGCTAAAAGCGCAGCATTCAAAATGGCTTAAATAATAATTATGATACCCTTTCAACCGGACCATTTCATACAGTCATTACCCCAAGATCCTTCTTTGGATGAATATCCCCGTGCGGTTCAGGGCGCATTGTACTCATTTACGCAGCCAAAAAAAACAGCTTTTCCTCAGAAAATACACCTAAATACAAATTTATTAAAGACTTTGGGAATTAAAGAAGACGACCCAGAACTCGTTCAACAACTTACTGGAAATAAAATCAGTGAGGGCCACATCCCTTTTGCAATGAACTATGGCGGGCACCAATTTGGCCATTGGGCTGGACAGTTGGGAGACGGACGCGCCATTCACTTAGGAGGCCTAAAAATTAGTGGTGACACAAAAGATTTAAACTGGAACAGCCCGTCTAACTGGGCTCAAATTCAATTAAAAGGAGCTGGTCCCACGCCATACTCTAGGTCTGCAGATGGATTGGCCGTATTGAGGTCTAGTATTAGAGAATATTTGTGTTCGGAAGCCATGTACCATTTGGGTGTTCCTACTACTAGGGCTTTGTCCTTATGCCTCAGTGGCGATTTAGTCAATAGAGACATGCTATACAATGGCAATCCCGGTTTAGAACAGGGTGCAATTGTCGCTAGGGTTGCCCCAAATTTCATTCGATTTGGCTCTTTTGAATTACCCGCATCTAGAGGAGAAATAGGGCTTTTGAAAACACTGATAAAACAAACCATCAAATATTATTACCCAGAAATTAAAGCCCCTTTAAAAGAAGCTACTACCCTTTTTTTTAAAAAAGTTTGTGAAGACACCGCAAAAGTAATCGCAGCTTGGCAGCGTGTAGGTTTTGTTCATGGCGTACTCAATACCGATAATATGTCTGTACTGGGACTTACTATTGATTATGGCCCTTATGGTTGGATGGAACCTTATGATTTAGACTGGACGCCCAACACAACAGATGCTAAAGAAAGTCGCTATAGGTTTGGAAACCAACATCAGGTGGGTCTATGGAATTTGTATCAATTGGCTAACGCCCTCTACCCTATCGTAGAAGATGCCGCTCCTTTAGAAGCCGCCTTAGACCATTTTAAAGAGACTTATGAAACAACCTACGCTCAGATAAGAAAAGAGAAGTTGGGGCTTTGCCAAAGCAATGGTGTTGTTCTAGATGCACTTATAGAGGACCTTGACCCACTACTGTCTCTTATAGAAACAGATATGACGCTATTTTACCGGGAATTGGCCCTATTCAAATCAGATCAATTTTTAGAAAAAATTAAAACGACTCCTATACACACTAACTCCGACAGCAGCACCCATGCCAACACGACCCATAGCACCTTAAGCATTGACAACCATGCGCTCTTTGGCTCTTTGATAAAAGCTTTTTATGATCCAAGAGCACTAAATGGTACTGTGAAAAACAAATGGATTTTATGGCTGAGTAGTTATGCGAAAATTAGATTGACTCAAAAATTAGCTGATCAGGTCGTTATAGAAAAAATGAATGCGGTAAATCCCAAATATGTCTTGAGAAATTATATGGCTCAAATGGCTATTGAGGCTGCAGAAAACAGCGATTATTCCATCATTGAAGAGCTGTTTCAACTACTGCAAAATCCCTATGAAGAACAAGATGAATTTAACAAATGGTACGCCAAAAGGCCTGAATGGGCCAGAAACAAAATAGGCTGTAGTCAATTGTCTTGTAGTTCTTAACAACAACACATTAAAATCCAAATACATTAATAAACCCCATTCAATGCTCGTAAAAGCTATTAATCATTAGCCTTTAACAGAAGCTAATTTCAATGGATTGGTAAACCTTATTTTTAAATCTTGGAGTACATTTACAGCCTCTTCTACATAAACATCTTTGGCTAAATCCCTGTGCCAACGGTCTCTTTTCTCTCTGAGCTCTGCATCTTGGGCTAGCATTGTTTTCTCTACGTCTAAAGATTGAAAAGTCAATTTAGAATCGTACTTAGCTATTTGCTTAAAATAAGCCGCTTTCTCTTTATCTAATTTTACCTCTGTCACATAATCTTCGTAAAGCAAAGAAACTTTTTTATTGTCTTGTTGGGATTTTAACCACTTAGCGTTCTCCTCAATAAGCATTAATTGCGGATTGGCTTCCATTCTCTTTTTAGAATTGGCAATGGTGTTTTCAAAATCAATATATCCTTCCCAAGGGGCATAATCTGCTGCAGGAATTTTATCCCAAGCCATAGGGTGGTCCATATCTCTTTCGCCAATATCTAAATAACTGTACTTGTCTGGAACAACCACATCACTCATCACTCCTTTTAATTGGGTAGAGCCTCCGTTAATTCTGTAAAATTTCTGGGTAGTTAACTTTAAAGCCCCCAAATCTCCAAATTCACTGCTCCTGACAATATTATTTAAAGGAACTACATTCTGAACCGTTCCTTTTCCAAAAGTCTGTTTACTTCCTATCACTACAGCCCTTTTGTAATCTTGCATAGCAGCTGCTAAAATTTCTGAGGCAGACGCAGACAATTCATTAACCAATATGACCAAAGGACCGTCCCAAACCAAACGATTGTCTGTGTCTTCGTACAATTCTATTTTCTCTTGTCCTGTTTTAACTTGTACAACTGGTCCGTCTTTAATAAATAAACCTGCAATATCTACCACTGTTTTTAAGGACCCCCCTCCATTGTCTCTTAGGTCTAAAATAAGCCCTTGAGCCCCTTCAGCTTTTAATTTTTCTAATTCAGCCGCAATATCGCTAGCCGCATTTCTCTCGTTATAATCTTCAAAATCTACATAAAACTTGGGTAAATTGATCAGACCGTATTTGTAATCTCCTTGATTAACCGTAGCTGTTTTAGCAAAAGTCTCCTCTAATTTAACCACATCTCTGGTAATAGAAATCACTTGTATGGAACCATCCACTTTTTTTACGGTCAGATCTACCAATGAGCCCTTTGGACCTTTGATAAGCTTTATAGCGTCGTCTAATCGCATTCCCACAATATCTACTGGGTCCTCTCCTGATTGTCCCACTTTAATGATCTCATCCCCTACCTCAATGTTTTGGTCCCTCCAAACAGGACCGCCAGAAATTATTTCCACAATTTTCGTTTGGTCTTTACGCTTTTGAAGCCTGGCGCCAATTCCTTCGAATTTACCCGACATATCCATGTCAAACCTGTCTTTTTCTTCTGGAGCAAAATAAAAAGTGTGGGGGTCATAGGTCTCTACAATACTGTTCAAATACTGCACAAACCAATCTTTTCTTTCTAAGTCTGCTACAAAATCAAAGTACTCTTCAAGGCTCTCTTTTGTTTTTGCCCTTGCCTCTGATTCCAGCACAATCACATCTTTAGGGGTATATGCTGTATCTTCAGTAGCTTTCAAGGCCTCATTCTCTCTTGAGGCAAAATAGGTGCCTAAAGACACATATTTTAATTGCAACCTCCAACGGGCCTCCAATTCTTTTTTGGATGCTGCATAAGGCAATAAGTCATAATCTACAACCAGTGAATCTACTTCTGAAAAATCATAAGGCGCATTAAGTACTTTCTGATAAAGGTCTTTAGACTCGTCTATTCTATAGATTAAACGCTCGTAAACTAGGTTAAAAAAACTAATGTCTGTTCCTTTAATCTGATCGTCTATTTGGGTTTTGTACGCCTCGAATATTTCTAAGTCGGAAGCTAAAAAATAACGCTTCATAGGGTCTAACCCTCCTATAAAATTATCGTAAACTCGTTCTGAAAATGCGTCATTTACTGCTGTAGGTTCAAAGTGTAGCCTTTCCAACACATAACTAATCAGCTCTAGTAAAAGTTTGTCTTTATCTGAAGTCTCACTAATACTTTTTGTGAAACTACAAGAGACAAAAGCAAATAAAACAACGGAACAGACTAATATAAAATTCTTTTTCATCTTCTTCATTTTTTAGCAACCAGCCTTTGAAAGGCTTTTAAAGTCCTAAGATAAGTAAAAGTGCTAGCAATTATTAGGCGTTCACAAATAATTTTTTGTTAAAATAGTCCCGGTAGTAATGCCTATAATTATTGTATTTTTGTTCACAAATAGCCCACTATGCAAAAACCACTTATCCTCATTACTAACGACGACGGAATTACTGCTCCAGGAATAAGGCACCTCATAGAATTTGCCAAAGAAATTGGTGAAGTAATCGTTGTGGCTCCGGACAGTCCTCAATCTGGAATGGGACACGCAATTACCATAAATAGCACCTTATATGCAGAGCAAATAGTCATAGATAAAAACAATCCTGAACAAAAAGAGTTTAGTTGTAGCGGTACGCCCGCTGACTGCGTGAAAATAGCACTTCAAGAAATTTTACACCGCAAACCGGACCTCTGTATTAGTGGAATAAACCACGGTTCAAATGCTTCTATAAATGTCATTTATTCAGGTACAATGAGTGCTGCTATTGAGGCAGGAATAGAAGGAATCCCTGCCATAGGATTCTCCCTTTGCGACTTTAGTTGGGAAGCCAATTTCGCAAGTGCCAAACCCTATATCCAACAAATTATTAAGGAATCCTTAAGCAAAGGGATTCCGTCTGGGGTAGTGCTCAATGTAAATATTCCTAAAATAACGGAGCATACACCAATCAAAGGAATTAAAGTGTCTAGGCAGGCCAAAGGAAATTGGAAAGAGAAATTTGACAAAAGAACCAGTCCAATGGGAAGGGATTACTATTGGCTAACAGGTGTTTTTGACCTTCAAGACAAAGGAGAAGATACGGATCAATGGGCTTTAGATCATGGATATATCTCCCTTGTACCTACCCAATTTGACCTTACAGCACACCATGCTATTCAAAATATTAATACTTGGGAGCTCCATGCAAAGTAGTGGAAAGCACAGCTATAAAATAGCCCTAGGAATAGGAATAGGGTACCTAGCAAATACGCTGGGAATTATCCTATACATCTTACTTTTTTCACCGCTAAAAATAAGGTCTACCCTCCAAATGGCTTATTTAAACGGATACCTTGGGTCAATTATTGGATTGGGCGCTGTTTTAAATTTATTGGCTTTTTTTGCATTCATTAAATTAAAAAAAGACCCTGAAGCTAAAGGGGTTTTAGTTGCTACAATTACCGCAGCACTCAGTATTTTAATTTTAAAAGCTTTGGGGTTATGAAATATTACATCATTGCAGGAGAGGCCTCAGGAGACCTTCATGGAAGTTATTTGGTAAAACATTTAATGAAAATAGATGCCAATGCACAGATTAGGGCTTGGGGAGGAGATCTCATGGAAACTCAGGGTGCGTCCTTGGCCATGCATTACAAAGAGATCGCTGTAATGGGCTTTATAGATGTTTTAAAAAAACTCCCTCAGATTTTTAAAAATATTTCCTTCTGCAAAAAAGACCTTCTTGAATTTAAACCAGATGCCGTTATTTTTATTGACTTCTCCGGTTTTAATTTAAGAATTGCCCCATGGGCAAAAGAAAATGGCTTTGCCACACACTACTATATAGCCCCTCAAGTTTGGGCTTCCAGGCCCAATAGAGTTCAAAAAATAAAGTCTAGCATTGACCACTTATATGTCACTTTGCCTTTTGAGCCTGAGTTTTACAAAAAATACCACTACAGTCCAACTTTTGTTGGGCACCCGCTTTTAGACCCTATCTCGGACTTGAAAGCGCCAGAAAAAAATTGGGCCAAAACACAAAATTTAGCTTTAGAAAAACCCTTTATTGCCCTCTTACCAGGCTCAAGAAAAGGGGAGATAAAAGCCGTTTTACCCCTTTTAGTAAAGACCTGCAATACATTTAAAGACCATCAGTTTGTATTGGCTGCGGCCCCAAATATTTCCCTTAAAATGTACACAGACATTATAGGGGACGCTCCAATAAAAATAGTTCAAGGCCAAACTTATGCCCTACTGCAACACGCAAAAGCGGCGCTAGTCACCAGTGGAACAGCCACCTTAGAAACCGCATTGATTGGGGTGCCACAAATCGTGTGCTACAAAACACAATGGCTTACTTATTGGATTGCAAAAAAAATCATCACCCTTCCATACATCTCATTGGTCAATCTAATTTTAGACAAAGAGGCGGTACCGGAACTGATCCAAAATAATTTAAATGTCAAAAATTTAAACGCACACCTAAATAATATTCTAGTGGGTGCGGAGCGTGAAGATCAACTAGAAAACTATCAAATTTTAAAACAAAAACTCGGTGCAGGTGGTGCAGCAGAAAGAACAGCCAAAGCCATAGTTCATTCGCTCAAGTCCAGTAAATAAATTGTATATTATACCCTAAAGCATCTGTCAATAGCGATAACTTTTATCCTATTTTTAGTGTTTTATTAGCTACTCCCCCCTTTTTTTACCAAAAAAACCTAGTGACCACAAGGAACTATGTTTTTTAAGCACACTTCTCATCTTTTATTGCTCATCTTAGGATATAGCCTAGGGATCATAGTTATTTATTGGAATTTTTTTTCTTTTTACACAGGCAGTCCGCTGTTAATAAGCCTATCTATTTGCACCTTTTTATTGGCCTATTTCACCAAAACAAGGCCCTATGTTTTCTGGCTGTTTTGCTTTTTGGCCACTTTTTTAATGGGAAGCTTGCGCATGGAAATGCATCCAAGTCAGCGACTTTTTAAAACACTCCATCATGAAGGGAAACAAAAAAATACGCTAGAGACCATTAACCCATTCACGTTGGAGATTAATGGAAATAAACCACAATATTATCAATTCGTCATTGAAGCACCACTAAAAAGCCAGGGGAAGCAGTACAGGTATGTGGCCGAGATCAGTCCAATAAAAATTAAGGACTGTACAGTTTTAGCGAACAATCACCTTAAATCCAATCCTATACAAACAGTCAAAGCATTGCTTTCTCATGCCAAAGACACTTTAAAAGAAGCCTTGAAAATAGGACAGGTTGGTCTTGCTAAGGGCTATTTAAACATCCCAAGTGCCACACAATTACCAAGGGGGTTTAGTTATAAAAACTACCTCAGGACACAAGATATTCATTTCACCCTTTACATAAGCCATTGGAAAAAAATAGACAATTCAGGCCCGAAAAGCGGTTATAAATACCTCGCTGCAATGGAGAATATAAAGCGTGACATATTAGAAAAAATAAAAACAACTGCCATGGATTCAGCGGCAATTCAAGTATATAGCGCCTTGGTGTTTGGGGAGAAAAAAACACTAGACCCGGGCTTACGAACTGCATACCAAAATGCAGGAGCTGCACATATTTTGGCCATATCTGGCTTACACATAGGAATGATTGCAGCTATGCTGTTATTTATATTAGCCCCACTTCAAAGGCTCCCTAGAGGAAAAGTACTCTCTAGCGTACTACTTATATTTTGCTTGTGGATCTATGCGGTGTTTTCTGGAAGTTCCCCATCTGTAGTTAGGGCCGTTGCTATGTTTGGTTTTTTATCTGTTGGCTGGATTTTTAATAGGCCCATGTTTTCGTTGCACTACCTAGCCATTTCATTTTTTTTCATGGTCCTGTGGAACCCATTGGTGCTTTTTTCCTTAGGCTTTGTGATGAGCTACGCTGCAGTCGCTAGCATCCTTCTAGGAATGCCCCTTGTGGAATCGTTGGGGGTTCCCAAAAACAAGTACGTCAAAAAAATCTGGCAGCTTTTGGGCATCAGCCTTTTGGCGCAATTGGGAGTATTAGGGCCCTCCTTATTTTCATTCCACCAATTTCCCTTACTATTTCTAGTAACCAATCTTTTAATTATTCCCTGGATAGGCATACTTCTTGGCTTAGGGATATTTACTGGAATCTGGTGGGCATTTGCTAAGCCACCAGACCTATTGGTATGGCTCTTGAACAAGGGTTTTTCAATCTTAAACAATACGGTGGAATGGATTGGCGCTCAAGAACAGTGGATACTCAAAAGCATTTACTTCCCGAGTAGTTACCTTTGGGCAATGCTACTTTTAATGGCAGGGTTTCTAATATGGCAGCACCAAAAACACCACAAACCCAAAAGCATACAGTACTTTTTTTGCGCTATAATGATTTTTCAAAGCATTGTACTGGGCCAAAAAATATACGACCATAAGACCAATGAGCACTACATCATAAAATCCTATGGACAGCTGTCACTGCTTTCTATAACACCTAAAACCATCCATTACTTTAGTGAAAAACCCTTAGACAAAAACACCTTAAACAGCTTTAAAAACAATTACGGTATTCATGAAATAATCCATAAAGAATGGGCAAACAATTATCAATTGGAGGAATTTAAAATTATATTTCCAAAAACAACGAACCACATTAAAGGCCCTATCAGTCATATTATTATTGACTCTAGCGCCAGAGCATACCCTTCGCATTTTAAACCAGAGCAGCTCAAAAATACCCAACTCATTACAAGCGGGTTTTACCCTACCAAAGAGATGAATGCTTGGGAAAAATGGCCGCAAAAAAATGGGCGCCTTATCTGGAAGATAGACACCCAAGGTTTTTATAGTTTCAAAAAAGACCCAGCACCTTAAAATTACCTGGGCCACAAATAGCCCTTAATAAATCTTAGTGTACGTTACCCATCAGTCTCTTAATAAAGGGCGATGCGATTAAAACCAGCACCCCTGCTCCAATTGAATACATGGCAATTAATTCAAATCCGTCGGTATAGACCGTCAGTGTTTCCAAACCGCCCACATTGGCATTATCACTCTCTACCGCCAATTCCTTGCTAATAAATCCTACCACTTGAAAGGCATAGGCAGAAGACAAGAACCAGATTCCCATCATAAATGCCACAATTCTTTTGGGCGAAAGATCCGTGATTTTTGAAAGACCCACAGGAGACATAAACAACTCTCCAATAGACAACATAAAATACATCACCAATAAATAGCTAAAAGGGACCATGCCGTTTTCATCTGCTTGAAGCCCACTAATAGATAAAATATAAAAACTCAAACCTGCAAAAAGCAAGCCTAAACCAAATTTATAAGGCGTTCTTGGGTTTCTTTTTGTTTTAGCCAAATAAGCCCACATGAGTGAAATTGGAATGGCCAGAATAATAATAAACATGGAGTTTAAGGAATTGGTCTGGGCCGCATCCATCAGGCTTAAATTCACATTTCTGGCAGCAAACAAAGTAATAACACTTCCTGAAAGTTCGTGAAAACCCCAAAAAATAGTCATAAAAAAAGTAATCAAAATAGCCACAATTAATTTTTTGCGCTCTTCTATGGTGGCGTCTATTAAAACTTTAGCTAAATAAAAGAGAATCACTGCGCCAATGGCTTTAAAAATAATATTAACTAAATTCTGGTCTCCTAAGAAGGTTTCTCCGTTCATAAATGGACCGTATGAAGACAATAAAAATGCAATCAATGGCGCCGTTAGAAAAGCAAGAATAGGGATCATTTTTCCTTGAGAAACCCCTAGTAAAGGTTTGTCAATGGCTTCTTGAGAAGGGGGCAATCCCTCTGATCCAAAAACCTGTCTTTTAATCCCGTTCCAAAAGAATACCAGTCCTAATAACATACCAAATCCTGCCAATCCAAAACCGTAATGCCAACCGTAAGTAGCCGCCAACCAGCCACAAAGAAGCGGAGCGACCCAGCCACCAATATTAATTCCCATATAAAAAATGGTGAATCCAGAGTCTTTTCTCACATCGCCGTCCTTATAGAGGGAGCCCACAAAAGTGGAAATATTGGGCTTAAAAAAACCATTCCCTACTACAATAAGACCCAAGGCCAAATAAAAGGCATAGGTATTGTCTACAGCCAACACAAAATGTCCCAGAGACATGAGAATACCGCCAAGAAAAATGGACCTTCTAAGACCCAGTGTAGTGTCTGAAATCTTACCACCAATCACGGTAGAAGCATACACCAGTGAACCGTAAGAAGCATATACAGCCGCAGCAGCTACATCCCTTGTGCTTAGGGCTTCAAATATTTTATTCACCATATAAAGGGTCAATAAAGCGCGCATTCCGTAGAAACTAAAACGCTCCCATAACTCGGCAAAAAATAGATAAAAAAGTCCCTGAGGGTGTCCTAAAATATCTTTAGGTGTTTGGGTAGGTGTAGTCATATAAGTTGTTTGTGTATTAAAGGTTGTTTAAAATAAAATGAGTCATTTTAGTATAGAGTTGATCCCTAGTTTTGCCACCGTAAATACCGTGGTTTTTGTCAGGATATAAAGCCCAGTCAAATTGCTTATTGGCCTGAACCAAAGCCTCCACCATTCTCATGGTGTTTTGAAAATGCACATTGTCGTCTGCAGAGCCGTGAACTAATAACAACTTGCCTTTTAATTGCTCCGCGTAATTAAGGGGAGAATTTAAATCGTATCCTTCCGGATTTTCCTGAGGCGTTCTCATGAAACGCTCCGTATAAATAGTGTCGTAAAACCTCCATGAGGTTACAGGCGCAACAGAAATGGCCGTTTCAAAAACATCATTCCCTTTTAAAATACAATGCATGGCCATGTCTCCTCCAAAGCTCCAACCCCAAATTCCGGTACGATTTTCATCTATATAAGGAAGGGAAGACAATTTTTCTGCTGCGGCAATCTGGTCATCACTCTCGTATCGCACCAATTGTAAGTAAGTAGATTTTTTAAAATCTCTGCCCTTAAATCCTGTACCTCTCCCGTCTACGCAGGCAATAATATACCCCTTAGACTGCAATAATTGGTACCAGTAATCATTACCACTCATCCAGGTATTGGATACCGACTGTGATCCAGGCCCACTGTATTGAAACATTAAAAGCGGATACTTTTTAGCTGGATCAAAATCTGCCGGCTTAATCATCCACATATTCAGGTCATTTCCATTCACGGAAATAGTAGAAAACTCTTTTGGGCTTATATTATAGCTATCTAACTTGTCTAAAAGACTCGAATTGTCCACAATAGTCTTAAGCATTAAAGACTTTGTTTGATTGGCATCTCGCAGCTTTTTGTTAGACACCGTAGTATTTAAGCTATAAGAAGGGGGTGTGATGGCATTGGAGTGCGCATTGATAAAATAGGTGAAGTCTGCAGAAAAACTGGCCCTATTTACACCATCTTGCTCTGTCAATCGTCTGAGATTTTTACCGTTAATTCCCACCGAATAGACATCTCTATTGATAGAACCCATTGCGGTAGACTGAAAAAATATTTTTTTGCGCTTTTGATCGTAACCATAATATGCCGTTACCTCCCAATCACCTGAGGTAAGTTGTCTTTTTTCTTTACCGTTTTTATCGTGTAAGTAAAGGTGGTTGTAACCGCCTTTCTCAGAGGTCCAAATAAAACTGTCGTCTAAGAGAAAGGTCAGGTTGTCATTCACATCTACATAGGCAGCATCTACTTCTTTATGCAGTACAGTGAGCGCCTCCGAAACTTTGTTATACTGGTATAAAATAAGTTCATTTTGGTGCCTGTTAAAGGTTTGGAAAGCCAACTCGTCTGGGTTGTTTTTCCATATAATACGTGGAATATAATAAGCCTCTACGGGGATTTTAGATGTTTTTGCGCCCTCTAGCTCATAGAGGTGTAAGCTCACTATTGCGTTGTTTTCTCCCGCCTTAGGGTATTTAAATGTTTGCAATGTAGGGTATAAGTCTGCTCCATAAATAGGCATAGAATACTCAGGCACCGCTGTTTCGTCAAATCTTAAAAAAGCCAAATGTGTTCCTTCAGGGCTCCACTCAAAAGCGCGAACAAAACCAAATTCTTCCTCGTAAACCCAATCCGTTATACCATTGATAATACGGTTCTTTTCACCGTCAAAAGTGAGCTGTTTGGTTTGCTGGGTCTTGAGGTCAAAAACATAGAGGTTGTTTTCGTATCCATAGGCTACAAGGGTACCGTCTGGAGACAAACTAGGCTCTTGTACTGGAGCGTCAGCAATTTTAATCAAAGCCTTTGTTGCAAAATCATACAGATAATAAGTACCCAGTGCGGACCTTCTGTAAATGGGTTTTAAATCTGTAGCCAAAAGCACTTTTGATTCATCTGCACTAAAGGCGTAAGAACTCATATTAGCAATGTCTTCCAAATCTTCTGTAGACAACAAAGTAGCTGTCTTTTCTAAGGTTTCGTAGTCGTATAAATCTATGGTTTGCACTTTAGAAGCCCTGTCGTAATTGAGTAAAGTGTACTGTGTCCCGTTATTTCTAGACCGGAGCACATCCATTCCTTCCGTTCTAAAGGTTCCGTCGTAAATAGCCGCCACACTAACTTCTTTATCTTGGGCTAAAGCAGCATTCAAGGCCATAAGGCCGATGCCTAAAAGTAAAAATATTTTTTTCATACGAATGGTTTCATCACAAGGCAAGCCCCTGTATTTTCTGGTAAAAGCTCCTAAAAATAACATTTTAATACGAGAATCTTTAAAGAAACTACAAATAGGTCATAAAATGGGATTTAACTATCTTAGCAGGACAAAAAAAAATCTATGTCTACCCCCATTCAAGGATTCTCAAAACTTTCTAAAGAAGAAAAAATAGACTGGGTATCTCAAACGTTTACCCAAGGAGATCCTGAAACAAAAAACCTACTCACCCAATACTGGCATGAGGACAAGGCCTTGCAAAAATTACATGATGAATTTATTGAAAACACCCTCAGTAATTTTTATGTGCCCCTCGGAATTGCGCCAAATTTTTTAATCAACAACAAGCTTTATGCCATTCCAATGGCTATTGAAGAAAGTTCCGTTGTGGCTGCAGCGAGTAAAGCAGCGAAGTTTTGGGGAACGCGAGGCGGATTTAAAACCGAAGTACTGGGCACTGAAAAAATAGGCCAAGTACATTTTTTCTTTCAAGGTGATCCCAAAAAATTAAAGGCCTTTTTCACCCATATAAAACCCATTTTATTGGCAGACTGCGCCCCACTCACTGCTAATATGGAAAAGCGTGGCGGTGGGATTAGCGACCTGATGTTGAGAGACAAAACTTCAGATTTGGCCCATTATTTTCAAATACATGCTGTGTTCCAAACGGCAGATGCTATGGGCGCCAACTTCATTAACTCTTGTTTGGAGCAATTTGCCACAAGCTTAAAAAGAGAAGCACAGCAATACCATGGATTTTCTGCAGAAGAACAATCTATAGAAGTAGTCATGAGCATTCTTTCTAATTATGTACCTAACTGCACCGTGAGGGCTACTGTATCTTGTCCTGTAGCAGATTTAGAAGGTATTGATGGGGCATCCGGTGTTATTTTTGCTCAGAAAATGGTGCAAGCGGTTGCTATTGCAAAAGCAGAACCACATAGGGCTGTCACACACAACAAAGGCATTATGAATGGCGTAGACGCTGTGGTATTAGCAACGGGGAATGATTTTAGGGCTATTGAAGCTGGTGTTCACGCCTATGCCGCTAAAGATGGCAGCTATTCAAGCCTTACCCATGCTAGTATAGAAAATGGTGTTTTTTGCTTTTGGATAGAACTGCCTTTGGCGCTAGGAACCGTTGGAGGACTCACCAATTTACACCCTTTAGTGAAATGGTCTATGGCTGTCTTACAAAAACCTTCTGCTAAGCAACTTATGGAAATTGTTGCTGTAGCTGGACTCGCTCAAAATTTCGCAGCCTTGCATTCTTTAGTGACCAGTGGAATTCAAAAAGGCCATATGAAAATGCACCTTTTAAATATCTTAAACCAATTAGGGGCAACAGAAACAGAAAAAGTAGAATTGGTGGCCTACTATAAAGACCAAACTGCAACACACAGTCATGTAGTCAGTAGCTTTAAAACCTTGAGAAAAAATGGATCGCTATGAATCTAATTCCTGAGACAGGCAGAAGAAATAGATTGGCCAACAGGTTCTACAGCCACGGAAAACTATTGCTCACCAGTGAGTATTTGGTACTAGATGGTGCAGAGGCTATTGCTATTCCTTGCCGCTTTGGTCAAGACCTTGAATTCGAATCCACCCAAACAGGCTGTGTACAATGGAAAGCCTACTCAAAGGACCAGAGCATTTGGGGAGATTTCAATTTTTCTCTAGATCTTTTAGACCAACCCAAAGAAGAGAACAGCAATAGCGAACTTGAATTTTTAATTCAATTGCTACAAATCGCCAGAAAACTAAACCCCACATTTTTAAAAAACAGCCCTGGTATTTCCGTAAGTACCCACTTAGAATTTCCGAGAGATTGGGGACTGGGAAGTTCTTCTACACTCATTCATAATGTGGCGCTCTGGGCTGAAGTAAACCCCTATGAATTGTTGTCCCTAACCATGGGTGGTTCAGGCTATGATATTGCATGTGCTGGTGCAACACATCCCATATCTTTTGTCATTAATCCTGGAAAAACACCCTTAAAAATAGCGCCAATCACTTTAGGGAAAGCAATACAAGAACAATCTGTATTTGTACACTTAAACAGCAAGCAAGACAGTAGAGAAGCTATAAGTGCTTATTTAAAACAAAAGGAGTTAGCAAACTTCTCCCTGAAAAATAGTCTCAAAGAAATCAATGAATTAAGCGTTCAATTGGCCAGAGCTAAAAACGCAAAACAGCTCGAAAATTACATCAGGCTTCACGAGTCTTTTATTGGAAATATCATTCAACAGACCCCGGTCAAGGAGCGGCTGTTTAAAGACTTTAAAGGCGCTGTAAAAAGCCTTGGAGGTTGGGGAGGCGATTTTATTATGGCAGTCTCAGAGACGTTGTCGCCTGCTGAAACAAAAGAGTATTTTTTAGAGAAAGGATACCCAACCAGCTTTTATTATACTGAAATGATAGGTTAATTCGCAGCAATAATCCTATAAAAAAAAGCGGCCTAAAGGCCGCTTTTTTTATCAATTTGTGTGCTTTCTACTAATAGAAAACTGCCCTGTTGTCTTCAATAGTGGCTGTTTCTTTTAAGGCATTATAACTACTAAAAAATATACTGTTTTGGGTTCCTGCCTTAAGTGCTTCTGCGTAAGTAGCATAGCTATCTAACGCAACGGCTTCTTGTTTTTTATTGAGCTGTACCAAGAATACACCTGTCTCCCCTACTAGCAAAGATGAGGTGGCTCCTTCAGTTAAATTAAAGGCCTTACCTACCACATAAGCTTCTCTACCTGCACCAGGAATAATCGGGCTCTTCACGCTTAATGCAGAAGCTGTTTCTACTGATTGTCCTGAAGCGGCTGCAAAAGACTCAAGTGTATTGCCTCCTTTATTCTTAAGAATCCAAGCGGCTTTCTTTTCCTTTCTCAAGATTGGAAGCGCTGTAGCAGAAGCATCTGCAACAGTCATGGTTCCTGAACGGTATCTGGCTGTAAGTTGCACAATGGCATAACCATTGTTTACATTAAATCTTTTAATAGCACCTAAATCTGTGTCTTCGTTAAAGGCCCATTGAACTACCCCTCTTTGTGCAGCAAGACCAGGAAGATTTTCATCCATAGCCAATAACTTATTGACACTTCTTACGTCAAAGTTACCTTCTTTGGCAATACCTACATATTCTTTAGGGTTTTCAGTAACCTCCATTTCAAACTTGGTCGCTTGAGTGAAAATGGTATTGATTGTTTGCTCAGAAGGAGCAATATCTCTACTCAGCGTAGCAATTTGGAAAATATCCTGTTTGTCGTCTACCCTAACAATATGGAAACCAAATTCTGTTTCAACCAATCCAATAGCGTCTACGCTATTAGAAAACACAAAATCATTGAATTTTGGTGTCATTTGTCCTTCTTGGAAAAAGCCTAAATCTCCACCTCTTGAAGCTGTAGGTCCATCTGAATTATCTCTGGCCAATTCAGCAAAAACAGTAGTTGATTTTTTAGCTTCTATAAGCAATCTGTTGGCCTCTTTTCTTGCTTCCTCTTTTGTTCTTGTTACAGTTGGGCTTACACGCTCAGCTCCAACAAAAGAAATTAAAATATGAGATGCTTTTACGGTACCATTATTTTTTTTAGCGACTAGCTTAGATACTTTGTAAGCATTATTTTCTTTGTAAGGCCCAAAAGTTTGTCCTGGATTTAAACTGATAATTGAGTCTTTAAAAGTGCTCACAATTTCATTCTTAGCCCTAAAAATAGTATCGTAAGTAGTGTCTGAGTTGCGTTCTAAAAACGCCCCTAAATCTGTTGTGTTTAGAAAACCAGCTACTTTCTCAGTAGTTCCTGTGTTTTCATTGTACTCCTCTGTGTCTGAAAGCAAACCAACTACAGCGTCTTTTACGGCCTGTTCGTCTTCTTTAGATGCTTTCTCCTCAAAGTAAACCAAACGAATATCTCTTGCTGGCTCCTGCTTGAATAAAGCTGGATTTTTACTGATGTAAGATTCAATCTCTCCAGCAGTTACTGTGATGGTTGTATCTGGCACAGCAGAGAAAGGCATTCTCACATAAGAGATATCTACCTTGTCATTCGCTAATTTATAGTCAAATTTACCCTCTTCCAAGGTAGTTCCAACGCCTGCCTTAACTAGGTTAAAATACATTTGTTCTTTAGCAGACTGCATAATGGCTAATTCGTCTTGCAACCAAAGAGAATATCTGTAAGGGTTATTGGCTTTCCAATCTGCAACTGCAGCAATGAACAAAGATTCACTAAAAATACCGTTCTCATCTTGAAACTCTGGTTGGTTTGAATAAGATGGTGTATTCTTTATAAAATTCATGATCTGATCTCCTTCTACTGAGATACCCAAATCTTCAATTTCTTGATTTAGCAAACTTGTTCTCAAGGATGAATTCCAAACTTGGTTCACCAATTGAACAGTGGTTGCTTGGCTTCCCGCCCTTTGGGCAGCAACTTCTAACTTTTGACGAAAGTCATCTATAGAAATCTCTTCTCCATTGACACTTCCAATGGCTGATCCTCCCATAGGAGATCCGCTTCCGCTATTGGTAAATACTCCTGAAATTACAAAAGCAAATAACGCCAATCCAATGATAAGGATTAACACCGTGGTTCTCTGTCTTATTTTTTCTAATACTGCCATTTTCTAAATATCTTCTAATCAGTTGGCGAAAATACCATTTTCTTTTTAAATTTTATTCGCTTCTTCTAATTTTTAAACTTTTATAAAGTGCTTTATTCCTTTTCAAGCACCTCTAAAGAGACCAAATCTATTTTATTACCTGAAACCTCCAAAATAGTAAAACAATAAAAGCCAATAATAATACTTTCATTTAAGGTAGGAATCTCGCCTGTCACATGAACAATTAACCCACCCAAAGTACCGTATTCGTCTCGCTCTTCAAGATCTAAATGATAGGTTTCATTGAGATAATCCACTTCTAGTCTTGCAGAGAATTTATAGGTGTTTTCAGACAATTGTTCTTCAATTAAGTCTGTGCTGTCATGCTCGTCTTCTATTTCTCCAAACAATTCCTCTACAATGTCCTCTACGGTAACCATCCCTGAAGTTCCTCCGTACTCATCCAATACAATGGCTATGCTCTTTCTCTTCTTGGTCAGTACATTCAATATATCATTAATTAACATGGTCTCTGGCACATACTCAATAGGCAAAAGCATGCTCTTAATCGTTTGGGGCTTTTTAAAAAGCTCATAGGAATGAACGTAGCCAATAATATTGTCTATGGTATCTTTGTACACCAACAATTTTGAAAATCCTGTCTCTGTAAAAATCTTCACTAAATTCTTTGGACTTTCATGTATTTCCACTGCGCACAAATCTGTCCTTGGCACCATTACATCTCTAGCTTTTACTGCAGAGAATTCTAACGCATTTTGAAATATTTGAATTTCCGAATCTACCTCGTCCTCGGTCGCAACTGCCTCCATTTGCTCCGTAATATAGTCGCCAATTTCCAATTTACTAAAGGCCAATGGAACTGAATCTCCAGAAGTTTTAAAAATCACCCTTAAAATCAAATCTGAAATAAAGATCACAAAATTAGATACCTGTGAAAAAATAAAATAAAACACATAGGCTGGAAATGCTAGGGCCTTGATCAAAGTATTGGCATAAATCTGAAACAGTACTTTAGGCAAAAATTCTGCCGTGAGTAAAATAACTAGCGTAGAAATTACCGTTTGTGTAAGTAAACTAAAGTCTGTAAAAAATAAACTTAATGCTGGAGATGTTAAAGGTGCCCATTTTTCAAATAGTCCCATGAGTAAGTCTCCCATGAATAAACCGTATATAACCAAGGCTACATTATTACCAATCAACATGGTAGCGATGAATTTCGAAGGTCTTTTGGTTAACCTAGTCAGGATTTTAGACAGAAACCCCTCTTGTTTTTTTTCTATCTCAATATGAATTTTATTCGCTGAAATAAAAGCAATCTCCATCCCAGAAAAAAAGGCGGAAAAGAAGAGAGATACTACAATAATTATGACGTCTGAGTCCACTATTTTTTATTTTCGTTTTGTCTTTTTTCAAATTTCAACCTGTAATTTCTTCTAAAGAAGAACATCCCAATTGAAACAGCACCAAAGAGCAAGAAAATACCTATTTCCTCTAATGAACTTCCCCAAAGCTTGATCACTTTAACTAGGGAGAAAACAGCCACTATTAAATATAAGTACTCGGTATATTTTAAAATTCTAATCATCGCTTTCTGTATCTTTAATGGTCATATACCCAAAAGTTTTGTGGGCATTTAAAAAACTAAAATCTCTATTAAAGTCCATACCTTTTCCATCCATAATGGTTTGGTTTTCTGGATTGGTATAGGTGAATTTTTCTTCGGTAAAAATCCATTCTCCTATTTGATCATAGTATAATTGTGGGGTTTCCAACTGCTTCCCGTCATGTGTAGTAATGACCACATTACCCCTCAAATCTATTACATTTGTAGCAGAATAAATAATCCCATAATCGGATTTAACCACGCTTTTCTTGCCTTCTGAATCAAACACCTCCAAAACGAGTCCATCTGGAAAAGTCCTGTATGGGAATGCCAAATGTTGGTAATCCATACTTTTTGAACTCCTCAAAATAGCAATAAGCCTGGCATCTTTTTTTAATGCCCCGCCCATGGCCACTTCCATCGGTATTTCAGAAAACTCAGCTGTTTCAGTATAATACAATATAAAATTTTCCGCTACCCCCTGAGGAGACACCTTTGGGTCTTCAAAAACAACTGTCCCTTCATTTGAATTACAACTAAAAAAAAGTATTGCCGTTACAAATGTAATGGCAATACTTTTTAAATCCTTAAAGGTCTTAATGTCTTTCATTTATAGGTTTGGCACCGCAACGCTACCACCTACCCAGCAGTTAAAAGTAACTGTTTTTCCCGCCAAACCTGAAGAGAAAATATCTGTTTTAGATGGCGCTAATGCCATATAACGTTCAATCGTTTGGTTTGCCCTACTTCTTAGAGATAAGTCTACACGAGCTGCTTTTTTAGCCACTTCAGCTGCCTTCCAATAAATGGCTCTTTTCTCAAAAGTAGTGCTTCCACATTCGTTAGCAGATTCTGCGTACAATCCAGCAATGAGTAAATAAGCTTTTCCCATTGAAGGATTATTGTCTATAGATTTCTGAGCGTAGTTTCTGGCCAAACTCTTATTGCCCTTCTTATAAATTGTGGCAATTTTATAAAGTATGTTGGCTTTCTTTTTAGTGTCAGACTCTAAACTTACCGCCTTATTAAAGTCTGCTACAGCTCCTTGGCTATTTCTTGCATTCATTTTAAGTAAGCCCAAATAAAAATACGTATCTGAAGTTGGGTCTAAAGCGTTTTGGGCTTCAACTAATTTAACAAATAATGGGTCTTCAGTACACTCTTTGCTGTACATTCTACCTACAGCAGATTTAACCCATTTTACATCAGTTTTCTTTTCTTCAAAATTCTTCTCGTAAAGCGGAATTAAGTTTTCACAGTTGGCTAAATTCCCCAGCTTGGTGTCTATACTTTCATTGATCTTTACAAAAGTTTCTGATTTACTCTCTGCAATCGATAATTGTCTTTTTTCTCTAGAAGATATATTACCAGCATCTTCTTTGGCCTGTAATTTGTTTACCATTTGATTAAGAGACTCTACTTCTTCTTCTATTTTAGAACCTACCTGATCATATGTCTCAAACACAGCGTCTAAATCTTTTATACCCGCAGCATTCAAATCTACTAAGTATGAAAAATACACATAAAGTGCTTTCGCATTAGTAAAATGAATACGGTCTTGGTTAAATGCCTGGTCTAAAATCGAGAAAATTTCTTCTGTAGTGGCAATCTTCTCGTCATTTTTTAACATGGCTTGGTCAATAAGCATGTCTGCCAAAGCCTCTCTTTCAGGGAAGATTTCTCTGTATTTTGGATACAAAGCAAGTAACTGATCTACAAAAGCTTTCTTTTCATCTCCTGCGCTATTTTGAATTTTATACTTTAAAATTCGTTCCCCGTACACAAAGTTAGCAGGATTTAATTCTGGACACGCCTCGTATACTATCTTCCATGGCTCATAGGCTGAATCGTAATTTTTCACTTTTACAAATTCTGAGTAGATAGATAAATTGGTTGCACAGTCTTGCGCCTGTAATTTAAAAACGCCAACGAAACCAATTAGGGCTATGGTCAATATGTGCAGTTTCTTTTTCATGGTGGTGTTATGTATTGTGGTTAATTATAAAAATAAGGGCTAAAAATAATTAATTTATTTTTCTTTTCAAGAACCATCTGTCATTTAATGAGAGTCCAACGCGAAGGCTCAAGTAATTTTCTTTAATCAAACCGGCCTTTGAGGTACCTAAAGCACCCATTTCAATCCCGATGTTCAAATTAGAAAAAGTGCCTCCCATTGGTAAACCTACTCCAATATTTGTGCCAAAATCCTTAATAGCCTGATTGTTTACCTGCATCCCTGTATTGACTAATCTAATTCCAAAGCGATAAGTCGCTCTCTTAAAAAATGAAGCGAATGGAGCGTAATCAGGCACATAATAACCGCCCAACCTAAGGGTAGATGCTTCAGAATATGCCACATTTGATTGGCTTAGAAAAGTACTGCTAAAACTACCCATCTCCTGAATGGTATAAGAAGCCCCTAATAGCCATTTTTTGTCTGCTCCTATCCCAAGACCTAAAGTTGTAACAGAGGGAATTTTAACGGTATTGTTTTTTAAATTGGCGGCCTCCAGGTCTAAGTCAGAGACTTCTAATTCTGACCCATTAACCAATGAGAGCGAACCTACTTGTTGCGTATTACTCGCTTTCAAGTCCAACCCTGTTGTATGAACAAAAGAAGTGTACAAAGTCAGTTTATCTGTAATATTTGGCGTGTAATTGGCCGCCATCTGAAAATTAAAACCATTCATTCTTGAAGTTCTTCGGTCTATGGTTCCAAACAATACAGAACTCAAAGACTGTACCCTTTCTTTATTTACAGTCCCAAAATTAGCAAAGGCAGAAGCCCCTACCGTAAAGTTTTTTATTGGCGCAGCACCTAATGAGAAATATATTTTACTGAGCCCTCCGTCTCCTGAGAAAACATTTGTAATGGTTTCACCATTGGCATTTTCTGCGCTAGAATTTAAAATATACCCCATAGAGGTAACTGGTGTAATACCAAAACCAATACCAATGTTTTCCGCTATGGGCATAGCTACAGACAAATAATCAATAGCTGTTAAGGCAGTGCTTTTTTCTTGGGTATCTGAAGTCAAGGCCATTCTACGGTGAGAAACACCCACAGTATAAGTGGTGAGCTTCAAGAGACCATAAGAAGCTGGGTTCTGAAGGTTTACATGAATGGAATCCCCATAGATACTTAACCCCCCCATGGCATTGTTCTCCACCGTATTCGCAGGATTAAAAGTGCCCAAACCAAAATATGAATAGGGAGAAACCGTGCCGTCTTGGGCGTTAGTTTTTATAAATAGACAAATAACAAGGGTGAAAAATAACTTTTTAAACATCTAAAGCGTGTTATAATCAAGCAATTGGCATAAGCCTTGTACCAGAAAATTAGAATGGGCAAATATGGTATTTTTTAGTCGTTTAGACAAGAATTGTGCGTCTCCACCTGTTAAAATAAGTGTTAAATCTTTATGTGTACTCCCAAAACTGCTTTGCCAACCTTCTATTTCAAAGACCAATCCGTTGACAGCTCCAGCTAAAATGCTGTTCTGAGTATTTGTGCCTAGGGCAATAAATGCCTCATTTAAAGTAACAAATGGCAATTTGTTTGTATAATCATGCATGGCTTTAAAACGCATTTGTAACCCTGGGGAAATTGCGCCACCCCGGTAGATTCCATCTGATGAAATAAAATCATAGGTCACACAACTGCCCGCGTCTACCACCAAACAGTTTTTCCCTGGGTATTTGAACGAAGCTGCAGCTACCAGACCAATTCGGTCTGCCCCTAGAGTTTCTGGGGTCTCATATTTGTTTTCAAATGGTAGCTTCATTTCACTATTCACCTCCAAAAGAATTGTTTTTTCCTTCAAAAAAAGACGAGTTTTCGGATCAACAACGACTACAGAGCACAAAATAGCCTGTTTTATATATGGAAAATCAAAAAACAAACCAACAAGTGTTGTGTACATGTCTTTGTGCTCAAATTGAGCTCTAAACACCTCATCTTCTTGCCTGTAGACCACCAACTTACCAAAGGTATTACCTATGTCTAGCACTAGTTTCATGCTACAAAGATGTGAAATCTAAAAAAACAATTGCCTTTTTTTCTCTTTTTGTTTGTATATCCTAAATTAGAAATTATATTTGCATCCGCTTATTAGCATGGTGCCTTAGCTCAGTTGGTAGAGCAATGGACTGAAAATCCATGTGTCCCTGGTTCGATTCCTGGAGGCACCACTTAAAGCACAAAAACCCACTCCTAGGAGTGGGTTTTTTTATGCCTATAAGTGTCAAAAGCTTGCTTTTGTAAGCGAAGAGGGATAAAAAAACATACGCTTGCGAAGCAAGTGGTTTTT
>ENA-UOYN01000097-UOYN01000097.1-marine-metagenome-genome-assembly--contig:-NODE-97-length-46735-cov-9.258783_pt1 | contig 46735 bp, 39 predicted proteins | sample MGYA00238176_ERZ767358 | MGnify/ENA primary metagenome ERZ767358 (study PRJEB28950, sample SAMN06266238) | marine metagenome | isolation source: Columbia River Estuary | place: USA:Columbia River Estuary...
AGAACGTCGACTTGACCCTCTACACTGCTCAGTAAAGGCAGTTGGTCAAGGGAAGACAAACCCAAATCATCGAGGAAGTGGCGGGTGGTGGCATACAAACCAGGACGGCCGACAGACTCGCGATGTCCAATGACCTCAACCCAGCCCCTGTCTTCCAACTGTTTGATGATTTGCGTGTTGATGGTGACACCTCGAATGTCTTCCATATCGCCGCGTGTGACGGGTTGCCGATATGCAATGATGGCCAAAGTTTCCATGACAGCCCGGGTGTACTTGGGGGGCTTTTCTGGGTTCAACTTGTCCAAATAGATCCGCAGTTCAGGGCGGCTTTGAAACCGCCAACCTGTGGCAACAGAGACCAGCTCCAGGCCGCGCTCGGCCCAATCTAATTGCAACTCTTCTAGGAGTGCCTTAAGTGTGTCAGCGCCTAAAGCGTCATCGAACAACACACGCATGTCACGCACAGTGACGGGCTGAGTTGAACAAAGTAACGCTGTTTCAAGGACACGCTTGGCTTGCGCCGTGTTCATGGTGTCAATCTTCCGGGATAAATGCGCTTGAAGCGCGAATCAAGGTGCACGCACCGACTTAAAACATCAAGTTGGCGGGGGATGGAACCCACCTGCGCACCCCATTAAGGGGATTTAGGCCAATCTTTCGATCGGTCAAGCCTGAGATTCAGGATTTTTCATTGTAACTGAGGGACCAAGCTTGAAGCAAACTCTGAATATCTGCTGGCAGTGGCGATTGAAATGCTAAGGGCTGGCCCGATACGGGGTGGTCAAATGACAACAGGTCGGCATGCAAGGCCTGCCTTGGCATGAGGGGGTGCGAAGAGCCCCCATAAGTTGAATCCCCCACCAAAGGTAATTTGAGGGCGGCCATGTGAACTCGAATTTGATGCGTTCGCCCCGTCTCTAAAATGCAACGCACAAGGCTGCCTTGCTCACTTTGTGACATGACACGAAAGTGAGTTTTGGCCGTTTTTCCAGAATTTCTGGCTAAATCAACCACTGCCATCCGCAAGCGATTGGCAGGGTCTCGGCCGATGGGCAAATCAACTGTCTTTTGCGTATTACCCGTCCAAGCTTGATCACTCATGGCGACGTACTGTCGCTTGATTTCTCGGGCTGCCATTTTTTGCACCAAAGCATCCATGGCGAGGCGCGTTCTGGCAACCACCATCAAGCCACTGGTTTCTTTGTCCAAGCGATGAACGATGCCGGCTCTGGGCAATTCCATGAGGGCAGGATCTAAACCCAAAAGACCATTCATCAAGGTACCCGACCAATTTCCTGGTGCGGGGTGGACAACCAAGCCAGCAGGTTTATCGATCACCCTCAGATCGGCGTCTTCGTAGACCACATCCAGAGCCATAGCTTCTGGCTTGAAGGCTTGCGATTGAGGCGTGGCACGCAACTCAATTTGCCATCGCTCACCGGCTTTGACCTTGAAAGCAGACTTCAGCTGCGCCAAGCCTGCGCGGGTCACGGCGCCGTCTTCCAACAACTGCTGTAAATAACTTCTTGAAAACTCGGGTACGCCGGCCACCAGCATCCGATCCAAGCGTTGGCCATGTAACTCCGCGGGTACAAGCAGTTCACGGACCTCTGAGACCTTGGCCGTGACAGCTAAATCCAAAGAAGTTTCATCTTGAAACTCATCAACGTCGTCTAACTCTGGGGGGCTCGATATAATCAATTTGGTTTATTTCCAAGGTTGCCAGATGTTGAACATCAGATTATCGGTGCTTGCGCTAACGCTTGTCGGTTTGACCGTCACTGTTTTGTCAGGTTGCTCTAGCACTTCGGCAGATCCTACAGCAGCTTGGGCGCCCGAAAAAATTTACAGAGAAGCACGCGATGAATCAAATGCGGGTGCTTGGGACCGGGCGGCCATGCTGTTCGAAAAGCTCGAGGGTCGGGCGGCTGGTACGCCCTTGGCGCAACAGGCCCAAATCGAAAAAGCCTATGCGCAATATCGAGCCTCAGAAAAAATTCAAGCCATTGCCACCCTTGACCGCTTCCTTAAACTTCATCCCGCCAGCCCCGCTGTGGATTACGCGCTTTACTTAAAAGGCCTGGTCAATTTCAACGACAACTTAGGCTTGTTCTCATTCATTACGAGACAAGACTTGGCGGAGCGCGATCAAAAAGCTGCCAAAGACTCTTTTGAATCATTCAACGAGTTGATCACTCGGTTTCCAGACTCCAAATACTCGCCAGATGCGCGCCAACGCATGACTTACATTGTCAACACTTTGGCAACTTACGAAGTTCACGTGGCTCGTTTTTATTACAGCAAAGGCGCCTATGTGGCTGCTGTCAATCGCGCTCAATTGGCCATCACTGACTACCCTGGGGTGCCGGCCGCCAAAGAAGCTCTGGAAATTCTGGCCAAGTCCTATGGTGCATTGGGCATGGAGGAATTAAGGGCAGATGCGCTTCGCGTTTTAGAGACGAACTTTCCCAAAACCCTGACAACACCCAACAGCAAACCTACTGCGTGGTGGAAGTTTTGGTAAGCCTGCCAAAGGCCTCTTCGAATTCAACTTCAGTGTGAAGTCTGCGCATCGGCGGCAAACAAGCCAACAAACGCCGTCCGTAGGCCATGCCAGTGAGGCGTGGATCGCAAACAACCAACACACCTTGATCGGTTTCACTGCGTATCAGGCGTCCGGCGCCCTGCTTCAGGGCCACTGCTGCTTCTGGCACGCTGTAGTCTGAGAAAGAACTCTTGCCCGACAACTCCAATCGTTGCGAGCGAGCTTCTACCAAAGGATCGTTTGGCGGAGGAAAAGGCAACTTGTCGATGACGACCAGTTGAAGCGCATCTCCGGGAACATCAAAGCCCTCCCAAAAAGAAGCAGAAGCCACCAACACGCATCCTAGACCGCCTTCGCTAGAGCCCTCTCGAAAACGCTCCATGAGTCTGCGCTTGGGGCCTTGTCCTTGAACCAAAACTTCTAACTCACCGCTTTGACCCAAAGCAGCAGTCAAGGCCTCACCAATGTTGCGCATGGCATTCAATGTGGTGGTCAAGACCAAGGTTCTACCGCCTAATTTGCGAGCTTGTTTTTCAACCCAAGTCGACACCGTGCGCGTATGAGCCATGTCGTTGGGTTTGGGCATGCTCGGTGGCACATAGATGGCGGCCATGTTGGCATAGTCGAAGGGACTGGCAACCCTGAGCTTGCGCGCCTCGCTCAAACCACAAGGCTCAGTGAACCAGCGCATTTGATCATCTTCACCAAGCGTTGCAGATGTGAAAATCCAGGTTTTTTGTGAGCCAGTCTTTGGCTCTTGAGGTGTCAAATCTTGCAACATGTGTGTGTGCACGGCATTGGAAATATCAAGGGGCGACTCCACCAAACGCATTTGTGCACCCACCTCAGCCCAACGCACCGACCCTTGCGCGCAGGGTTCTTGAAAGTCTTGAATCAAACGCAATTGCAAAGATACCCGCTCGTACAAGCGCACAAAGTCAGGCGCCATTTCACTCACAGTGTCTAGCGCTGCTTGAGCACCTTGAAGTGCTACTTGCAATTGCGCCATGGCCAACAACCATTCGGAAGTTTCAATGCCATCTGGAACGGGGTCAATCCAACGCAGGCGTGAACCCGATTTGGCATGTTGGGCAGTCAGTCGCAAATCACGGGTTGATTTTTCCAAAACACTGCAAATCAAGGTCCAATCAACCAAGCCTCTGGCCATTTGTACACCTGCACCCAAGATGTCTCGCGTGAGTTCTAAGAGTTGGCTGGTACTCAGATGCCGACCTAAAAAATGAATGCCAATTTCATTCAACTGATGCGCTTCGTCAAACACAACAGTTTGCACCGAAGGCAGCAGTTCAGCCATGCCCGTTTCGCGAACATTGAGGTCTGCAAAAAACAAATGGTGGTTGATGACAACAACATCGGCAGACATGGCCTCTTTGCGTGCCAAATTGACATGGCAAGATTTGAAGTTGGGACACGGAGAACCAAGGCAATTGTCACGCGTTGATGTGACCAAGGGAATGACGGGCGATCTGTCGTCCAAGCCAGACAACTCAGAGAGGTCGCCGGTGCGAGTGGATTGCGACCATGTTTCAATTTTACTCAAGGCATGCATGTGAATACGCAACGAAGCATCATGACTCTGCCTGGCCTGTGATAAACGCAAAGTGCATAAATAACTACCGCGCCCCTTGAGCAAAGCCACACGGACAGGCAATTTCAAAGCATCGATGAGTTTGGGAATATCTCTTGAGAACAATTGATCTTGAAGCGCCTTGGTAGCAGTCGACACCAAAGCGCGCTGACCGCTTAACAACACAGGCACAAGATAGGCATAGGTTTTACCCACACCTGTTCCGGCTTCTACCACCAATTCGCCGCCGCTTGAAATGGTTTCGGCAACAGCCATGGCCATGTCTGTTTGACCGGCACGTGATTTAAATTGGGGTGTTGCTTGCGCAATGACGCCATCTTCTGTGAAAGTGGCTGCGACTGCTTGAAGAAATGCGCTCAAGGCATTGCCTTATCTTTAGGCGTCTCTTGGGTTTTGTCCGAAATACGTTGCTGACGCTCTAACTCTTTAAGAACACGCTGGCGTGCATTCAAAGCAATTTCACGTTGATCCAAAGGCGACAAGGTCTGGTATTTTTGTTGCTTGGCTTTGAACAAACAATCGTTGACCGCAAATTGCTTCCAACACGCCTTAGACGCTTCGTGAAAGTGATCCAAGATGACTTTTTTTTCCTCTGCCAACGCAATGCGCTGTTGTGCAATAGCCTCTGTTTCAGGCAATTGCATTGAGTTGGCAGATTGCGCCATTGCAATCGCGCAGGTCCAACCCAGGATAAGAAAAAGAACAGCTTTGTTGCAAGAAAACATGCTTGAATTAGGTGATTTGAGTGTCCACGGTGCGATGCTCTAGAGCCAAGAATTCTGACGACTGCATTTCGTGCAGACGGGAGATGGTTCTGGGAAACTCATGCGCAAGGGGACCTTTCGTGTAAAGCGCCTCGGGCTGAACCTCGGCCGATAGAATCAATTTAACACGCCTGTCGTACAGAACGTCGATGAGCCAAGTAAAACGCCTTGCTTCTGATGCCATACTAAGTGGCATCATGGGCACATTGCTAAGTAGCACCGTATGAAACTGAGTCGCAATTTCCAAGTAATCATTTTGTGAGCGCGGCCCACCACACAGCGTTCTAAAGTCAAACCACACCACGCCCCCTGCCCGCCTTCTTGAAACAATTTCTCTGGCTTCAATGTGCAAAACAGGATCTTCATCTTGGCTGCTGACAAGCTTGTTGAAAGCATCGGTCATGGCGTTGTCGGCCTCGTCACCCGAGGGGCAATGGTAGAGCTTGACCATTTCTAAGGTGCGGCGGCGATAGTCTGTGCCGTTGTCGACATTCAACACCTCCATGCGCTGATTGAGCAACGCAATGGCGGGTAGCAAGCGGTCACGGTGCAAACCATCTGGGTACAAGTTGTCGGGCTTGAAGTTGGAAGTGGTGACAAAGCTCACGCCATTTTCAAACAATGACACCAACAGGCGGTGCAAAATCATGGCATCGGTAATGTCGGCCACATGAAACTCGTCAAAGCAAATGAGTTGATAGCGCTTGGCCATCCGTTTGCCCAACTCTTGCAGTGGATTAACCGTGCCTTGCATTAAAGCCATCTCACGGTGCACTTCGCGCATGAACTCATGGAAGTGCAAACGTGTTTTGTCCTTGACCGGCACAGCGTTGTAAAAACAGTCCATCAAGAAACTTTTGCCACGACCTACACCACCAAACATGTAAACACCGCGCGGCAACACCGGTTTCTTTTTCAAAAAACGAAAGGGGCTTTTGATGCTCTCTTGGTAAGCCGCCCATTCTTGTGCGCAGCGCTCTAGGGCCTCTACTGCTCTGAGCTGCGCAGGGTCAGCCTCATAGCCTCTGCTTAGAAGTTCTTGGTCGTAGGCTAATCTAACGGACATGGATCGTATGCTCTTGAAAAATACTGAGAACAAAGGTTCTTTGAAATGAGAAAACCCGGGACGGGCCCGGGCTTCATAGTTTAACGAGACTTCAAAAAACTTAGAAGTTCAAGGTCCGTTTGTCCACTGCCAAGGCAGCTTCTTTGGTGGCTTCGCTGAGCGACGGGTGTGCATGGCAGATACGGGCAATGTCTTCTGCGCTGGCGCGGAATTCCATGGCCACAACGGCTTCAGCAATGAGCTCGCTGGCCATGGGGCCCACAATGTGAACACCCAAAATCTCATCAGTGGTGGCATCGGCCAAGAACTTCACCATGCCGGTGGTATCACCTAAGGCACGGGCACGCCCATTGGCCAAGAACGGGAAGGTGCCCGCTTTGTAAGCCACGCCATCAGCCTTAAGCTGCTGCTCAGTACGGCCCACCCAAGCAATCTCGGGGCTGGTGTAGATCACCCAAGGCACGGTGTTGAAATTCACATGGCCGTGCTGGCCGGCAATGCGCTCGGCCACGGCAACGCCCTCTTCTTCGGCTTTGTGCGCCAACATGGGGCCACGCACCACGTCGCCCACAGCCCAAACGCCAGGCAGATTGGTTTTGCATTCAGCGTCGACCACGATGGCGCCGCGTTCGTCCAACTGCAAGCCCACAGCTTCTGCGTTCAAGCCAATGGTGTTTGGCACTCGGCCAATGGACACAATGAGTTTGTCAGCATCAATGCTTAGGGCTTCGCCCTTGGCATTGGTGTAGGCCACTTTGACGCCTTTTTTGCCATTTTGAATCTCGCCGACTTTGACACCGAGTTCAATTTTCAAACCTTGTTTGTCGAAAGCTTTTTTGGCTTCCTTGGCAATTTGCTCGTCTACAAGGCCCAAGAAAGTGGGCAAGCCTTCGAGGATGGTGACATCGGAGCCCAGACGGCGCCAGACAGATCCCATTTCCAATCCGATGACACCGGAGCCAATCAGCACCAGCTTTTTAGGCACAGCACCCACATTCAAAGCGCCGTCGTTGGACAACACATTGACTTCGTCAAAAGGTGTGCCGGGCAATGAACGTGCATTGGAGCCTGTGGCCACAATGATGTTCTTGCCAAGCAATGTTTCATTGGCAGCACCTGTGACGGTGACTTCGTAGCCACCTTCAACGGCTTTGCTAAATGCAGCGCGGCCATGAAAGAAAGACACTTTGTTCTTTTTGAACAAGTACAAAACGCCATCGTTGTTTTGCTTCACCACATTGTCTTTACGGGCAATCATCTTGGCCACATCCATGCTGACACCTTTCATCTCGATGCCGTGGTCGGCAAAGTGATGATTGGCTTGATCGAAGTGTTCAGAAGACTGCAACAAAGCTTTGGAAGGAATGCACCCGACGTTGGTGCAAGTGCCGCCAAGGGCTGGGCCGCCTGTTGCGTTTTTCCATTCGTCGACACACGCTACTTGGAATCCTAGTTGCGCTGCGCGAATGGCGGCAATGTAACCACCTGGGCCGCCACCAATGACGACCACATCAAATTGTTTGCTCATGCTTTTTTCCTAAGGCTTAGATGTCAAACAACAAGCGTGATGGGTCTTCTAACGCTTCTTTCATGGCCACCAAGCCCAAGACAGCTTCTCGGCCATCAATGATGCGGTGGTCGTAAGACATGGCGAAATAGTTCATGGGGCGAACCACCACTTGACCGTTCTCAACCATGGCGCGGTCTTTGGTAGCGTGAACACCCAAAATAGCAGACTGAGGTGGGTTGATGATGGGGGTCGACATCATGGAGCCGAAAGTACCGCCATTAGAGATGGAGAACGTACCGCCGGTCATGTCTTCAATGCCCAACTTGCCGTCTTTGGCTTTGGCGCCAAATTCAGCAATCTTTTTCTCGATGTCGGCAAAGCTCATTTGGTCGGCATTGCGCAAAATAGGCACCACCAAACCACGGGGTGAGCCAACAGCAATACCGATGTCAAAGTAGCCGTGATAAACAATGTCGCTGCCATCAACGGATGCATTCAACACGGGGTACTTCTTCAAAGCGTGCACGGCTGCTTTCACGAAGAAGCTCATGAAGCCCAACTTGATGCCGTGCTCTTTTTCGAACTTGTCTTGGAAGCGCTTGCGCATGTCCATGACTGGGGCCATGTTGATTTCGTTGAAGGTGGTCAGAATGGCATTGGTCGCTTGCGATTGCAACAAACGCTCGGCCACCCGCGCACGCAGTCGAGTCATGGGCACGCGTTGTTCAGGACGCTCACCCAAATTCACTGCAGGTGCAGCCACTTGTGGCAAAGAACTTGTGGGGACACCCGTTGGAATAGAAACTTGCGGTGCAGGCTTGGCGCCACCGGCCACAGCTGACAACACATCCCCTTTGGTGACACGTCCGTCTTTGCCTGAACCCGCTACAGAACCAGCCGACAAGTTGTTGTCGGCCATGATCTTGGCAGCAGAAGGCATGGCCACACCCGCCATGCTGTTGCTTTGTGCAGCGGGTGCTGCTGCAGCGCTAGCTGCAGGGGCTGGTGCCGCTGCTGCAGATGCTGATGCAGCCACTTTGCCATCGGTATCAATGCGAGCAATCAGTTGCTCGGCAAGCACCGAAGCGCCGTCACCGACCAAGATTTCTGACAAAACACCAGCTGACGGTGCGGGCACTTCCAGCACCACTTTGTCAGTTTCAATTTCGATCAAGATTTCGTCGGCTGCAACACTGTCGCCAACTTTCTTTTTCCACTTCAACATGGTGGCTTCTGCCACCGACTCAGACAGCTGAGGAACTTTCACTTCTGCGATAGCCATTTCGTTTCTTTCTTAATTGGTTCAATATTTTTTGTGGCGTCTGTTATTTAGACAACACAAAACCTTTGATCTTGCCGAATGCGCCATCCACCAAAGCTTTTTGTTGCTCTTGGTGAAGGTGTGAATAACCCACAGCAGGCGATGCGGAAGCTGCTCGGCCGGAATATCCCAAACGCTGACCTTCGGTCATGTTCTCGTGGATGTAATGCTGCACAAAGAACCAAGCGCCTTGGTTTTGTGGCTCGTCTTGCGTCCAAATCAACTCGGTGGCGTTCGGGTACTTTTTCAATTCAGTTGCAAAAGCTTTGTGCGGGAAGGGATACAACTGCTCGGCACGCAAAATGGCCGTGTCGTCAGCATCCAACTCTTCGCGCTTTTTAACCAAGTCGTAGTAAACCTTGCCGGAACAAATCAAAACACGTTTGACTTTGTCTGCCTTGAGAGCTTTGTTTTCTGGGATGACCGTTTGGAAGCCACCTTTGGTGAACTCTGACAAAGGTGATGTAGCGTCTTTGTTGCGCAGCAAAGACTTCGGTGTGAAGATGATCAAGGGCTTGCGCAAATTGCGAACCATTTGACGGCGCAACACGTGGAAGATTTGACTGGCTGTGGTGGGCTGGACAATTTGCATGTTGGTGTCAGCCGCCAACTGCATGAAACGCTCCAAGCGAGCTGAGCTGTGCTCTGGGCCTTGTCCTTCATAGCCGTGCGGCAACATGAGCGTCAGGCCGTTCACACGGCCCCACTTCACTTCGCCAGAGGCAATGAACTGGTCAATCACCACTTGGGCGCCATTGGCAAAGTCGCCAAACTGAGCTTCCCAAATGACCAAGGTGTTGGGATCGTTGGAGGCGTAGCCATACTCAAAGCCAAGCACAGCCTCTTCAGACAAGATGGAGTCGATGACCACAAAAGGTGCTTGATTTTCAGCAACGTTTTGCAAAGGCACGTAAGTACCAATGTCCCACTTCTCACGGTTTTGATCGTGAATCACAGCGTGACGGTGCGTGAAGGTGCCACGGCCGCAATCTTCACCCGACAAGCGCACGGGATAACCGCTGGCCACCAAGGAAGCAAACGCCATGTGCTCGCCCATGCCCCAATCGACGGGCATGTCGCCACGGCCCATGGCTGCACGGTTGTCGTAAACGTTTTTCACCAACTGATGCGGTGTGACACTGCTTGGCAAGGTGGTGATTTTTTCGGCAATGCGTTTCCATTCAGCCAAGGGCAACGCAGTGCTACCTGCATCCGTCCATTTCTGGTTCAAGAACGGCGCCCAGTCCACAGAGAACTGAGTTTTGAAGTTGGTCAGCACAGGATCGCTGTCGGTGTGCTTGCCTGCATCCAATGCGGCGCGGCAAGCCTTGACCATGTCGTCGCCTAATGTGTCGCCCAAGCCTTGTGCAGCCAAACGATCGGCGAACAACTTGCGGGTACCAGGATGTGCGCCGATTTTTTTGTACATCAAGGGCTGTGTCAGGCTAGGCGTGTCTTGCTCGTTGTGTCCCAATTTGCGGAAGCAAATGATGTCGAGAACCACATCCTTGTTGAAGGTCATGCGGTACTCGAGCGCAATTTGCATGGCCAACACCGCTGTTTCTGGATCGTCTGCGTTGACGTGCAACACAGGTGCTTCCACCATCTTGACGATGTCGGTGCAATACACCGTAGAACCCATGTCGCGAGGGTCTGATGTGGTGAAACCAATTTGGTTGTTGATGATGATGTGAACGGTACCGCCTGTGGAGTAACCACGGGTTTGCGCCAAAGCCAATGTTTCTTGGTTGACACCTTGACCCGCAAAAGCTGCATCGCCGTGCACCAGCACGGGCAATACTTGTTTGCCCAGAGGGTCGGCACGTCGGTCCATGCGGGCGCGCACTGAACCTTCAACCACTGGGTTGACAATTTCAAGGTGCGATGGATTGAATGCCAAAGACAAGTGAACGGGGCCACCGCGTGTGCTGATGTCAGAGCTGAAGCCTTGGTGGTACTTGACGTCGCCGGCAGGCAAATCTTCTGGCGCAGTGTGGTCAAACTCAGCGAACAAGTCTTTGGGCAATTTGCCCATGGCGTTGACCAGCACATTCAAGCGGCCGCGGTGGGCCATGCCAATCACAATTTCTTGCACGCCTTTTTCACCCGCAGATTGGATGAGCTCGTCAATGGCTGCAATGAAGGTTTCGCCACCTTCCAAAGAGAAACGTTTTTGACCCACATATCTGGTGTGCAGAAAACGCTCTAAACCTTCGGCCGCAGTCAAGCGATCGAGGATGTGCTTTTTCTGATCTGCATTGAAGTTGGGTTTGCTGCGAATGCTTTCTAGCTTTTGTTGCCACCAACGCTTTTCAGTTTGGTCGGAGGTGTACATGAATTCGGCGCCCAATGTGCCGCAATAGGTTGCCCGCAATGCATTGAGCAATTCGCGCAAGGGCATGGCGTTCTTACCGAAGAAGGTGTTGCTGGTGTCAAACACAGTTTCTTGGTCAGAATCGGTGAAGCCATAAAAGGCAGGATCGAGTTCTGGAATGTTGGGGCGCTCAGTGCGCTTTAAAGGGTCGAGATCGGCCCAGCGTTGGCCTACATTGCGGTATGCCGCAATAAGCTGTTGGGCAGCCGTGCGTTTGCGACCCATTTCGGCATCGGCGCTGGCCATGACGACTTTGGTACCACCTTGCTTTGCGCGTTCGGCAAAAGCATTGATGACGGGTAAGTGGGGAACGTCTATGGCAGATGAGCCATCAACAGCAGGGACATGTTGCAAGGCGTCGAAGTATTCGCGCCAACTGTCGGGAACGCTGCCTGGATTGGCCAGGTAGTTCTCGTACATTTCCTCGACGTATGGCGCATTGCCTCCGAAGAGATAGGTGTTGCCTTGGTAGGCGGTGTAGACGGATTTTGTCTCACTCATTTTCGCTGACCTTCGTTCCCCTTCAGGGAACATTAGTTGGTTGATTTACCTTCCGCGACACGGCTGGACCGGTTGGCGGATGCGACTGTGGCATGGGGAAGGGCCTAAGTAACTTGCGCATTATCCCATTGATTTGCATCACATCAGCTGTTTTGTTCAACAAAAACGGGATGAATCAAGATCCATCCCGTCAGCCATAAGTCAGCTCAATGACAAATCAGGCACTTGAAGCTTTAACCAAATCTGATATTTGGAGCAATGCAGCAGGGTCGTCCATGGTGGTTAAGTCGCCAGGGTCTCGCCCTTCGCAAACCGCTTGAATGGCTCGGCGCAGCAATTTGCCACTTCGTGTTTTGGGCAACACAGACACAAAGCGAACACGCGAAGGTCTGGCCACCGCACCCAATGAGTTGTCGACCACCTTCATGATTTCACCTTCAAGTTTTAACAAGGCTTGAGGATCATTCAAAAGTGCGTTGTCTTTGAGGACAGCAAAGGCCATGGCCACTTGTCCCTTCAAACTGTCGGCCACACCCACCACGGCCACTTCTGCCACTGCGGCATGACCAGAAATACTCTCTTCAATTTCACGCGTGCCCAAACGATGGCCAGCGACATTGATCACATCATCGGTGCGACCCAAGATAAAGAAATAACCATCTTCGTCTTTGATGCCCCAATCGAAGGTGGAGTAAATCGTTTTACCAGGCACTGTGTCCCAATAAGTTTTGACAAAACGCTCGTCATCACCCCAAATGGTTTGCAAGCAACCAGGTGGCAAAGGGCCTTCAATGGCCACCACGCCTTTTTGGTGGGGCTGCGTCAGTTCTTCACCCGTTTGATCGTCCAACAACTTCACGTCGTAGCCGTAAACAGCTTTGCCAGGAGAGCCAAATTTACTGGGTGTTTTTTCAATGCCGTTGCACACCGTCAAAATAGGCCAACCCGATTCTGTTTGCCAATAGTTGTCAATAATGGGTTTGCCGAGACCCTCGGAAATCCACTTGGCAGTGGGCTCGTCCAAAGGCTCGCCCGCTAAAAACAAGGCCTTCAAACTGGACAAATCGTATTTGCTAAGCAAAGCTGGATCTTGTTTTTTCAACACCCGAATGGCTGTGGGCGCACTGAACATCACGGTCACTTTGTACTTCTCAACCAAGCTCCACCAAATGCCGCCGTCGGGGCGTGTGGGCAAGCCTTCGTAAAGAATGGTGGCCATGCCGCCAATCAAGGGGCCGTAAATGATGTAGCTGTGACCTACCACCCAACCGATGTCGCTGGTGCAGAAAAATGTTTCGCCTGGCTTGCCGCAAAAAATGTTGGGGATGCTCGAAGCCAAGGCCACGGCATAGCCACCCGTGTCACGCTGAACCCCTTTGGGCTTGCCCGTCGTACCAGAGGTATACAAGGTGTAACTTGGATGCGTGGCATCGACCCACTCGCAGGGCACCACGTCGTTCATGTGCTTTTCGCGCAGCGTAGACCAAAGCAAATCACGTCCCTCGGTTATGTCCATGCTTGCCAAGCCACGTTCAACCAACACCACTGAATCGGGCTTGTGGGATGACAACCGAATGGCCTCATCTAACAAGGGTTTGTAGACAACGACTTTTCCGCCTCGTGAACCCGCATCGGCACTGACAATGACTTTGGGACTGGCGTCTTCAATTCGCGAAGCCAAAGAACCAGACGCAAATCCACCAAACACCACAGAGTGAATGGCACCAATGCGCGCACATGCCAACATGGCAAAGGAAGCCTCTGCAATCATGGGCATGTAAATCAAAACACGGTCGCCTTTTTTCACGCCCAATGACAACAAGGACGCCGCCATGCGTTGAACTTCGGCATGCAACTGCTTGTAGGTGTAAGTGACTTCTTGGTCGGTTTCTGTAGAAACAAAAATCAACGCGGCTTGATCGCCACGGTCTTTCAGATGGCGGTCAATGGCGTTGTGACACAGATTGGTTTCACCCCCTTTGAACCATTTGGCAAATGGCGGGTTGCTGTAGTCACAAATTTCTTGAGGCGCTTTGTGCCACTCAATCTGCTGGGCTTGTTCAGCCCAGAACGCATCGCGGTCCTGAATAGAACGTTTGTGAAAATCTGCATAGTGAACCATGTTGTCTCCTAAAGCCGAGGCTGACTTCTGAATTCATAATTATTCATGAGGGACTTGCTACAAACTGACTTTGAACATGACAGCCTCAAAGCCAAAAATCTTAAACCAAAGCTTTGATCCAAGTTTGAACCTGTTTGAAATTGGGGTTTTCTGCTGAGCGCAACCATTCAAACAACACCATTTCGGTGGTTAAAAGCTCGGCCCCAGCGCCTGCCAATCGGTCAAATGCAGCGTCACGATCACGGTCGGAACGCGAAGCACAAGCATCTGTGACCACCCAGACTTCAAACTCGTCTTCAAGTAAGTCCAGTGCAGTTTGTAGCAAGCACACATGCGCTTCGCAACCCGCTATGACCACGGAGGGCCCAGCCTCAGTTTCAGCCGGTTTTTGCAAATGCCGTGGCAAGCTGCGGGCATTGCCCTTGGGCGCGGCAGGCGCAGGAGGGCTTAACCATTCCCCCAAACCCTCCTCCACGCCACTGAAAGCCATTTTGGCCAGCACCCGCTGGCAATGCTGACGAATCTCGGGCGATGTTTCGCCAAGCCCTGATGGATTTTGTTCGGTGGCCCAAACAGGCACATTGAGCAGCTTGGCGGTCCGAGCCAGCGTTTCAGCGCGCTGCCAGACTGCTTGTGCGTCCTTCATGGCAGGCATTAACTTCAGCTGGTAGTCAACCAGAACCAATTGAGATGATTCAACTTCAAGCAGCATATTCAGGCCTCGGTGCAAATTAATCAAAAACTCAGTTTGCCCAACCCAAATTGGGGGGTGTCAACCCATTGAAGATGGCATTAAACTGATCAGCTATGCGCTTGATTCTATGTGGACTGGTATTTCTGACAACGGCGGCCTTGGCGGTTCCCGTTGAGGACGACCTTGACCGCCTGATCAAGGAGCGAGGATTGGTCACCCAAATGACCGATCAACTCACGCAGCAAATTAGCAATCAGTTGGGCGGGCCCCTGCAGTCTGCGCGCAACGCCTTTGGCGGCAAAGCCTCAGAACTGGTCATGCAAGCCATGGGGCTTTTGGGTGTGCCCTACAAAAGGGGCGGTACCAGCGAAGAAAAAGGCTTTGATTGCAGCGGCTTTGTGCGCTACATGTATGAAAAGTCTGTGGGCTTGGTTCTGCCTCGAAGAGCAGAAGAACAGGCTAAAGTCACAGAAGAAATCAGCCGCAGTGAACTCAAACCTGGCGATTTGGTTTTTTTCAACACCCTGAAACGAACCTTCAGCCATGTTGGTATTTATGTGGGTGACGGTAAATTCATTCACGCGCCCAGACCTGGCAAAGCCGTGCGGGTGGATGACATGCGCGAGGCCTATTGGCAACAGAGGTTCAATGGTGCTCGAAGGGTTCAAGTCGATAAACTACAAAATGAGCCCGTCAAAAATTAGAATCATTTCACTCATGAAAAAACCGCCCGCAGGCGGTTTTTTGTTTTGCGCTTGAAAGATTATTTCTTTGAAGGTGGCAGATCTGTACAACTGCCATGCGCCACCTCTGCTGCCATGCCAATGCTTTCGCCCAAAGTGGGATGAGGGTGAATAGTTTTGCCAATGTCGATGGCATCTGCGCCCATCTCGATGGCCAATGCCACTTCGCCAATCATGTCACCTGCATGCGTGCCCACCATGCCGCCGCCCAAGATCTTGCCGTGGCCATGGGCCTCGGGTGAATCATCGAACAACAACTTGGTCACGCCTTCGTCACGGCCATTGGCGATGGCGCGGCCTGAAGCCGTCCACGGAAACAGACCCTTCTTGACTTTGATGCCTTGCGCCTTGGCTTGATCTTCTGTCAGGCCCACCCATGCCACCTCGGGATCGGTGTAGGCCACACTTGGAATGACGCGCGCATTGAAGGCACTGGCTGCCAACTCTTTGTTGCCTTGAATTTCACCGGCAATCACTTCTGCTGCGACATGGGCTTCATGCACAGCTTTGTGCGCCAACATGGGCTGACCCACAATGTCACCAATGGCGAAGATGTGCGGCACGTTGGTGCGCATTTGAATGTCAACAGGAATGAAACCACGGTCGGTCACGCTCACACCCGCTTTTTCTGCCGCAATTTTCTTGCCGTTGGGTGTGCGACCCACAGCCTGCAAGACCATGTCATAGACTTGCGGCGCAGGGGCTGCAACGCCCTCCTCTGCAGATTCAAACGTCACCTCAATACCAGCCTTGGTGGCCTTGGCGCCAACGGTTTTGGTTTTGAGCATGATGTTGTCAAAGCGGGGGGCGTTCATTTTTTGCCAAACTTTGACCAGATCGCGATCGGCGCCTTGCATCAAGCCGTCCATCATTTCAACCACATCAAGGCGCGCGCCCAGCGTGCTGTAAACGGTGCCCATTTCTAAACCGATGATGCCGCCGCCCAAAATGAGCATTCGCTTAGGTACCTCTTTCAAAGCCAATGCACCGGTGCTGTCAACCACGCGCGGGTCCTTGGGCATGAAGGGCAAACGCACGGCTTGGCTTCCTGCGGCAATGATGCAGTTTTTGAAAGCCAGAACTTTCTTCACGCCAGTTTTTTCCTGACCCGTGCCCGTGGTTTCTTCTACCACCACGTGGTTGGCGCTGAGGAATTCACCCACACCGCGAACAGTGGTGACCTTGCGCATTTTGGCCATGGCCGCCAAACCACCTGTGAGTTTGCCAATGACTTTTTCTTTGTGAGTGCGCAATTTGCCAATGTCCAATTTGGGGGTGCCAAAGTCAACACCCAAATCGGCCATGTGACTGACTTCGTCCATGACCGCGGCCACGTGCAACAAAGCTTTGGAAGGAATGCAACCCACGTTCAAACACACGCCACCCAAGGTGGCATAGCGCTCAACGATCACAACCTTAAGGCCCAGATCAGCGGCACGGAAAGCGGCGGAGTAACCACCAGGGCCAGCGCCCAAAACCAGCAAATCACATTCAATGTCGACTGTGCCACTGTAGGATGCTGCGTTAGGAATATTGACCGCAACGGGTGCAGGCGTTTGTGTTGGTGAAGGTGTTGCAACAGGCGCACTGGTTTGTGGCGCAGCAGTTGCAGCCGGTGCGGCGGCTGAAGCAGTTGCTTCGCCTTCCAACACCATGACCACAGAGCCTTGCTTGACTTTGTCGCCCAACTTCACTTTGAGCTCTTTCACCACACCAGCATGTGAGCAGGGAATTTCCATGGAGGCTTTGTCAGACTCCACGGTGATCAAACTTTGCTCAAGCTTCACAAGGTCGCCAGGCTTGACCAGCAACTCAATGACCGTCACTTCGTCGAAGTCGCCAATGTCCGGAACTTTGATATCAATCAGTGCCATAGTTTTTCAATCAGTTGGGGACAGCGCAATGTTTCGCCTTGGTTTGTCCCGCAATTTGTTAGAGGAGTACACGACGGAAGTCGCCAAGAATTTGACCCAAGTACGCATTGAAGCGTGCGGCGGCAGCGCCATCGATCACGCGGTGGTCCCAGGTCAGAGACAAAGGCAACATGAGGCGAGGCACAAACTGCTTACCATCCCAAATAGGTTCTTGTGTGCTCTTGCAAACACCCAAGATGGCCACTTCAGGCGCGTTGATGATGGGCGTGAAATATTTACCGCCAATACCACCCAAGCTTGAGATGGTGAAGGTAGCGCCCGTCATTTCTGCAGGGCCTAATTTGCCATCACGGGCTTTCTTGGCCAACTCACCCATTTCCTGGCTGATTTGCAAGATGCCTTTTTTGTCGGCATCGCGAATCACGGGCACCATCAAGCCATTGGGCGTGTCTGCTGCAAAGCCAATGTGCCAATAGTTTTTATAGACAATGGCATCACCATCCAAAGAGCTGTTGAACTCTGGGTATTTTTTCAAGGCAGCCACACAAGCCTTGATCAAGAAAGCCAACATGGTGACCTTCACGCCAGACTTTTCATTTTCTTTGTTGGTCGACACACGGAAGGCTTCCAACTCAGTGATATCGGCGTCGTCGTGGTTAGTGACAGCGGGAATCATGATGGCGTTGCGCAGCAAATTGGCGCCGCTGATCTTCTTGATGCGGCCCATTTCTTTGCGCTCAATGGGTCCAAATTTAGCAAAATCAACTTTGGGCCAAGGAATCAAGCCCAGCGCGGCACCATCGCCACCTGCGGGTGCTTTGGCCGCTTGTGCTTTGGTTTGCGTGGCACCTGCCATCACGTCTTTGGTAAAGGCTTGAACGTCGTCTTGTGAAATTCGACCTTTGGGTCCATTGCCTTTGACTTCTTCCAAAGGCACACCCAATTCGCGTGCAAATTTGCGCACCGAAGGTGACGCATGAGGCAAGCCAAGTGTTGGAGCGCCGGGGTTGTGTGCAGGTGTAGCAGCGACCATCGAGGATGTCACTGACACCGCAGCATCAGTTGCTGGTGCTGCAACGGGCGCAGATTGAACTGCAGGCGCGGCCGCTGGTGCAGCAGCAGCTGGCACCTCAGCAGGTACAGGTACAGCTCCACTGGCTTCCAACATCAACACCACCGAACCTTGTTTAACTTTGTCACCCAACTTCACGCGCAGTTCTTTCACCACGCCAGCTGTTGAAGACGGAATTTCCATCGCTGCTTTGTCCGACTCAACCGTGATCAATGATTGCTCGGCCTTGATGGTGTCACCCACCTTGACCATCAATTCAATGACCGCGACTTCATCGAAATCACCGATGTCTGGAACTTTGACTTCTACCAATGCCATGTGTGTCTCCAATTCTTTTGATCAAGCGTACAAAGGATTGACCTTGTCGGTCTTGATGCCGTATTGCTTCAAAGCCTCGGCGACTTTGGCCACAGGCACGGCACCCTCTTCGCTCAATGCTTTGAGTGCGGCCACAACGATGTAATGGCGGTTGATTTCAAAGTGCTCACGCAATTTACTGCGGAAATCGCTTCGGCCAAAACCATCTGTCCCTAACACTTTGAAAGTGCGGCCTTTTGGAATGAAGGAGCGAATTTGTTCCGCATAGTTCTTCATGTAGTCGGTGGATGCAATGACGGGGCCATCGAATTTGGCCAATTGCTGCGACACAAAAGGCACACGCGGTACTTCTAAGGGATGCAGCATGTTAAAGCGCTCTGCGTCTTGACCGTCGCGTGTCAACTCGTTGAAACTCGGGCAGCTCCAAACGTCGGCAGCAATGCCCCAGTCTTTGGCGAGCAATTCCTGCGCAGCCAAAGACTCTCGCAGAATGGTGCCAGAGCCCATGAGTTGAACGCGTGTTTTGTTTTTGCCACCGGCCTTGCACAAGTACATGCCCTTGATGATTTGCTCTTCCGTGCCAGGCGTTAAACCTGGCATGGGGTAGTTTTCATTCAACAGGGTGATGTAGTAATACACATTGTCTTGTTTTTCCACCATGCGTTTCAAGCCGTGATGCAAGATGACGCCTACTTCGTGTGCAAAAGTGGGGTCGTAGCTGATGCAATTTGGAATGGTGCCCGCCAAAATATGGCTGTGACCGTCTTCGTGTTGCAAACCCTCGCCATTCAATGTGGTGCGACCGGAAGTGCCTCCCAACAAGAAACCACGCGCTTGCATGTCGCCAGCAGCCCAAGCCAAATCGCCAATGCGCTGGAAACCAAACATGGAGTAGTACACATAGAAAGGCACCATGATGCGGTTGCTTGTGGAGTAGCTGGTAGCCGCAGCAATCCAGCTTGACATGCCGCCTGCTTCATTAATGCCCTCTTGCAATATCTGGCCCGCTTTGTCTTCTTTGTAGTACATCACTTGGTCTTTGTCGACCGGTGTGTATTGCTGTCCCGCAGGGTTGTAAATGCCGACTTGGCGAAACAGGCCTTCCATACCAAAGGTACGTGCTTCGTCCACCAAAATAGGGACAACGCGGGGGCCTAAGGCTTGATCACGCAACAGTTGTGTGAGGAAACGCACATACGCTTGTGTGGTAGAAATTTCACGGCCTTCAGCAGTGGGCTCCATCACAGACTTAAACACGTCCAATGAAGGCACAGTAAAGCTTTCATCGGCTTTGGTGCGGCGGTGTGGCAAGTAACCGCCCAAGGCCTTGCGGCGCTCATGCAGGTAACGCATTTCTGGCGTATCGTCCGCTGGCTTGTAGAAAGGCACATTGGCCAACTCACTGTCGGGCACAGGAATATTAAAGCGATCGCGCATGTAGCGAACGTCTTCGTCCGAAAGCTTCTTGGTTTGGTGCACGTTGTTCTTGCCTTCGCCCACTTTGCCCATGCCAAAACCTTTGACAGTTTTGATGAGCAAGACAGTCGGTTGATTCTTGGTGTTAACAGCCTGGTGGTAAGCCGCATACACTTTTTGGGGATCATGACCGCCACGCTTTAAAGACCAAATTTCGTCATCACTCATGTGCGAAACCATCTCTAGGGTGCGCGGATCGCGACCAAAGAAATGCTTGCGAACGTAGGCGCCATCATTGGCTTTGAAAGCTTGGAAGTCGCCGTCCAAGGTGTCCATCATGATCTTGCGCAGGGCGCCGTCTTTATCGCGTGCCAAGAGCTTGTCCCACTCGCTGCCCCACAACAACTTGATGACGTTCCAACCAGAACCGCGGAATTCACTCTCGAGTTCTTGAACAATCTTGCCGTTGCCACGAACGGGTCCGTCCAAACGCTGTAGATTACAGTTGACGACGAAGATCAAGTTATCAAGATTCTCGCGAGCGGCCAATCCAATGGCACCCAAAGATTCCACTTCGTCCATTTCGCCATCGCCGCAGAAAACCCAGACTTTGCGGTTTTCGGTATTGGCAATGCCTCGCGCATGCAAGTACTTTAAGAAGCGCGCTTGGTAAATGGCCATCAAAGGGCCAAGGCCCATGGAGACCGTAGGAAACTGCCAAAACTCAGGCATTAATTTGGGGTGAGGATAGCTGGACAAACCTTTGCCATCGACTTCTTGGCGGAAGTTGAGCAACTGCTCTTCTGTCAGTCTGCCTTCAAGGTAGGCACGTGCGTAAACACCGGGCGAAACGTGACCTTGGATGTACAAACAGTCTCCGCCATGATTTTCACTTTCAGCATGCCAAAAGTGATTGAAGCCAGCACCAAACATGTGGGCCAATGAAGCAAAGGAGCCAATGTGACCGCCCAAATCGCCACCGTCCTCAGGATTGTGGCGATTGGCCTTGACCACCATGGCCATGGCGTTCCATCGCATGTAAGAACGAAGCCGCTCTTCTATTTCGATGTTGCCAGGACAATGAGCTTCCTGATCCGGCTCGATGGTGTTCACATAGCCCGTGTTGGCGGAAAACGGCAGGTCAATGCTACTCTGACGAGCGTGCTCTAAAAGTTGCTCTAACAAGAAGTGCGCGCGCTCTCCACCCTCTTTTTCAATGACGGCGGACAGTGCGTCCATCCATTCGCGGGTTTCGATGGCATCCAAGTCTGAGAGGATGTGATTAGGCTGAACAGCTGACATGTTTGTCTCCAATGAAGGCCATGATTTATCTAATTTCCTAAATTCTCTCACAATATTTACATTATTTCAAATGGCGATCATTGATTTCATATTACGAAATTAAATGCAAGGTGTTTACCCTAAACTTAAGGGCATGAAGTCTCAAAACGTCACGAAAGTCATCAAAGCCATCAAGCCGGTGTCTTTGTGGCGTCGTTGGTGGAAACGTCAAAACCCAATTAAACAAGACAGGTTTGCCACACTTGCACCCATTGCTGCTGTGCTTTTGTTTTTCAGCGCCATTGCTTTGTCATTCTGGTACTTAAAAATCGAAGAGGCTGATCGAGAACAAGAAGCCGTTAAACGTGACGTCGAATACAGCCAACAAAGATTAAGGCTCCGCTTGTTGGAGCGTCAAGAACAAATCATGCGCTTGGCGCGAGATGTCTCTAACAAAGACGTCGACCAGAAGGAGTTTTCAAGGCGTGCAGAAGCATTGGTCCTCAAAAATCCGGAAGTAAAAACCATCGCATGGATCGATGAGAAGCGCAAAGTATTGGCCAGCCAAACAGCCCCGAGTGTTTTGGCCAGTCAAAAATGGCGCGTCGGCGAAGTTTTAAAGTGGGGCGAATCTGAAAACAGCTACACCCTTGCTCGAGACTTGATGCAACCCATTTACTCCCAAGAGGATGACGGCAGTTTGTCAATCGGCATCAACTCAACAGGACAAGAAAATTACGCCAAAAACGTTGTACTTCAACTGCACACACCCATAACCAATGCGCAAGGACGTTTCAATGGCGTGATCATGGCTGAATATGCTGTTGAAAGCTTGTTGCGTTACGGCGTACCAAGTGAGATATCTGCCAAGTATGCGGTTTCATTGCTAGACAGTGATGGCAACCTGGTTGCGGGACAGTCCATTCCTAAACGCAACAGCTTAAGGAGTTTCATCCCTGGCTTTTCGATGCAAAACAATGAATTCGAAGTGCCCGTATCGCCTGTCGGCAATGGCCTCATTCTCAGAGCTCAGGCTTGGCGTACTTCACAAGACCTTGTTGGCAACGGATTTTTTTGGGTGATCGGTTCACTCAGTTTGCTGACAGCGTGGATGCTGATTGCCAATTGGCGACACACACGCAAGCGACAACAAACTCAAAAAGAGTTGATTGCCGAAACCAATTTCCGACGCGCAATGGAAAATTCCATTTTGACTGGCATGCGTGCTTTGGACTTGGAGGGGCGAATCAGTTATGTCAATTTAGCGTTCTGCCAAATGACGGGTTGGCAAGAGCAAGAATTGATAGGTGCCGTTGCGCCATACCCTTACTGGCCAGAAGAAGACAAAGAATCCTTAATGACTCGCTTGGAAGAAGAGCTTAGCGGTAAACAAACAGCGGGCGGCTTCCAAGTCAGGGTCAAACGCAAAAACGGCAGCATTTTTGATGCCCGACTTTACGTCTCTCCCCTGATTGATGCCAATGGCAAACAAACCGGCTGGATGACCTCGATGACGGACATCACAGAGCCCAATCGCGTCAGGGAGCAATTGGCTGCCTCCTACGAACGCTTCACCATCGTGCTAGAAGCTTTGGACGCATCTGTTTCAGTCGCGCCCCTGGGCAGCGCTGAATTGTTATTTGCCAACAAGTTGTATCGGCAATGGTTTGGCACTGACACCTTGGGCCATTTGAATTTGGTTGAAACAGCTGGCATGCTGGACATCAGAAACTCAGAAACCGAAATGGACGATGTCGATGCTTTGGCGGGCTTGCCTACAGAAAGTCTCACGGTTGCCCCTGCTGAACGCGCTGAAATTTATTTGGCGCATCTGTCCAAATGGCTAGAAATTCGCACCCGTTATATCAATTGGGCCGATGGCCGACTTGCCCAATTGGTCATTGCCACAGACATCACAGCACGCAGGCAGGCTGAAGAATTGTCATCCCAACAAGCAGAACGAGCGCAAAACGCCAGTCGACTTATCACCATGGGCGAAATGGCCTCGAGCGTGGCGCATGAACTCAACCAACCACTGACGGCCATTACCAACTATTGCAATGGCTTGTTGTCCCGAATCAAAGGAAAGCAGATTGAAGAAGCCGATCTGATTTGGGCCTTGGAAAAAACATCGCACCAAGCCCAGCGCGCAGGTCAAATCATTCACCGAATTCGCTCTTTTGTGAAACGCAGCGAGCCCAATCGGACGCCCTCCTCAGTTGTCAACATGGTCAATGAAGCGGTTGAATTGGCAGAGATTGAACTCCGGCGCCGCAATGTTCGCCTGTCGCATTACGTCGCAGCGCGATTGCCTCAACTTAGCGTGGATCCCATCTTGATTGAACAAGTTTTAATCAATTTGATGAAAAATGCAGCAGAGTCCATAGACAACGCGGAACGCCCAATTGGCCGTCGACATGTGGAATTGAGGGTCGTTCCCAAGGTCTTGGACACCCAAAATACAGTTCATTTTTCGGTCACTGACACAGGAAAAGGCTTGCCACCACAGGTCATGGAACGCCTTTATGAGGCTTTCTTTTCCACCAAAGACGAGGGCATGGGCATTGGACTTAACCTGTGCCGGACCATCGTCGAATCGCACCTAGGCAGAATCACGGCTGAGAACCTCTACAATGCCGACGAAGTTGTTGGTTGTTGCTTCTCCTTCTGGATACCTGTCACGGCCAACTGAAAACATTGAATTTGCAAGTAAAACTGGGAACCACCATGAGTTTGATACCCAAAAAAGGAACTGTTTACGTTGTCGATGACGATGAAGCTGTTCGCGACTCTCTGCAGTGGCTCTTAGAGGGCAAAGACTACCGCGTCAGATGCTTTGACTCAGCGGAGTCATTCCTCAGCCGTTACGATCCGCGTGAGGTGGCTTGCTTGATCGTCGACATCCGGATGGGCGGTATGACGGGCCTAGAACTTCAGGACAAATTGGTTGAGCGCCGCTCACCTCTTCCCATTGTCTTTATCACTGGCCACGGCGATGTGCCCATGGCTGTTGACACCATGAAAAAAGGGGCCATGGACTTTATCCAGAAGCCCTTCAAAGAAGATGATTTGGTCAGCCTGGTCGAGCGCATGCTCGACAATGCCCGCGAGTCTTTTTCAGATCATCAAAATGCTGCCAACCGCGATGCCTTGCTGTCCAAGCTCACAGGCCGTGAAGCACAAGTGCTTGAGCGCATCGTGGCAGGTCGCTTGAACAAACAAATTGCCGACGATTTGGGCATCAGCATCAAAACCGTTGAAGCTCACCGTGCCAACATCATGGAAAAACTCAACGCCAATACCGTTGCCGATTTACTCAAAATTGCTTTGGGTCAAAACGCCCCCAAGGGCTAAAGACTGTTTAGCCTTTAGCAGGCCCATCTGAACGCCCGTGACACACCAACTCGCGGGCGTTTTTACTTGACGATATCATTTCAATGACCTTGAAAACTAGCAACCCATGACAGCCCAAAGAATTGACGGCAACGCCCTCTCCCAAATATTGCGAGCAGATGTCACAAAGCGAGCCACTGCGCTGAAAGCCAAGGGCATCACACCCGGCTTGGCCGTCATTTTGGTCGGCGAAAATCCTGCCAGCCAAGTCTATGTCCGCAACAAGGTGAAGGCCTGTCATGACAGTGGCCTTCACTCCCTTTTAGAAAAACATCCAGACACCCTCACGCAAGAAGCATTGCTTGATCGAATCGGCGCACTTAATCAAGACACAAGTATTCACGGCATCTTGGTTCAACTGCCCTTGCCAAAACACATTGATGCACAAAAAGTCATTGAAGCCATTTCGCCCGCCAAAGACGTCGATGGCTTCCACATTGCAAGCGCAGGCGCATTGATGACGGGCATGCCTGGTTTTTGGCCGTGCACACCCTATGGGTGCATGAAGATGCTGGAGAGCATTGGGTATGAACTGAAAGGCAAGCATGCCGTCGTGATTGGCCGAAGCAACATTGTTGGCAAGCCCATGGCCTTGATGCTTTTGCAAAAGAATGCCACTGTCACCATCTGTCACAGCGCCACTCAGGACTTGAAAGCCATCACGCTACAAGCCGATGTCATTGTGGCGGCCGTTGGCAAGCGAAACATCCTAACGGCGGACATGGTGAAGCCAGGCGCCGTGGTGCTAGATGTCGGCATGAACCGCAATGAAGAAGGCAAGCTTTGCGGTGATGTAGATTTTGCCGGTGTTGAACAAGTGGCGGGCTACATCACACCCGTACCTGGCGGTGTTGGCCCCATGACCATTACCATGCTGCTGGTCAACACACTAGAAGCCGCCGAGCGCATTTAAGCCTTCGACTTTTCTTTTTAAAAATTAATCAGGCCATCATTTATGAACCCTCTATTGTCCAACCCCTTGCTTCAAACAGGTGGCTTGCCCTTGTTTGATCAGATCAAACCTGAACATGTCAATCAGGCCATGGATGAGCTGCTGATTTCAACTTCAAAAGCGTTAGAACTTGTGACGGCATCGGACTTCCCATCTGACTGGCACGCCATTGCCAAAGTTTTAGATGTTTGCACCGAACAATTAAGCATGTCTTGGGGTGCTGTCAGTCATTTGAACCATGTGGCAGACTCGCCTGAACTGCGCGCAGCCTACAACGATGCGCTTCCAAAGGTCACAGAATTCTGGACTCGATTGGGCGCAGACGAAAGGCTTTATGCCAAATACAAAGCGGTCAATTCAGAGCAACTCGATGCACCCCAAAAGCAAGCTTTGAAAAATGCACTTCGCAACTTTGTGCTTGGCGGCGCTGATCTCCAAGGCGAAGCCAAAACTCGCTATGCAGCCATTCAAGAACGCATGGCCGAACTGAGCCAGAAATTCAGTGAGAACGCTTTGGATGCAACAGATCGGTTTTCACTTTTCGTCTCGGAAGCAGATTTAGCGGGTGTTCCCGACGACGTCATTCACACAGCTCGCGCAGCCGCAGAGAAAGACGGTAAAGAAGGCTACAAACTCAGTTTGAAAATGCCCTGCTACTTGCCTGTGATGCAGTTTGCAACCAGCAGTGATTTAAGACAAAAACTTTACAGGGCCTACGTCACTCGTGCCTCCGATCAAACCGATGCCGAATTTGCAAGCCTAGACAACAGCGAACTGATCCAAGAAATCTTGCAACTTCGCCAAGAAGAAGCGCTGTTACTGGGTTATCAAAATTATGCTGAAATTTCGGTGGCCACCAAGATGGCTGACTCGCCTGCCAAGGTCATTTCTTTTCTTCGAGATTTGTCCCAAAGAGCCCGCCCCTTTGCTGAAAAAGACTTGGCAGACATGCGGCAATTCGCAAGCGAGCATTTGAATTTACAAAATCCACAAGCTTGGGATTGGCCCTACATTGGTGAAAAACTGAAGGAAGCCCGATACAGCTTCAGCGAACAAGAAGTGAAGCAATATTTCACAGCGCCTAAAGTTCTGCAAGGCCTGTTCAAGATCATTGAAACCTTGTTTGAGGTCAGCATCCACGCAGACAAAGCCCCTGTGTGGCACCCGGCTGTCAGTTTTTATCGCATCGAAAGAAATGGCCAATTGGTGGGTCAGTTCTACCTTGACCAACCCGCGCGTGCAGGCAAACGCGGTGGCGCATGGATGGATGATGTTCGCGCACGTTGGCTAAGACCAGACAACGGGCAACTGCAAACCCCAGTGGCCCACTTGGTCTGCAACTTTGCAGAAGGTGTCGATGGCAACCCCGCCTTGCTGACGCACGACGATGTCATTACGCTGTTCCATGAATTTGGACATGGCCTGCATCACATGCTCACACAAGTGAATGAGCGCGATGTGTCGGGTATCAGTGGTGTGGAATGGGATGCCGTTGAGTTGCCCAGCCAATTCATGGAAAACTTTTGTTGGGAATGGTCTGTGTTGAAGCACATGACCTCTCATGTCACAACAGGCGCATCCTTGCCGCGTGAATTGTTTGACAAAATGGTGGCCGCCAAAAACTTCCAAAGCGGCTTGCAAACGCTGCGGCAAATTGAGCTGGCCTTGCTTGACATGTTGCTGCACAGTGAACACAAGCCCGCAGAAACATTGATGCCCGTTTTGGAAAAAGTCCGGGCCGAAGTTGCCGTCATTCAGGCCCCTGCCTTTAACCGCTGGGCACACACCTTCAGCCACATCTTTGCAGGCGGCTATGCTGCGGGTTATTACAGCTACAAGTGGGCTGAAGTGTTGTCCGCCGATGCCTACGCTGCCTTTGAAGAAACAGCACAGGCAGATGGCTCTCCCAGCCTAGAAACAGGCAGGCGCTACCGAGAAGCCATTTTGGAGGCCGGTGGTAGCCGCCCTGCTTTGGAATCCTTCATTGCTTTCAGAGGTCGTGAGCCTTCCATCAATGCCTTGCTGAGGCACCAAGGCATGGCAGCCAAAGGATGACCTAAAACTTCAGCATCTTCACGCCCGCTGAAGTACCCAACAAACAAACGTGGGCTTTTTGGTATGCAAAAACGCCCACAGTGACCACCCCAGGCCATTGGCTTACTTCGGCTTCAAAAGCCACAGGATCAGTGATTTGCAGGCCCTTCACATCCATGATGTGCTGTCCATTGTCGGTAACCAATGCCTGTCCGTTCTTCATGCGCACTTGGGCTTGCCCACCCATGCTTGCAAACTGCGCCATGATGCGAGCGCTGGACATGGGGATGACCTCCACAGGCAAAGGAAAAGCGCCCAGCACTGAAACCAATTTGGATTCGTCGGCAATGCAAACAAATACCTTAGACTGCGCCGCTACAATTTTTTCACGCGTCAGCGCTGCGCCGCCGCCCTTCACCATATGACCTTGGCCATTGATTTCATCGGCGCCGTCAATGTACACAGCCAACTCGGCCACCTCATTGCTGTCAAAAACGGGAATGCCCAAGGCCTTTAAACGCGCTGTAGAGGCTTCAGAACTGGACACTGCTCCTTTGATTTGATCTTTCATCGAAGCCAGCGCCTCGATGAATTTGTTCACTGTAGAGCCTGTGCCTACGCCCACAATTTGGCCGGGCACCACATATTGAAGCGCGGCCTGGCCAACCAGGGCTTTGAGTTCGTCTTGATTCATAGGGTTTATTTGAGACAATGCTTGGATTGAATGAGATTATCCAATGTCCCTGAACCTTTACCCACTGGCGCGCACCTTTTTATTCAACTTAGATCCTGAGACGGCCCACGATCTCACCTTGAATCAGTTGGCCCAGACGCAAAATACATTTCTGGACCGGGCCTATCGACAGCCTTGGATTGCCGACCCCGTTCAATTGGCTGGCCTCACTTTTCCCAATCGCGTGGGCATGGCGGCAGGACTTGATAAAAATGCAAGATGCATAGATGGCCTAGGTGCCATGGGCTTTGGTTTTGTTGAGGTGGGCACAGTCACGCCTTTGCCGCAGCCAGGCAACGACAAGCCTCGCATGTTCAGACTGGCAGGCGCCAAGGCTTTGATCAACCGACTGGGTTTTAACAACCAAGGGCTCGATGCGTTTGTGGCCAATGTGAAAAAATCAAAGTTCAGAAGTCAAGGCCGATTGCTGGGCTTGAACATTGGCAAGAACGCAAGCACCCCCATTGAACGGGCCACCGACGATTACCTCATTGGTTTGAGTGGTGTGTATGAGCATGCCGACTATGTGACAGTCAACATCTCCAGTCCCAACACCAAGAACCTGCGCTCATTGCAAACCGATGAGGCACTCGACCAACTTTTGTCTGCCTTGAACGAGCGCAAAAAGGCATTGGCAGACACCCATCAAAAACGCGTGCCTGTCTTTCTCAAAATAGCCCCCGACTTAGACGATGCGCAGGTCGCCGTCATTGCCCAAAGTCTTGTTAAACACCAAATGGATGGCGTGATTGCCACCAACACCACCTTGTCTAGAGATGCAGTGAAAGGCATGCCGCACTGTGATGAAGCCGGTGGCTTGTCGGGCTCGCCTGTTTTGGCGGGAAGCAACCGCGTCATTCGCTTGTTGCGTCAGCACCTCGGCCCACAGTTTCCCATCGTTGGCGTGGGCGGTATTTTGAGTGGCTACGATGCCGTCAGCAAAATTGAGGCGGGCGCCGATGTCGTGCAAATCTACACAGGCCTCATTTACAAAGGACCTGCCTTGGTTCATGAAGTGGCCAAGGCACTGAAGCAAATCTCTCAAAGTTAAGGGCTGATCAAGCTCAGTGTTTCAGGGCCTGCGAAACTTCATTGGCAATGGCCAAGGAACTGGTCAGACCAGGAGATTCAATGCCCAGCAAGTGAACCAATCCAGGCACGCCATGTGACGCTGGCCCCATGATGCAAAAGTCGGCCGCCTTCTCATGGGGCGCATTGATTTTGGGCCGAATGCCGGCATACGAAGGCATCAGAGCGCCATCTTTGAGGCCAGGCCAATATTTGCGAACCTCGGCATAAAAAGCATCACCTCGGCTGGGGTTGACACTCAAATCATCGGGCGATTCGACCCACTCCACGTCGGGTCCAAACTTGGCTTGGCCTGCCATGTCCAAAGTTAAGTGCACACCCAAACCTGCCGCCTCTGGAACTGGGTAAATCAATCTTGAAAAGGGCGATCTTCCCGTGAGGCTGAAGTAGTTGCCCTTGGCGTAATAAGCCAGAGGCAGTGGCGCCAAATTGGATCCCGCAAACTGACGCGCAACCTGCGGGGCAATCAGTCCCGTTGAATTAATCACTTGGTCGGCTAAGAGTTCTGTGCCATCTGCAGTGCAAACAATGAACTGCGTTTGTCCCGCCTCGTGCACAACTTGGGCCGACAAAAATTGAGAATTGAGGGCCAACATGCCGCCTGCATTTTCAAAATCGCCCAAGTAACTCAGCATCAAGGCATGGCTGTCAATAATGCCTGTGCCAGGAGACCACAACGCGGCCTCACATTGCAAGGCCGGCTCCATGGCCTGGGCTTGGGTTGCAGACAACAAGCTCAATTGATCGGCGCCCAAAACGCCATTGGCATCGGCCTTGGCTTGAATGGAAGCCAATTGGGCAACTTGGGATGCAGAGGTGGCCACGATCAATTTACCGCACTGTTTGTGGGGAATGTGGCGTTCTTGGCAATAGCTGTACAGCAATTTTCGGCCATGTACGCAAAGTTTGGCTTTGAAGGAGCCCTCGGGGTAGTAAATGCCTGCGTGAATGACTTCGCTGTTGCGCGAGCTGGTGCCTGTGCCAAAAGCATCTGCCGCCTCCAAGAGCAGCACCTCACGGCCTTCAAGTGCCAACTGACGTGCCACGGCCAAGCCCACCACGCCGGCTCCTAAAACAACGGTTTGAATTCGATCCATGCCCTATTCTCGCTGACACACGCACGACAGTTCAAATGGATTCTTGCAGGCAAACTACTTTTTTTAAAATCAAGCCAATCCACCAAGGAGCCCCATGAAGCTGTTCAACTTACACAACAAAGTGGCCATTGTCACAGGCGCCAGTCGAGGCATAGGCCGATCCATCGCCTTTCAGTTGGCGCGGGCCGGCGCCAAGGTCGTGATCTCAAGCCGAAAGCAAGAAGCCTGTGAGGCCGTGGTCAAGGAAATTGAAGCGGAAGGCGGCACGGCCATGGCCATCAGCGCCAGCATTGCCATCAAAGAACAGCTGCAGAACTTGGTGCAAAAAACCCGCGATGCTTGGGGCCCCATTGACATCTTGGTTTGCAATGCCGCCAGCAACCCCTACTACGGCCCCACCACGGGCATGAGCGATGAAATCTTTAACAAGGTCATGCACAACAACGTTCTGTCAAGCTCGTGGCTCTGCACCATGGTCTATCCGGACATGAAAGCTCAAAGGGATGGCGCCATTGTGCTGGTCTCGTCGGTGGGCGGCTTGCATGGTTCAGCGGTCATTGGCGCTTACAACATTTCCAAAGCCGCCGACATGCAATTGGCTCGCAACTTGGCGGTGGAATGGGGTCCCGACAACATCCGCGTCAATTGCATCGCACCAGGCCTCATTCGAACGGCCTTTGCCAAGGCCTTGACAGACGACCCCGTGAAAGCGGGCATGGTTGAAAATGAAACGCCCCTGCGCCGAATTGGCGAGCCAGATGACATTGGCGGTATTGCGGTTCTCTTGGCCAGCGCCGCTGGCAAGTACATCACCGGTCAAACCATTGTGGCCGATGGCGGCATGATGATTAGATGATCTGATTTTTTCAACAAAAAAGCCCAGGGCAATGCACTGGGCTATTTTTTTGAACAGGGGTGGTATCAGAAACGACTGATTCCACCCTGAGTTCAATTAAGCAAAATTGGCTTCTGCAAAAGACCAATTGACCAATTTGTCCAGAAAAGTCTCAACAAACTTGGGGCGCATGTTGCGGTAGTCGATGTAGTAGGCGTGCTCCCATACGTCTACAGTCAACAGGGCTTTGTCGCCCGTTGTCAAAGGTGTGCCTGCGGCGCCCATGTTGACGATGTCAACGCTGCCGTCAGCTTTCTTGACCAACCAAGTCCAACCTGAACCAAAATTGCCCACAGCGCTTTTCACGAAAGCTTCTTTGAAAGCAGCATAAGAGCCAAATTTGGCGTTGATGGCAGCTGCCAGAGCACCGGTGGGCTCGCCACCGCCATGAGGCTTCATGCAATTCCAGAAGAAGGTGTGGTTCCAGATTTGAGCAGAGTTGTTGTAAATACCGCCGCTGGATTTCTTGATGATTTCTTCCAAAGACATTGATTCGAACTCAGTGCCTTTTTGTAAATTGTTCAAATTCACAACGTAAGCATTGTGGTGCTTGCCGTGGTGAAATTCCAAAGTTTCTTGGCTGTAGTTGGGTGCCAATGCGTCAATGGCATAGGGCAATGCTGGCAGGGTGTGTTCCATGAGTTCCTCGTTAAAGTGCAGTAAAAATCCAATTGGCTATTGTAGGTCGATCGGCTTTGCTTGTCTGTGAATTCCATGCAATAGGCACAGCATGTCTGGGGTTGACATGGGGCCCTCTAGTCAAAGCGCTATTTGACTTGCAGATTCACTTGCCCATCGGCCAAGCTGGCCGTGACGGATTGGTTCGCTTGAAAGTCACTGACATGCGTGAGGGCCCGGCCCTTGTCATCGGTTAGCCATGCATAACCACGCTCCAAAACCAAGTGCGGGTCGAGCAGCCCCAATCGGGTGCCCATGTTCAAGTTGCGCTGCTGGTGCAACTGAAGGTTTTGCTGAAGAAGCCTTGGCAAATGATCTGAATGTCTAGAAAGCATTTGCTTTTGGGCTTGTACCTGCGATTTAAATCCGTATTGGAGCGACTGGTGCATGCGCATCAATCGAGCGGTTTGATCCTTCAACCGGCTCGATGGGCGGCCTAGCCGATTGGCAACCCAGTCTAGCCTTTGGCTCATGCGGTCTAGGTGGGTGGTCAGCGCATCGGCAAGTGCCTTTTGCAGAAGCTGGCAATCGGCCAAAAGCTGAGCGCCTTCGGTCGCAACCAATTCGGCTGCAGCTGTTGGCGTAGGCGCTCGCAAGTCGGCAACAAAGTCTGTCAAAGTGAAATCGGTTTCGTGGCCAACGCCTGAAATGATGGGAATGGGACAAGACGCCACAGCCCTTACCAAGGCTTCGTCATTGAAGGCCCACAAATCTTCCATCGAACCACCACCGCGAACCATCAAGATGACATCGATCGACAGGGGCATCGCGGAAAAATTAGGCGATGAGTTGGGCAATGCCTGGGGCAACTGCCCCTGCCAACTGACCAACTTTTTCAAACTTTGCAGCAACTCTGAAGGGGCGTTGATGCCTTGTACCGAAGCCGGCGCCACGATCACAGGAATATGGGGCACACGTCTTTGCAATGCGCTGACAACGTCATGCAAAGCAGCTGCGCCCAGTGAAGTAATGACACCAATGGCTCGTGGTTGAGCGGGAATATCTCGTTTGCGCGAAGCATCAAACAGGCCCTCGGCTTCCAAGTTGGCTTTGAGTTTTAAAAACTGCGCGAACAAATCACCCTGACCTGCTCTTTGCATGGTTTCCACAACCAACTGCAAATCTCCCCGCGCTTCATACACCCCCAGCTTGCCTCTAAGCTCCACCATTTCGCCATCTTTCGGCATGAAACCTAAAGCACTGGCGGCCCTTTTGAACATGGCACAGCGTATTTGCCCGCTCTCATCCTTGAGATTGAAATAACAATGGCCACTGGCCGCCCTTGAGAAGCCAGATATCTCCCCCTTGACCGCCACAGGATTGAACCTGGCATTCAAGGTGTCAGCAATTGCAAGGCAAAGTGCCCCAACCGACCAAACACGTGGCTCAGAATCTATTCGCGTCATGAAAAAACCTTATTTTTCGCGGTTCGCAGGGCCATATTAGTTGCAAGAGCTTGTCTTTTCTGGGTCAATCCATCCACAGCTTGCAATCTACTTGCATTGCGCCCTGACAGTGCCGCCCTAACAGGCATGGGGAGATGTAAGCCATTGATTTAATTACAAAATTTACTGTCTAAAAAATGGGCAACGGAATAAAGCCCAGCATTCATGCGGTTTACAAGCCTGCATGTGCCATGTTCTTCACAAAGTTATCCACAGAAATGAAGAACAATTTGATCGGCCATAATCAAAACTGAAACCAGAAGTAGAAAGATTGATTTTGTACAGCATCATACAAGCAGCAGGCTGGCCCATATGGCCGCTCATTGCATGCTCTATCTTTGCGCTCGCCATCATTTTGGAGCGCCTCTATGCCTTGCAAACCAACAAGGTCTTGCCTGAGCAGGCTTTGCAACGCGCCATCGACAGTACCCAACAGGGTTTCCCTAGCGACTCAAGCATCCAAGAAATAGCCAAAATGGGCGCTGTTGGGCCAGTGTTTGCAAGCGGCTTACAAACACTGTCTCTCAACCCCAATGCCAGCCACCAAGATGTTCGCGAGAGCATGGAAATGGAAGGTCGGATGGCGGCGCAAGGTTTAGAGCGCTACCTGACCGCCTTGGCCACATTGGCTTCTGCATCTCCCTTATTGGGTTTGTTGGGCACTGTGGTTGGCATGATTGAGCTGTTTGGAATACAAACTCCCGGACAACAACAGCCTACAGAACTGGCGCATGGCATATCCGTAGCGCTCTACAACACGGCACTCGGCCTGATGGTTGCAATTCCATGCCTCATGGCGTGGCGTTTCTTCAAGTCCAAAGTAGACCGTTTGGTTTTGCAGATGGAATGGGCTTCTGAACGGTTTGCCAGACATTTGGCAGCCATGCGTGACTAAAAACAATCTTCGAATGAGTTCATTTTGAAATTTAAAAAGAACACGGCCATTGAACCCGACATCAATTTGATTCCCTTCATTGATGTGCTTTTGGTTGTTCTCATTTTCTTAATGCTCACCACCACTTGGTCGCGGTTCAATGAGATGAATGTCAGCTTGCCTGCTGCCAATGCTCAGGGCTCGACAGACGCCACACCGTCTTGGGTGGTGGTTGTCAATTCGCAAGGCACTTATGCCGTCAACGGCGCCAAAATTGAAGGGCGTACTTTGCAAGACATCAGCACGGCCTTGGCTGGACTGCGCAAAACTGACGCGGCACTGATCATCAAAGCCGATGCATCAGCCAGCCACCAATCGGTGGTCAATGTGTTGGAGGCTGCCCGAATGAATGGTGTTGTCAAAATAGCATTTGCAACTCAAAATTCCTCGCAAGCCAACAAGCCTTGAACAACCCATCATGATTCAGTGGTTGCAACAACTTCCTAAGTATTGGCGCAACCGAAATGCCATCACTTACTTGCTTTGGCCCTTTGAAGTCATCTACCAAATTGCATGGTACCTAAGGCAAGTGGCCATCCGCTTGGGGTTTATTCAGCAACATCGCGTCAATGCCACGGTCATTGTGGTGGGCAATGTCGTGGTGGGCGGCGGCGGTAAAACACCGCTCACCATGGCCCTTGTTCAGCGTCTTGTGAAGCAGGGCTTCCGGGTCGGCGTGGTATCTCGAGGATACGGCAGAGCCCAAACGTCCCTGCAAATTGTGAATGCTCATAGTTTGGCCAGTGAGGTCGGCGATGAACCGCTCATGATTTTCCAAAAATGCAATGTGCCTGTGGTTGTAGGCGCGCAGCGCGTTGCGGCGGCAAGGCAACTGCTCAATCAGTTCCCCGCCGTCAATGTTCTGGTGTGTGACGACGGACTCCAACACATTGCACTGCAACGTGACATCGAAATTTGCGTCATGGATGCAACAGGTTTAGGCAATGGTCATTTGCTGCCAGCGGGGCCTTTGCGAGAACCCTGGCCCCGACAAGTCGATTTGCTTTTACACACACATCAGAGAACATTGCCTGAAGGTTTTGAATCTCGCCGTGAACTCAGCTCATTTGCTGTGACATCTGATGGCCAACAAGTACCCATAGCAGAATTGAAATTAAATCCCGTCGAAGTTGTATCGGGCATTGCCAAACCAGAAGCCTTTTTGGCCATGTTGGCGCAAGGGCAATTTCAAATTCGCCATTCAACGGCCCTGCCCGATCACGATCATTTTCAGACATGGCAACCGTCTCATCCTGAATTGCCGCTTCTTTGCACTGAAAAAGATGCCGTTAAATTGTGGGCCAGGTTTCCGCAAGCGCTTGCAATGCCTTTGGTGTTTGAACCAGAGCCATCATTTTGGAAAGCATTCGATCAACTCTTTCAAAGCCGTCACAGGTATCATTGAGCCATGGACACGAAATTACTTGAACTGTTGGTTTGCCCTGTTACCAAAGGGCCCCTAGATTTGCAGCGCGAACTGCAAGAGCTCTGGTCGCGCAGTGCTCGGCTTGCTTACCCTATTCGCAATGGCATTCCCATCTTGCTAGAAAATGAAGCACGCACACTGAGCGACGAAGAGTTAGAACAACTCAAACCGCGCACGCCCCTGGTCTAATTTTCTTGAAGTGACACATGTCGCAAGCCTTTACAGTCATTGTTCCTGCTCGCTTGGCATCCACGCGACTGCCCCATAAACCCTTGGCAGACATCCATGGCTTGCCCATGGTGGTTCGCGTTGCCCAAAGGGCTGCACTTTCCAATGCGGCCCAAGTGGTGGTCGCTGCCGACAGCATTGAAATTGTTCAGGCCTGCCAAGCCCATGGGGTTCGCGCCATGCTCACCCAAGTGGACCATCCAAGCGGCAGTGATCGGCTTGCTGAAGCCAGTGCGCTGTTGGGTTTGAGCCCAAATGATGTGGTGGTCAATGTTCAAGGCGATGAGCCCCTGATCAATCCAGAACTGATCAATCAGGTGGCCGAATTGCTCGTTCAGCGCCCCACCGCCAGCATGAGTACGGCAGCCCACGAAATTCACGAGCTAGCCGAGTTCACCAACCCCAATGTGGTCAAAGTCGTCATCGACCAAGCGCAATTGGCGCTTTATTTCAGCCGCGCACCCATCCCTTGGTGGCGAGATGGTTTTGCGAAAGGCATTCAAAGCCTGCCACAACCTGCCCCTCTTCGGCATATTGGCATTTACGCGTACCGCGTGGGGTTTTTGCAAAGCTTTCCAACATTGCAAGCTGCACCCATCGAAACGGGTGAAGCCTTGGAGCAATTGCGGGCCTTGTGGCACGGGCACAAAATAGCGGTTCACATCACCCCTGATGTGCCAGGCCCCGGTGTCGATACCCCTGAAGATTTAGAAAGAGTCAGGGCCCTGTACAAACCCTGATATCAACGCCTTGGAGTCGTCAGGTAAACACATGCTTCCCATGATATTCTCCAATGGCAGCCATCCTCGCCATGGCGAAAGATTCAATAACTATTCGGGACTTTCATGAGACTCATTCTTTTAGGTGCACCAGGTGCTGGTAAGGGAACGCAGGCCGCATTCATCTGCGGAAAATATGCCATTCCTCAAATCTCCACTGGCGACATGTTGCGCGCTGCAGTCAAAGCCGGAACCCCTCTTGGCTTGCAAGCCAAGGCCGTGATGGAATCAGGCGGCTTGGTCAGCGACGACCTCATCATCAACCTCGTGAAAGAACGTATTGTCCAAGCCGATTGCGCCAATGGCTTCCTGTTTGATGGCTTTCCACGCACCCTTCCCCAGGCTGATGCCATGAAAGCCGCTGGCGTGAAATTGGACTATGTGCTTGAAATTGATGTGCCCTTCGAGGCCATCATTGAGCGCATGAGTGGCCGCCGCTCACACCCTGCTTCTGGCCGCACTTACCACGTCAAATTCAATCCGCCAAAAGCTGAAGGCAAAGACGATGTCACCGGTGAACCCTTGGTCCAACGTGAAGACGACAAAGAAGAAACTGTGAAAAAGCGTTTGGATGTCTACAGCCAACAAACACGGCCGCTAGTGGCGTACTACTCTGAGTGGGCGCAACGTGAACCACAAGCTGCTCCCCAATACCGCGCCATCAGCGGCATGGGCTCTGTCGAAGAAATTACACAGCGCGCTCTGCAAGCTTTCGGTTCAACAAAATAACGCATTCAGAACTGCAGGCCCAAGCTACTTAGGCTTTGGCTAGGTCATGAACTAAGGACAGTGGCTTTGCCGCTCGGACATGATGTCCAGCAGCAAGGCCACTCTGGTTTTAGCAGGGCTTAAAGCACCCTTCGCATCAAACACATGGCTGCTGGTAGGAATCACAGCACCCTGATTGCATCGACTGCTCAATCGAATCTGAACCTCTGCAACTTGGGCCCGAACCAAACTTTCCTTCACTTTTGAACTGACGGAGCCATTGCCCGTTCCAGCAATGACCAAACCTTGAACGCCTGCGTTGACCAAAGCATCGACATGCTTCTGGCTTGCGTTGACATGGTTCATGACGATCTCTACCCATGGCCATTGCGTTGGCAAAGGCAATTGAGAGACATGCAGCCTTAAGTTTGGCAAGGGCTTGGAGAAGTTTTCAAACCACTGAACCTTGTCTTTTTGAACACGGCCTGCAGCACCCGTTTCACCTGAATCAAAAGCATTCAATCTGGTAGGGTGCACTTTTTGAACAAACTGACTGTGGTGAATTTCGCCTGCGGCCACCAGCCAAACACCTGGCCCCTTGGTGGTGGCCGCAACCACCAGGGCATCTCTTAAATTTTGCGGGCCGTCTGCATCTTTGAAATTGGCCGGCCGCATGGCACACGTCAAGACAATCGATTTTGAATGATTGAGAACCTGAGATAAAAAATAAGCCGTTTCTTCTAAGGTGTCGGTGCCATGCGTCACCACAAGCGCAGCCACGTCGTCTTGGGCTAACCAATGATCACAGCGCTGCGCCAAGCGAATCCATGTTTCAAAGTCCATGTCCCTGCTGTCCAATTGCGCCACTTGTTCAGCCTCAAATTGGCAGGCTGCCAAGACTTCAGGCCAGGCTAAGTGGGTGCTGCTTGCTGACTTTAACAACTCACCAATGCCACGCTGCGCGGCCTTGTAAGACAGGCCTTCATCGGCTGATTCAGACTCACCTGCAATGGTGCCCCCTGTGCCTAAAACAACAATTTTTTGATTATTTGCTTGCATTTCTTAAAAGACTGGTTAAAAATACAGTAACTGGATAAGAACACAGTTATTTGGCTTCAGACACCTTCAAAGGACTGCATCATGCACGATCAACCTAAGCTCACAGCTAGACAGCAAGAAATTTTGGAACTCATCCAAAAAACCATTGCCGAAACGGGCGCGCCCCCTACCCGAGCCGAAATTGCTCAGGTCTTAGGCTTTAAATCGGCCAACGCTGCAGAAGAACACCTTCAAGCCCTGGCCCGAAAAGGCGCCATTGATTTGGTCAGCGGCACATCCAGAGGCATTCGGCTCAAAGGCTCGTCCCGCAACAGCGTCCGCCAATCCACCGACCTTTTCAGCCTGCCTCTGCCTGGTTTTGCCCAATTGGCATTGCCACTCATTGGCCGCGTGGCTGCCGGCTCCCCTATTTTGGCCCAAGAACACATCGATCGCACCTACCATGTCGAAAGCCACCTGTTCCAAGAACAGCCCGACTACTTGCTGCGTGTGCGCGGCATGTCCATGCGAGACGCAGGCATTATGGATGGCGACTTGCTGGCCGTCAAAGCCACCAAAGAAGTTCGCAATGGCCAAATTGTGGTGGCCCGCCTCGGCGACGAAGTCACCGTCAAGCGCTTGCGCCGTCAAGCAGACCGCATTGAACTTCTTCCAGAAAACCCCGACTACCCCATTATCTTGGTCAACCCAGGCGAGCCCTTCGACATCGAAGGCTTGGCGGTCGGCCTCATTCGCAACACGCTCTTGATGTAATCCCAATCTCTCAATTCAGAAGGCTACCCATGACCATCGCTCTTTTCGGTATTTCCAGCATTTACAACGGTATTCAAAAATTCATGAGTGCTGCAGCTCACCTCCAAGGCTCTGCGCCCCTTGTTCAAGCACCTTCCATTGGCAACTCGCCCAAGACCCAAATGCTCGCCAAACAGCGTGCCTTGCGAGTTCTTCGAGTCTCTGAGCATGGCCAAACACCCCATTGCGCGGGTCGCATGGTTATTTCGGGCCGCATGTCCGATGTCTGCGCAGAACTTGACAGGCTGGTCGCACTCGAAGCCCAGAAAAAGCCCACCCTCACCCACTGATTTTCATGGCCATTGGGGGCTAAATTTCATCCCCCCTCCCAATGGCAGCCTCTAGGCAAGGCACAATAGTGCCTATGAATATTGTGATCCTTGACGACTACCAAGATGTCGTCCGAAAACTAGATTGCGCCGCCAAACTCGACGCCTACAACGCCAAGGTCTACACCAACACCGTCAAAGGTTTGGGGCAGTTGTCTGTTCGCCTTAAAGACGCCGACATCTTGGTCCTCATTCGCGAACGCACCCACCTCAACAAACAATTGCTTGAAAAACTCCCGCGCCTCAAGCTTATTTCCCAAACTGGCGCCGCTGGCTCCCACATTGATTTAGAGGCCTGCTCAGGGCGTGGCATTGCTGTTGCGCAAGGCACTGGATCGCCCCATGCTCCGGCCGAATTAACTTGGGCATTGATCATGGCGGCGGCCCGCCGAGTTCCACAATACATTGGCAATCTCAAGCATGGCGCTTGGCAACAGTCAGGTTTAAAAAGTGCGTCCATGCCCAGTAACTTTGGTTTAGGCACTGTGCTCAGAGGCAAAACAATGGGCATTTGGGGCTATGGAAAAATTGGCCAACTGGTTGCTGGCTACGCCAAAGCTTTCGGCATGCAAGTGGTTGTTTGGGGCAGTGAAGCTTCGCGCGAAAAAGCGGCGAACGATGGTTATATTCCGGCCACCACACGTGAAGCACTTTTTGAGCAAAGCGATGTCCTTTCAGTGCATCTTCGGCTTAACGAAGCAACCCGCGGCATTGTCACTTTGGAAGATCTGTCACGCATGAAAACCACCGCCATGGTTGTGAACACATCGCGCGCCGAACTAATCGAGCCCGATGCACTTATCAGCGCACTCAATCGGGGGCGGCCTGGTTTAGCAGCCATCGATGTTTTTGAACACGAACCCATTTTGCAGGGCCATGCGCTGTTGCGATTGGAAAATTGCATTTGCACGCCCCACATTGGTTATGTGGAAAAAGACAATTACGAGTTGTACTTTGGTGCCGCATTTGACAACGTGGTCAATTTCATCAAAGGCACTCCCACCAACATCGTCAACCCTGGCGCTTTGCAAGTTCGTCGTTAAGAGGCAACAAGCAGATTTTGTCTGCTTGAAAATTTAAAACAAATCTCAATCAGATCATGAACATTGCATTTAACAAAGTAGCCGTCATTGGTGCAGGTGCTATGGGACGCGGCATTGCCCAAATTGCTGCGCAAGCAGGAAGTCTTGTTTTCCTTTATGACACCCAAGCAGATGCCACGCTCAAAGCCAAAGAGGCCGTGTACCAAGTATGGGACTCACTTGTTCTTAAAGGCCGCCTTGACGCAGACACTGTCGCCAATTACAAATCAAATTTAAAGACGGCCAGCAGCCTGCAAGACTTAAAGGATTGCGAGTTAATTGTCGAGGCCATTGTTGAACGACTCGACATTAAAAAAAGCTTGTTTGTTGAATTAGAAAACTTGGTTCCTGACACCACGGTTTTGGTAACCAACACCTCCTCGCTTTCCGTCACGGCCATCGCTGCAGCCCTGAAGCGACCCACCCAATTTGCGGGTTATCACTTTTTCAACCCTGTGCCATTGATGAAAGTGGTGGAAGTCATAGCCGGTCTCAAAACCAATCCTGATGTGTGCCTTCGACTGACTGCGTTTGCCAAACAAATGGGTCACACAGCCGTTCAAGCACACGACACACCAGGCTTTATTGTGAACCATGCAGGCCGTGGCTATGGCACCGAAGCTTTGCGCGTTGTGTCTGAAGGCGTGGCAGATTTCGCCACCATTGATCGAATTTTGAAAGACCAAGTAGGGTTCAAATTGGGCCCCTTCGAGCTCTTCGATTTAACGGCTTTGGATGTGTCACATCCTGTCATGGAATCAATCTATAACCAGTATTACCAAGAGCCTCGCTACCGCCCCAGCGTCATCACAGCCCAGCGTTTGGCAGGGGGCGTGGTGGGCAAAAAAGTGGGTGAAGGTTTCTACAAATACACAGATGGCAAAGCAGTTGTGGCCACAGAACCTGCCGTGCCGCAAGTCAAAGAGTTTCCGCCTGTTTGGGTCTCTCCTCGTGCCACAAGACGCCTCGAACTTTTACAGCTCCTCAAAGACTTGGGCGCCACCCTTGAAACGGGTGCATCACCTTCCCCGCAAGCTCTAACCCTTGTTGCGCCTTTAGGCTTTGATGTCACTACCGTGGCCGTGGTGGAACGACTTGACCCAGCGCGCACCATTGGCATTGACATGCTGTTTGACGATGCGGCCACCAAACGACGCGTATTGGCCACCAACCCGGCCACCCGATCTGACATGCGCGATGCAGCACACGCCCTGTTTGCCAGAGATGGTAAAGCTGTCAGCGTGGTGCGTGACAGCGGCGGCTTCATCACCCAACGCGTTGTGGCCAACATTGTGAATATCGCTTGTGACATGTGCCAACAAGGTGTTTGCACACCGCAAGATTTGGATGTCGCTGTCACTTTGGGCCTTGGTTACCCCTTGGGCCCACTTGCACTGGGTGACAAATTAGGCCCTACCAATGTTTTGGAAGTGCTGTTCAATTTGCAAACCGTTTATGGCGATCCAAGGTATCGCCCAAGCCCATGGTTGCGTCGCCGAGGCGCCATTGGCTTGTCCTTACTTCATACCGAGGACTAAACCATGTCAGCTCAACTGCTCAGCACCAGCGAAGGTGCCACACTCATTCTCACCTTGAGCAATCCTGAACACAAGAATGCGCTCGGCCCAGAAATGTATGCGGCAGGGGTCGAGGCACTGAGCGTGGCCGAGTCAAGCCCTGAAATTAAAAGCGTGGTCATTACCGGCGAGGGCGCCTTGTTCAGTGCGGGCGGTAACTTGCAAAGACTGAACAACAACCGCCAACAACCACCAGAGCACCAAGCTCAAAGCATCGAAGGTCTGCACAACTGGATAGAGGCCATTCGAACTTTTCCAAAGCCCGTCATTGCAGCGGTTGAAGGTCCTGCAGCTGGCGCAGGATTTTCTTTGGCTTTGGCCTGCGACATGATTGTGGCGGCACGAAACAGTGTGTTTGTCATGGCTTACAGCAACATTGCGCTGTCACCTGATGGCGGTGGCACTTGGAGTTTAGCCCGCAGTGTGCCTCGCCAATTGGCCACCGAGTTGTTGATGCTGGGCGAGCGCATGCCTGCAGAAAGACTTCATCAGCTGGGTGTGGTCAACAGATTGTGTGAGCCTGGCCAAGCACTGGGCACCGCCCTCACCCTGGCCAGCCTGTTAAATCAAAAAGCCCATAATGCCTTGACCAGCATGAAGGAGCTGATCAATGAAGCTGATGCCGCTTCCTTTCATCACCAATTGGCTTTGGAACGCGATCATTTCGTGAAGAATTTGCACCATGTCAATGCAGGCATTGGTATCACAGCCTTTTTAAACAAAGAAAAACCTCGCTACGAGTAAGACAGGGTCCCTCAGGCGACAAATTTTTGCAACCCAGTCACTCAAAAGACAGACTATGGACGAACCCATTCTTACGATGGAGGAAAGAGAATCCATCAACGCCGGCCGTTGGTTCTCTTCCCTTTCACCTTCACTCAGGCACGACATACTTCGATGCGCTTACGTCAAACGGTACAAAGACGGCGAACTCATTGCAGCCCGCGGAGAACCGCCGGAGCAGTGGATCGCCTGCGCCAAAGGGGCGGTCCGTGTCAGCTCTACCTCCGTATCGGGCAAATTGATCACCCTCACCTATGTCGAGCCTGGCATTTGGTTTGGCGACGTCTCCATCTTCGACGGCGACAGGCGCACGCACGATGCCTACGCACATGGCGAAACCACCACACTCAATGTGGCCAAGGCAGATTTCAAGAAAATTTTGTCGTCGCATGTCGAGTTGTACGACGCCATGTTGAGATTGCATGCACGGCGCATTCGACAGTTGTTCGGATTGGTCGAAGACTTGAACACATTGCCTCTCAGAGCGCGCTTGGCCAAACAGCTCAACCACTTGGTTCGAAGCTACGGCGTGCCCAGTTTGTCCGATGCCAAAGCCATTCGAATCAGTTTGCAATTGGCGCAAGAAGAGCTCGCTCAGTTATTGGGCGCTTCCAGGCAACGCGTGAACCAAGAGCTCAAACAAATGGAGCGCGAACATGTCATCAAAATCGAACCCGGTGGTCTCACTGTGCTCGACAGAGAAGCGCTTATCAAAATCGTGAATTCGGACAACTGAACGCCAGCACCCTGATCCGCACTTCGTTCATTCACAACGGTAATTGCCATGAGCCAGTTTGATCATTTCGTGGGCACACGCCCAGTCACCGGCTCGCATGCCTTTGATGTGCCAGTCCTTGAGCGTTGGCTTGTTGCCAACATGTCTGGCTTTGAGGGCCCCCTCAGTGTTGAAATGTTCAAAGGCGGACAATCGAACCCGACCTACAAACTCATCACGCCCAACTGCGCCTATGTGATGCGCGCCAAGCCCGGTCCTGTGGCCAAATTATTGCCATCTGCCCACGCCATTGAGCGAGAGTTTGCCGTCATGAAAGGCCTTGCGGGCACAGCAGTGCCTGTCGCCAAAATGCATGTGCTTTGCGAAGATGAGGCCATCATTGGCCGTGCTTTTTACGTCATGGAATTTGTGGCTGGCAGAGTGTTGTGGGATCAGTCTTTGCCGGGCATGACCAACAGCCAACGCGGCGACATATACGATGAAATGAACCGCGTCATTGCAGCGCTGCACACCGTGAAGTTTGCAGATCAAGGCTTGGCCAACTATGGCAAGCCTGGCAGTTACATCGAACGTCAAATTGGCCGCTGGAGTAAGCAGTATGTGGCCTCGCAAACTCAGTCCATTCCAGAAATGGACCGCTTGATGGCATGGTTGCCAAGCAACACGCCCAGCAGCGCCAAAGACGAGTCCTTGGTCAGCATTGTGCATGGCGACTTTCGCCTGGACAACATGATGTTTCACCCCACTGAGCCCAAAGTATTGGCGGTGCTAGATTGGGAGCTGTCTACTTTAGGTCATCCATTGGCTGACTTCAGTTATCACTGCATGGCATGGCACATCAAGCCAGGTTCATTTCGCGGCATAGGCGGCTTAGATCACAAAGCATTGGGCATTCCAGAAGAAGCCGAGTACATCCAACGTTATTGCCAACGCACTGGCTTCACCACACCCGAGAAACTGGCACTCGATTGGAATTTCTACATGGCCTACAACCTGTTCCGCATTGCAGCCATTTTGCAAGGCATTGCCAAACGCGTGGTAGACGGCACTGCTTCTAGCGATCAAGCCAAAGCGTCAGGCAACGGCGCTAAACCTATGGCCGAACTGGCTTGGCAGTTTGCCAGCCAAGTTCATTAAGCTTCCACTCAACAGACCGCACCAATTTTTAAGATTTAACAGGAGAACCTCAATGCAATTCGAATACTCAGACAAAGTCAAAAACATGCAAGCCCGCTTGCTGGCCTTCATGGACGAACACATTTATCCCAACGAGGCGCGATTCTTTCAAGAAATTGCAGACAACCGCGCCAAAGGCAATGCTTGGGTTCCCACCAAAATTGTTGAAGAACTCAAACCCAAAGCACTGGCTGCTGGCCTTTGGAATTTGTTCTTGCCTAAATCACACCGCGCACCCCAAGGCTTGTCTAACTTGGAATATGCACCCCTTTGCGAAATCATGGGACGTGTGCCTTTCGCTGCTGAAATTTTCAATTGCTCAGCGCCCGACACAGGCAACATGGAAACCTTTGAACGCTATGCCAGCGAAGAACTCAAAGACCAATGGTTAGAGCCACTGCTCAGAGGCGAAATTCGCTCAGCCTTCCTCATGACCGAGCCCGACGTTGCTTCGTCCGATGCCACCAACATTCAATGCGAAATTAAGCGCGATGGCAATGAGTACGTCATCAACGGTCGCAAGTGGTGGTCGTCAGGTGCGGGTGACCCACGCTGCGCGGTTTACATCGTCATGGGCAAAACCAATCCAGACGCTGGCCGCCACGAACAACAGTCCATGATCATTGTGCCGGCCAACACGCCCGGCATTACGGTGGTGCGTGCACTGTCTGTCTTTGGTTACGACGATGCGCCCCATGGTCACATGGAAGTGGTCTTGAAGAACGTTCGTGTGCCTGCAGCCAATTTGCTGCTGGGTGAAGGTCGCGGCTTTGAAATTGCACAAGGCCGCTTAGGCCCAGGACGCATTCACCATTGCATGCGCACCATTGGCATAGCCGAGCGCGCGCTGGAACTCATGTGCAAACGTTTGAACTCACGCGTGGCATTTGGCCGCGAAGTTGCGCGTCAAACTGTTTGGCAAGAACGAATTGCTGAGTCACGTTGCATGATTGAGCAAGCACGTTTGCTCACTTTGAAAGCCGCTTACATGATGGACACCGTGGGCAACAAAGTGGCCAAAGCAGAAATTGCCATGATCAAAATTGTGGCGCCTCAAATGGCTTGCCAGATCATTGATTGGTCCATTCAAGCGCATGGCGGCGGCGGGGTTTCACAAGACTTCCCATTGGCCTATGCATATGCCCATCAGCGCACATTGCGTTTGGCAGACGGCCCCGATGAGGTGCACCGCAACTCTTTGGCCAAGCTCGAGTTGGCCAAGCACTTGCTCATGCCAGGCGAGGTAGACATGCCCGTCACCCGCGGCAGTTAACCAGACATTCACTGAGTGTCAGCCCATGAGGCCGTAGCGCTTAAGCGAGGGACATCTAGAAACTTTGAAAGAACTTTTTAATCAAGTTTCATGATTTCCCCAGTTAGCGCATTAGAATAGCAGGCTAGTCGGAGCGTAGCGCAGTCTGGTAGCGCATCTGGTTTGGGACCAGAGGGTCGAAGGTTCGAATCCTTTCGCTCCGACCATTTTTTCCAATCAAGGCCCTACCTTTCAGGTTCCAGGGCCTTTTTTATCTGCCCGTAGCTCAACTGGATAGAGCAACGGCCTTCTAAGCCGTAGGTCGGGGGTTCGAGTCCCTCCGGGCAG
>ENA-UOYN01000122-UOYN01000122.1-marine-metagenome-genome-assembly--contig:-NODE-122-length-41083-cov-5.163425_pt1 | contig 41083 bp, 27 predicted proteins | sample MGYA00238176_ERZ767358 | MGnify/ENA primary metagenome ERZ767358 (study PRJEB28950, sample SAMN06266238) | marine metagenome | isolation source: Columbia River Estuary | place: USA:Columbia River Estuary...
ATGAATACAGTAAAAGACTTTACGCGGAAGGAAAACAAAGTGTTCTAATTGTACTACAAGGTATGGATGCTTCTGGTAAAGATGGACTAACACGTTCATTATTTCAAAAGGTAAGTCCTTCTTGGGTAAATGTCCATTCTTTCAAAAAACCAACAGATGAGGAATTTGCTCACGATTTTTTATGGCGAATTCACAAATGCACTCCTGCAAAAGGAATGATTACCGTTTTTAATCGTTCACATTATGAAGACATATTAGTTCCTTCCGTTTACGGTTATATTGATGATTCAGAAATAAAGAAAAGATACGCTCAAATCAACGCTTTTGAAGAGCATCTAGAGGCAAACGGAACTAGAATAATAAAGTGTTATCTGAATGTAGGTAAAGAGAAACAAGAAGAAAAATTACTCGAAAGAATTAATACAGCAGAAAAACATTGGAAACACAGTGATGGCGATTGGGAGACACGAGCCCATTGGGATGAATTTATGAGCGTTTATGAATCAATTTTAAACACTTGTGATACAATTCCTTGGCACATTATACCATGCAACCACAATTGGGTTAAATTATATTCTGCGGCGAAAATACTTGTTGAAGAATTAAAAAATATGGATCCTAAATTTCCAGCTTTAGAATCAGAAAAATTTGTTCCTGACTATTCTAAATCGAAATACCGATATTGATTCTTATTTCTTATTTAAAACTTTAGGAATTCTAATGTAGTCTGAATCTTTTCTTGGCGCATTTTTTAATGCTTCCTTCTGATTTATTGTAACAACTGGAACGTCTTCTCTCAAACGATTGATCTCGTCTGTCATAAAAATAAGTGGTTCAACATTTTCTGTGTCAACCTCCTGAAGTTTCTCCATAAAATTGATGATTCTTCCCAAATCATTTCGAATAGCATCCTTTTTATCTCCTTCAAATTGAAGTCGAGATAAGTGTGCTATATGATCAATTAAATCGTTTGTTATTTCCATAATCGATTACAAAGGTAATACTATTGAGCTAAATGCGGATGTGTTTTTAAAATTGGCTCATTAATTATTTTAAAACATTTTTTATTCAACGTTTCTAAATCACTTTTCGCCACTTCTTCACTCGAAATATAATCATGAATATAAACATTGCTGATACCCGGTCTTGCTGGACCTAAAATAAACGAGGGGTCAGAAAATAATTTGTAATTATTTGTAAAAGAAATAGGTACAATTGGAAGTTTTGCCGCCTTAGCAATTTGAAATGCACCATTTTTAAATGGAATCATTTTTGGATTATTATCATCCGGAATACCGCCTTCTGGAAAAATTACAATGGACCATCCATTTTTAGCTGAATTGATTGATTGAACGATAGATTTCGCAGCTTTCAACTTATTATCCCTGAAAACAGGAATATTCATACGTCTAAAGTAAGCCTTGATAATTGGGTATTTCAAAATTTCGCTCTTACCTAAAAACAGAAAAGGAGACCTTGGTAAAAGCGAAAACATTAAAAAAATGTCTAGGTAAGAGGCATGATTTGCCACAACAAGATATGGCCCCTTTGGTAATTTAGAAGTCTTAACTCTTTTCACAAAATAGCCTCCAAAAATTCTAAAGGCCCAACTCCAAATTACAAAAATATTAAATGCTCTTTTTCTATTTTTATCTGAATATAAAAATGGAAAAATGATGGGGTAAAAGAAAAGTGCCAATATCATAAATATGACACCAACATATACTTTCCATAGAAAGCCAAATATTCCTGCTACCTGTTTCATCGAATTCAAAAATAGGAAATAAATGCATCGATGACAAAGAACAATCAATATTGGAAAAATCCTTAAATTCGCAATGAATTAAAAACAATTTATGGCGCGGATATTAACGGGAGTTCAAAGTACAGGCACTCCACATTTAGGAAATTTATTAGGGGCAATAATTCCCGCGATTGAAATGTCGAAAAGTGATAATAACGAGTCCTTTCTATTTATTGCCGATCTACATTCTTTGACACAAATCAAAGATGGTAATGAACTAAGAACAAATACATTATCAACAGCTGCAACATGGCTTGCTTTTGGTTTAGACACTTCAAAAACTGTTTTTTACCGCCAAAGTGACATTCCAGAAGTTGCAGAACTTTCTTGGTATTTAAGTTGCTTTTATCCCTTTTCTAGATTACAATTAGCACATAGTTTTAAGGACAAACAAGACAGATTGGAAGATGTAAATGCCGGGTTGTTTACCTATCCAATGCTAATGGCTGCAGACATTTTACTTTATGATGCAGAAATCGTTCCTGTAGGAAAAGATCAACTTCAACATTTAGAGATGACACGAGATGTCGCATCTCGATTCAATAATAAAATGGGAGAAACGTTTGTTGTGCCGCAAGATAAAATTCAAGAAGAAACGCAATTAATTCCGGGAACTGATGGCCATAAAATGAGTAAATCGAGAAATAATTTTATCAATATTTTTCTTAACGACAAAGCCCTGCGAAAACAAATCATGTCGATAGAGACAGATTCAAAAGAATTAGAAGAGCCGAAAGATCCCGACTCATGTAATGCTTTTGCATTGTATTCTTTGTTAGCAGCGAAAGATCAAATTGAAACAATGCGTTCAAACTACATTAATGGAGGATATGGTTACGGTCATGCTAAACAAGCACTTTTTGAACTGATTGTTGAAAAATATTCCAAGGAACGCCAACGATACAACCATTTAATGGAACACCCACAAGAAATAGAAGATGCCCTAAAAATAGGTGCTATCAAGGCAAAATCGATTGCAAATTCTGTTCTTAAACGGGTTAGAAACAAAGTAGGATATTAAATCTGCTATTTATTGATGTTTTTTTTATCTTTGCTTTACTATAAAATCAAATCTATGCGTGTTCTTCTTATTTCAGTATTTGCTTTAGCTGCTCTTCTAATCTCTTCATGTTCAGGTTCTGAACAAAATGTTGAAGATTTAGTTGCTAAGGGTGGTAAAAAATACGGCGGTGAATTTAAATTCATGTCATCTGAAAAAATTAAAACACTTTTCCCTACTTATAACACTGATTTATACTCAAATAGAATTATCTCTCAAATTTTTGAGCCAATTTTAACAATCAACCCAAAAACTTTTGATGTTAGTCCGGGAGTTGCTGAAAGCTGGACAGTTAGTGATGACGCGAAAGTGTATACGCTTAAGATTCGAAAAGGAATTAAATTCCACAACGACGATTGTTTCTCTGAAGAAGGACATGAATTAAATGCTGAAGATGTGAAGTTCACACTTGACATCGCATGTTCTGGTTTAAAAAAGAATCAAATTTCTTATTTGCTGATAAATAAAATTAAGGGTGCGAAAGAATTTTTTGAAAAATCAACAACTTCTTTACCAAAATCAGGAGTTTCTGGTGTAAAAATTATTGATGATTACACAATAGAAATAACATTGGTTAATTCATTTGCTGGGTTTGAATCAATCCTTACTCATGGAAGTCTTGGTGTTTCTCCTAGAGAAGCATTCGATAAATATGGTGATGACATAGAAAAACACCCTGTTGGTTCTGGACCTTTCCAGTTAGCAACATTTGAAAATGACAAAATAGAATTAATTCGTAACCCAAATTATTGGCAAAAAGATGAGTTCGGTAACCAATTGCCATTTTTAGGAAAAATTACACTTACATACTCTAAGGATAAAAAAAGTGAATTATTAGCTTTTAGAAAAGAACAAATCGACATGGTACTTCAATTGCCTGTTGAGGAAATTGAGCACATACTTGGGTCTCTTCAAGATGCTCAGGATGGAAAAAATGTTAAACACAAAGTCGACTCTGAATCTTCTCTAAGTGTTATGTACATTGGTATGGCATGTGAGAGTGATGAATTTAAGGATGCTCGTGTTAGAAAAGCATTCAATCTTGCTATTGATAGAAATGTAATTGTTGATGAATGGTTAGAAGGTGAAGGTTGGGCTGCCACAAATGGTTTTGTTCCAACAATGAATAATTATCCAAATGAGTCAGTTAAGGGGCATACATACAATGTTCAAAAAGCGCAAAGTTTAATGAAGGAAGCGGGACATGCAAATGGTGCTGACTTTCCAGCTTTAGATTTTTATGTTAATGCTTTAGAAGGATCTGCTGTACATAAGTTTTGTAAGGCTGTTGCATCTCAGTTAAAAGCTAATTTGAACGTAACATTAAACATCAAGCTTTGTTCATTGGCAGAAAGAGAAAACGCAATTGCATCTGGCAAAGCTAAAATTTGGAGATCAGGTTGGATTGCGGATTATCCGGATGCTGAAAATTTCCTTGCTTTGTTTTACACTGGACGCGTGAAGCATAACTCTAGTTCAATGAATTCATTTAACTTTCATAATGCAACTTTTGATCAAATTTATGAGCAGGCATTAAGTGAGTCTGATTCAGATAAAAGAGCTCTATTATTAGCTAAATGTGATCAAATTGTAATAGATGAAGCAGCCGTAATGCCGATTTTAACAAATGACCACATTGTAATGCTAAACGCAAGAGTTAGAGACTTTGAGGCAAATCCTATGGAGAGTATTAACTTGACAAGGGTTTTTATTAAAGAGGCTAGAAAATAATTAAGCCAATACTTCTTTTACAATCGCATACGTTTCAAATTCCCCAATCTTGGGAACATGGTATTCGTAATGTTTTATCATTAATTCTAGTGCGTTTTGGCGTGCATGTTTTGAATAATCTCCGATATTAATTGTTTTGTTTTGAATAATTTCGGTAAGTAATTCAATTCCTTTATCGTCTTCTTTGATGGTGTTTCCAAGCGTGATTTTTCCTTCCGAAAATTGAAATTCTGTTTGATTTCCTGTTTCAATAAAGGGCATGATACCTATTTGGTTTGCAAAAAAAAGCATGAATTCAATTGGGAAAACTATTAGGTTTTCTGTTACATCCAATTTTGAAATTTGATTTTTCAAAAACTCGAACAAACTTAAATCCTTATCACTTTCAATCATACACTTTCGAACAACTTCTGCAATAAAAAAGGCAACCATCGAACGAACTGGATCAAATTGGAAAGAAAGAGGTAGTGCAGGAACAGCATTGGTGATATTTTTTAAACTACTTTCATGCCTTCCGTAAAAAGTGATTTCAGCTATTGATAAAGGGAATAATACTGCACTTTTTTTCTTCCCTCCTTTAAACATAAACTTCTGCAAGCCATGTTCTTTTGTATAATAGGTTGCTATTAAACTTGTATCAGAGTAATTTGTTCGAAATAAAAAAATTGCTTCATCGACTAACTTCATTGGCTAATCATTGACGATAAGAACCTTTCCTACTTTTCTTCCCTTTCCTTCATTTGCAGCAGTCCAAATAAGATAAACACCGGTGGCTACCTTATCCCCATTTAAAGACCTCCCGTTCCACGTTGCTGTTCCTCCATTTGATGACGTTTTATAGACTAGGCGCCCTGAAATATCCGTTATTTTAACATCCGAATTATAGCGAATTCCTTGTATAGTAATCGGCCCATCAAATTCAGGTCTCGCTGGATTTGGAAAAACTTGAACATTTTCATACTCTGAGTCCTCGTATGTAGCATCAGTTCTATATGAAATTAATCCTTGATCTGTAATAATGAATAATTCGCCGGTATTTTGGTCAAGTTCCAGGTCCAAAATTGCATTAGATATAAGTGGAGAGTTGTCGATGGTATGGTGTTCTATAATTTCTAACCCATCTGGAGAAAGCAATATTATACCTGAATTAGCGGTACCAAACCACTTTCTATTTGCTCCGTCCACAACAATATCCGTAATATTTGTAGCACCCAAAACATACTCAACATTCCCTTCAAACTCAAGTTTAATTCTTTGGGCGTTAATATTATTAGATGCACCTGTCACAGCAGATTCTGAATTATATAAGACAGCAAAACCATTATCTGTTCCTATCCAAATTTCGTTATCAAAATCAACAGCAATGGCTGTAACCTCATTAGATGGCAATGCTCCAGTTGCTGAACCTGTATTTAAATTTATGTACGTATCGTCGCTTGTATTTTCTATCGTTCCATTATCATTAAAGCCAAAAAGTCCATTGTCCTTAACAGCAAACCATTTATGTTTATTATAATCTATCACCAATTCTCGAACAAATTTATTCTTAGAAGCAATCCCCAAGTCATAATTTACCCACTGCTTGTTACTTGTATAAACTTTTAGTGGCTGATTTGTATAGCCGTTAATTACCCATAAATTTCCAGATTCATCATATTCCAAACCAGAAACAATTGACCAACCATTACTTAAAGATGTATTTTCTAAATTTGAATTATAAGGTGTTAGCGTATCAACCACTTGCCCTGAAGCGTCAAAAATAGAAAGTGGAATTTCAGAATAACTTCCAACTGCAATCTGATCTTTATCGTTTGGGTTGATTGCTACAGATATAATGTCCCAGATTGGTTTTTCAGTCCATAGACTCATGTTACCCATGTCTTTCAACTGCCAGGATTCATTTTCAAACAAATAAACCCCAGAAGAATTAAATGTTGTAAAAACAGAAGATAACCCACCGCCAGCAACTGCTAACTTATCATTAGCCCAATCCATTGCATAATAAGAATTTTTAGGTGGTCCTGAAATTTCAACTTTTTGATAATTCGTTGAATTCGTAAATTTCATCAATCCATTTTGACCATCAGCCACCCAATATAAATCGTCTGCAAAATCAACTGCCAACGGACGTGCGCTAGAATATCCTGTTAACCCGCCAAACCGAGAATAGTCTTGGTTATAAAACAAAATACCATCATAAAAACAAACTGAAATTTTATCATTGACATTTTCCAACGCTTCAATTTCCATTTCAAAAGTTTCTGAAATTGTTGATTCATACGAATTTGTAGTCAATTTATATAAGGTGTCCAGTCCATACCCATCCACTTTTAAAACAAAGAATAATTCATTGTTGATTTCCTCCAATTCAGAATAACTATTTGCCGCAAGAATTGGGACACGAGCGTCAACTGCCCATTGAGTTGGATCAGCCAAGGCGATGTTATTCAAATTACCTTTGTATAACCTATCCGAAGTTAAAGCAAAAATACTATCACCCATGAAAGCCAAGTCTAAAATCGACTCATTGCCGTTTGTTGGATAATAAGTGTCTTTAACCTCGTTTTTAATTGGATCGATTTTTACAATAGCAAATCCAGTAGCAAAGTACATATAACCATTGTATTCAACTATTTCATGAATCACCTTGGAACCTTGTATTTGAGCTAGTTTTATCGCTGGAATATTTGTAACTGTATTGTCTTTAATTTTATCAATATTTCCATTTTCATAACCAATAAAAACAGCATTTGTTGCACTAGAATGACCTAAACACGACACCGTTATATCATTTAAGCCCGTGACAGCGTCCCAAATACTCAATTCATTTGAGCTATAGTTATATTCTGTAACCCCATTTTGATAAGCACCATAAACACGGTCTGAAAAAGCGACAACATCTATTGCGTTTTTTGCAGGAATATGAAGTCGCCATTGCCCGGTGCCTATTTGTCCAATTGATCCAAAAGAAAGGAAAAGAAAAAATATTATTAATCGCATCATTTTTATATTCTATGCTTTAAACGAATTAACATCAAATTTATTTGAATTAATTGCAATGGCAAGAAAATAAGCCGATTCTTGATTCATTTTATACATGTAGAGCCATTTATTTATAGCTCTACATGTTTTGATCATAAATTAATACTTCTGAACTAGCCTTGATGTTGATTCCCCATTTATCGTGTTAAATGTAACAACATAGCTCCCTGCTGGAAAACTATTAAGATCGATTGAAAATTCTGACGAATTCATTTCAAATGACTTAATACATTCACCGACTAAATTAGAGATGATTATTTGTCCTTGTGCACCATCTTTCGCTTTTATTTTTACAATGCCAGAGGTTGGATTAGGATAAATAAGCAAGTCTCTTATCAGCTCTTCTTCTATGCCCGCACTCGACCCGTTTGGTGTGTAGTTGCATAAAACATCATTTAATTCATCAATCAACGGCGTTTCTGCTATTACTCCTGAGCCTGGAAAGGTTTCAATATAATCTCCCGTAATTTCCCATACAATTGCACCCCTCAAGCTTTGCTCAACAATATATTGAGCTTTAAGCGCAATTGAAGCTTCATTATCATACGAAACAAACGTATTTAATCCATTATTTCCTGTTAAATATGGCACTTCGGCAGATGAGTCCCAATTCTCTGTAAACAAATTCAAACTTTGTAATAAATTGTAATACAAAGGTGTGCCTTCATCAGCAGCGAAAGTAATGTTATCCGCTAGACCTGTAATTGGCACATGTAAACCAGGAGTTGACACTGTTTTGGTTGACCGACCATAAAAAGCAATGCCTGCAGTAATTTTATCTGGATTTACTCCATAAACATTTATCAAACGTTCAACAGAAGCAGCAACATTGAAAGATTGATCACCAGAAGAAGGAGCAAAAAGAGGAGAGTTGTGGTTTGTTTCAGAATCCCATGTACCAAAAAAATCATAACTCATCAAATTGATAATATCTAACAAAAGTTCAACATTTGCCCAATCGACATCGTCCATTTTATCAGCTGCTGCACCAACAGCAGCAGTTAATAACATTGGTTTTCCAATAGATGAACCATAATTGTCAATTGCAGTTCGGACCGCTTGTAGTAACAATGCAAAATTTTGAAAATCTTGAGGAGTTCCTCCATGATCAGCAAAACCAGGATATTCCCAATCTAAATCAATACCATCAAAACCGTAAGTTTGAATTAAGTCGACACAAGCCTGAGCGAAAGTTGCTCTTTTTGTAGGGTCTGCAGCAATACCAGGAAAATTATTAGACAAGGTCCATCCACCTATTGATGGTAATACTTTTACACCATTCATATGAGCATTTGAAATCAACGAAGTATTTGGCACATAACCACCGTTTACCCAGTCATTTTGACCTAAAAGTAAATTTTCATCTGCCCAAGAATCGAATAGGCTTATCGATCCATCTACTTCAGGTTTTAAAAAGGCATAGTTAAGAATCGTATACTTCGAATAATCTATTGTTTGAGGATTAACCAATTTATTTCGATCGTACCATTGCCAGCTAGGATAATATCCAACAACCTCATAACAAGACTGACCGATACTTTTAAAACTTGTTGCAATTATCAAAAGGAGAAACAGCTTTCTAAATTTCATAGTTTGAATTTTTTAATTAAAATTAATGCTCGGTTCACTAACCAGAACTTTGATTCAAAACTACGTGTAAAAACACCTCCCAAAGACCAATAATAGGCCAGATTTATCAATTTGGCAGTCTAAATGGGGGTTTTATTAGGTTGATTTACTAGGGTTTAACCTGTTCTTTCGGTAGTACGAAGGAGCCAACCCTGTAATCGATTTAAAATTTAAATTAAACGCCGAAATGGAAGAAAAACCAACCATTTTTGAAATCCCTTCGATGGAATATTTATCATTTTCGGGGTGTGACAATAATTTGATTGATTCTTTGATTCGTATCTGATTTAACCATTTACTAAAACCAATGGAATACGATTCATTAACTGCTTCAGAAAGATACGTTCTATTTGTATTTAGCTTCTTAGCAACACGATCGAGCGTGATATTTTCATTTTGATAGTACTGATCTGTAATTATCAATTTTTCAAGTGATTCTATAATTTTTAACTGCTCAGACTTTAACAGTTTTTCTTCTTTAGGTGCTAAATTTAATTTCGCTGCATTTCTAATTAACACGCTGTTTTTTCGCTTCAAAACCTTCCATTGATAGAATAGAAACCAAACCAAACAGAATAATAAAATTGAAAAAGCAGTAATTATAAGCGTACGTTCCTTTTGGGTTTTTAGTTCAATTTTGGTGATGCTTAATTCATATTGCTTCTCTAATTCAGCTGTTTCTTTAGCGATATTACTTAAATCCAACTCATTTCTTAAGCTATCATAAGCAACTTGATGCTTGTAAGCTAAAGCTAAATTATTCCAGTTTTTATACAATGTTGCAAGACTGTTGTGAAAACGAACCCTCCCCAATTCAAACCCGTTTTCCTGAGCCATTTTAAGCCCTTTGAGATAGTATTCTTCTGCAATTTTTAGTGAATCTTGTTTTACATAAATGTCCCCTAGATTTCCAATCGTTCTTATCTCCGCATATTTATCAGGCGCATTTTTAAACAATATTAGCGCCTCCATAAAATGGGCTTTCGCTTCTGCAAGTATCCCCATTGAGCTTTTAGTTAATGCCATATTTAACTCCAAGTACAAATTGTTTTTTATGCTTCCATGCGCTTTCAATCCAATTGCCTTTTTATAAAAATAATTAGCATCATCGTATTTTTTTAATGCAGTATAAGTCATACCAAGACTTGTATATTTTGATTGTAAATCACCCTTATTCGCTGTTTTTCTTAGATAAAAAATACTTTTTTTATAGTATTTAATAGCTTCTTCTGGATTTTCGGAAGAATAACTCAAACTTCCCATGGCACCGTAATATTCGCCTTTGACATAGTTTGACGAGCTTAAAGCTTGACTACTCAAATCAGCTAAAATTATCAAGGCTTTTTTACCTTCTCCGCGTCTTATGATTGCTTTAGCGTAAGCGATATCATTCAGTAAACTTAATTTTGTCGTTTCCACTCTCAATGCTTCCATTTCCTCGATTGAAGAACAAGCATCATACTTTTCAGTATAAAACGAGATGTTTTCTTCATTGATGTCGCGATCTGTTTGTTGTGCGAATACAACAAGACTAAACATCAATTGCAAAAAAAGAATAAGACTGAATTTAAACATGATAATTTATCGTATTAAAAAGATAAAATTAAACCTCTTTGATAAATTAAGGAAAATATATTTCGGACGAAACAGGAATCCTAGCAGCAATAAGTAAAATTAGTCTTAAATGTTGTAGAGGTAAATTGAATTTGTACCTTTGGATTCGCTTTTCAATTTGCAGCTTCAAAAAGAGGTCATTGACAAGTAAATTTCGGCTCCGTAGCTCAGCTGTATAGAGCACTGGATTTCGGCTCCAGCGGTCGCAGGTTAGAATCCTGCCGGGGTCACAAAAACAAATCCTGGTCACAAAGTGACTGGGATTTTTTATTTACAACAAAGGAAAGTTCACTTTCATGAAGATGAAAATAAAAAACACAACTTTACATAGTAAAGCAGGATTTTATGCTTGGATTGATCCCAATAAACTAGGATCTTGAAAAAATCCTGCCGGGGTCACAAACACCCAGATTCCATAGGGTTTCTGGGTTTTTTTGTGCTCCTGATATTCAACGAGGTTGGCTGTAAGTTTGAATTGTTGACAGATGAATTTTTCTCTCAGCTAAAATTTTATTTATTGTAAGTGCGATTGATTATGTGAATAAGAAACGAAGGGGTAAACTAAGTTTAGCAACTTATATTTCACTGGGTGTAATGTTTTTAAATTACATGAATCCAAAAAAACGTCTTTTTTGAGTTCACGTTTTCTAAGTTTTGTTATTGACTGATGCACAGAGTAATACAAGTACGAATCTTTAAAAATATAATCATTAACTCCTTTTTTTATTAAACTAAAGATATGTCCAAACCCTTTCCTGTTGGATAGATATATAATATGACATCCAATAATATTTTCTAATAGAGTAATTATTTTCATAGACTCAGATGACTCTTCAATTATAAAAATAGAAGGAGCTTTAAATAGCGTCAAATTTGATCTGTATACTTCGCTTTCTTTGTGAAAAAAAAGCTTGTTTTTATATTTTTTCTTCAGAGAGAGAAATACTTTAAAAGCTTTTTGTTCACCAATTACATGTATATTTAAATCTTTCATAAGAGAATTTTTATAATTCTATTTAACAATCAATTTCTGTGTAACAATTTCATTTTTAGAAGTATTTACATAGAAGATAATTAATTTGATTTATCTTCTTTAATGGCAATAATTTTAACCTTTCTTTATTATTAATTTGAAAATTGTCTGTAAAAATTAAGCCGAAAAAGTCACATGTTTAAAGATGTTGTTTACGAAACTCTTGCAATTTTAGATTGACAGTAAAATTTTTGGTGAGTTTTATTATGTTCTCTATTGCTTGATTAATAGTTTCAGTTGCATTACCAGTTTTTTCGATGTATGTGATTGCACCTTCAGCCATTGCCTTTATGGCAATATGCACATGCTCTTGAGCTGACAAGTAAATTACGTTTATCTTTCTTTGACTTTGACGTTGAACTTCGTCCAAAACCTCTAAGCCAGTTGTGTATTCTAGTATATGATCTAGAATTAATATGTCTGGGTTCTCAGTCAAACAATTAAGACATTCATTTTCATTCTGAAAATATCTGATGTCATATTTGTCATTTTTCAATGAATTCTTGAGAAAATGACCATAATATCGATCGTCGTCAAGAATAAATATTTTGATAATATTTTTCATAGCTTTTAATTTGGAAAATAGATGCCAAAATTTATTCCAATTTACTTGATTTATGCTATAATTGGTTTTCCGAAGACTCCATTTGTAGAGTTGTCCCATTTTGGGGGTTATGGTCTTAAAATGACAACTCTTTTAAGTCTTCAATAAGAATCTTTAAATGTAATTCAAGTGTATCAATTTTATCACTGATAACATCTTCACTGAATTCAATATTTTCCAATTGAAAATTTAATTCTTGGATTTTAATGCTTGCTAATTGCTGTAAAGATGGCTTCATGTTATGAGCAACATCGCTAATTAATTGCAAATTTCCTTCAATCGCTGCCTTTTTTAAAACAGAGATTCTTTTCTCGGTATCCTCGATGAAAATAATTCGCAAAGTATTGGCGAATTTAAAATCATTTTGTGTAAATGATAAAATTCTGTTTTTTAAGCTTTCGAGTTTTGTCTTGTAATTTTCGACTAGTATGGTTAACAGGTCATTTTGGATAAACGGTTTAATTAAAAGATTATTAATTCCTGCTTCCCAATACGTATCATCCCCTTCTTTTGGATTGTTTGCAGTTAATGCAATGATCCTAACCTTATAATTTTGTTGATCATTTCTAATGGCTATTGCTGCATCGACACCATTCATTATGGGCATTCTAATATCCATTAAAACGACGTCAAAAAACTTGTGTCTTATTAATTCAACAGCTTCTAAACCATTTTTAACTATCACATAATCAACCTCCCATTTAGTTAATATCTCACTTATAACCAATTGATTAACAGCATTATCTTCGGCAACTAACACACGGATTCCCTTCAGATCATCTATATCGTAGGTACTAGATTCAGAGTTTATATTTTCACAAGGCTGTTCCTTTATCGGAAAAGAAAAATTCAAAGTAAAACAAGTGCCATTTTTGAGGTTGTGTGCTTTTACTGTTCCATCCATTGCCTGAACTATACTTTTTACAATTGACAAGCCTAAACCTGTGCCACCAAAAAGATTTGGGTCATTATTACTCCCTTGAATAAAGCCTTGAAAGATTTTATCAAGTTCATTTTCTGGAATACCAATTCCCGAATCCTCAATTACAATTTTAATTTCATTCTTTTCATTAGTCGTACTCGCCCTTAATTTTACAAATCCATTTGATGTAAATTTAATCGCATTCGACAATAAGTTTTGTATGATCTGAATGAATCTTAGTTTGTCAAACTCGTGAAAAACATCTTCATCAATGTCTATTTGAAATTCAAAGTCAATGCCTTTTTCCTTTGCACCATTGGAAAACATCATAGCTGTATCTTGCAATACTTTTTTAATTGAATGAATTCCTGGATCTAATTGAACATGTTTTGAGGCTACTTTTGATAAGAGAAGTAGGTCATCAATCAATCCAAGCAGGTTTCTTGAAGCAATGGAAACTTCATTAATCATCTTGTTTTGACTGAGTTCTAGCTGACTTTTCGCTAAAACTTCCGAAAGACCAATAATCGCATTTAAAGGTGTTCTGATTTCGTGACTTATATTTGCTAAAAAGAGATCCTTGGCTTTCAAGGAACTTTCAGCAATATTTTTAGCTTCCGTTAATTTATCTTCAATATTTTTTCTTTCTGTGATATCAAGATGGATACCAATAGAACCCATAACCCTGTTGTTCTGATCATAAAAAGGAGCACCACTGACCATCACCCATTTACGAAATCCACCCTTACAAACAAGCTGGATTTCATAAACACCAGTTTCTCCCTTAACTCTATTCAATCGTTGCTCAGTCATGACTTTTAATCCAATGTCATCCAAAAGAACCCTCCCGTTTGTTCCTTCTAATTCTTCTGCTTCATACCCAACAATTTTGCAAAAACTTTTATACGCTTTAACTATAACACCATCTCGATTTGTTTCTAATAATCCCAACTCCATATTTTCAATAATAGAACGGAATTTATCTTCACTACGGAGTAAAGCTTTTTCAAACGCCTTTTTTTCTGTTATAACTCTTGCTATAGCGGAAATCTCAAATTTTTCATCTTTATTTTTAGATATATTTACACTTTGACCCAACCAGATTTCTTCTCCTTCCCTCGAAACAATTGGAAACTCAGTATATGTCGTCTCTGTCTTACTTTCAAGTTGAAATTTGTAAAAATTCACAACTCGCCTTTGATAATCTGGACGAATTAATTCACTAAAATTTTTCTTTAGAAGATCTGTTTCGGTATATCCTGTTAACTGACACGTCATATCATTTGCAAAGAGAAATAAACCATCAGGCTGCATTCCAAATATTAAATCACTTGATTTATCAATTAAGGAGATATACCTTTTTTCATGGTTTTCGTTCTTCTCTTCCAGTTCAATAAGTTCAGTTATGTCTTCGACTACAACAATTCTAGCAGGTTCATTTTCAAACTCAATTGTAACGCCGGTTATCTTAACAATTGCAACATCGCCGTTTTTTTTTATATGAGACCACTTTTTTACTTTACTAGTACCTTTCTTGACTAATTCGATGTGTTTAGTAATCATTAACCTATCTTTTGGATCGTGTAGATTGGTTATGTCCATTTGACTAAACTCTTCCTTACTATAGCCATAATTTAATACCGCTGTTTGATTAACATTTAAAATCCTTAATGTTTCTATGGAATAAATCAAAATTGAAAACGGATGTGCTTCAAAAACCTCTTGTTGTATACTCTGAGTTTTATTGATTTGTAAATATTTTCGATTTATTTCTAAATCTAGTTTCTTCCGCAGTAAATCAATCTCTAATTTCTGCTCATATATTTCGAGACTTTTTAATTCTAAGATCCGTTCTGACTCCTTTCTCGCCAGTCTCTCTCTCATTAATGTCTTTAATATTTCGGCAGCATTTTCTTTCATTTTAATTCAATTTTAAAGAGCACTTTCCCGTCGATCTCCTCAGTCATTTCTATAGAAAATTCCTTTTTAAAATGACTTAAGCTTGCCTCAATTAAACCTAGAGCAAAATACTCCATTCTTCTTGTTGAATCATATAACATATCCATTTTATTTTCCGCCCTTCTCACCGTATTGAATTTTGGTAATTGAGCATCTGGATAAAGCTTTAAAACTTCTTTGTGCACGTGCGAGTCTACTTGCTCTAACAGCTGAAATGGATGGTTAACGTTTTCAAAAAAAACGCTGTAATTACTTCGGAAAGTTTCAAATACATGATATCCAAATTTTTTTAATAATCGATTAGGATCCAAATCCAACACCTCTGAAAGGCCAAGCAATAATGAAGTAAATTCTTTGTAATCATATGTTCCAACTCCGGAATAAACGCCAGAAGAAGGTAAGTTTGAATTATCAATAAGTCTATTTAAAACCTCAAAACCGTAATCTTTTTCTACCATTTCAAGAAACTCTGTAAAAATTATCCCTTTCATGTCTATTTTATTATTCTGTAAATTGTTGATTTGCCTATACCTAGTTTTTCAGCAACAAGCCTAACATTATTGTTGTGTTTGTTTAGCATGCCTTCAATGAGACTTTTGTTATGTTGCTTTAGCGTTTGATTTTTAAATTCAAATGCAGAAAAATCATCTGACAAATCATTGAAAACTATATCATCTTGATCAATCATTTCTCCACTAGACAAAACACAGGCTAAATCAATTATTGATTTTAATTCTCTAACATTTCCTGGGTAATGATAATTGTTCAACTTTGTTATGGCCCGATCACTTAATGAATATAATTTAGTATTGTTCTTCTTTGCAAAATCAGCAGAAAAATGTTTTGAAAGAACTAAAATATCATTATCTCTTTCAATAAGTCTTGGTAAATTTATTGGAAGTCCCATCAAGCGATAAAATAAATCTTGCCTAAAATTTCCTTTTCTTACTTCCTCTGCCAAATCTTTATTTGTTGCACAAATTATTCTGCATCGAAGCGATACTATTTTATTTGAACCGACTTTACTTATTTCTAGCTCTTGTAACACCCTTAACAACTTAACTTGCACGGTTTCATTTATTTCAGCAATTTCGTCTAGAAAAATTGTCCCCTGGCCTGCTTCTTCAAACTTACCCCTTCTGTCTTGAGTTGCTCCAGTAAAAGCCCCTTTAACAAATCCAAAAAGTTCACTTTCAAGAAGAGAATCAGAAAGGGATGTTAAGTTAACTGCAATAAATGGGTGTTTGGCTCTTTTTGAGTTATAATGAATTGCTTTTGCAACCAATTCTTTACCCGTTCCTGTTTTCCCATAAATTGACACATTAATATTAGACTCGGCTGCCTTATGTATCAACTCATACACCTTGTCAAATTTTTTGGAATTACTGATAATTGTATCTTTGAAATCATACTTGATTCGCACTTCATTTTCTAAATGAGTAATCTGTTTTTTCAACACTTTATTTTTCTCGATTGACCTTAAGGCTTGTACTATTCGATTTCTAGCTTCATCGTTTTTTACTACATAATCAAATGCTCCTTTATTTAACAGATTAATAGCGGTTTGCACGTCTTCTTGACCTGAGATAACAATTACTTCTAAAGTGTGATTTTTTGATTTGATTTTATCAAGGACTTCTCCACCTTTTTCATCTGGTAAATTAAAATCTAATGTTACAATATCAGTCGATGATGAAATACTCTGAAGCATTTCCTTAGCTGTACCGACTATTTTAATATCGTGATCGCCTGTTAATTCAATTGCATGCTTAATAAATTGAGCATACCATTTATCATCTTCTGCAATAATTACTGATAATTTTTCCATATACCCTTAAATTAATATTATTACATATGTAAGCATAGTTTAATTAGCATTTAGCTGTTTCGGCTGAATATTTAGCTGTTTTTTAAGTGAATAACTTACAGAAAGCCACTCTTTTTCTTGTCCCAAATTGATTAAGGGATTCTCCTTTAGAGAATAATTTCAATAAAGAAAAATCATAAACAGCTGTAAATCAGTATTTTGATATTTTGGGTTTTAGTTTGTGATGTAATTGCGAACCTGAAAAAATTTTAACATGAAAAGCATTTATATATTTAGAATTGGACTTTTTTTACTTTCTGTAAATTTTCAAGTAAAAACACCGTGTCCAAATAATAACTCTTCCTAATCATAAAATTCAAGCATGTCTGCTGGTTATGGTAATTTTTCGAACATATGATCTAGTAGGTTTGCAAAAATATAATTGAAACAAGTTATTTCGTTGAAACTTATAGTATAGTTGTAAGAAATGGGTGGCAATGTTCTGCTAATGTGAACGCCCCCCTCTAGAACCAACTCAAGTAGTTGCCGATTCAGACGAAGAACAAACTGCATATTATGGTTACATACCTCTTCTAAGTTACGCCGCTTTATTCGGTTCATTTCAAGGAGGGTGCGCTGAATATAGTTATTCTTGGTCTGTTAGTGGTTTAACTGTGAGTTCATTAACAACTTATACCAATGTGTATTCAATTAACACAAGAAGATCTTAACGAAGCTATAATAGTTATCTTGAAAAAGTTGAACACCTTTCTCTGAAGGTTCCACATAGTAATCTAGGGTTAGTTTTATATGTTTTAAGAATAAATAGTAGTTCAGGAAACTTAATTGAAAGTGTTTGACTGATTAAACAATGATAGCTTAATTATAGATTGAAAGGAGACTTTAAAAGTCTCCTTTCTTGCGTAAAAGTTTTACTTCATCCCTAAAGTCACAAAACAAAAAGGCTCAACTTGTGGTGGGGCTTTTTATTAATTTCATTTTACGGTTTTTAGTTTGGAATTTTATTGATTTGTTTCTAATTTAAAAAACTTAAACGAGTTGGTTAGTAAATGAATTAAACTCTATCGTAGCTAAAGTGTTACTTAGTTATTTTATTCAACTTATTGAAAACGACTATATTGAAAATTATGAAAAAAGAAATTGTATTTGGAGCTGTTTTAGTTGCGTTTATTCTAGGAAGCTGTAATAATGAAACGACTGAAAAACCAAGTAATCAAGATAAAAACACCTCATCTGAAGAAGTAATAGTTGAAGAGGTCGAAGAAGAGAAAGGAATTCATGGTGTTTATGTTCTAACGGACATGATTCCGGTTTCTGACGGAAAAGTTTTAACAAAACAAGATGAAGCTTATATCAATGATTCAAAAAAACGAACACTCAACAATACAACTTTGACATTAAATGAAGACGGTACTTTTGAACGTATATTTCCACATCCATCCGGTAATGGAAGCACAAATAAATGGACTGGAACATACACGCTAAATGAAGAATCAGGAGACATGGTATTTGATGTTGAAATGAACGGTAAAAAAACTAAAATGGATTTTTCTCTAGTTGATCAATCTCCAGAATCATTAAGTTTAAATTCGTCTTTTGGACAAATTTTTATGACTTATGTTTATTCAAGAAAATAAGTTGATTAATTAAGAACGGATTTCTCAATTTGGAGAGTTCCACTCCACTCTATAAACCTTAAAGTTTATCGTTAAGACCATTTGATTCTTGTCATAATTATATTTTATGACTTATTAAATCAATAGTTCAGATATACACATCTTAAGCAAAATTTAAGATTACATATTTCTTTAAAATTGTTTTTAATCCAATCTTTGTACCATGAGAATTTTGATCGTAGAAGATGAAACAGGCATTGCTAATTTCCTAAAACAAGGGTTAGAAGAAGAGTCTTTTACTGTTGATGTTGCAAACTCTGGCGATGAAGGTTTGGAAAAAGCCCTCACTGGAAAATATGATTTACTTCTTTTAGATTGGATGCTTCCTGTGAAAAGTGGAATTGAAATTTGCACTCAATTTCGAGAGAAGTATAAAGAAACACCTGTCATTTTTCTTACTGCAAAAGATACCGTTCAAGAAACCATTTTAGGCTTAAAAATGGGAGCGAACGATTATGTCAAAAAGCCGTTTCACTTTGAAGAACTTTTGGAAAGAATAAATGTTCAATTAAGAAGTAAATCACAAGAGCTTAAGGAACTTTCTATTGGGCAAATTACCTTGAATTTAAATACATTAACTGTATTTGTAGAAGGGAAGGAAATAAGCCTTACTCAAAAAGAATTTGCATTGTTAGAATTGCTCGTTAGAAACAAAGGAAAAGTATGCACTCGCAAAGAAATTATTGAATTAGTGTGGGATATTCACTTTGATTACAATACGAGTGTAATTGATGTTTTTATTAATTCTTTGCGTAAGAAATTAAACATCACAGATAAGAATAACTACATACAAACGGTTAGAGGTGTTGGATATATAGCGAAAGAAGTATGAGCCTAAGTTTTAAAAAACGTGTAGCATTACACTTTATTTTAGCGACCGCATTAGTGGTGGCTATCGTTTTTGGAGTTGTTTATTTCATCGTTCAAAAAACTGTATATCAAAACATTGACAACGATTTATCTTTTGAAGCAAACAAACATACCAAAGAAATTCTTTTCTCAAAAAATGGCGTAAAATTTATCAATAAAGATGAATGGGAAGAGAATGAACATCGAGAAGTGCAAGTTAACCCAGTCTTTATTCAACTGACAAATATTTCAGGAAAGGTGATGGATAAATCACCTAATTTAAAGTCAAATCAACTGCCTTTTATAAAACAGCATAAGTATGGAGATCATATAAATACAAATTTGAATAACAGATTAGTTCGTCAAGTTCAAATTCCTGTTGAAGAAAATGGAAAAATAAATGGGTATATCATTGCAGCAATGTCGTTGGATGGTTCTCTAATGGTACTTGAAGACCTAAGAAATACACTTCTTTTTCTTTTCCCTTTGGTGCTAATTGGTTTATTCTTTATTTCTTCTTTTTTGGCTGGTAAAAGTATCTCTCCCGTTGTTTTAATCACGAATACTGCCGATAGAATTACTCGGAACAATTTGAACGAACGTATTGAATTGCCGCAAAACGAGGATGAATTATTTAACTTATCTAGTTCCATAAATTCGTTGTTAGATCGATTAGAACAAGCATTAGAAAGAGAAAAACAATTTACTTCGGACGCGTCACACGAACTTAGAACTCCCATATCTGTAATCCGAGGAACATTAGAAGTTTTGAATCGAAAAGAAAGGTCGGCTGCTGAATACAAAGATAAAATCAATTATTGTCTGACTGAGTTAGATAGAATGACCGATATGACGGAACAACTTTTGATTTTAGCGCGATTTGATTCCGAAACAAATCTCAACGACGGAGCAACATCAATCCTTGAAGATGTTGTTGATCAAATTGTAATTCAAAGGACCCCTTCAATTTTAGAAAAAAACATCGAATTAATTACCGATAAAAAAGGAAAGACAGACCTACCAATAAACGCTTTTAACTCTCACTTAATTCTCGATAATTTGCTTAGTAACGCTATTAAATACTCTCACCAAAACGGCAAAATTGAAGTGTTAATTACGGGAGGTTCAAACAGCATTACGTGTATTATTAAAGACCATGGAATTGGTATAAAAGAAGCTGATTTGCAAAACATTTACACCCCCTTTTTTAGGTCAGATGCTCTAAGTCATAAGGAAATTAAAGGAGCTGGATTAGGACTTTCCATTGTGAAAAAGGCAATTGCCATTTCAAACGGAAAAATTCATATCTCAAGTAAATATGGCGAAGGAACAACCATAGAGGTGACTTTTAATTAATCTTAAGACAATCTTAAGGGATGTTTTTCTTTAACAATTCCCGTTAGCCTTAAATTTGACTGTTGACATTTTAACTCAATAATCAAATGTTTGAAAGAATCATCAATTATAGTATTCGTAACAAGTTAATTGTTTTACTATTCACTAGTTTAATTATTGGTTCAGGTGTTTATTCATTAATGAATATTCCAATAGGAGCCGTTCCAGATATTACAGATAATCAAGTTCAGGTAATTACTACTTCTCGTAATTTAGCTACTCAAGATGTCGAAAAATTCTTGACCACTCCCGTAGAGCTTGAAATGGCGAATTTACCAAACGTTAAAGAAATTCGATCTGTTTCTAAGTTTGGTTTATCGGTAGTAACCATCGTTTTTGATGAAGAAATCGGAACATACCTGCCAAGACAATTAATTGCCGAAAAAATTAAAAGTGCTGAAGAAAAAATTCCTGCAGGATTTGGAACTCCATTCATGGGACCCGTTACAACCGGACTCGGAGAAATTTACCAATATGTTCTTGATGTTGATCCTGAATTTAAAGACCAGTATTCTGTCACGGATTTAAGAACAATTCAAGATTGGATTGTGAAGAGACAACTATCTGGTATTCCGGGCGTTGTTGAAGTAAACACGTGGGGAGGGTACCTAAAGCAATATGAAGTTGCTATTGATCCTAATCGTTTACGGGCAATGAATATCTCAATTACCGAAGTGTTCGATGCCCTGGAAGCCAACAACAGTGTTGCAGGAGGAGGATATATTGAAAAAGGCAATGAAAGTTATTTTATTAGAGGTGAAGGATTAGCTAGCTCTATTGAGGATATTCAAAACATTGTTGTTACAACAAGAGAGAATCAACCCATCTACATAAAAAACATTGCAGATGTTGTTTTTGGTGCTGCTAATCGTTTTGGCGCAATTACAGGTAATGGTGAAGGTGAAAAGGTGCTAGGACAAGTAATGATGCTTAAGGGTGCAGATTCCAAAAAAGTGATTGATGCAGTAAAAGTTAGAGTTGAGGAAATGCAAAATTCATTGCCTGAAGGTGTTCGCATTAATGGATTTTTAGAACGAAGTGAATTAATCGCTAAAACAACTTTTACAGTAAGTGAAAACTTAATACTCGGATGTTTGATTGTAATATTTGTCGTGGTATTATTGCTAGGAAACCTTCGATCTGGACTTGTTGTTGCTTCTGTAATTCCATTGTGCTTGTTTTTTGCTTTAACCCTCATGTACATTTTTGGAGTTGATGCAAACCTGATGAGTTTAGGTGCAATCGATTTTGGGATAATTATTGACGGTGCTGTTATTATTGTTGAATTTATCGCGTTTAAAATAACTTCTGAAAGACTCGCAATTAATAAATTGCCAAAGGAAGAAAAGCAAGGATTTATTGATAAAGTAACCTTTTTGGGGACATCCAAAATGATGCGTTCAGCCATTTTTGGGCAAATTATTATCATAATCGTTTTCATACCCATTCTATCCCTAGTGAGTGTAGAAGGGAAAATGTTTAAACCCATGGCTTTGGTCTTCTGTTTTGCCCTAATCGGCGCCATGTTACTGTGTTTAACCTATGTTCCTGTGATGGCCTCTCTGTTTTTGAAACCAACAAATCCCGATAAAAAGAATATTTCAACTCGACTAGTAAACTTCATTGGTCGTGCATACAAGCCTGTTATTCTATGGGCTTTAAGAAAAAAAGCCCTTGTTTTGGGTGGAGCAGGACTTTTATTAGTCATTGTGTTTATTCTTTTTGGCCGAATGGGGGGAGAATTTGTCCCAACACTAGATGAAGGCGATTTGGTTATTCAACCGTTGCTTAAAACAGGGACTTCACTCACTAAAACAGTTGAAACAACAACGCAAATTGAAAAGATTTTGATGACTTTTCCTGAAGTAGAACAAGTGGTTACAAGAATTGGTGCCGCAGAGGTTCCTACTGATCCAATGTCGATGGAGGAAAGCGATGTTATTGTTAAGCTTAAACCTAAAAGTGAATGGGTTACTGCCAACTCTAAAGATGAATTAACCGATAAACTCAAAGAAGCTTTAACAGATATTGCTGGGATTGATTACGAATTTACTCAACCCATTGAAATGCGATTTAACGAGCTAATAACGGGAGTAAGGGCAGATTTGGCAATTAAAATTTTTGGCGAAGATTTAGATGTTCTTTACCAAACAGCGTCTAAAATTGAAAAAGCCATTCAAAATGTTGAGGGTGCTTCTGATATTTCTGTTGAAAAGGTAGCTGGACTTCCACAAATGACGGTTGAGTATGACCGCAAAAAAATTGCCAAATATGGTGTAAACATTGCCGATTTGAACAATGTTTTAACAATGGGATTTGCAGGTAAAACTTCGGGCACCATTTTCGAAGGTGAAAAACAATTTGATTTGGTTGTCCGTTATAACGAGAAAGACCGAAAGGACATTGCTAACATCGAAACAGCATCCATAAAATTGCCAAATGGAAACACCCTTCCTTTTTCTGAATTTGCAAAAATCAGTTATACCAAAGGTCCAGCCAAGATTTCGCGCGACAACACGAAAAGAAGAATCGTTATCGGTATCAATGTTAGAAATAGGGATTTAGAATCGGTTGTTAAAGACGTTCAATCCATCATAGATACTAAAATTACGATTCCAAAAGGGTATACAGTTGAATACGGAGGGCAATTTAAGAACTTAAGATCCGCTACAAGTAGATTAATGATTGCTGTTCCAATTGCATTGGTCTTAATTTTCATCCTGCTCTATTTCGCTTTCAAATCCATTAAGGAAGCTTTAATGATTTACAGTGCAATACCTCTATCTGCGGTTGGTGGTGTGTTGTTTTTATATCTGAGAGATTTGCCGTTCAGCATTTCAGCTGGAGTTGGTTTTATTGCACTTTTTGGAATTGCAGTATTAAATGGAATTGTACTGGTAGAAGAGTTTAAAGAATTAAAACACGAAGGAATGACGAACATTCATAAAATAATCATCAAAGGAACTCAATTGCGATTAAGACCTGTTTTATTGACCGCAGCCGCTGCTGCATTAGGATTCTTACCAATGGCGATTTCGACAAATGCAGGGGCAGAAGTTCAAAGACCGCTAGCAACTGTTGTGATAGGAGGTTTAATAACCGCTACTTTGCTAACACTAGTTGTATTACCGGTTCTCTATGCCCTATTCAATAAAAAAGTGAATCATGAAAAAATCAGTATTCCCAAAACAACCGCTATTGTGTTTTTTATAGGACTCGGTTCCATTGCCAATGCTCAAAACATTGAGGTTTCGCTTGAAAAAGCAATCGCAATCGGATTAAACAACAACAAAGGATTGGCGTCTTCAAAAAATCAAATAGCTATGAGTAAACAGTTAGAAGGAACAGCTTATACCATTGATAAAACAGAGATCTATTATAGTTATGACCAAAACAATATCGCTGCTAATAACCAAGCTTTAAATGTTTTTGGAATTAACCAAACAATCAAATTTCCTACTTTTTATTCATCGCAAAAAAGGGTGCTAAAGCAAGAAACTCAATTGGCAGAATCGAAATATTTTATGGAAGAACAGCTTCTGAAAAAAGAAATTTCAAAAGCTTATTATGCCGCATCACATTGGAAAGAAGTAATGTTGAACTATGCCTATATGGACAGTATCTATCAACGATTTACCGATGCCGCTCAAAGGCGATTTGATGCTGGCGAAACCAATAATTTAGAGTTGTTATTAGCACAGTCTAAATCCAAAGAAGTTGGGATGACCTTGTATCAGAGTAGCATGAACTTTGAAAAATCACTTGTAGCATTAAACAAATGGATTCAATCAGATACGCTGTATACCATTTCAAGTAATCAGATCGAAAACATGAATCTTTTGCCTTTAGATACGACTGATAATCCAATGCTTCAATATCTCAGCCAATCAATCAACCTAAGTGAAAAACAATTGGCTGCGAATAAAACAAACTTAATACCTGATTTGCAACTGGGCGTTTTTCAAGGGAGCAATAATGGAGCTGCTCCAAACAGATTTTATGGCCTTCAAGCTGGAATTGCTGTCCCTCTTTTTTACGGTTCAGATAAAGCAAAAATTAGTGCTTCAAAAACAGCTGTTTTAATCAAACAAAATGAACTTCAAAATTATACCACACAATTGCAAGCCAATTATGAGGTGTTAAATAGTGATTTAAAAGCATACAAAAGCGGAGTAGATTATTACACAAGTTTTGGCCAAAATCTTTACACCGAAACACTATTAAATGCAAACAAATCTTTTAAATCGGGAGAGATAGATTACTTGCAATACATTACACTACTCGACCATGCAAACACAATAAAAATCAATTACTTACAGAACAAATTCTTCTACAATTTAACGGTAATTGAAGCAAATAACATACTTAATTAAGATCCGAAAATAAACAGCGATGAAGACATTAAAATACATTCTTCCAATTTTAACTTTACCATTCCTGATTGCTTGTGGCGGTAATGAAACAGTTGAAAATCAAGAATCGGAAATCGAAGAAACTTCGACTACCCTAATTGTAACAAACGCACAATTTGAATTGGGAAAAATGGAATTGGGAACTTTAACAGAACAGTCCTTCAACAATGTTGTGAAAGCAAATGGAGCGCTAGATGTTCCACCAGAAAACAAAGCAACTGTGAGTGCCTATTTTGGAGGTTACGTTAAAAGCATTTCACTGTTACAAGGACAAAAAATTGCAAAGGGACAAACGCTTTTTGTTTTGGAAAATCCAGATTATATCCAAGTGCAACAAGATTTTTTAGAAGCTAAAAGTCAATTGAGTTATTTAAAATCTGATTACGAAAGGCAAAAGGAATTAGCTGCCAATAATGTAAGCTCACAAAAAACCTTTCTGAAAGCTGAATCGGAGTATAAAATGACATTGGCGAAATATGAATCTCTCAAAAAGAAGCTTCAATTAATGAACATTAACCCAAACAGTGTTACCGAATACAACATGAATTCAACCATAACAGTAAAGTCACCAATTGCTGGATTCGTTACCTCTGTTTTAGCGACAAAGGGATTGTTTTTAAATCCATCAGACATTGCTCTAACAATTATGAACACCGATCATATGCATGTTGAATTAAACATCTTTGAACAAGATTTAACCAATGTTGCCATTGACCAAGATGTTACCTTTCGAATTCAAAATTCAAACACAATATACAAGGCAAAAGTTTATCTCATAAACAAAGCTATTGACACTGAAAACCGCACCATTAAATTACATTGTCATTTTATAAATGAAGAAGATGCAATTGCACTTACTCCGGGCATGTTTGTCGAAGCTGAAATCTATGCGTCGAGTGACTCATCACTTGCTTTACCAACAAATTCTGTAGTTTCTATTGAAAATAAATCCTATATTTTACTAAAAAAAGAACGTTCTAAAAATGAAATTACATTTGAAAGAGTTGAAGTAAAACCTGGTCAAATCAACGGAAATTACATTGAAATTCTCAATTCAAGGGATTTTAAATCAGACGATCAATTTCTCATTACTGGAGCCTTTAATTTAATTCAAGAATAGCATGGCAGAAGAAGTAGAAAATTATTTAGCAAATCATTACATACACCGAAGTAACTGGTTACGTGCAGCGGTTTTAGGCGCGAATGATGGAATACTATCTATTTCTAGTTTAGCTATTGGGGTTGCAACAGCAACCGATTTACGTGAGCCTATTGTTTTGGCTAGCATTGCAGGTTTAGTCGGAGGTGCCTTATCAATGGCTGCAGGAGAATATGTTTCGGTAAGCTCTCAAACGGACGTGGAAAATGCAGATATTGAGCGGGAGAAAAAGGAATTAGAAGACATGCCCGAACTTGAACTACAACGATTGGCAGAAATTTACGAAGAACGAGGATTAAAAAAAGAAACTGCGTTACTTGTAGCTCAAGAACTGACCGAATACGATGCCCTTGGCGCTCATGTTAGAGATGAATTGGGTATTAATGAAATAAATCAAGCAAATCCACTTCAAGCAGCTTTAGCTTCTGGTCTTGCGTTTGTTGTTGGGGGTATTTTACCAACATTAACAACCCTTTTTTTACCTGTAAACAGTTTGGAGTATTACCTCTACGGTTTTGCCATCTTCTTTCTAATTCTACTTGGAATTTTAGCTGCAAGAACTGGAGGGTCAAATGTCGTAAAGGCGATTGTAAGAATTACGTTGTGGGGAACTATTGCAATGGGGCTCAGCGCTTTAGTTGGCTACCTGTTTGGAGTTAATATTTAAGGAAACCTTAAGACTAATTGTTTTAATAAATGTCAATTAGAGAGTATTTTTACTTCAAACATTCTAAACTAAATCATTATGAACGGTGCGCATTTACACCTTATCACAAATCACCTGCCTATTGTTGGAGTTATCATTGGCACATTGGTGCTTATGACAGGATTTATCCTTAAAAAGGACCAAATAAAACAAACGGCGTTAGGTATTAACATCTTTTCCGCAGTTACTTCACTCTTTGCATTCTTTACGGGAGAAGAAGCCGAAGAAGTGGTTGAAGAAATGCATGGCATCAGTGAAACTTTAATTCATATTCACGAGGAATATGCCGAGTTATTCTTTTCACTTTCATTAATTCTTGGTGCGGTTTCAATCATTACGCTATACCTTTCTGTAAAAGCAAGTAAGTGTGCCAAGCACGGATTTATTATTACACTCGCTCTTTCTTTTGCATTACTATTTGTCGGGAAGCAAGTAGGAACAAGCGGGGGAGAAATTAGACATTCAGAAATTAGAACTGGAAATGCTGTTTATAATGAGGTAAGATGATTTTTTGTAAGAAGTAATTCTATAACTCTTAATTTTTGAAATGCTATTGCTTCCAAAATTAAGCTTCCATATTGAAGACAACTTAAGGTGAAAATAGTTTTCTAATTTTTTTATCTTACCTTTCTAATTGTATGCAAAAAGTGAAACTACAGATCTTGCTACTATTCACTCTCGTGGGGTTTAATTTAAGTGCCCAAGAATACCTCGACCTTATTAAATTAGACATAGCGACGGGTACTTTATCACAGTTTGACACCTTAAATATTGAGACACGTTTAATTGAAACAAATGCCGATGTTACTGTTCCAATTGTTGTCAATGAAAGATTTACCATTCTTACTGGCCTTACTTATGAGGGTACGCAAGGGAATTTTAATCCGTTGCGAAAGACAGAAACACTTACAGGTCTCACCTTAAAATTGGGGGTAAATATCACGCATTCGGAAAAATGGTCTGGCACTTATTTGGTATTGCCAAAACTTTCGTCTGATTTGAAAGTCGTGAACGAAAAAGACGCCCAATTTGGAGCTGTTGCTTTGCTCAAATATGCAATCTCAAGTCATTTAAACTATAAGTTTGGTGTTTATGCAAACAGTGAGTTATTCGGTCCGTTTGTAGTGCCAATGTTCGGAGTTTATTACTTAAGTCCGAATGATAAGATTGAAGCTAAAATTTTGCTTCCTTTGGCTGCTGATTTAAATTATTCCTTTCAAAAAAACATGCGTGTTGGCTTAAATTTTAAAGGGCAAATACGAAGCTACAATAGCAACACTCCTTTTCAGAACGAAACCGACAGGTACATTACACGATCAACAAATGATCTATACAGCTACTTTCAGTATGCTATTAAAAATGGTATCAACTTTCAAGTCGGACTAGGTCGATCCTTAGGTCGTTCTTATCGTGCCTACAATGAAAAAGTAGGATTTGGATTGCCCTTAGTATATTTGAACGATAAAAGAACCCAATTAAATCATGATTTTTCGGATAGTTGGTTGCTTAAATTAAGTATGTTTTATAGAATAGCTTTAGACAAATGATTAATAATCAAACAACCTCAACAGTACTCATGATTCGACCAAGTAATTTTGGTTTTAATCCTGAAACTGCTGCTTCAAATTCTTTCCAAAACGAACCAAAACAAAATTCTGAGGACGTTCAAGCAATTGCAAAAAAAGAGTTTGATAATTATGTAAATGCATTAACCGACTTAGGTGTAGATGTTATTGTTTTTGATGATTTTAAAGAATCATCCACCCCCGATTCAATTTTCCCAAACAACTGGATATCAACACATCAAAATGGAAGTTTAATTGTTTACCCGATGTTTGTTCCCAATCGAAGAAAGGAAAGACGGATGGATATTATTGATTCTTTACGCCAAAAATACAACTACAAAATCACCGATTTTTCGCCCTATGAATTGGGAGGAACGCCTCAAATATTGGAAGGAACGGGAAGTATGATTTTCGATCATTCTAACAAAGTCGTTTATGCTGCGACATCTCCTAGAACGAATCCAGCATTGCTAACGACTATCGCTAAACACATTGAATATACTCCTGTTATATTTGAAGCAATGGGGAAATCAAATGAGCTCATTTATCATACAAACGTAATGATGTGCGTTGGAGATACTTTTATTAGCATCGGACTAGACACCATTATTCCTGAACATAGAGAAGCTGTTTTGAATCAAATTAAAACTTCGGGTAAAGAAATTATTGCATTAACGAATGATCAGGTTTATAATCATTTCGCCGGCAACATGCTTCAGGTTAAAAACAAATTAAATGAAAGCATTTTAGTGATGTCTGAACAGGCCTATAATAGTTTAACAGAGGAACAATTGGCTGCATTCAAAAAGCACAACAATCATCTTTTAGCTGTTTCCATTCCAACGATTGAATATATTGGTGGAGGAAGTGCCCGTTGTATGCTTGCTGAAATTTTTTATTAAACCATTACACCGACAACACAAACATCGTCTGTTTGTTCCATGTTTCCTTTCCAATTTTTAAAGTTTTCGGCTATGGCTCCTTGTTTTTCAGAAAAAGGCAAGTGGTTGATTTTAAGTAATTCTTTTTTGAAGTTAAGCGTCATCATTTTCTTTCCTTTTTCGCCACCAAATTGATCTGCATAACCGTCTGAAAACAAGTAGTACACATCTCCTTTAATCAATTGGAACGTATTGTTTTTAAACGGTTGCAATAATTCCGAATTTGCTATCGGTTGTTTGTCCCCTTTCAATTCAAATAACCTTGAAGAGGTTCCAATTAATTTTTTAGCCTCAAAATCTGACTGCAAATCTACTTCATTTTCATTTCGAACAATCCAAATTGGGTTATAGGCTCCTGCCCATTGAGCTTCGAATGTTTTTACATTTACCCGAATCAAGCTAATATCCATCCCGTCTCGATTGCTATCAGCCCCTTTTTGTGACAATGCTTTTATTAATCGATCTCTCAATTGATCAAGAATGTCGGATGGTTTTAAATCGTCAGACAAAAGGATGATTTCATTCAAAAAAGTTGTTCCTAACATGGTTAAAAATGCTCCCGGAACACCATGTCCAGTACAATCTCCAACACACATGTAGTAAAAATCGTTTTTTTCAAAATACCAATAAAAATCACCACTAACGATATTCTTTGGCTCATAAAAAACAAAATAATCGCAAACCAATTCCTGACTTTGTGCTCTGGTTAAAACAGCACTTTGGATCCTTTCTGCGTAACGAATGCTGTCAATTAATTCATTTCGCTGATCATCAATTTTATCATACGCGACCTTTAATTGTGTGGTTTTTAATCGCTCAATTTCTGTGTCTCGGCTTATTTCATGTGCAATTTTATGATAGTCTTTGTGGTATTTCAAGGATGTTTTAAACTCTCCTATCAATTCATATGCTTGTGACAAATAATAAAGTGCCTTCTTCTCCCCTTCTTTTGCGCCATTGATTCTTGATTTTTCCAAAGCCACCTCAGCACTGCTAATTGCTTCATTGTATTTCTTTTGATTTATATACAAATTGGTAATTGACAATTGAGATTCGGAAATCAAAACATCGTAATTCACCTCCACACTTAGTTCCAAACTTTTATTGTAATAAAACAATGATCTTTCAAAATCATTCTCTTTTTCAGCAATAACCCCAAGGTTTTGGTATGCCCATGCTACTGCCTGGGGTATCGAATTTTTATCATTTAAAACATTGTTAAAACAGACCGTGGCTTTCTCAAAATCGCCCATTTCTAGGTATGTCTCCCCAATATTACCTTCAGAAAGCGCAATCCCCTCAAGATCACCTACTTCACTTCTTATTTCCTTGCAACGTAAATTGACCTTTAATCGGTTTTCATGATCGTTTTGAAACATGTAAACCGCTCCAATATTGTTTAACGTGTCTGCCTCCCCTTTTTTATCTCTTAATTCCTCGTATACTTTTAACGCTTTAATTGAGTGACTTAGAGAAAGCGAGTAATCCGAAAAACGCCAATAGCAATATCCCAAAAGTTTACAACTATCTGCAATGCCTTTAGAATAGTTAAGTGATTCACAAAGCTCTAGTAATTCAACCCCTTCCCTGTAGGAATTCTGAAGGTCGTTTAACCTGTTTTTCCAGGCGTCGTTTGCACGAAGATCTATTGCCGTATTTTCAGCCAAAATTTTGTTCGTATTAATTATTTCCTTCTACCAATATACTTGGAATTTTCTTTAACAACTCCAATTCATCGCCAAAAATGATTATTTCTAAAACAACCTCATGCTCATCTCTTTTTAACACTTCAATTGAATGCTTTGGTTTAGATAAAATCCACGGGTGATTTAAAACCTTTTCGTTGATTGACTTAATCGTTTCTACTTCATTTGAAGCGTTAATTGTAAAATTAAAAGCAAACTGAACTGCACCACTAATATTTGTAGAGAGCATAATTGTTTTATTTCGAAACTTTGTGTTTGGAAACTTATAATACTCTTTGTTTGCAGATTTTAACTCGACATGAAACAGGCCATATTCTGCCAATTCAAATTGTTTTGAATTAATAAAAAAGGCTTGTCCATTCAAAGGAATTTGATTTAAACGAATGATTATTCCAGTAACGAAATTAACCAAGTAAAACCAAGACAAACCGATGGAAAGCAAAACAACAATAGACCCAACAATGGGTTGAAGTCTGACAACGAAAAAGATGCCTCCAAAAATCACAATTAACCAATAAATTCGTTTAATCGTTTCTTCTTGGTTCTTCGCAGCTATTTTTGTTTTACTTCTTAGAAAAAGTGAAATAACTCTAAAAATTGACGGGATTAAAAACCCGACAATCATTAAAACACCAAGAACAATAATATCGACAACATGAAAATTCAAATGAAGCATTCTAGTCTATTTTTTTAAATTAAAATCAACAAAACCGATCAAGTTTTGACGTAATATAAATCCTCCTTCTACGGCATCAACAAACCCACCCAATTGCAGATTTTTCATTCCTTCCAAAATGTCTTCGTTAACCGCTTTTCCATAAATACGAACCAAACCTTCGTTTGAAATGTAAGGATAGATACAAAGTTGTTTTAACAAGGACTCCTGCAATGCATTTTCAATTTTAGGAAAGGCAAAGTTTTCCGGAATTTTAAGGAGGTATTGATCGTCAATAAAATGAATGGAAGACCTCCAAAAACGAAGAGCCATTCCAATGTTTCCATTCGTAATGTCTTTTATTTTTTCGAAGACTCGTTTTTTCGTCCTACTGCTAAGATCCTCTATCAATTTATCTTCAAAATAGAGTTCAATGTTTCCAGAATAGTGACGATCTAGTAAAACACTTTCAATTTGATCGGCAGTAAACGGCGACATTAAAACAACCCCAGAAATCAGACCTTTAAACCCTTTGTGTTTTTGCAATTGTGTATATGCCCTTGCCGTTGTTGTAAAAATGATCTGAACATTTTCAGCATTATCAACCATATCACAAACTCTTTGAATAATTGCCCAACCATTGGTTGTTGGTTCAAACCAACCTTCAATGTCCTCTAGAACAACTGTGCTGTTTGGAGGGAAAGTCAAACTCTTATTTTTTCCAAGCATTGGAATTTCAACACGTAATTTATTTAGAAAATCTGCTTCAGAAACATTTCCGGTAACATAAGGAGTAATTGTATACGTTTTATTATCGATTGTTTCTTCTAAAGCCTCTACAAAAAATGACTTTCCGGATTGCGGTGGTCCAACAATACCAATTATTCCGCCATTGATTTTAGAACGATTTAGCAACTCTTTAGCCAATAACAATTCCTTATCCCTATTTGTCATTAAGTCAATTCTACCTTGATGATCACCCGCAAAAAGTTGTGAATAAAGCTTGGGGAGGTTATGACCTTTAAGTTTTGGGTTAAAATAGGACGTATAATCTGAATAATTCATCGCATTCACTTCCATATCCTTTGCCCCTTCTATAAATTCTTTGTAGGAGTTTTCTTGTTTCTTAAGCTTTAAATACGATTGAATTTTATTCCATCTATCGTTAAAATAAGCCTTGGGTTTTTCAAAAATCTTAGAAAACTTATTGCGTCTTTTTTCTGCTTGGTTGGATATTATTATTAGCTCAGAATTAGATGCGATGTAAGAAACTGTCAATTTAGAATTAACAGTTCCGACAATGTCTTCCAGTTGAAGTTTTGATTTGTCAAAATCACGTTCAAATTCATGCTTTAATTCCTTTAGTGCACTTAAAAGAACATCTTTTGTTTCTTCGTCGATTGAATCATCTGCTTTTGAAATTGCAAGCTGAGAAGACTGTAAAACACTTTTCCCTTTTTTCAATAAACGTTCAATAACATTTCCTCTTTCTAAGAAATAGCGCTGCATTGGATTGAAAAAATCAGACTCTGCAACAAGTTGACATAATTCTTTTGGATTAATGACAATGTGGTCTACTCGTTCTCTTTGGAATAATTCAAACTCCTCCATACTGTCTGAGGATATTACTTGAACTAGGTCTTTTAGTCCATGAATTTCTTTAAGAAGAATCGGCTCAAACGTTTTATATAATTCAACGTGGCTAAGCGATTCTACCGTTGTGTCTTCCAATTCATGTGTAGAATCATACTCTCCGGAAAGAAGCGTTTTTTCAGCTTTATTGATTAGCTTTTGAATAGCCTTTTGACTATTCGTTTCAATTGCATGTAACTCTTGCGTTTTAAAATCTTCGAATAAAAACTTCAATTTGGCCAAGGAAATATTAAGGCTTGATTGATTTAAAAATTCTCTTTGATTTTGAAGCCAATATTGAGAAAACGACAATAAATCTTGTTTGTCTGCTTTTACATTTTTTGCTGAAAGACTTTGAATATAACGTGTTCTCTTCTTGATTTCAAGCGTCATTAAATCATTCAGAAACGCATTTGTTGTAGCGGTTACAATATCCTTGTGCCCTCTAATTAAATCCACTCCGAGTCGACTGATTAAATCCATCAACTTTGTTAAGCGCAATTTTATTTCAACAGTGTCCAATTGCATGTCAACATCCGTAGTTCTTGCTAACAATGTCAATTCGTTCATGCTTTCATTAATCGCATTTAAAAGAATTGTTCCAGCCAGTCCAATTTTATTTTGAAATGAAACCATTTCTTTCAAATAACTATGCTCCACATGGAATCGAGCCATTTTTGCAGCAGGAACCTGAATTTGACCTTTTAATTTGAATTTCTTTAAGGCAAGGCGTCTTTGTTTCTCTTTCTTTAATGAGTTAGAATCTTTCTCATTCAAAATCAATTCTTCTTCTAAAACATTTCGTTTATAGCTTGTTGGAATACCTTTATAATGCAAAGGAACATTGCTAACAATCCCTTTAAACGATGACGATAAACGTTCTTCCAGATAAGCCAAATCATTCTTCGAATAATTCTCAATTTCAACCTGACATTTTTCCAAAAACGCGTAAAAATCAAACAGTTCATTCTCCTCTTCTTCTTTCTTTTGTGACGAATCACAAGACTCAATAAAGTGTTGAATTAAATGTTCAGAATTGTTTATCCACGACATAATCGTTTTATCGATTAACTCATGATTGTTTCCGGTTAATGACAAATGAAATTGATTTCCTAATGCTGTTGCCTGCTGATCAGAAACTTTGTTCAGTATTATTTCTGGTTGTACCTCTAAATCAACATTTCGTTGAACAATTACCTTCGGTTTTTCAGAAGAAGACCCTAAAGAAGTACTAGATTTTAACAAAAGTGTACTAGATAGCTTTAAGAGTATTTCATTTGTTTTAGAAACAAACTCTTTTTCCTCTCCTTCATTAAAATTAGGAATATCAAGCAGTAATAAATCTGCCTCCATGCTGTAAGATTCAACCAAGTCTGTATAGGGCTTTTGTTGTACCGAATTGTTAATTACATGCACATCTGCCACAACTCTAAATTCATCCAGTTTTTCATGAATAATTCTTTCGTAACCCTCCTTAAGTGACTCATTCACATAAATAATTCGAATATCTGCCTCATTCCATTTTTCACTTGCTTTTAAAAAACGAGCCAAATGAAGTGATAAATCGGCTGTAGAAGTTAAGTCGCGCCACCAAATATCGATTCGTTTATAGTCACCAAATTTTCGTTTCTCATCGTAATCCAAGTACAACACATTGTAATCAAGGTCGATTAAACGTTGCGTCATTTGGCTGAACCAGATAGGATCTTTGGTGTTTTTTGCCCAGCCCATAAAAACGGTGTTCGGCTCAACCCCATTAAATCCGTAGGTACTTGAAATTGCTTCTATTCCTTTGAAAACATTTTTAACCTCTTGACGCCTTCCAAAAATTCCATATTTTTCAATAATTGGATCAGAAAACGACTGTTTGTGTTTTGGAAAAAGCACATTGGCTTCCTTATTCTCAATTAAATCAAAATTGGTAACAATTCCATGGCGACCGCTAATTGTTTTTGAAAACTCGATTAGGTGTGGTCGATTACTCGTTCCACCGCTAAATAGTAGGATGTTTGGTTTCCAATTTCTGTTATGGTCGTTGGATGAATCCATTTTTCTTAAGCCCGTTTTAATTAAACGAGACCATACACTTTGCCAAATATCTCCAGTGCCCAAACTAACCTCTCGTTTGGCTAAAAAGTAATAGATTACTCCGATGATTAAAAACGAAGCAAACATCGAAATCATGTCCAATTTAAACATGACAATAAAGGTTGCAATTGCACCTAAAAGCCCAACCCATCTTTTAACCTTAAACGTTGGACTAAAATCTGAACTTGCCCAGCTTTCTAGGTAAAAAGCAAGGTTGATGAATCCATATGCCGACAAATAAAACATTGAAACAATGCCGGCAATCACATCCAATTCTCCAATTAAAATTCCTCCTTCAGCAATTAGAAAAGTAATCAGTAATGCGTTAATTGGTTCATTGTCTTTCCCTTTTCCTTTTGCAAATATTTTGGGTGTAATTTGGTCTATTGACATCGCTTGAAGAATTCTAGGTCCACCAAGAATACCCCCTAAAGCTGATGAAAGTGTTGCTCCCCAAATACCGGCAACAACTGCCGGAGCAAACAAAGCAATTTTCATCATAATGTTATAATCGCTTTTCAATGTCTCTGAATCTACCGCATAAGCCATAAACACTGCTAATCCAATATAGATTACTAAACCAACTGCAATTGCCGCAATCGTTCCTGAAGGAATTGATTTTTTAGGGTTCTTTAAATCCCCTGACATTGCAATACCAGCCGTAAAACCAGTTACAGCAGGGAAGAAAATTGCAAAAACCTCCACCATTGAAACGGAACCAGAAGTAGGGAAAAGATTAACTGACTCTGGCACATAAGACGAGGAGCCAAAAAATACTGCAATTAATGAAATTAAGATTGCTCCCATGATTAAAAACTGCGTTTTTATAGCAATAGCAGTTGATATGAGTGCAAGTGTTACCAATGCTAACAAGGCCAAACTCCCTGTTAATCGAATGCCATTTATGGATGTGTCAAACCCAAAATAAGCATTAAAACTTTCGGCGAAACCAACCAAATACAGAGCAATACTAAGCGCGGTTGCAATAAAAAGCGTAATTCCAATTGAACCACCCATGGGTAATCCAAGACTCCGAGATAAAACATAATAAACACCCCCAGCTCCAACTTTTCTATCAGTTGCAATTGCTGAAACACTTAAACCTGTAGCAACAGAAATTACATGGGCGATTAAAATGATTAAAATTGTTCCTATTAGACCGGCATTACCTACAACCCAACCAAGTCGCATGTACATAATTACCCCTAAAATGGTTAAAATCGAAGGTGTAAAAACACCTCCAAATGCTCCAAATTTTTTACTTCCTGACATACGTTTTTGCAGTTTATTCCATTGAAAAGACGATTTACAACGAAGTGGTCACATTTTCGATACGTCATTCTCGGTTCGCTTAAATATAGCAAATAATTATAAAATTGACCCCTACTACTTGGCGTATCAGCCATTGAAGCCGATTGTAAAAACAGTATATTTATCGTTTGATAAGCGTATTTTAAATGAACCAACAACCCAAAGCCAGTTATTACAGTCAACAAACGAAACGACTGAACTTTGTCAAAATCACCAAAGATCATTGTGCTCTTTGGGAGCCCTTTTTTAATGATAATCCTACCCTTCGGTTTGTTGGGTTAGAAAATGCAACAACATCACCCATTGAAACAGCAAAAGGTTGGTTAGAAAAGCAAATTGAAAGAATGAATTCGCGTGAATTTGGTCAATTGGCTGTTTATGAAAAAGAATCAAACCAATTTGTTGGTGTTGGAGGAATCATCACCCGTGAAATAAATGGTAAGCCAGAATATGAAATTACCTATTCGTTATTATCACAATTCTGGGGAAAAGGGTATGCAACAGAGTTGGCAATGCATTTTAAAGATTATGCATTCGAACAAATGAAAATAAAATCAGTCATTTCTATCATTCACATTGAAAATGAAGCTTCTATAAACGTTGCATTAAAAAACGGAATGAAAAAAGACATCGAATTAACATTTATGGACATGCCAGTTTGCATTTATAGGGCATAAAAAAGGGTCCGTTTTAAAAACGAACCCTCCTCATTCATGACCTAGTGGATTATAGGTTTATCGTTAATCTTGCTAAGAAATTTCTACCCGCTTGTGGATAGTAGAAATTTTCTACAGTTCTTTCGCCTCCATAAATGTAACCCCAAGTATATCCGTTGTTTTCATATAACTCATTGAACAGGTTATTTACTTTAACTCCAAATGTCATTTCTTTAAATAAGACATCTGTAATTGTATAGCTTAATTGAACATGTGAAACGAAATAGGCATCAAGCTTTCTTGTTTCTGTTGATGTGTTATCAAGAAACTGGTCGCCAACATACTTTGACGTAAACGTAAGGTTCAACCCTTTAACTGGCTCATAATTTAAAGCAAGAGAAGAAATGATATTTGGAGAGAATGCCAGGTCTGTGTTTGTATGTGCAATCGTGTCTTGACCTCCAACATCGTAATTATCTACAAACTCATTAAACGCTTTAATTTTATTTTGACTCAGAGCGATGTTTCCTGTAATACTTAAGTTACTTAAAATATTATACCCTGCTTCTAGTTCCAAACCTGCTCTATAACTTTGGTCAACATTTGTTCTGGTATAGCCACCCACATCGTTTATTTGACCTGTTAAAACCAATTGATCTTTATAACTCATCAAATACACATTTGTATTTGTAAATAATTTACGTCCTTTAAATCTGTGACCCGCTTCAACATTAATTAGCTGCTCAGATGCCGGTCTGTTTTTTGGAGTACTTTCTCTAAAGTCTGATCTAACAGGTTCTCGATTCGCCATAGCAACAGAAGCATATGCATTGTTTTTATTGTTAAAATCGAACATTAAACCAAACTTTGGATTTACGAAGTTGTATTGAGCCGTTAATTCAGCACCTTGAATAACTCCATTAACCTCATCGATCCCTAAAAATTTATATTCAATGTATCTAAATTGAACATCGCCATAAAAAGTAAGCTTATCAATGCTAAATGTCCCTTTTAAGTAATTATGAAACTCTAACTTCTCACCCGTATTGTCATAATACCTCTGACGAATTGAACTATTTGAGGCGAATTGAGCCCAAATTACTTCACCGAAATGGTCTCCAATGTATTGATTTGCACCACCTCCATATATCAAATTAAGGTTGTTCTTCGTGAAATTCAAAGAAAATATCCCTCCATAAAAATGATTGTCTAGCCATCTTCTTCTTATTAAATCAGATGTAGTAACAGTATCATTTGTTAAAACAACAGGCGCAAAACCATAATCTGTAATGTCATCACCAGCTCTAAATTGCTCGTAATATCCTCTTCCTCTCGTGTAATGACCAGAGACATTTAATTTTAATCGTGGATTAAATTTGTGATTAAAATGCAATTGATAATGATCTTGCTGATAGTTGTCTACCTCATTTTCATATGTGTAATAATTGTAGGTTCTACCATCATTTAACAAAGACTCACGCTCTTCACCAAAAATGTAATTCCTGTCAGCATATGCTTCAATTTCTGCTCTATCTCCATTAATCACAGACTCTGGAGTGCCATACCATGCTTGGTACGTTTTTTCTTTTCCACTAAAAATATTGGCTCTTAAAGACGACTTTTGACCAAGCCAAGCACCCGATAAGTAAAACGATTTTAAATCAGAAGAAGAACGATCAATGTACCCTTGAGAAATAATTTTAGACAAACGAGTGTCTACCGTAAATTTAGAATTGATAAGTCCTGTTCCAGCTTTAACGGATGTTTTAAACGTATTGAATGACCCAATACTATTGTCTAAAGTTGCATATTGCTCTTTTTGAACATCATCCGTTTTTAAATTGATACTTGCTCCGAAAGCAGCTGCGCCATTGCTTGAAGTTCCAACACCTCTTTGAACTTGAATGTTGTCTGTTGAAGAAGCGAAATCAGGCATGTTTACCCAATACACCCCATGTGATTCTGAATCATTTAGGGGAATTCCATTAATCGTAACATTGGTTCTTGTTGGATCAACACCTCTAATTCTAATTCCCGTATAACCAACTCCCGCTCCAGCATCTGATGTAACAACAGTAGATGGAGTTGTGGCTAATAAAAAGGGTAAATCTTGCCCAAAATTGTTTTGAGTTATTGTTTTTGAATCAAGGTTAGAATAAGTAGTTGGCGTTTTAGCATCCGCTTTAATTACTTGAACCATCATTGCTTCAATCATTTGTGGAGCTTGCATCATTTCAACTTTTAAAACCAGATCTCCTTGAACATTTAGGTCAAGAAAATAATCTTCAAAGCCTTCGGCAGAGACAATTAAATGATAATCGCCATTAGAGACCCCCTCTAATTTAAATTCTCCATTTGCATTAGAATACGTTCCCAAATAGGTGTTTTCCAATTGAATTTTCGCTGAGTAAATGGGCTCTTGGCCATTTATTACAACTCCTTTTACTGTGTTTTGTGCGTTTGTGGCTAATGGAACAGTTGCCATTAAACCACAGATCATTGACATAATTCTTGTTTTCATATAAAAAAGATTACAAGAACAAGGGGCTAATTCTCCGTGTTATAAATATTAAATTAGCTTTGGTCACTTCCCTTCGCAGGCATTATCCTGAGCAGGTAAAATGGGTATAATCTCAGCAAACTTTCGTAAGCACCCCTTAGAGACGGCGCAAAACTACTTGTTTTATTTTGATTAGCTGGCTATAATTTCTTTTATTTTTGAAATGGCAGAATTTAATCGACTTTCTTTAGAACCACTTACAATGATGTAATTTCGCTTATCTTTTTCTAACTCAAACAGATAACGCTTAAACAAATCATCCCTAGAAAATTGACTCTCTCTTAAAGGATCTTCTTCCCAAGGTATGTCTGGAGCACAGAGTATGTACAAGTCGAAAACATTTTCTTTTTCGAGCTTGTTTAAAGTTTTTGAAACGGCACCAAATTTAACTTCTGACCAAATCTTCAATACATAGTAATCAGTATCAGAAATTACAAGGTTATTATTAACAGAATTAATTGATTCTTTTTGACCTAAACCGATCAAGTCTAAATCTTTACATTCGTATTTTCCCTTTCTGTTTTCTATGAATTCTCGCGCATACTC
>ENA-UOYN01000159-UOYN01000159.1-marine-metagenome-genome-assembly--contig:-NODE-159-length-35566-cov-7.787080_pt1 | contig 35566 bp, 29 predicted proteins | sample MGYA00238176_ERZ767358 | MGnify/ENA primary metagenome ERZ767358 (study PRJEB28950, sample SAMN06266238) | marine metagenome | isolation source: Columbia River Estuary | place: USA:Columbia River Estuary...
GCGTAGTAGCTGCTCCAGTTGTAGCGCGTGATGACGTAGAAGTTGTCGGTGCCAGCCACGAACGTATCCGCGCGTTTACCGGCATTTTCGAGCCGAACGAGTGCCAGCTTTCCGTTGTGTTTCTGACCACGGGTGGTTAAGCGGGCACCCAATTTTTGAAGTTCTGTCGGTGTGAAGCTGGGAACAATGTCTGGCGCCAGAAGCGTTTCAAGCGCCTTTCCAGTTGATTGAACGTTAACCGGGTAGTGCGTGGGCATGCCAGTCTGCCAGCCAAATTGGACAAAGTAATTCGCCACTGAGCCGATGGCATCCGCCGGGCTACCTCTCAGATCAATGCGGCCATCGGTGTCGTGGTCAATGGCGTACTTTTCCCAGCTCGATGGCATGAATTGCGGAAGCCCAAGCGCGCCCGCGTAGCTGCCTTGCCATTCTCTGATGGGGGTCTTGCCATTCAATGCCAAGCGTAAAAAGTAACCCAATTCCTCTTCGAAAAAGGCTGCCCGGGCTGCCGCCTTTGGGTGGGCATCCGGAAAGTCAAAGGCCAATGTGGTGAGCGCATCAAGCGTGGCAAAGCGGCCTGTTTGCTGGCCATAGATGGTCTCAACGCCAATCACCCCGACGATTAACCAAGCGGGCACGCCTGTGGCCGCCTCGGCTTTCTTTAAATCAGCGGCGTGTGCCTTCCAGAAGGCGACACCGGCACGAATACGTTTGGGCTCGACAAAGCGTCCGCGGTAGGTTTTCCAATCTTTTTGGAAGCCTTTGGGCGCGGGGGTCACGTATTTAATGACCCGGTCCAGTCGCTTTGCGTCGGCAATGATGGCTTGGATGCGCTCACTGGGCTCGCCATTTGCCGCCGCCCAGCGCGCGGCAAATGCCATTGCCGCAGGGTGTCCCGCGTAGGTTTGCTCAGTGGCATTGGCGCTGAAGATGACCCCGCACAGCCATGCGCATGCGAACGCCCGGATCATTGCGATGGATAAGCGGTTGACAGGTAGACGTTTCACGCGATTGCCGGTTGGGGATGAACGTTGCGTATGTTAATCGGGGTAGGCTGGTTGCGGGCAGCGTGCTAAGCTTTCCTTAACGATATTTTGATTCCTACTCGTATGTCAATCGCGCTGCCCCATGAGACTGGATTTTTCTCGCACACGGATTGCCGGTTGCATGACATGGGAGGCGATCACCCCGAGTCGCCGGCGCGGTTAGATGCCATTGCAGATCGGGTGCTCGCAAAAGGACTGACTGGCGCGATGACATTTCTAGACGCGCCACTGCTCGACCCCCAGTTACTCACACTGGCCCACGCGCCCGACTATGTCAGCCGGCTCACGCAAACGGCTGAACAGCTTGCCGCGCGCGCGCTTGACGATGCAGAGGCCACCGTTTCGCTTGACCCGGATACCACCATGAATGCGCACAGTTGGCAGGCCGCTTTGCGTGCGGCGGGTGCCGGTGTCGCCGCCGTTGATGCGGTGATAGACGGTCAGTTACAAAACGCGTTCTGTTCGATTCGGCCGCCTGGGCACCATGCGACGCGGGCAGCTGCAATGGGGTTTTGTTTGGTGAGTAACGTGGCGCTTGCGGCTAAATATGCTGTCGAAAAGCGTGGTCTTAAACGCGTTGCGATCGTTGATTTTGATGTCCATCACGGCAATGGCACGGAAGACATCGTCGCGGGTGATGAGCGCATCTTGATGGTGGGGTTCTACCAACACCCGTTTTATCCAAACACCCCATTGACGGGGGCTGTCAATGTCCACAACTCGCCGGTTGCTGCCTACACCGTGGGTGATGCCATTCGAGAAATCGTGACCGACGAGTGGTTGCCTCGGTTGCATGCTTTTAAACCGGAGCTTGTGCTGATTAGCGCTGGCTTTGATGCCCATCGGCTCGATGACCTCGGTCAGATGGGTTTGGTTGAGGCCGATTACGCGTGGATGACCTCTCAATTGATGGCGATTGCAGATCAATACGCTCAGCGACGCCTGGTCAGTTGCTTGGAAGGCGGTTATAACCTCCAAGCCTTGGCCACAAGCGTGGAGGCGCACCTTCGTGTGCTTGCGGGCTTGGATGCCTGATTCAATGGACCGACAACTTTTTCATACCGTTTTCTTTATCAATGATTGCTCTGACCACCGTTTCAACCAACAACCTTTTGTTACCGACGCTTAACGACACCGCCGGTTGGCAACAGTTGTTTTCACACCCGCATTTTGGGTGGGCGATGGTAGCGGTCGCTGCCATTGCTGCCTTTAGTTGGGTGTTTGTGCGCCGTCTGGCCACCGTATTCAGCGCACAGGTGAACGGCATCGATGTCTTGTTTGGCCGGCGAGTCATTGACGGCGTGATGTTCCCGATCGTCTTATTGGTTTTGACGTTCTTTTTGCGCGCAGCGATGGCGCATGGCGGTTATGACACGATCGGGCTGCGTCTGGTATTCCCCTTCATTTTTGCTTTGCTCTCTATCAATGTGTCCGTGAAGGTGTTGGCCTTTGCGTTCCATAAATCAGTGTGGTTTGCCTCAGTCCGACGGCTGATTGTTTGGGTGGTTTGGGTGCTGGTGGCCGCTTGGTTCAGTGGCATTTTGACGCTGGTGATGGCGGAGCTCGACGAGATGAAGTGGGTGATCGGCGGGCACCAGGTCGCTTTGGGGGATCTGCTCAGCGGCGCTTTAACCGCTTTTGGTCTGGTTGCGGTCGCCTTGTGGCTGTCTGCGGCGGTGGACGCTCGCTTGCTCTCAAATGCGTCTGGCGCAGAGCTGTCCGTGCGAAAGGCGATTAGCAACATCGTTCGGGTGGTGTTTATTTTTGTCGGTCTCATGATGGCGCTCTCCGCCGTTGGCATTGACCTCACGGCACTGTCTGTCTTGGGGGGTGCGTTGGGCGTCGGCATTGGTTTCGGTTTACAGAAGTTGGCGGCTAATTACGTCAGCGGCTTTGTGATCCTGGCGGAGCGGAGCCTGCGTATTGGCGACTTGGTGCGCGTTGATGGCTTTGAGGGGCACATCACGGATATCAAGGCGCGCTACACCGTGATTCAGGCGCCGGGCGGGGAGGAGGCGGTTGTTCCCAATGAGATGCTGTTGATTAACCGTGTTGAAAACCTGTCACTGGCCAACAAGCGGCTGTGGCAGTCGACCAGTGTGACGGTGGGTTACGACAGTGACACCACGAAGGTGATTGCTTTGTTGGAGGGCGCGGCTGCTGGGCAAGCGCGCGTTTTGTTGGATCCCGGTCCACACGCTACTCTGATGAGTTTTGACGCCGACGGCCTCAACTTTCGCCTTGGGTTTTGGATCGATGACCCAGAGAATGGTCGCGCCAACGTTTTGTCAGAGGTGAACATGGCGATCCTCGACGCTTTGCGCGCCAACCAGATCGACATTCCCTACCCACAGCGTGTTGTCCACATGCGCTGAGCGGCCGCGTATTTACCTTTATAATCCTCAAAAAAGTACGATCGTGCTTTTTTAATCTTTTAGCACTTGCGTAGATTGACGTTTACGTAAACGTCAGCTTGTTTGGTGTAAAGTTAAGCGACACTAATTTTTTCCATTAAGGAGTTCTCATCATGAAGGTTTTGGTGCCCGTGAAGCGCGTTGTTGACTACAACGTGAAGGTTCGCGTCAAGTCAGACGGTACCGGCGTGGATATCGCGAACGTCAAGATGAGCATGAACCCTTTTGATGAAATCGCGGTAGAGGAGGCGGTGCGTCTGCGCGAAAAAGGCGTTGTTACCGAGGTCATCGCTGTTTCGTGTGGCGTGACGCAGTGCACGGAAACGTTGCGGACGGCCATGGCTATTGGCGCTGATCGCGCTATTTTGGTTGAGACCGACGCCGAGCTTCAGCCGCTGGCCGTGGCGAAAATTCTGAAGGCGCTCGCCGACAAGGAGGCGCCGCACCTGTTCATTATGGGCAAGCAAGCGATTGACGACGACAGCAACCAAACAGGTCAAATGCTTGCCGCGTTGCTTGACTGGCCACAGGCAACCTTCGCCAATAAGGTTGAGGTGTCAGGTGACGTGGTCAATGTCACGCGTGAGGTTGATGGGGGTCTTGAGACCCTTGCGCTCAAGCTGCCCGCGGTGATCACCACCGACCTCCGTCTTAACGAGCCGCGCTACGTCACACTGCCCAACATCATGAAAGCGAAGAAGAAGACGGTTGACACTTTCAAGCCGGAAGATCTGGGTGTCGATGTCGCACCACGCCTCAAGACACTGAAGGTCGTCGAACCCGCCAAGCGCAGCGCAGGTATCAAGGTGCCCGACGTCGCCACCTTGGTCGACAAGTTAAAAAACGAAGCCAAAGTACTTGGTTGATCACACCCACTGAAGTAGGAACATCATGACCGTACTCGTCATTGCTGAACACGACAACGCCAGCGTCAAAGGCGCCACCCTCAACACCGTCACTGCCGCATTGGCATGCGGTGGAGAGGTTCACGTATTGGTTGCAGGCGCTGCCGCCGGTGCGGCCGCCCAAGCGGCCTCGCAGATCGCTGGTGTGACCAAGGTCTACCACGCCGATGACGCTTGCTTTGCTCACGCGCTGGCCGAAAATGTGGCTGCGCAGGTGCTGTCGATTGCCAGCGGATACACCCACATTTTGTTTGCGGCAACCGCATCGGGCAAGAACATCGCACCCCGAGTAGCCGCGAAGCTGGATGTTGCGCAGATCTCCGACATCTCTAAGGTGGATAGCCCCGATACCTTTGAGCGCCCCATTTATGCGGGTAACGCAATTGCCACTGTGCAAAGCGCGGACGCTGTGAAAGTGATCACCGTGCGGACGACTGGCTTCGACCCAGCCGCTGCAACCGGCGGCTCAGCGCCAATTGAAGTCATCGCAGCTGTGAGTGGTGATGGCAAGGCATCTTTCGTTGGCAGTGAGATTGCCGCGAACGACCGCCCCGAGCTGACAGCGGCCAAGATCATCGTCTCTGGCGGCCGAGCCTTGGGCAGCGAAGATAAGTTCAATGAGGTCATGATCCCGTTAGCGGATAAGCTCGGTGCCGCGATTGGCGCCAGTCGCGCCGCGGTCGATGCGGGTTATGCACCCAACGATTGGCAGGTGGGACAGACCGGCAAAATTGTCGCGCCTCAGTTGTATGTTGCTGCTGGTATCAGTGGTGCCATCCAACACTTGGCTGGCATGAAGGACAGCAAGGTCATCGTTGCCATAAATAAAGACCCCGAAGCGCCGATTTTTGGCGTTGCTGATTATGGTCTTGAGGCTGACTTGTTTGAGGCCGTGCCAGCGCTCACCAAGGCCCTTTGACCCCACCTGGTTTTCCAATCGTTAACGGAGAAGTGTCGTGACCTACAAAGCCCCAACGCAAGACATGTTGTTCAATATTCGCCACATCGCGAACATTGATGCGATCGCCGCCATGCCTGCTTATGTCGATGCTGGTTTCGATACAGCGCAAGCCGTGCTTGAGGAGTGCGCCAAGTTCAACGAATCAGTGGTGGCACCGTTGAATTGGGCGGGGGATCAAAACCCCAGCCACTGGGATAATTTCGCCGTCAAAACGACACCCGGCTTCAAAGAGGCGTTCGCGCAATACGGTCAAGGCGGATGGCAAGGTTTGCAGCACCCGCCTGAGTACGGTGGCCAAGGGTTGCCAAAAACCATCGGCGCTGCCTGTGGTGAGATGTTGAATGCGGCGAACCTGAGCTTCGCGTTGTGTCCTTTGTTGACGGACGGTGCCATTGAGGCCTTGATCACGGCAGCCAGCGATGACTTGAAGGATCGTTACCTCGGTAAGCTCATCAGTGGTGAGTGGACGGGCACCATGAATCTGACCGAGCCACAAGCGGGCTCTGACTTGGCTTTGGTGCGTACAAAGGCGACGCCGCAAGCCGATGGCACTTACCGCATCGCTGGGACAAAAATTTACATCACCTACGGTGAGCATGACATGGCCGAGAACATCGTGCACCTCGTTCTGGCTCGGGTGGAGGGTGCCCCAGCCGGTGTGAAGGGCATCAGCCTGTTTGTCGTTCCCAAGGTGTTGGTCAATGCAGACGGTGGTCTGGGTGCACGTAATGACGTTCAGTGCGTGAGTATCGAGCACAAGCTGGGTATCAAAGCGAGTCCCACCGCAGTCTTGCAGTTTGGGGATAACGGGGGGGCGATCGGGTACTTGGTTGGTGAGGAAAATCGCGGCCTCGAGTACATGTTCATCATGATGAATGCCGCGCGTTACGCCGTGGGCGTTCAAGGCATTGCGATCGCGGATCGGGCTTACCAAAAGGCGGTCACTTACGCGCGTGAGCGGGTGCAGAGTCGCCCGGTTGACGGCTCGATGAACCAATCAGCGCCGATCATTCACCACCCTGATGTGAAGCGCATGTTGATGACGATGCGCGCCTACACGGAGGGTTGTCGTGCACTTGCCACCGCGGCGGCGGCGGCTTTCGATGCCGCGCACCACCACCCCGACGAGGCCAGCCGCAAGGCGAACAAGACCTTCTACGAGTTCATGGTGCCGTTGGTCAAGGGCTTCAGCACAGAGATGAGCCTGGAGGTCACCAGCCTCGGCGTGCAAGTGCATGGTGGCATGGGTTTCATTGAGGAAACAGGGGCAGCGCAGTATTACCGTGATGCCAAAATCCTGACCATATACGAGGGCACCACAGCCATTCAGGCCAATGACCTCGTGGGGCGCAAGACGGCGCGTGATGGTGCGCAGTATGCCTTGGCGTTAGCGGCTCAAATCGCAGAGACTGAAGCGGCGTTGCTGGCCAGCGGCACGGACGATGCGGCTGTGATGGCTGATGCGCTCAAGCAGGCACGTTTGGCGTTCGAGGCGTCAGCTCAATTTATCGCGTCAAACGCAAGCACCGATCCCAATGCCGCCTTCGCGGGCAGTGTCCCTTACCTCATGTTGACCGGAATGGTGATGGCGGGCTGGCAGATGGCGCGCGCATTGTTGGTGGCGCAGGGGCCTGTGGACCCAGATTTTGGTGCCAACTTCATGGCAGCGAAGCGCGTGACATGTCGCTTTTATGCCGAGCACATTCTTCGCAAAGTACCCGGTATGCGCGACAGCATCGTGTCAGGGGCGAGCAGCGTCAATGGGATGGCGCTCGAAGCGTTCTAACTTCTTTTTAAGCGCCATCGGCGCATCACTAAGGTTCAAGGCATGGTTGCACGATCACTACCCGGCGCGCTCGCTCGCGTTCCCTTCCCGGTTATCGGGTCACCACTGTTCATCATCAGTAACCCCCATTTGGTGATTGCGCAATGCAAAGCGGGTATTGTTGGATCAATGCCTGCCTTGAACGCGCGTCCGAAAGAGCAACTTGACGACTGGTTGGCGGAGATCACAGAGACGCTTGCGGCTTACGACAAAGCGAATCCCGATGCGCCATCAGCGCCGTTCGCGATCAATCAAATCGTGCATAAAAGTAATGACCGCCTTGAACACGACATGGCGATGTGCGTGAAGTACAAGGTACCCATCATCATTACCAGTCTGGGTGCGCGAGAAGAGATTAACCAAGCCGCTCACAGCTACGGTGGGGTGGTGTTGCACGACATCATCAACAACCAATTCGCACAAAAAGCGATCCAAAAAGGCGCGGATGGTTTAATTGCAGTCGCCGCTGGCGCTGGCGGCCATGCCGGCGTCAAGAGTCCGTTTGCCTTGATTCAGGAGATCCGCGCTTGGTTCGACGGCCCGGTTGCCCTCAGTGGTTCAATCGCGACGGGTGGTGCCGTCTTGGCGGCACAAGCCATGGGTGCGGACTTCGGCTACATCGGTTCAGCGTTTATCGCCACCGAGGAGGCGCGTGCGGTTCCGGAATACAAGCAAGCGATCGTTGAGAGCAACAGCGACGACATCGTCTACAGCAACTTGTTCACAGGCGTGCACGGCAATTACTTGGCACCCAGTATTCGAAATGCGGGGCTGGACCCTGACAACTTGCCGGTGAGTGATCCCTCAAAGATGAATTTTTCCAGCGATGCGACCAAAGCGTGGAAAGATATTTGGGGTTGCGGGCAGGGTATCGGTGCCATCCAACAGATTCAGCCAGCCGGTGAGCTGGTGGCCCAACTCAAGCGCGAGTACGCTGAGGCGCGCGCGCGCCTATTGGGCTGATTGGCTGTTGCGCAAGGCCTCGAGCAGGCGTTGGCCCGCTCGACCATTGACAGGGTGACCCAGCCGGGCTTGCTCCAACTCGATGGCGGCGCGTGATCGGCTGCCCAGCGCGCCGTCTACCACGCCGATATCATGACCACGCCGCAGCAGGTGGGTTTGGATTTCCCGTTTCTCAGCACGTGACAACCCAGGGTCATCGGTTGGCCAAGGGGTTTGGAACAAGGTGGCGCCACGGAGTCGGTCAGACAGATGTGCGATGGCCAGGCCATAACTCTCTGATGCGTTGTAGCTGTAGATGGCCTTGAAGTTGTTCAGCAATAAAAAAGCAGGTCCGGTCGGACCAGCGGGCAACAAAAGGGCTGCGTCGGTGTTTGCCGTGATGTTGCCGGCGATGAGCGGGCGGCCGTCGACACGCCGAATCCCCTGAGCAACCCAGTAGCTCATGTCCTTGGGTGAGCGGCGTCCCACGACGGCGGGCTCTGTCGCGTTGCGAAGGGCCACTTCGAATCCCCAGACCTCCCCCGGACGCCAGCCGGCTTTCTGAAGAAAGTGTGCCGTTGAGGCAAGGGCATCGATGGCGTTGGTAATCAGGTTACGCTTGCCGTCGTTATCGCCATCTCGCGCCAAGCGGAGGAACGTGGTTGGCATGAATTGCGTTTGCCCGAACGCACCCGCCCACGAGCCTTTAAATAGGTCACGCTCGAAGTCACCACTCTCTAAGATTTTGATGGCGGCAACCAATTCCTTGGAGAAGAAGCTCTGGCGGCGCCCCATGCAACTCAGGGTTGCCAGTGACTCGACGATATCCCGGCCGCCGGTATTTTGGCCGTAGTTGCTCTCAACACCCCAAACCGCGACGATCGTTTCGGGATCAACACCGTAGGTTCGACTGATCTGTTCAAGCGCGGCTTTGTATTGGATCAGCATGACCTGACCGTCGCGAACGCGCTCCTCGTCGACCAAGCTGGCGAGGTAATCCCAAATCGGTAATTTGAATTCGGGTTGGTAATTCAACTTCTCGAGCAACTCAGGTTTGGCCTGAACCGTCGAGAGGGTCGCATCAAAAAAATCACCGGTAACACCGGCTTCGATCGCCTGTGTCCGGAGTTTCGTTACGCAGTCGGCAGGCAACGGGACATCGTCAACGGCCCATCCGAGCGTTGGGATGAGAGTGAACAAGCCGATTGCGAGCCGTTTTTTCATGCGCTAACTTTCATAGGGTTAGCCGAAGAACGCTTTCGCTTTCTCGAACCAACCACCGCCGTTGGGGCTGTGTTTGTCACGGTTTTTTTTGAAGGACTCGTCCAGCTCTTTCAAGAGCTTGCGCTGATGCTCCGTCAGCTTGACCGGTGTTTCCACAGCGACGTGGCAATATAAATCGCCTGCGACAGATGATCGCACGCCTTTGATACCCTTGCCCCGAAGGCGGAAAGTCTTACCGTGTTGCGTGCCGTCTGGGATCTCAATGGTCGCCTTGCCACCCAATGTTGGGACGTCAATTTCACCACCGAGGGCTGCGGTTGCCATGTTCACCGGCACCTGGCAATGCAGGTCATCGCCATCACGCTCGAAAATATCGTGCTTGCGCAAACGAATTTCGATGAACAAGTCACCCGGGGGGCCCCCGTTCTGACCGGGTTCGCCGTTACCTGTGCTGCGAATCCGCATGCCATCGTCGATACCCGCTGGAATCTTAATCTCAAGCGTCTTGTTGGTTTTGTTTTTACCTTGACCATGACAGGTCCCGCAAGGGTCCGCAATGATCTTGCCCTTGCCATGACAGTGCGGGCATGTTTGCTGAACGCTGAAGAAACCCTGGCGCATCTGCACTTGGCCTGAGCCATGACAAGTGGTGCAGGTTTTGGCCTGCGTACCGGGCTTGGCGCCAGTTCCATCGCAAGCGTTACAGTCATCCCACGAGGGAATCCGAATCTGCGAATCTTTGCCTGCGGCAGCCTCTTCGAGGCTGATCTCCATGGCATACGACAGGTCGTTACCGCGATAAACCTGACGACCACCGCCGCGCCGTTGGCCGCCGCCAAAAATATCGCCAAAAATATCGCCGAATGCATCCCCAAATCCGCCGGGACCACCGGGGCCGCCGCGCATGTTTGGATCAACACCCGCATGGCCGTACTGGTCGTACGCACCGCGCTTCTCGGGGTCGGAGAGCATTTCGTAGGCTTCCTTGACCTCTTTGAATTTCCCCTCAGCTGTGGCGTCACCCTGATTCCGGTCGGGGTGGTACTTCATGGCCAGCTTGCGATAGGCTTTCTTTATCTCGTCGTCGCTGGCGTTTTTGGGAACTCCAAGAACTTCGTAAAAATCTTTTTTTGCCATGGTCAAGTGTGCGCAATGCGTTCAGTTTGCAGTGTCAAAGCTGCGTCGATTAATGTGTGTGTCTTGAAAGCCAATCGCCGCCCAAGCGACAAGCACTTGTGCGGCGTTGGCGGGCGAGCGATGGCACGCCCGTTGGCTTCCAAAACGCGCCCTTAGTCTTTCTTCACTTCTTTGACTTCCGCATCAACGATGTCGTCGTCAGAGCCCTTGCTCGATTCTGCAGACTGCCCAGCTGAGGCTTGCTCGGCTTGCATGTCCGCATACATCTTCTCGCCCAGCTTTTGACTGGCCGTCATGAGCGCCGTTGTTTTGGCCTCAATGTCTTCCTTGTCGTCGCCCTTCAGGGCTTCTTCAAGGGCTTTGGAGGCATCTTCAATGGCAGATTTCTCGGCGTCATCGAGCTTGTCACCGTGCTCGGTCAAGCTTTTCTTGACGCTGTTAATCATGGCCTCCGCCTGGTTACGGGCTTGGACCATTTCAACCTTTTTCTTGTCCTCGTCCGCGTTCAGTTCGGCGTCCTTAACCATTTTTTCGATCTCTTCATCAGACAAACCAGAGTTGGCCTTGATCGTGATCTTGTTTTCTTTTCCGGTCCCTTTGTCTTTGGCGCCAACGTGAAGAATACCGTTCGCGTCGATATCGAAAGTCACTTCAATTTGTGGCGTACCGCGTGGTGCTGGCGGAATACCCTCAAGGTTGAATTCCCCCAGCATTTTGTTACCCGATGCGATTTCGCGCTCACCCTGGTAGACCTTGATCGTCACAGCAGGCTGGTTGTCATCAGCGGTCGAGAACACTTGGCTGAACTTGGTTGGGATCGTTGTGTTCTTGCTGATCATCTTACTCATCACCCCTCCCATGGTCTCGATGCCAAGAGAGAGTGGGGTGACGTCAAGCAACAAAACGTCTGTGCGATCACCAGACAAAACCTGGCCCTGAATCGCGGCACCAACGGCAACCGCTTCGTCAGGGTTGACGTCACGGCGTGGGTCCTGACCGAAGTAGGCTTTCACCTTTTCTTGGACCTTTGGCATGCGGGTCATGCCGCCAACCAAGATCACGTCGTTGATATCGCTGACGCTGATGCCAGCATCCTTGATCGCTGTGCGGCAAGGTGCGATGGTGCGCTCGATCAACTCGTCCACCAAACTCTCGAGTTTGGCGCGTGTCATTTTGATGTTCAGGTGCTTGGGGCCTGACGCATCAGCTGTGATGTATGGCAAGTTGATGTCGGTTTGTGCGCTGTTAGACAGCTCGATCTTCGCTTTTTCAGCGGCTTCTTTCAGGCGTTGCAACGCCAGCACGTCTTTGCTCAGGTCAACGCCTTGTTCCTTCTTGAACTCAGCGATGATGAAGTCAATGATGCGCTGGTCGAAGTCTTCACCACCAAGGAACGTGTCACCGTTTGTGGACAACACTTCAAATTGCTTTTCACCGTCGACGTCAGCGATCTCAATGATTGAGACGTCGAACGTGCCGCCGCCCAAGTCATAAACAGCGATCTTGCGGTCACCCTTCGACTGCTTGTCCAAGCCGAAAGCCAATGCCGCCGCTGTGGGCTCGTTGATGATGCGCTTGACATCCAAACCTGCGATGCGACCCGCATCTTTGGTGGCTTGGCGCTGCGCGTCGTTGAAGTAGGCAGGCACGGTGATGACGGCTTCAGTGACTTCTTCGCCCAGGTAGTCCTCGGCGGTCTTCTTCATTTTGCGCAAAATCTCGGCGCTCACCTGGGGTGGTGCGAGTTTGTTGCCGCGGATCTCCACCCATGCATCGCCGTTGTCGGCTTTTGCAATTTTGTAGGGCATCAAGTCGATGTCTTTTTGGACTTCTTTTTCGGCAAATTTACGGCCGATCAGACGCTTGACAGCGTAGATGGTGTTCGCTGGGTTGGTTACCGCCTGACGTTTGGCTGGTGCACCAACCAAAATTTCGCCATCTTCTTGGTAAGCGATGACGGAGGGGGTTGTGCGCGCGCCTTCGCTGTTCTCGATGACGCGTGTGGTGTTGCCTTCCATAACGGATACGCAGCTGTTGGTGGTACCTAAGTCAATACCGATGATTCTTCCCATGATGAACTCCTGGCGCTTTTCGCGTGAAACGGGTTGTTTGTAAAAAAGATGAAATTTAGGTAGGTCTTTTGAGGGGTTTTTCAAGCCCCAGAAGCCAAAATATTTACTTCGGTGCCGTGACCGTCACAAGGGCAGGGCGCAAGACGCGGTCCGCGATCATGTAGCCCTTTTGTAAGACGGTGACAACGGTGTTGGGATCTTGCGCTGCGGGCACCACGCTGATGGCTTGGTGCTGATGCGGGTTGAATTTTTCACCGCTGTTTGGGTTGATTTGCGTGACCTTGTTGCGCTCAAGCGCGCTCAACAGTTGCTTTTGAGTCGCTTCCACGCCTTCTCGCATCTGCTCCAGCGTCGCTTGCTCAACCATGAGCGCTGCCTCGAGGCTGTCAATGACGGGCAAAAGCCCCTCGGCAAAGCCTTCGACAGCAAATTTTCTAGCCTTTTGGACCTCTTCGTCGGCGCGTCGACGTGCATTCTCAACATCGGCTTTGGCGCGCAAGAAAGAGTCGTTTGCCTCGTTGAGTTGCGCCTGCAGCGATTCGATGGTGACGACAGGTTCTTCTGGCGTTTCAGCGCCCGCGTTGGCCGCTTGGGCTGCGGCCAAAACGTCTTGGGTCGATGGTTCGTTGACAGGGGCCTGCGCTTGTGCCGCTTCGGCGTCGTTTTGTGGCTGCTGGTTGGTTGAATCTGACATCGTGGTGGTACCGGGAACGGGTTCGGTTGGTGTGGCTGAGCGGGGTCGCAAAGCCGGCTACTTTTCCTAGATTGGGACGGCCTGCGACTTTTCAAGGGCAAAAAAACGCCCCCATTTCGGGGGCGTTTGTCTGCAGGCTTGATGCTTTTGGATTACTGCGATTCCATGAAGCTGCGCAGTTTGTCGCTGCGGCTCGGGTGCTTGAGCTTTCGGACGGCCTTAGACTCAATTTGGCGGATGCGCTCGCGCGTGACGTCAAACTGTTTCCCAACCTCCTCCAGCGTGTGGTCGGTCGACATCTCGATACCAAACCGCATGCGCAAAACCTTCGCCTCGCGGGGGGTGAGGCTGTCCAGAATTTCCTTCACCACGTCGCGCAGGCCAGCCTGCATCGCCGCTTCCAGCGGTGCGGTGTTTGCCGTGTCCTCGATGAAGTCGCCCAAATGGGAGTCGTCATCATCACCAATGGGTGTTTCCATGGAGATGGGCTCTTTCGCGATCTTCATGATCTTGCGAATCTTGTCCTCTGGAATCTCCATCTTCTCGGCCAACACGCTGGCATCGGGTTCGAAGCCGAATTCCTGAAGGTGCTGACGACTGATTCGATTCATTTTGTTAATCGTCTCGATCATATGAACGGGGATACGAATGGTCCGAGCCTGATCAGCGATTGATCGCGTGATAGCCTGGCGAATCCACCATGTTGCATAAGTCGAGAACTTGTAACCGCGACGGTATTCGAACTTATCGACCGCCTTCATCAGGCCAATATTGCCTTCTTGAATCAGGTCCAAAAACTGCAAACCGCGGTTGGTGTATTTCTTTGCGATTGAGATCACCAAACGCAAGTTAGCCTCGATCATTTCGCGTTTGGCGCTGCGTGAGTTGGTCTCACCCTGAATCATTCGCTTGTGGATGCTCTTCAGCTGGTCGAGCGGCACCACGACGCTGGCCTGCAAGGCCGCGAGATCGTTCTGGATTTCTTGCACGGGCGGAATATTCCGCTCCATGATGGTGCTCCATGGCTTCCCTGCAGCCGCTTCCTTTTCAATCCACTTGGTGTTGAGCAGGTTAGCTGGGAATTCTTTGATGAATCGCTCCTGCGGCATACCGCACTTGTCAACCAAGATACGGCGCAACTCGCGTTCCTTCTTGCGAACGGTCTCGACCTGGTCGCGAACCATGTTGCTCAGTTTGTCGATGGTCTTCGCTGTGAAGCGGATGGTCATCAACTGCTCGGTGATGGCTTTCTGCGCTTTCAGGTAGTTGGGCGAACCCCAACCGTCTTTGTCGTAAGCCTTACGCAGCTTGTCGAAGTGGACAGCCATGTTATCGAAGCGGGTGAGGGCTTCGTTCTTGAGCTTTTCGAGGAGCTTGGTGAGCGACTTAGAGCCTCCCTTGCCGTCGTCATCGTCATACTCCTCATCGAAGTCTTCTTCGGCAACGTAATCGTCGTTTTCGTCGGCATCTGAAAAGCCGTCAACAACCGTTGAGATCACCACTTTGTCTTGGCGGATTTCCTCCACCATCTCAAAGATCGCCGCAATGGTTGCAGGTGACTCCGAGATTGATTCAACCATGTCGGTCAAGCCTTGCTCAATGCGTTTGGCGATTTCGATCTCGCCTTCGCGCGTCAGCAATTCAACGGTACCCATTTCGCGCATGTACATGCGAACGGGGTCGGTTGTCCGGCCAAACTCGCTGTCCACCGTGGATAGGGCTGCTTCCGCTTCCTCCTCAGCCTCTTCCTCACTGGTCGCTGTACCGCTGGTGTTGTTCAACAGCAGCGTTTCCGCGTCGGGTGTTTGTTCGTAAACGGCCACGCCCATGTCGTTGAGCAATGAGACCACCACCTCCAACGTCTCGGCTTCAACCAGCTTGTCGGGCAAGTGATCGTTGATTTCACCGTGCGTGAGGTAACCCCGCGTCTTACCCAGTTTCATCAAGGCCTTGAGGTGCGCGCGACGGGTGAGCGTCTCTTCCTCGGAGAGGACGGTGTCATCCAGTCCGAATTCCTTGGCAAGCGCGCGTTCTTTCGCCTTGCTGATTTTCATTCGCAAGGGTTTGACTTTTTCGACTGGCTTGTCGCTCGCGGTCTCGGTTTCGGTTTCCGCTTCGGCCTCTACATCATTGATGTCGTCTTCGATGTCTGACAGGTCGATATCGTCATCGTCAGATGACTTGCGGCCTTTCGCCGTTTTGCTTGGCTTGGCGGCTTTGGCGGTGCTCTTTTTGGCAGCTGGTTTTTTGGCTTCTGCAGGTGCTTTCGCAGCCTTCTTCGTCGCGGCGGCTTTGACAACCTTCTCGCTGGGGGATTCGTTTTTAACGGCTGTTTTTTTCGCTGTCACAGGTTTGGCTTTCGGGGCGGTTTTTGCGCTCGGAGCTGTCGCCTTGCTAGCAGTCGTTTTTGCCGGCTTCGCGGCTGCCTTCGCTACCGCTTTTACAGCCGGCTTTGCAACCGGCTTTGCAACCGGCTTAGCAACCGGTTTTGCGACCGGTTTTTTGGCGGGCTTGCCCGTGCTTTTTGATGCAGGTTTGGCGGCGCTTTTCGCAGGCGTTTTGGACTTACTAGCTGGCATGACAGTGATCTCCTATACGCGGTTTGGCGCGCAAATATGCACGCCAACACGGAGTGATGGAATTGCCTGATGGCACAATTTTGGGAACGTTTTGCAAACTGGTTGGGCGATCATTTGGGATGCAGTCCTTGCGATGTGGGGGGCTGGGCGCATTGCCCGCCGACCCGTTATCGGGGGCGGTGCCTGGTTTCGGAGGTGCTGCTGTCGCGTTTGCTTTAAAGATTCGGATTATACCAAAGAGGCTTGGTAAGTCTTTGAGTGAGTTAGGGAAAATTAACCTGACTGCTCGGCAGCTTGCAGGGCGATGCGGCGCGCCTGCAAGGCCTTGTAGCGTCCCGTTTCACCAGACGCGATGGCCACGCCTTCCTCCGCTTTGAGGTGTTCAATGAGCAGGCGTCGCATCAGCTGCTGGAGCTCGGCCTGGGTCTCTGACTCATTTTCACTGCCAAGCGTGTCTGACTGCGCAACCAAACGCACGGCGTGCCCAGCGAACGGTTGCTGTGTGATGGCCACTGCCAGCGCGGCCCAAGGTTGTGCGCCGTGATCGTGCCACTGCGCTTCGAGCCACGTGAATAACGGGCCGTGTGGCGGTGGCAATTCAGCCAAAAGGTGCTGGTCTTCAGTGCTGAGCCATCCCCAGGCGGGCGAATGGCTCAGGACGATGCGGGCCACATGATCGGCGCGGCTGTTGACGCCGCCGCGCCCCCAGCTCTGGCTGGGTGCCTGCCATGCGCTGTGACCACTTGCCCTTCCCGAGGGAGCCCGCCCCTGTCGGGCGGTTGACGAGGTGGGTGGGGACGAAGCGTCGGCGGCCGCGCGCGCGTCTGCCGCACGCGAGGCCGGCACCCGTGTTCCGCCTGCGACCCAGCGTTTGGCTCCGCGAGCCGCTGGCGAATCCTGCCAGAGCTCTAAGACCTCCGTGCTGCCCAGGTGCGCCTGCTCTGAAATTTGTCCCAGCATTTGCCTTTTGAGCGCGCCATCTGGGAGCGACTGCCAAAGACTTTTCGCCTGGGTGAGGAAATGTGCCCGTCCCTCGGGTAAGTTGAGATCGACGTCTAGCGAGGCGATATCAAGCAGAAATTGGCTCAAAGGCGTGGCTTGCGAGACGGCCGCCTCAAATGCATCCGTGCCATGTTCGCGGATGAAACTGTCGGGGTCATGCTCGCTGGGAAGGAAGAGAAACTTCAGGGTGCGGGTATCGGTGGCGTAGGGAAGTGCGGCCTCTAGTGCTTTTTTAGCGGCACGGCGACCGGCGCCGTCACCATCAAAACTAAAGACAATGTTGTGCGTAAAGCGAAAGAGTTTATGGATGTGCTCTGGCGTGCAGGCGGTGCCAAGCGTCGCAACCGCATTGCCGAATCCCATTTGCGCCAAGGCGACCACATCCATGTAGCCCTCGGTCACGAGGGCATAGCCACGCTCACGCATGGCGGTGCGACCTTCAAAAAGGCCGTACAGTTCACGTCCTTTCGAAAACAGAGGGGTTTCCGGCGAATTCAGGTACTTTGGCTCCCCCTTATCGAGCACGCGACCGCCAAAGCCGATCACCTCACCCTTCACGTTCCGAATCGGGAACATGATGCGGTCGCGAAAACGGTCGTAGCGCTTTTCTTCCGACCCCACTGAGGCGTCGGCCTCGGTGGTGATGACCATCCCACAATCGACCAGTTTGCTGTCCGCGTAATCCGGAATCACCGTGGACAGGAAACGCCAGCCTTCGGGGGCGTATCCGAGGCCGAAGGCTTTGGCAATCGCCCCTGTCAGACCCCGCTGCTTGAGGTACGCCACCGCGCGATGGTCTGCTTTGAGCGCCTTTTGGTAGCCCTGCGCGGCCAATGTCATGGTGTCAACGAGCTGGCTGTGGCGTGAGCGCTGCTCTGCCGCTTGAGCGCGTTGAGCGGGTGAGCTTTGTTCCTCGGGGACACTGAGGCCAAGCTGCTGGGCAAGATCTTGCACCGCCTCGACAAACGAGGCGCCTGTGTGATCCATCAAAAAACCAATGGCGTTGCCGTTTTTTCCGCATCCGAAGCAGTGATAAAACTGCTTGCTGGGACTGACCGAAAAGGAGGGCGATTTTTCACCGTGAAACGGACAAAGCCCCATGTAATTGGCGCCGCCCCGCTTGAGTTGAACGTGACGGCCCACCACGTCCACCACATCGGTGCGCGCCAGCAGGTCTTGGATAAAAGATTGGGGTATCGCCACAGTGCTATTGTGCGCGAACTGCTCGGGTTATTTACCTCGGGGCGAGGCGGATCGCGCCATCCAATCGGATGACTTCGCCGTTCAACATGTCGTTTTCGATGATGTGCTTGGCCAGTTTGGCGTAGTCTTGCGGCGTCCCTAAGCGGCTGGGGAATGGCACGCCTGCTGCGAGTGCATCCTGAACGTCCTGCGGCATGCCAAACAACATGGGGGTGCCAAAGATACCGGGCGCGATGGTCATGTTTCGGATGCCGTTGCGCGCCAGATCGCGGGCGATGGGAAGGGTCATGCCGACAATGCCGCCTTTTGAGGCGCTGTAAGCGGCTTGTCCGATTTGGCCATCGTAGGCGGCGACTGAGGCGGTGCTGATCAGCACGCCGCGTTCGCCGGTCGGCTGGGGCGTATTTTGGCTCATTGCCTCAGCGCAGAGGCGAATCATGTTGAAGGAGCCGATCAAATTCACGCGGATTGTTGTTGCGAAAGTCTCGAGGGCGTGAGCACCCGATTTACCGACTGTTTTTTCGGCGGGGGCGATGCCCGCGCAGTTGATCAAGCCAAACAACGGACCCAACCCAGTCGCGGCAGCAACAACCGCTTGGGCATCCGATTCGCTGCTGACGTCGCAACGGATGAAGCGGCCGCCGATCGCTGCCGCGACGGCTTCGCCTTTTTCAATTTGCATGTCTGCGATCACGACTTTCGCGCCATTCTCCGCGAGCATGCGCGCCGCGCCTTCACCCAGTCCAGAGGCGCCGCCGGTGACGATAAAGACATTTGATTCGATCTGCATTGAGAGCTCCTTTGGGTGGTTGTGATTGACGTTGACGTAAACGTCACATTGTTTCAAGAAAAGTGTAATCGAAACGCTGATGACGGCTAAAGTAGCGGCTTTCTTAATTGCCCTGAGGGTTTTGGGATGCACGCGTTCAGACGATTCATTCGTGGTGTCTTGGTGTTGGTGGTGGTTTTAGTGATGGCAGCTTGCAGTGCCCCGCTGGTACGTGAGGCCGAGGTACAGGTTGTGCCGCCCGTGGCCGCTCCAGCGGCGCAACCGATACCGCCTCGTATCGCACTGGCGCTCGGCGGCGGCGCGGCGAGAGGCTTTGCACATGTCGGCGTATTACAGGTGCTCGAAGAGGCGGCCATTCCGGTTGACATCATCGTTGGTACATCGGCGGGTAGCGTTGTTGCTGCCCTTCATGCCAGCGGTCTTTCGGGCGCTGCGCTTGAGAAGGCTGCCCTCGGTATGGACGAGACGGCGCTCACCGATTGGATGTTCCCGCTCATTAATCGAGGGATGATCCGCGGCGAAGCGCTCGCCAATTACATCAACAAGCAGGTGGCGGGGCGCCCTTTGCAAGCCCTCAACAAGCCCATCGGCGTCGTTGCCGCAACCTTGGGCTCTGGTGCGCCCATCGTATTTCGCTCGGGGAACACGGGCTTAGCGGTGCGCGCGTCCTCAGCGGTACCCGGTGTTTTCATGCCTGTCGCAATTGGCGACAAAGAGTACGTTGACGGTGGCTTGGTGGCACCCGTACCCGCCCGCTTTGCCCGCGAGATGGGCGGAGAGCTGGTGATCGCGGTCAACATCTCAAGCCCGCCGTCGGCGACCCCAGCGACCGACACCCCAGGTTTGATGTTGCAAACATTTTCGATCATGGGACAACAACTGAGCGTCCACGAGTTGGCGGCCGCCGATGTGATCGTGGTGCCTCAATTGGCCGGTGTTGGTGCGGCCGACTTCAAATCACGCAAACAAGCGATTGATGCCGGTCGCGTGGCCATGCAGCGCGAATTACCGAGACTTCGTGCCTTGATTGCGCAAAAAACAAAAAAAGCCCAATGACCGAGGCCACTGGGCTTAAAGAACCATTCGCTTGCGGGTTAGCGCAGCAAAGGGTCTAAGGAGACACTGAAAAAATTAACGCTTCTTGGCAGCTGACTTGGTGCTTGAGACAGCCGTGGCAGCCAAGGTAGCCATGTTGTTCTCAGCCAATTCGGTCGCTTGTTTGACGGCCTTTTGAACTGATTCCATGGCATTGTTTGCTGCGGCAACAGCAGACTTCATCACGGCAACAGCGGTCTCTGAACCAGCAGGCGCATTTTTGGAGGCGCCGTCAACGATGGTCATGAATTTTTTCTGGGTATCAGCAGACTGGGCTTCAGCAGCTGCGGTGAACTCAGCGGCGGTGCCAGCAGCGATTTCGTAAACGTGACGGCTGTAGGCGGTTGCTTTTTCGGCCAAGGGCTGGACCAAAGCGGCTTGCATGGCCAACAGCTCTTGCGCGTCTTTCACGCCCAACAGCGCTTGCGTTTTGTCTGCGGTCTCGGCCATGGCCGCTTTAGACGCTTGGATGTTCAATTCGATCAATTTTTCAACGCCTTCGAAGGCTTTCGCAGTCAGGCCAAACATGGTGTTCAGGTTGGCTTTTTGTGCAGCAGTGATTTGTTCAACGGTTAGCATGGTGATACTCCAATAAGGTTCAAAAAAGTCTTTACGACAAGTTGTTGAGGGCGGCTACTGGACTTCATCGGGCGGGTTGGCCTTAGATTTCAACTTTGCTGCGCTGCAACATAGTTCAAATTATAGAGCGATCTGATTCGTGCGCAAGCTTTTTTGTTGCGCCGCAACAAAAAAGAGACGAAATTTTGTGTTTTGAATTAAATAACAAATAAAAACAATGATCTATCGCGCCTTCGAATATTGCTTTTTTGTGAAAGAAGGGCCATGAAAGCCTTCTACGCGACCGACTTTGTCCTTAAATTGCCAGCTGGGCATCGCTTTCCCATGCAGAAATATGCGCTGCTTCGGGATGCCATTGCGGCTGCGTTACCCAACGTTGATCTGGCGCCAGCGCCGGCGGCAACGGATGGTCAGCTGGCAATGGTGCACACACCGGGGTACGTTGATGCCGTGACACAGGGGACGCTCTCGCCCGCAGCGCAGCGCGAAATTGGCTTTCCGTGGTCCCCTCAAATGAGCTTGCGTGCGCGGCACTCTGTCGGGGCGAGTATCGCCGCAGCGCGCGTTGCAATGACGGCCGGTTTGGCTGCAAATATCGCCGGGGGCACGCACCACGCTTATTCCGATAAGGGGAGCGGTTTTTGTGTCTTCAATGACATGGCGGTGACGGCGCGCGTTTTGCAAGCCGATTGGTTGCAAGCAAGGGGCGCGCGCGCGCGACCGATGCAAGTCGCCATCATTGATTGCGATGTTCACCAAGGCAACGGCACGGCGCACATTTTTCAGCGTGACACGAGTGTTTTCACCCTGTCGTTGCACGGGGATAAAAATTTTCCGTTTCGGAAAGAGGCGAGCGACCTGGATGTGCCATTACCCGACGGTCTGGACGACGCGGGCTATATCGAGGCACTGGAGCAGGCGCTCGCCGTTTTGGAGGCGCGCTTTGCGCCCGATTTGGTTCTTTATCTCGCGGGCGCCGACATCCATGAGGGTGATCGGCTCGGGCGCCTCAAGGTAACCGACGCCGGCATGCAGGCGAGAGACCTTGCGGTTTTGGGATGGGCAAAGGCCCGTCATCTGCCGCTGGCCTTCGCGATGGCTGGCGGTTATGGGATCGATATTGCCAGCACGGTACGCGTTCAGTTTCAGACGTTTGCGATTGCTGAGCGGATGGCCGCAGACTGGCAGGTCGCGGGTTTGTGAGCGCTTGATTGCATAATGTTCAGATGAGTGAAAAACGACCACAACCCATGGCTCGAGCCGACTTCAGGGTCTTCCGTCCCATCCAGACGCGATGGGAAGACAACGATGTTTACGGCCATGTGAACAACGTCGTCTACTACGCATGGTTTGACACCGCAGTGAACAGTTGGCTGATTGAAAATGGCGCGCTGGATATCCACGGCGGCCTCGTTATTGGGTTGGTGGTGCACACCCAGTGCCATTATTTCTCCCCACTGGCGTTCCCCCAACCGGTTGAGGTCGGCATTCGTTTGGCACAGAGTGGCCGATCGAGTGTTCGATATCAGCTGGGTGTTTTCGCCAAAGACGCGCCGCTGACGGCCGCATGGGGCGAATTCACGCACGTTTACGTCGATGCCCAAACGCACCGACCCACCCCCATACCCGCCCACCTTTTGGAACTTCTGGAGCACATTCGATGAACGACGCCGCCGCTACCCCAAACCCTTCGAACGCGCCTGCGCAGTCGGTGGCTGAGGCCATTCAGACGCGGGTGTCGATGCGCGCATTTGAAGCCACGCCCGTGCCCCGCGAGACCTTAGAGGCCATCTTTGCGTTGGCGGCCCGGGCGCCATCGGGCACCAACACCCAACCTTGGAAAGTCTATGTCCTTCAGGGCGATAAACGCGTGGCGTTGATTGATCAGGTCTGTGCCGCGCATGACGCCATCCGCGCGAATCCTGCGCTGGCTGACGACTACAAAGAACATTACGACTATTACCCACGCACATGGGTGAGCCCTTTTATTGACCGTCGCCGTGCGAATGGTTGGGGGTTGTACGGCCTGCTCGGAATTGAGAAGGGGGACAAAGACGCCATGCACGCCCAGCACCAAAAAAATTTCCGTTTCTTTGATGCGCCCGTTGGCTTGATGTTCACCGTTGAGCGCGTGATGGGGCAGGGCTCGCTGCTGGATTACGGTATGTTCTTGCAGAACCTCATGTTGGCGGCACGTGCCCACGGTTTACACACCTGTCCGCAGGCCGCTTGGAATGGTTTTTCAAAGATCATCATGCCGCTGATCGGCGCTGGGACGTCGGAAATGTTGGTTTGTGGAATGGCTTTGGGGTACATCAAAGAGGATGAGACCGTGAACCGCTTCTACACACCCCGCGAGCCGGTGGCTGACTTCACCCATTGGTGCGATTGACCCGATGGACACCGATACCCTCTTAATCGCCCTGTTACTGACCAGTGGCGCCTGCCTCGTCTTGCTGTTGGTTTTGTTGACAAGAGGTAAAGCGGCTTCGCCTGCAGAAGCCATCGCCGCGTTGGAGCGGGGCATTCGCCAGGAGGTGACAGACTCAGGTCGGCAAGGGCGCCAGGAATTGGGGCAGACCCTGACGCAGTTTCAGGTCAGCCTTTCGGAGCAAGTTTCGCAATCTGTGCGCACACAAAACGCGCAGCTTGATGCCTTTGCCAATCAACTCACTGCGCTGCGGTCGCATGTTGGTGAGACGCTAACGCAGAGCCTGAGCCAAATGAACGAGGCCAACGCCCGGCGCATGATGGAGGTACGGGAAACCCTCGATAAGCAGATCACGCAACTGCAAACCAGCAATGCTGCCAAGTTGGATGAGATGCGCGCGGTGGTCGATGAGAAGTTACAAGCGACGCTCGAGCAGCGTTTGGGAGAGAGCTTTAAACAGGTGGCTGAGCGTTTGGAACAGGTCCATAAGGGGCTGGGCGAGATGCAGACGCTGGCCCAAGGCGTCGGCGACCTGAAACACCTGCTGTCGAATGTGAAGAATCGGGGAATGTTCGGTGAAGCGCAACTCAAAACCTTGCTTGAGCAGGTGTTGGCGCCCGACCAATATGCGGAACAGGTGATGACCAAGCCCGGCTCCCGCAACCAAGTTGACTTCGCGATCCGTTTACCGGGACGTGGGGATGACGGCGCACCGGTATGGCTACCCATTGATGCGAAGTTCCCCACCGAAGATTACGAACGTCTGCTGCTGGCGCAAGAAGCGGCGAACCCCGTGGCGGTGGCCCAGGCAACAAAAGAGCTGACGGCGCGGATCAAGGCCGAGGCCAAATCAATCAGCGAAAAATATGTTGAGCCGCCGCACACCACGGACTTCGCCATGATGTTCCTCCCAACAGAGAGCCTGTATGCCGAGGTATTGCGGGTCCCCGGCCTGATGGAGTCCTTGCAGCGTGAGCACCGCGTGACGCTTGTCGGTCCGACCACTTTGATGGCGATGCTTAACTCGCTGCAAATGGGTTTCCGAACTTTGGCGCTCGAAAAGCGCTCCAGCGAGGTCTGGCAGGTGCTTGGCGCTGTCAAAACCGAATTTGGGCGATTTGGGACCGTTTTGGCGAAAGTGAAATCGCAGACCCAAACGGTTCTTAACAGCATTGACAGTGCAGAGACCCGAACCCGGGCCATGGGGCGTGCTTTGCGTCAAGTTGAGGCGTTGACCGATGATGGCGCCGATGCCCTGCTGTCAAAAGGTGGGCTACCTGATTCTGATGAACCTCAGCCTTGAGTGACCAACGCGCGCAGGGTTAGCCACTACAATGCCCGCTGAGCTGGATTTATCCATCTGATTGTTAACGTTCGGAGATACACCTGTTATGTCACCCACCAGTATCCAAGTCGTTGCGGCGGTGATCTTTGCCTTGGCATTGATTCACACGTTTTCAACGAAATTCTTTGAGCACCTTGCGCACACGCGCCCAACACACTCCGGCGTTTGGCACCTTTTGGCGGAAGTCGAGATCGTGTTTGGCTTCTGGGCCATGGTCATGATCGTGGTGATGGCCCTCATGACGTCCCGAACCGACGCGGTGGCCTACCTCGATGCGCGAAACTTCACAGAGCCCATGTTCGTTTTTGCGATCATGGTCGTTGCCGGTAGCAAGCCTGTTTTGCAGGCGGCATCAACGGGCGTGCAAGCGCTTGTTAGGGTGATTCCGTTGCCAGCGCCGATCGCATTCTTCTTCACAGCACTGGCGATTGTGCCCTTGCTGGGCTCATTCATCACAGAGCCGGCGGCTATGACATTGGCCGCGCTGTTGATGCGCGACCGCATCTTTGCAAACGCGTCAAAGACGCTGCGCTATGGTGCGCTGGGCGTGTTGTTTGTCAACATATCGATTGGCGGTACCCTGACCCCCTTTGCCGCACCGCCCGTTTTGATGGTCGCCGCCAAATGGAACTATGACCTGATGTTCATGTTGACGCATATTGGCTGGAAGTCAGCCATTGCCGTGCTCGTGAATGCGACGGTCTTGACCATCTTGTTCTCCAAAGAACTGAAGGCCATGAGCTATTCATCGGACTCGCCTTACAAAGGCGTGCCGCTGCCCATGATTGTTTTGCACGGTTTGTTTTTGCTGGGTATCGTTGTGTTTGCGCACCATCCAGCAGCGTTCATTGCCATCTTTTTGCTCTTTATGGGGGTGGCCACGGCTTACCCGCAGCATCAGGAGCGCCTGATTCTTCGCGAGGGACTCTTGGTCGCCTTCTTCTTGGGCGGTCTGGTTGTCCTTGGGGGGATGCAGGCTTGGTGGCTTCAGCCTGTCCTCATGGCTATGGATGAGACGCAGATCTACTTTGGCGCTACGGCGTTGACGGCGATCACGGACAACGCCGCGTTGACCTACCTAGGCTCACAGGTTGAGGGATTGAGCGAGGGCTTCAAGTACGCGCTCGTAACGGGTGCCGTGACAGGTGGTGGTTTGACCATTATCGCCAACGCGCCCAACCCAGCGGGTGCCTCGATCTTGAAGAGCACGTTTGATGAGGGTGCCATCAACCCGTTGGGTCTTCTGGCGGGTGCCGCCATACCGACGGTTGTGGCGATCATCTGTTTCCGCCTTTTCCCATTCTGATTCAGAGTTGCAGGGTCCCTGTAACGGTTAGCCGCTGTGTTCGCACAGCGGTTTTTTTATGGAGTTCACAGCATGACGAAACGTCAATTGATTAGTTCAGGTTCGCCTTACGAGGCGTCGATTGGTTATTCACGCGCAGTCGTCCATGGCGACTGGGTCTTTGTGTCCGGTACGACGGGCTTTAATTACGAGACCATGACGATCGCTGAAGATGTCGTGTCCCAAGCGGAGCAGTGCTTGAAGAACATCGAGGCTGCCCTGAAGCAAGCCGGCGCGAGCATGGCGGATGTTGTGAAGGTGACCTACGTGTTGCCGGAAGCGGCAGAGTTTGAGGCCTGCTGGCCTGTCTTGCAGCGTTATTTCGGTGATGTTCGCCCAGCCTGCATGGTCATTTCGGCGGGCTTGCTCGACCCGCGCATGCGGATCGAGGCTGAGGTGACCGCACTCAAAGCCTGAGTTCGTAGAAATCAGCGATCGCCTGCCAAGCGCTCTCGACGTCATCGACCCGGATCAGCAGGTCCCGATCTTCTGGAGAAATCGTGCCTTCCTCGACGAGCCAGTCGATGTTGAGCAAATTTTCCCAGTAGGTCGAGCCGAAAAGGATGATGGGCGTTGGGGTCGCTTTTTTGGTCTGTACGAGTGTGATCACCTCGAAGAGCTCGTCGAGCGTTCCAAAACCGCCGGGGAACGCCACCAACGCTTTCGCGCGCATCATGAAGTGCATCTTTCGCAGCGCAAAGTAGTGAAACTGAAATTGCAAAGACGGCGTCACGTAAGGGTTCACGTGTTGTTCATGCGGTAGCGTGATGTTGAGGCCGATGTTGGCGGCACCCGCTTCGAATGCGCCGCGGTTGGCCGCCTCCATCACCCCTGGGCCGCCGCCGGTACAGATGTAGAGTTGTTCATCGGCTGGCTGTTGGTTGCTGTAGGTCGCCACCAACCGACCGAAGGCCCTTGCGGCTTCGTAGTAGGCAGCATTTCGCAGGTCGCGTTCGGCGAGCCTAATCGTCTCCTTATCCCCAGATACCTTGGCGGCTTGCAGGGCCGCCTCCGCGACATCCTGTGGTTTGAATCGCGCGCTGCCGAACACGACGACGGTGTTTTCGATGTTGTTCGCTTGGAATGCCAAATCCGGCTTCAACAACTCGAGTTGGAAGCGAATACCTCTGACCTCTCTTCGCAACATGAATTCAGGGTCCGCAAAGGCGATGCGATTGGGATCCGCTTCAAACGTGTCTTGCGCAGCACCGGTTGCTTTGAGGTTGGTCCACGCGTCGGTGAGGGCTGGCGATTTTAGGTTGTGGGGTTTTTTCATCCGTCTATTCTGGCGCGAAATCTGGTTTGCGCAAAAAAAAGAGGCCCGAAGGCCTCTTCTGTTGGTGCCTTCTGAGGCTTACACACGGCGGCGATATTCGCCTGTACGGGTGTCGATTTCAATGCGATCGCCTTGATCGACGAACAGGGGGATCGCCACTTCAAAACCGGTTGCAATTTTGGCTGGTTTCAGGACCTTGCCTGATGTGTCGCCCTTCACCGCGGGTTCTGTCCATGTGACTTCGCGCTCAACGGACGTCGGCAGTTCAATCGAAATGGCTTTGCCTTCGTAGAACACGACTTCGCCACTCATACCGTCTTCGAGGTAGTTGAGGGCATCGCCCATATTTTCTGCCTCAACCTCATATTGGTTGTAGTCCTCGTCCATGAAGATGTACATGGGGTCAGCGAAATAGGAGTAGGTGCACTCGCGCTTCTCGAGCACGATGTTGTCCATCTTGTCGTCGGCTTTGAAGACGACCTCGGTACCCATGTTACCCAGCAGTGATTTGAGTTTCATGCGAACCGTTGCCGAGTTGCGGCCACCGCGGCTGTATTCGGTTTTGAGGACGACCATTGGGTCTTTGCCGTGCATGATCACGTTACCGGCGCGAATTTCTTGAGCGATTTTCATAACAATTAAACGGGTTGTGTCTGGGCCGAGCCCAGGATGATGGATGCGTTAACCCTGTATTTTAGCCCTTTAGGCGCGCCGTTCATTGTTTGGATACAACGAATGCGACCAACTGGTCGATCAGGCCAGGCTGTTCGCTGAGACGCTTCCGAGCGTCACGCACGCAAGCGCCCCATGCGGCGAGCAATGGCTGTTGGGTGGTGTCAGACCAAAGGGATGCGAATGCGGTGGCGTCTTCTGGGTCATTCCAAGCGTTGTGCAACGCGCGGACCTCGGCCGGTGGGGCCAGCCAATCCAGGAACGCCGCCAATTTTTGCTGATGCGCTTGGTCGTCTTGCGGGTAGATGTGCCAAATGAATGGCTTCCCTGCCCAAATCGCACGGACCAGCGAATCCTCGCCGCGGACGACGTTGAGGTCCATTGCCTCAAGGTAACGGTCAAATGCTGGCTGGGTCATGGGCGCAAGATCGGTGCGGTTTTTTGAGCTTGGTGACAGCGCCTTGAGTGCCTGTGCACTCCGCCCGGCAGCCGCGAAAAGATGGATATTTCCCGCCGCCGCTTGCGCTGCCAAGTGCGCCAGCGAGGGGCACTCGTAGCTGAAAACGCCGACCTGCAGGCCGTCCCGCTCACGGGCTGGCCAGGCATCTGCGGGGTCGGGCTCTGGCCCCAGTACCCCACCGGTGCCCGCCGTGAAGCCAGGGTAAAAAAACCACTTGATACGGCCTGCCGCTGGGCCGCTCATGACGGGGGAGGGTAGGCCATGGGCGGCTGTCGCGTAGGGCTCGGCAGTCAGGTACTCGAGATTGATCCAGGTACATTGCTTTGAAGCGGCGATCGCCGCCTCGGTGCTTGGCGGTAAACGGCAGCCGAACGCCTCGATGACGACGTCGCTGCAGGTTTGCGGATCCCGCTCAGCGCCACCAATAGCCGGGGGCCAAGCGAGAGTGGTGATGTTCGCGCGCTCGGCTGCCGACGCCATCCATTGCAGGGCGGTTGCGTCATCGATAAAAAGGCGAACCGTTTGGTTGGCTGCTGCTAAGTGCCTTGCCAATCGCCAGCAAACGCCGACGTCACCGTAGTTGTCGATGACAGCGCAATAGATATCCCAAGTTCGTTGTCCCACGATCGGCGTATCTGAGGTTTTGAGAGATTGGGACATGCGTTAATTTAAGGGATAAATTGCGGGAGAATGCAGGGATTGATCCCGCCACCGCGAGCGCCCATTGACCGAGAAACCCCAAACCCCAGATCAAGCCCCGTCTGAATCCTCAGCGCACAGCCCTGAGCTGTTGGCGCAGGTTGCGGCGTTGCCGGGCTTACCGGGGGTTTATCGCTATTTTGATGCACAGGATCAGCTGCTTTATGTGGGTAAGGCAAAGAATCTGAAAAAGCGGGTGAGCAACTACTTTCAGAAGCAGCACGGTGGGACGCGTATTGGTCACATGGTCAGCAAGATTGTTCGGCTGCAAACCACGGTCGTGCGCTCAGAGGCAGAGGCCTTGCTGCTCGAAAACAATCTCATCAAGACGCAGAACCCGCGCTACAACATTTTGTTTCGGGATGACAAAAGTTATCCTTATCTGAAGCTGAGCCGACAGCCGTTTCCCCGGATGGCTTATTACAGGGGAGCCGTTGATCGTCGGCATGATTACTTTGGGCCTTACCCCAGTGCATGGGCCGTCAAGGAAACCATTCAGCTGATGCAAAAGGTGTTTCGGCTGAGGACCTGCGAAGACTCTGTGTACAACAACCGGTCCCGGCCTTGCTTGCTGTATCAGATCAAACGCTGTACCGCGCCTTGTGTGGGGCATATCAGCAAAGACGCTTACCGTGCCGACGTCGAGAAAGCCCAGGCGTTTCTTCGGGGAGAGACCCAGCAACTCCTGAAAAGCATGGAGACGCAGATGCTGGCGCATGCGGAGGTCTTGGCTTTCGAAGAGGCGGCGCAAGTGCGTAACCAAATTTCGGCCCTTTCCAAAGTTTTGCACCAGCAGTCCGTGGAGTCTGTCGACGAGACGGACGTGGATGTCTTGGCCGTCAAGGTGCAGGGCGGACGCGCTTGTGTGAACTTGGCCATGGTGCGTGGTGGTCGTCATCTGGGTGACCGGGCCTACTTCCCATCACATGTCGACGATGCCATCAGTTGGGGAGAGGGCGATGAGGATGCCAATGCCGATGCCGATGCTGATCAAGTGCCCGTCGAGGCGCGGGTGTTGGCCGCCTTCGTTGCGCAGCATTACATTGAAGCGCCGGCGCCCCGGGTTATCGTGAGCGGTTATCCAATTGCAAAAACGCTCACAGACGCGATCGCCGAGCATGTGGGCTTCAAACTCCATTGGGTTCATCAACCAAAATCACAGCGAAAAATTTGGCTTGAGATGGCTCAACAAAATGCCGACATCGCGTTGGCGCGGCTCTTGGCTGAGGAGGGCTCCCAGCAGGCGCGCACGCGCGCTTTGGTTGATGCACTCGACTTAGCGCCCGATGACTTGGCGACTTTTCGAATTGAGTGTTTCGATATCTCGCACACGGCGGGTGAAGCGACACAGGCATCCTGTGTGGTCTTCCATCACCACAAAATGCAGTCTGGTGAGTATCGCCGCTACAACATCGAGGGCATTGTGGGCGGGGATGACTATGCGGCGATGCGACAGGTGTTGACGCGGCGGTATGAGAAGATCCAAGCATCGGAGGGGGACGGCAAAGCGCGCATGCCCGACATTGTGCTGATTGACGGCGGAAAAGGGCAAATCAGCACCGCGAAAGCTGTGTTCGAAGCGTTGGATCTGGACGTTTCTCGCCTTGTCGGCGTCGAGAAAGGCGAGGGACGTAAAGTCGGACTAGAAGAGTTGGTGTTTGCCGACGGGCGCCCAAAGGCCTATCTTGGACATGACTCGGCAGCGCTGATGTTGGTGGCGCAAATTCGCGATGAGGCACACCGCTTTGCCATCACAGGGATGCGGGCCGCCCGCGCGAAGGTGAGGACGGGTGGCAGTCAGCTCGAGCGCATTCCTGGTGTCGGACCCAAACGTCGTGCCGCGTTGTTACAGCGGTTTGGTGGTGTTCGAGGGGTGGCATCCGCGAGTGTCGAAGATTTGGCAAGTGTTGATGGTGTTTCGACTGAGATGGCGACTACGATTTACAACGCGCTGCGATAGAAAAGATTATGTACACATCCATTCCAATGCTGATGACTTGGGCGCGCATTGTCGCGATACCCCTTTTGGTGGGCGTGTTCTTCATCCCGGGCCTATCTGAAAGCACGCAGAACATGACGGCGGCAATCATGTTTGTTGCCTTCGCACTTACCGATTGGGCAGATGGCTATCTGGCGCGTAAGCTCAATCAGACGTCTGCATTCGGCGCGTTCCTTGACCCCGTCGCAGACAAATTTTTGGTCTGCGCGAGTCTGCTCATCTTGGTCCATCTCGGTCGCGCCCACGTGGTGGTTGCGCTCATCATCATCGGTCGTGAAATTGCGATCTCGGCGTTGCGCGAATGGATGGCCATGATTGGCGCAAATAAAAATGTAGCGGTTCACATGTTGGGTAAATTAAAGACGACTGTCCAAATGGTGGCCATTCCTTTCCTTCTCTGGAACGCCCCCTTGTTTGGTGTCATCGACACCCGATTGGTGGGCGACATTCTGATTTGGATCGCTGCGCTGCTGACCGTATGGTCGATGGTCTATTACTTACAAAAAGCCCTGCCCGCTATCCGCGACGGCCTTGAGCGCTGATCGCGAAAATCGCCCTTCATGTCCAGCCAAAACCAACGCCTGATCGCGGCGATGCCAGTCGTTTTTGTGCTCATTTGGAGCACCGGCTTCATTGTGGCGCGATTGGCCATGCCGCATACAGGCCCCATGGCCTTTTTAACTTGGCGGTATTGCCTGTCAGTTGCCTGCTTTTTGCTGTGGGTCAAGCTCGCTGGCGTCGCTTTTCCGAACACGCGCCGCGCCTGGTTGCACCTCGCAGTGACGGGTGTTTTTATGCACGCGGGTTACCTCGGTGGCGTGTGGGCTGCCGTCAAGTTCGGTATGGGGGCTGGCTTGTCGGCATTGATCGTCGGCCTACAGCCAGTGCTCACCGGTATTTGGCTGTCTTACAGCGGCAGCCGAGTGACCTCACGGCAATGGCTGGGTTTGGGCTTGGGCCTGCTGGGTTTGTTTTTGGTGGTGTTTCATAAGCTGTCCCACGCGGGCGAGGTCACGGGTGTCACGCTGTTGTTGGCGTTCATGGCGTTGTTCAGCATCACGGCTGGGACGCTTTACCAAAAGCGGTACGTTCAGCCGTGCGATGTGCGTGCCGCCAGCGCGATACAAATGTCCGCAGCGCTTCTGGTGACCTTGCCTCTGGCGTGGATCGAGGGGCAGCCGCTTCAGTGGCACCCTGATGTGGTGATTGCGATGGCCTGGTCTGTATTGGCGTTGAGCTTGGGCGCCAGTTCGCTGTTGTATCTGCTCATTCAGCGCGGTGCCGCCGCATCGGTTAGCAGCTTGATGTACCTCGTACCACCGTGTACCGCTGTGATCGCTTGGTTCCTGTTCGACGAACAGCTCACGCCGCTTACCCTGCTGGGGATGGCGGTGACCGTGATGGGTGTCGCCTTGGTTCGGCCCAAGTCATGAGCGTTCACGGTATAAAACGACTCTCTTTAAACGCACTCTGATTGACTTGAAATGAAACAACACACGATCGCAGTCATCGCCGGGGATGGTATCGGCACTGAAGTCATGCCTGAAGGCTTGCGGGTTTTGGATGCCGCTGCCAAACGCTTTGGGATTCAGTTGACTTACAAGCACTTTGACTGGGCGAGTTGGCCGTATTACCAGCGTCACGGAAAGATGCTGCCAGATGACTGGAAAGACCAATTGGCCGATGTTGAGGCTATTTTCTTTGGCGCCGTCGGTTGGCCAGATAAGATCCCCGATCACGTGTCCCTGTGGGGCTCCCTGTTGCAATTCCGGCGCGAATTTGACCAGTACATCAACCTTCGCCCCGCCAAGCTGTTACCCGGTGTCACGGCGCCCGTTGTGCGCCCCGATGGCAGCCCTCGAGCCCCAGGTGAGATTGACATGTTGATCGTTCGAGAGAACACAGAGGGCGAGTACTCGTCCATCGGGGGGCGGATGTATGCCGGTACCCCGCGCGAGATCGTCATGCAAGAAACCGTGATGTCGCGATTCGGTGTTGATCGTGTCCTGCGCTTCGCATTCGAGTTGGCCAAGACGCGTGGCGCCAAACACCTCACAAGCGCCACCAAATCGAACGGCATTGCCATCACCATGCCCTACTGGGATGAGCGCTTCGCAGAGATGGGGAAGAACTATCCCGATATCAAAACAGACCAATTCCACATCGATATTCTGTGCGCACACTTTGTCCAACGCCCCGACCGTTTTGACGTGGTGGTTGCCAGCAACCTGTTTGGCGATATCTTGAGTGATCTGGGGCCTGCTTGCACAGGGACAATTGGCTTGGCGCCAAGCGCGAACCTGAATCCAGAGCGAACGTTCCCGTCACTGTTCGAACCCGTGCATGGCTCGGCCCCCGACATCGCAGGGCAAAACATTGCCAACCCAATCGGTCAGATTTGGGCGGGTGCGATGATGCTTGACTTCCTCGGGTATCGCGACGCCCACGATGCGATTCTTGAAGCAGTTACCAGCTCGTTACAGCCGGCAGCGGGTGCACCAAGGACACGTGACCTGGGTGGAAATGCATCGACGCAGGCCGTTGGCGAAGCGATTGCTGCGTTGGTTCAGCGGTAACCAGTCGCCTGAAATCCCCTTCAAATAAGGGTTTTACCGATGTTCTTGCAGTTGACAGGCCCTGCATCACTTCGGTTTAATCAAGGCCGCGCTGGAATTTAAAAAAGTTTTCTTAACTTTCAGATGCGACAAATATCATGGATACAATCCTGCCTACCGTAGGTATTCTTAATCTAAGGAGTTAACGTGAACAAAACAGAATTGATTGAACATATCGCGAAAGCAACCGACTCGTCCAAAGCCTCTGCTGGCCGTTCGTTGGAAGCCATGATCGACGCGGTTCGTAAGACCCTCAAAAAGGGCGGTACCGTCTCTCTGGTCGGTTTCGGCACGTTTGCTGTTGGTAAGCGCGCTGCTCGCACTGGCCGCAACCCACGTACAGGCGATACAATCAAGATCAAGGCCGCGAAAGTGCCAAAGTTTCGTCCAGGTAAAGGCTTGAAAGACGCGATTAACGGTCGTTAATCTGCTGCTTGCAAGCGGTGGGGTGCTTAGCTCAGTTGGTAGAGCGGCGCCTTTACACGGCGTAGGTCGGCGGTTCGAGACCGTCAGCACCCACCACCCCCTTAAAAGGCGAACGATGTTCGCCTTTTTCATTGCGCGTTAATATTGTGTGTTTTTTGCCCCCGTATTGAGGAATCTCCAGCATGTTTGAAACAATCCGCCAAAGCAAAATTGTGATGGTATTTTTGCTAGGCCTGCTGGTCGTCGCATTCGTGTTTGTGGGCGTGAGCGGCTACAGTTCATTCAACGACAAGAGCCCAACGGTTGTGGAGTTGGATGGTGCAACCATCACGCAAGCGCAGTGGGATCAAGCGCATGAAGCAGAAATTCAAAAGCTTCGGGAGTCGATGCCGCAACTTGACGTCAAGCTCTTAGACACACCGGAGGCGCGCTACGCCACCCTCGAGCGGCTGTTGCAAGACGAATTGGTGGCCGCTGCCGTCCGTAAGCAGCGCATCGTTGCAGGTGATTTGGCCGTGCAGCGTGCCCTTCGTGATGATCCTTGGTTAAATGCCCGCCGGGATGCAAGCGGTAACCTCGACGTGAAACAAGTGCGTGAAGAGCTTGCCATTCGCGGCATGTCTGATGAAACTTATGCCGCGCAGCTGGCTTATGCGCTGGCCCAAGCACAAGTTGCACAGGGTTTGCAAACCACCGGCTTGGCGACTCGCGCTGCGGCCAAGGCAACGCTCGACGCGTACTTCGAACGTCGGCAGGTACAGGTTGCTTTGTTTGATGCGCGACAGTTCACGGGGGCTGTCACCGTGAGTGACGCAGACGTGCAAACCTTCTACGAAGACAACAAGACCAACTTCAAAGCGCCTGAAACCGTTGACGTGGCCTATCTGGTTTTAGATCAGGCTGAGATTGCGAAGTCAATCGAAATTAACGAGGCCGACATCAAGGCTTATTACGAACAAAATAAGTCCCGCCTGTCAGGCCCTGAAGAGCGTCGCGCCAGTCACATTTTGTTAAATCTCGATAAGGGTGCGACGGGCGATGCGGCAAAAGCCATTGAAGAAAAAGCCAAAAACCTTTTGACCCAAGTTAAAGCTGATCCTGCTCGATTTGCGCAGCTGGCGAAAGAGAACTCCCAAGACCCAGGTTCGGCGCAAAACGGTGGTGATCTCGGCTTCTTCGGTCCAGGCGCAATGGTTCAAGCCTTTAATGATGCGGTTTTCGGAATGAAGAAGGGTGAAATTTCTGACATCATCCGAACAGATTTTGGTTTGCACATCATCCAGTTGACCGATGTCAAATCTGCCGCAATCAAGCCGTATGCCGAGATGCGTGACACCATTTTGGCCGACCTCCGATCCTCACAGGCCGCACGTAAATTTGCCGAAGTTGCTGAGTCGTTTTCAAACGTCGTTTATGAGCAAGCCGATAGTCTTGAGCCCGCCGCGAAACGTCTGGGTCTCACCATCATGAACGCGAAGGCGGTGACGCGGCAAGGACCATCGTCTGAAGCCGATGTGGCAATCTGGGGTAATCCCAAGTTGCTCGAAGCGGTATTTGCTGGCGATGCGATCAATAAAAAGCTCAACACGGCAGCCATCGACATTGGTGGCTCTCGGTTGGTCTCCGCGCGCGTAACCGCGCACCAGGCGGCCCGGACACGCGACTTAGCGGAGGTGAAGGACCGGGTGAAGGCCCTGCTGACGGCGCAAAAGGCAGCCGAGCGGGCGGCGGCCACCGGGAAAGAGGCGCTCGCAAAATGGCGAGATGGCGGCACTGACTCAGTGGCCAACGTGTCGCTCGGTAAGTCGGTGACCGTGTCCCGTGACCAAG
>ENA-UOYN01000168-UOYN01000168.1-marine-metagenome-genome-assembly--contig:-NODE-168-length-33982-cov-6.424441_pt1 | contig 33982 bp, 29 predicted proteins | sample MGYA00238176_ERZ767358 | MGnify/ENA primary metagenome ERZ767358 (study PRJEB28950, sample SAMN06266238) | marine metagenome | isolation source: Columbia River Estuary | place: USA:Columbia River Estuary...
TACATCCCTTTTTTTCTCCCTTCCAAATCTTTTCTCAACTTTTTTTGAAGAAAAATTTTCGGGTTAAATAAGGGGGCTCAACCTCAATGATTTAGCTGAAAAAATTCCAGATAAATCCAAAGCGAATCACGAAATCTCTGTAAGGAAATCCGGGAGCTGAGTAGTAATTGGGCGTGGAAAACGGCGCATTAAAATGTTCCGCTTTGAGGAAAAAACGTGTTTGATCGACTTTAGCATGGAAAAAAAGATCCAACATAGGAGTTCCTCCAAGCATAAATTGATCTTGGGTGTAAAAAGTACCCAACAAGGGGTGGTACCCGTTCATGTAAAAGGAACTGAAATAACGCGCTGTGATACCCGTCTGTAGCTCCATCGCTTTGCGGAAAACCTCCTTAGTGTAATAAAGGGAGGCTCTTACATTCCACTCAGGCACCTGATAGACCGGATCTGATTGATCCACTTTTTGGAACATCATGCGGTGATCCCAGGTCCATCTCCCCAAAGTCATGGTTTTTTCAGAAGACAACTGAAGGTACTTGAGCGTTTGTCTAGTCTGCATGGGCCGGACAAAAGGAGCTAGATCTTGGTGGCTGACCACCTGGGTTCCTTCGGGCATCGTTAACCCAAAATAGATTTGACTATCCATGACTTGAGCCTTGGCCGTCAACAACCCTAGGATGGGTTGTTGGTATTGAGCACTCAAGGTGTACTGCTTGGGCATTGTCCAATCATCTCGATGATCCCAGCCAAATCCTTCGTAATCACTGACCCGAATAACCTGACTCCAATCTGTCCAACGCGATGTGCTTTCGGCACCCAGTGTCAAGCGATGACGTTCAGAAAACTCGGTCAACAGGGTGGCGTTCCCTTGATAAGCCGTTGCCGAGCCGCTTAGGGTGTACCTTAAAAAAGCATCCAACTGCCATATACCTACATTTTTTCGGTAGGTTCCTCCCAACATCCATTCGGTACCTTGATATCCAAGCTGAGCGCTTTGGGAAGCCGCCATAGAGCGATAATCCATACGTATAGAACCCACCTCAGCTTTTAAATCACCCAATAGGGGGTTTTGAAAACGGGTAGAAAAAAACAAATCACTTTGTTTGAGCTGCGCTTTATCGTTGATATAGGAAGCGTACGCGGGACCGAAATAGTCCGTGTTTGCCGATTGAGTAAATTGAACAAAGCGCGTTTCGTATTGGGTCGTCAACCCCAAAGACAAACTGCTCTTGCGCGCTTGAGTACCTGGTTTTGCCAAACGGGTGAGGTATAACCATTGATCCATAAAGTAGCGTTTCCCCACTACCGTTGATTGAGCGTCTGAAAAAAACTGATCAATCCTCAACCTATTGGCAAAGGTTGGATCATTGGATTCAAATTGAGTTTCTGGCTGAACCAAACCACCCGACTCAGCGCGAAGACTTTTTTGCCCAGCAACGTGGGCCATGTACCCATAACGCTGATCTTCAGATCGGTAGTTGGCTGTCATCCGAAAACTACTGGATTTTGCCAAATCATAAAGGTAATCCCCTTGCGACCTGAACCCGGTATGAGCTATGGACAAATTAAATCGCTTTGACGTGTTCAGGGCTATGAGCGCATCCAAATAATGTCCCTGACCAATGCTGGTTTTGAACGTCATCTCGCTCAAAGGAGTAGGCACGTGATAGTAGCGCATGTCAGCGGCTTCCCAATAAAAATCTTGCCATGCAGAAGCACCTACTAGAGGAGCGTACTCGCTTTGATGGCGCTCTAGTGAAAGCAAAGCTCTGGGTTGACCCATGTTGGACATAGGCAAGTAGGCAAATGCATCCCTGCGCAAATAATTCAAGCTTTTGTCTTGAGCAAACGACATGGTGGTATCCACATGCGTCGTGTCCCGTCGAGCACTGATGATTTTATAGTCTTTAATGGTCAGGTACACTGTGTCTTTAGTCTGCATTTTTTGGTCCAAACGCGCGACAAGCTGTTTTAGCGAATCTGCCGTTTTTGGTGCACCCGAAGAACCCTGGGGTTTAATTTCAGGATCTTGGGCCAGTAGCAACCCTGTGTAGAGACACCAACCAAAAAAAAGAATCAGTCGCATAATTCACAATGAGGACCCAAAGGTAGCGATTTGAAAAAATCAAAGCTGTCAAAAATAAACCTACTTTTATGGCCATTACCGATGAGACTACTTCACTCCACAGAATCAGGATTAGTCGCCGGCACAGATGAAGCAGGCCGGGGATCTTTGGCTGGACCTGTAACAGCAGCCGCTGTACTGTGGCCCAAAGGATTGACACATCCCTGGCTGAATGATTCGAAAAAAATGACCCATGCGCAACGACAGGCATTGGCCCCATGGATTAAAGAACATGCGATCTCTTGGGGAATTTCATTCGTTTCTGCTCGTGAAATAGATCAAATCAACATCCTGCAAGCATCGATTAAAGCCATGCATCTGAGTTTAGACCAATTGGTCCCCTCCCCGAATTTTGTATTGGTCGACGGAAACCGATTTAAGCCCTGGAAAGAAGTTCCTTATCGATGTGAAATTAAAGGGGACGGTCGCTTTTGGGCAATCGCTGCAGCATCGGTACTTGCCAAGACTGAGCGTGATGCCTATATGGAAGAAATTCACCACCTACACCCAGAGTACGGTTGGAAACAAAATAAAGGATACGGCACCAAAGCACACAGGGATGCGATGGCCATCCACGGACAAAGTCCACACCACAGATTGAGTTTTAAACTAAAATCAGAACAATTATCTATTTCTTTTGACAATGATGAATCAAATTAAACGACTATTTATCGGTACGGCCCTTTTATCCCTAGTGATTGCCTGTCAAAAAAAGGAGGTAGAGCCCGTATATGAAGAGGACCCATTGGCCCAGCATCTTCCTTTAAATTACGACTTCTTGATACAGGTAAATCACCCGGAGTCCCTTCAGGAGCTCTTGACCCAACTCGCCACAACAATACCCGAAAAAAGACAGGCTGAGCTTTGGGGCCAATGGCAATTATTGCTCAAATCAAACCTGCCCGCACACAGCTGGATCGGATTTTCAGACATCGGTAAAGACCAACTGGATTTCATATTGATCAGTCAAACACCCCTAGCACATTCCATGAGTCCAGGCGAGTCATTGAATTATCAGGATGTAGTCATTTCCTCTTGGGAAGGTCTGGAATACCCCTATTTCAGCGCAACCTGGTCAGGCGTTTCATTGATGAGTTCTTCTAAATTGATGATTGAAAACGCTATAAGGCAGAAAAAAGTGGTGCGAAATATTGACCAAAATCTTTGGGTAGACATTCTTGAAAACCAAAACAGGCTGGTCGCCGCTATCGATCAAAACGCCTGGGCTACCGATATGCTGCCCTTACACATCGGAGGGAGTCGCACGCATAGATGGGGCACATGGAGTTCGAGCGGGGTTTCTAAAGACTCCACCGGTTGGTCCTTGACAGGAATCACCGCAGCTAAAGACAGTATTGACGACCAGTTGATTAATTTGTGGAGTGAACAAAAACCGACACAAACAAAATTAATGCCTTGGATACCCTCTACAGCCCAAGGGATTTGGAGATTCGGGATCAGCGACGAAAACGCATTTCAAAAAAGACAGGAGCGATGGTCCAAAATCAAATGGCCCAAGACGCGCTTAACGCCTACTCCTAGTGAACTATCGCTGGTATACATGGCTACTGACACCTTATATTATATGTATCTTGAAGATGAGGTCAACACAGAGGCATGGGCCAAGCTTCAGAAGCCCTACAAATCCTATCCGATTTGGCACACCCAACTCGGAAAAGAACTCATGTCCCCGTGGATGCCGATCATGGCTGGGCCTCAAGAGTTTTATGCGACCCAGATCGACGAGGTTTGGATTTTTTCCCGAAGAAGATCAGCTCTATCCTTACTAATCGACCATTGGGAGGTTGGCGCCACCTTAAACAATTCTGCTGTAGAGGAATCCTATCGATATGCCTTAGAAGAAAAATCAAATATATCCTACTACGGTTCCGCTTTGAAAGGACTTTACCCAGAGACCGCCCAAGGAGTAAGCTCAGGAAAAATAGCCGCGTATTGGGCGTTTAATTCAACCGGGTATTGGCAACACCAAGTACACTGGGATCCTGCACCAAAAAACAACCCATCGGGCATTGAAGTACAACCTCTTTTCCAGTGGAAAGCCGATGTTATTCATGGTCCAAAATTAACCTGGCTGATCGATCCAAGGGGTAACCCTTGGCTGATTGCTCAAAATAAAACAGGTGTTACCCAGTGCATGGACGTATCTGGCGGGTTGCAATGGGAGGCTGATTTAGCCCCTGATTCAAAAGCGATTGCTGCGATTGACCTATATGAAAATGGTCGGGTACAGTGGTTGTTTGAACACGAGAAAAAAAGAAGATTACTCGATAAAACTGGTCAGGATGTACGTATTATATGGGAACAGGAACGCATAGACAAACAACTCAGTCAAGGGGAAGTACTCGTGAAAAAATGGGAGAAAAACGATAATGATGCGAAAAATGCCCTAAAATCCTTACCTAAATCGTGGAGCAAAGAGCCTGTAAACCTGGTATACTGGCCTGAACAAAAAGCGTGGATTGGACTCAGGGAATTCCCCAAAGACACGTGGACAGCCTATAAAATAGAACCTAAAAGCAGATAACTATGAGTTTGTGGCGCGTCATTCTTGCTGTTATATTTCCCCCTCTTTCGGTTATTGGAAGGGGTTGTGGATCTATGATTATTGTGTTTCTTTTGACCTTAGCAGGTTGGGTACCCGGCGTGATTGCTGCTTTGATCATCTTAAACAAGCCAAAATAATTATTCACCATCTAGTTTGTACCTTTGGGCATGCGTGAGAAGATTCAATTAAAAGACTTAGGTCTAGTCGACTATAAAGCAGCTTGGGACTACCAGGAAGAACTATTTCAGTTTATCGTTTCCCACAAAAAAAACCAATCATCAAACGAAAAGCCTGAGCCCAGTCCACACCAACTACTGATGGTGGAACACCCCCATGTATACACCTTGGGTAAAAGTGGAAAAATAGATCACCTATTGGTGTCTGAAGAAGCTTTGGCCGCCAAAGGAGCTACCTTCTATAAAATCAATCGAGGAGGCGACATCACCTATCACGGGCCAGGACAGTTGGTGGTTTACCCTATTTTAGATTTGGAATCGTTTTTTAAAGACATCCATAAATACCTGCGGCTCCTAGAGGAAGCGGTCATACGCACCCTAAAAGAACACGGCATTGAATCTATGCGATCCCCTGGTGAGACAGGTGTTTGGTTGGATGTGGGCACCCCTTTTGCGCGAAAAATATGCGCTATGGGCGTGCGGGCTAGCCGCTGGGTGACGATGCACGGATTGGCGCTAAACATAGACCCGGATATGGGGTATTTTGACCTGATGATCCCTTGTGGCATCAAGGACAAATCGGTGACTTCAATGAGGTTAGAAACCAGAAAACCCGTAAATACTCAACTGGTTAAAGAGCAGCTGATCCGACATATATCCGATTTATTCGAGGCGGATATTTTCGTGGCAGATTAATCGTTTAGGTTTACCCAAAGAGTTTCCCCTTGCTTCTCTACCTGACAAAGACCTAGCTTAGTCAGCCCTTTAATGGCTTTATCCCATGCTTTGTTGGATAGTTGAGCTTGGTTTTTTAAGTCCTCCAACAATATTTGTTTATGTTTAGCTAGAATATCCATCAAGGATTTTTCCCCCTCGGAAAGCTCAACAGCTTTGCGTTCAGGCCTCATTTGAGGGAAGAACAACACTTCCTGAATCGATGCATTATTGGTCATCAACATCACCAAACGATCGATACCGATCCCAATACCAGAGGTTGGAGGCATTCCGTATTCCAATGCGCGCAAGAAATCTTGATCGATGAACATCGCTTCATCATCTCCCTTTTCAGACAACTTAAGCTGTTCCTCAAAACGCTCTCGCTGATCAATAGGATCATTGAGCTCTGAGTAAGCATTGGCTAGTTCTTTACCGTTGACCATCAATTCAAAACGCTCGGTCAAGCGAGGATTATCGCGATGCTCTTTGGTTAACGGACTCATTTCTTTGGGATAATCTGTAATAAATGTAGGCTGAACGTAGTGGTGCTCGCATTTTTCCCCGAATAGTTCGTCGATCAATTTACCGACACCCATACTTGGATCTACCTCAATACCCAAAGCTGTAGCCGTTGCGGCCAACTCGTCCCGATCCATCTGAGACACATCATAACCGGTATGAATTTTAATCGCCTCTAAAATGGGGACTCTTGGGTAAGGCGCTTTAAAGTTTATGCGGTGGTTTCCTACCGTAATTTCGGTAGTTCCATGAGTATCCAGACACACTTTCTCCAAAAGCTGTTCCGTAGTTTGCATCATCCAATGGTAATCCTTGTAGGCCACATAGAGTTCCATCACCGTAAACTCTGGATTGTGCGTGCGGTCCATCCCTTCGTTTCTGAAGTCCTTGGCAAATTCGTATACCCCCTCAAATCCACCAACGATCAGTCGCTTTAGGTATAACTCGTTGGCAATGCGCAAATACAAAGGAATGTTTAACGCGTTGTGGTGTGTCATAAACGGACGCGCAGAAGCGCCCCCAGGAATCGGTTGTAAAATAGGGGTTTCCACCTCCAAGTAGTCTCGGTCATTAAAAAACTGACGAATGCTGTTGGTGATTTTTGTGCGCTTGACAAAAGTCTCTTTAACCTGAGGATTCACAATCAAATCCACATAGCGCTGACGATATCTGAGTTCCGCATCGTTAAATTCATCGTGTACTTTGCCCTCTGCATCTACTTTAGGCAAGGGCAGTGGACGCAATGCTTTACTCAACAGAGTAAACTCGCGTACCCATACAGTTTTCTCACCCACCTGAGTAGTAAATAGCGTGCCTTTCACCCCTACGATATCCCCTAAATCGATGAGCTTCTTAAACACCTCGTTGTAAAGATCTTTGTCCTCCGTAGGGCACATCTCATCCCGGTTAAAATAGAGCTGAATACGTCCCTCGCTATCTTGCAACTCACCAAAAGAGGCCTTCCCCTGGACTTTTTTCCGCATCAATCTTCCGGCGACCACCACAGACAATCCTTCTTCATAGTCATTTTCTATCGCATGAGCGCGATGGGTCACTGGGTATAAAGCCGCAGGATAGGGGTTAATTCCCATTTCCTTCAGTTTATCTAATTTCTCTCGGCGTATTACTTCCTGCTCAGACAGCTGCATAACATAGATTTAATGGGGGCAAATATACAAATTTTCAACCCTACCATACGGGAACAACCCCTAGGTTGTAGTGGATAAAAAAAATACTATATTCGGGTATGAAGCGCACTTCCCTCTGGGGCCTTATGGCAGGCCCCCTTCTTATGGCCGCACTTATGGCCTACCCTGGTGACTTGGTATCCCCTGCAGCTGATCCTGTATTGGCTTTGGGTCTATGGATGATCGTCTGGTGGATCAGTGAAGCAGTATCTATTTCGGTCACTGCCTTACTCCCCCTACTCGTCATGCCATTGCTCGGTATTTTACCCCTCGATCAAGTGGGTGGTTACTACGGCAGCCCCATCATATTTTTGTTCTTTGGTGGTTTTGTGATGGCCCTCGCCCTGGAAAAAGTTGGCTTGCACAGACGCATTGCGCTGAACATCATCCAGAAAACAGGCACCTCCCCTGCATCTGTGCTGTTGGGATTCATGATAGCGACCGGATTCTTAAGTATGTGGATCAGCAATACAGCCACGGTTGTATTGATGCTCCCTATTGCGCAGTCCGTGATTCATTTGTTGATAGAAGACAGTGATGGGTTCACCAAAGAAGACAGAAACTTTGCCTTGAGCGTGATGCTCGGTATCGCCTTTGCGGCCAATGCGGGTGGAATCGCCACCGTGATTGGCACACCCCCAAATTCAGTGCTGATTGGTCTTTTAGAAAACGAGTACCATCAACCCATTTCATTTATGGAGTGGATGGCGTTGGGATTCCCTTTATCTGTGCTGTTAATCGCCGTAATTTACTGGGTATTACTGCGTTTATTTCCGTTTAAATCACTTGCATTTAAGGCAGATCAAAATATTATTGCTGACTCGCTCAAAGCGCTGGGTGCCATGGATTCAAAAGAAAAACAAGTGCTCGTGGTTTTTGGCACGACCGTTTTTCTATGGATTTTTAGGGCGGCTATCAATCAACTCGTGCCTGGACTAGGCCTAACCGATACAGCCATCAGTTTGTTTGGTGCATTGAGCTTGTTTTGCATCCCCACCAAAGACAAAAAAGCGCCATTTATCTTGGCCTGGTCGGACACAAAAAATCTCTCCTGGGGGATTTTAATCTTGTTTGGCGGAGGCCTTGCTTTGGCCAATGGGATGACCCAAAGTGGGCTAGTAGATTTAGTTTCCACCTCCATTCAACAACAGCAATGGCCCGTAATAGGTACCGTTGTGGTCTTAATTGCCCTGATGCTGTTTTTGACAGAGTTGATGAGCAATGTAGCTTTAGTAGCTGTTTTAGCTCCTGTCGTGGCCGGTATTGCCCTAGGATTGGATATTCCCATCATCCACTTATTAATTCCTGTGACCATAGCGAGTAGTTGTGCGTTTATGTTACCAATGGCAACACCACCTAACGCCATCGTATTTGCCTCTGGATATATTGAAGTGAAAGATATGGTTCGCGCGGGTATCTGGTTAAATCTCATCTCGGTTGGCTTACTTACTGCGGTATACCAATGGGTGATTCCTTGGCTTTTCTAATGTTAAACATTTGTCAAAAACGGCAACAGGATCAAACTTGAGCGATAATTTTAGGTCAAAGCACCTAAAAATAATCCTATGAAACATTTGATTCTCGCAGCGGCTTTGATCATCAGCACCGCTAACATGTGGGCGCAACACCCAGCTCAACTAAAAGAACACCACAAATACAGAAAACATCCAGAGCGCAGTCTTGATTTAGCTACGGGCACGCACCAAAAATTCAATCCACAAGAGCGTTCGAATTTGGTAGCCAAACAGTGGACATTGGCCTTAGACCTCAACCAGGATCAACAAAATCAAGTGCGTGAATTGCTCGAAAAACACCGGGCGCACCTTCCAAAGAAACCGATGTCGCCTTACAGCAAAAAAGGAAAAGCGCAATGGATGGAGGCCCACTTAGATGCGCAGATCGCCTTGCAAAACGACCTAAAAACAGTATTTACTCCCGAACAATATCGTCAGTGGAAAGACCTGCGTTTCGATCGCGCTCAAAGATCAAGGCAAATGACGTCTAGACGTTTGTTGCCTCCAGAGCAGGGACCAGCTCATCGAGCGCATTAAGGGTTTTCTCAATGTCTGCTTGTGACAACGCATCATTGAGAAAATAACTTTCAAAGGCTGAGGGCGGCAGATAGATACCCCGGTCGAGCATTCCGTGAAAATAAGCGTTAAATCGAGCGTTGTTTCCTCGAGCCGCAGTGGTAAAATCCACCACTGGCTCAGGGGTAAAATGCAAGGAGATCATAGAACCCAATCGGTTGATCTGGTAGTCGATAGATGTTTTGTCTAACACAGAACTCATCCCGGCTGCTAGATCAGCCGATTTCTTTTCCAATCGATCATAAACCCCTCGATCGCGATTCAAGGCCTGTAGCATGGCCAAACCAGCACTCATCGCTAGAGGGTTTCCACTCAAAGTGCCCGCCTGATATACCGGACCTAAAGGTGCCAAATAGGCCATGATTTCACTTCTAGCAGCAAAAGCGCCTACAGGTAAGCCCCCACCGATTACCTTGCCGAAACACACTATGTCTGCCTGAACACCCAAAACTTCTTGAGCCCCACCTGCAGCCAGTCGAAATCCAGTCATCACCTCATCAAATACCAAGAGGACCTCGTGCTGGGTACAAAGTTTTCTCAATCCATGAATAAAATCGTGGTCTGGAAGGACACACCCCATATTTCCTGCGACTGGCTCGATAATCACCGCAGCGACATGACCTTGATGCGCTTCCAGTAGTTCGGCCACATAGGCTAGATTATTGTAGGGCGCCAACAGAGTGTCTTTTGCAGTTCCTTGAGTTACCCCTGGACTACTGGGATATCCGAAAGTAACAGCACCACTACCTGCTTGAATCAGAAATGAATCTGAATGCCCGTGGTAGCAACCCGAAAACTTGATTATTCGATCTTTACCCGTGAATCCACGAGCCAGCCTAATGGCACTCATACAGGCTTCCGTGCCCGAATTGACAAACCGGATCTGATCGATGTTGGGGACCATTTCAATAGCCAATTTAGCGAGTTCAGTCTCTATTTCCGTGGGCGTTCCAAACGAAGTACCTTTTTGTGCCCGGTCCACGATCGCGTTGATCACCTCGGTATGTGCGTGCCCTAGGATCAATGGACCCCAAGAGGAAATATAATCTATATAGGAATTCCCATCTACATCGTAGAGGTAAGCTCCTTGGGCGCGATCAATAAAAACCGGGGTGCCTCCGACCGATTTGAATGCTCGCACTGGAGAGTTTACGCCCCCTGGAATAAATTTTTGTGCCTCTTGAAAAAGTGAACTGCTTCTTTGATATCTCATTTCTTAGGTAAAATTAACACTTGTCCCACAGACAAATTAGTGGTAGTCAGCCCATTGAGCTGCATGAGCGCCTCAACGGTAGTTCCGTATCGCTTGGATAGGGAATAAAGTGTTTCTCCTGGCTGAACTATGTGATTGGGCGGCAAGGTTCCAGAGGAAGCATCAGATGTCTTATCCTTTTTGGCAGGTGCGGTTTTCTTACCCACTGTCTTAGCCTTTTGGGAAACCACCTCTTTAAAACCCAACCTGATTTTCTTGTCGTATTTGTGCAGGTCGTACTGTTCGATGTATTTGATCAATTTTTGGGGGTAGGCTGGATCCGTAGCATAGCCCGCCTTTTTTAGACCCTCTGCCCAAGCTTTGTAGTTCTTAGTGCTGTAATCAAATAAGAAAGCATAACGGTCTCGTCCGGTCAAAAATTCTGAATGATCTCTAAAGGACTGTTTGGGATTTTTGTATTTACGGAAACATTCGCCTTTTTCATCGTCGTCGTGGTACACTTTTTTTCCGTTCCAGGTAGTGTGGCATTTGATCCCAAAATGATTGTTGGATTTTCTAGCCAGCTCACTTTTACCCGAACCACTTTCCAAAATTCCTTGCGCCAAAGTAATGCTGGCGGGAATTCCGTGTTTTTTCATCTCCTTTCGGGCTATTGGCGCATATTTTTGCACATAGGCCGCCACATCTGATTGGCTTGAAGCAGAAGAACTGGAGTTGTTTTTTAAAGCTCCACAAGATGCTAGAGCTAATGCACTAAGGGCCAATGCCCAACTTTTAAATTTCATACGTAAGGGTGGGTGATTTTTGTTGAACACATCGTTGATTGAAGCCTGCATTGCCCTGTAGACCGCCTGTGTGAATCACCAGAATTCGGTCTTTGGGTGAAAACCATCCCTTTCGAGCTAGATCCTCGATACCGTAGAGTACTTTGCCCGTGTAAATGGGGTCCAGTGGCACTTGGGTCACTTGGTAAAATCGATTGATCCATTCGATGAGTTCTGGTTGAGACTTGGCATATCCACCCCAGTGGTATTGATCGAACAACACTCCTTGGATGGACGATCCAAAAATACGAACTTCCTCGGCTGGATTCATTCCTTTCAACGCCCAAAATCCCAAAATTTTTTGGTCGGTGTTCTGCGTCCCTTGGAGCAGTCCACAGAGGGTACCTCCAGTGCCGACGGCTACGGCTATATGGGTATATCGAGCTGATTCCGGGCCCAATATTTCAGCGCAACCCCGAACAGCCAAATTGTTATTACCTCCCTCGGGCAACACATAACTTTTACCCCATCTGTCTTGTAGCTCCGCTATCCACAACGGATCCGATTTTAAGACATACTCTTTACGAGACACAAAAACTAATTTCATACCTAAAGAAGCGGCTTGCTGTAAAGTGGGATTCAAAGGCTGATCAGCTAACTCTTCACCTCGAATGACCCCAATGGTCTTCAAACCGATTTTTGACCCTGCATGGGCCAAGGCATGTATGTGGTTTGAAAATGCGCCCCCAAAGGAAATAATTTGTCGGTGTCCGCTGGACACTGCTTCCTCTAAGTTATAACGCAGCTTACGCCACTTGTTTCCAGAAAGTTCAGGAAAAACCAAGTCCTCCCTTTGTATATGAACCTCAAGACCTTTCGACTGCCAATGGACCGAACCATGACTGATATCTTGTATCGGACCCCGGTGATATGCCTGGGGACTATGAAGTAGCTCGAGCGACATGCATGAAAGGTATGAAATGATTAATTTTGCTCCCTAAACTAGCCTGATGAACCTACCCACAGAAGAAGGAGATTTTTATTGGACCCCGGAAGGATACAAGGTATTCACAGAACAGTACCACTTAAAAAGAGGGTACTGTTGCAAGAGCGGATGTCGTCACTGTCCGTATGGATTTGACCCAAAAAAAGGATATTGATCAGCGAGCAGCGTTGAGCCAATCCGTAGCTGCTGACACCGCTTGAGCAAGTCCCTCTGGGTTTTTACCACCGGCTGTAGCAAAAAATGGTTGCCCCCCACCTGAGCCATCGATGTATTGGCCTAATTGCTTGACCGCCTCACCAGCGTGAAGACCCCGATCAGCGACTAACTCTTTAGACACATAGCAGCTAATCATCGCTTTATCCTCTTGAGCCGTTCCCAACACAAGGACTAGATTATCCATCTGAGCCCCAATCTGAAAACAGAGATCTTTGACCAATCCAGGGGCTAAATCCACCTTTTGGGCGATCAGTTTTATTCCGTTGACTTCTTGGATGCTATCGATCAAGCCTTGCTTTAGTCCCATGGCTTTTTCCTTCATGATCGATTCCAATTCTTTTTTCAGCAATTGATTTTGTTCCTGTAATTGCTTGACCTGAGCCAGTGGATCGCCCGTGGCGTTCAGCACTTCTTTTACGGAAGTCAACTGCTTGTAATGATCCATGAAATATGCGCGTACGGCATCTCCTGTAATCGCTTCAATGCGGCGAATGCCCGCAGCGACTGCGGTTTCTGAGATTATTTTGAAGTGCCATATGTCTGATGTATTGGCTACGTGTGTACCCCCGCAAAGTTCAATAGACGAACCAAATCTAATCGTGCGCACTGCATCGCCATATTTCTCGCCAAACAGAGCCATGGCACCCTGTTCAACCGCCTGCTCCATAGGAACCATGCGCTGTTCCACCAAGGGGATTTGACTCTCGATCCGTGCATTGACAAATTGCTCGACAGCCTCTAATTCCTCTTGGGTCAGCTTGGCAAAATGCGAAAAGTCAAAACGCAAATACTTAGAGTGAACCGCCGATCCTTTTTGGGTGACGTGGGTGCCCAAAACACTGCGCAATGCCTGATGCATCAAATGGGTAGCCGAGTGGTTTTGGCTTGTTCTAGCTCGTTGAAGTCGGTCAACTACCGCTTTAAATTTACCGTCCAACTCCCCAGGAAGCTGTTTGGCAAAATGAACAATTTCTTGGTTTTCCCGCTTGGTATCAATGATATACGTGATGTTGCCGTTTGGAGCCTCCAAATAACCTTTATCTCCTACCTGTCCCCCACCCTCAGGATAAAACGGGGTTAGATTAAACACTAACTGATAAAGCACCCCTTCTTTTTGAGAAGTCATTTTGCGGTATTTCACCAAGCGAACATCTACCTCCAAGGTGTCATATCCAACAAATTCTTGTTGGTCATCTTCACGCAAGACCACCCAATCCTCCTTATCTATTTGGGCGGCCTTTCTTGAACGCGCTTTTTGTGCTTCCATGGATTTGGCAAATCCCTCCTGATCTAACCCAAAACCTTTTTCAGACAAAATCAATGCCGTAAGGTCAATGGGAAACCCAAAGGTGTCGTATAGCTCAAAAGCTTTATCTCCAGGGAGAACCTTGGTGCTCAATCCAGCCACCAATACATCCAGCAATTGTAAGCCTTGGTCCAATGTCTTTAAAAAGGATTGCTCTTCCTCGCGCACCACATTGGTGATCAGTTGTTGCTGTTCTTTAAGTTCTGGGAACGAAGAACCCATCTGGTCGACCAAAATCTTAACCAGACGGAAAATAGTTGGTTCTTTAGCGCCTAAGAAGGTAAATCCATAGCGTATGGCCCGACGCAAAATCCGCCTAATCACATAGCCCGCACCTGCATTGGAGGGCAACTGACCATCTGCGATGGAGAAAGAAACCGCGCGAATGTGATCCGCAATCACCCTAATGGCAATATCAGTTTCTTCTTTTTGCCCGAAGGTTACATCAGTGATGTTTTCTATTTCTCGAATTAACGGCTTAAAAACATCCGTGTCGTAATTGGATTGCACTCCTTGTAATACCATGCACAAGCGCTCAAAACCCATACCTGTATCCACATGCTGTGCGGGCAAGCGTTCGAGCTGTCCATCTGCCTTTCGGTTGAACTGCATAAAGACCAAATTCCAAATCTCAATCACTTGAGGATGGTCGTTGTTTACCAGGGAAGCCCCGGGTATTTTGGCTTTTTCCGCTGCAGAGCGAATATCTACATGGATCTCTGAACAAGGGCCACATGGTCCTTGATCCCCCATCTCCCAAAAGTTATCTTTCTTGTTGCCATAAAGTATTTGGGATTCGGGAACTAGGTTGCGCCACAGAGCCAAGGCCTCTTCATCCTTTTCTAGTTGATCTGCATCATTAGAACCCTCGAATACAGTCACATACATCCATGATGGATCAATCCCATATACCTCCGTAAGCAGTTCCCAAGCCCATTCAATTGCTTCTTTTTTAAAATACCCATTTCCACCTGGTTGGCTTTGACCAAAACTCCAATTTCCCAGCATCTCAAACATGGTGTGGTGGTAGGTGTCTTTTCCTACTTCCTCCAAATCGTTGTGTTTGCCGCTAACCCGAAGACATTTTTGGGTATCAGCCACCCGCTGATCAGCCGTTTTGGCGTTTCCCAAGAAATAGGCCTTAAATTGGTTCATACCTGCATTGGTAAACATCAATGTGGGATCGTCTTTGATCACCATGGGTGCAGAAGGAACAATTCGGTGTTGTTTTTCTTTGAAAAACTGAAGGAATTTATGGCGAATGTCTTGAGATTTCATCAAAGTTAAAGGATGGTTAAGGTGCGGTGCTCAGTGTCTAAAAAGGAATTATCTTTGTAAGAATGGCATTTACGCACAAAAATAGCACAAATTTAGTGAGATGGCCCAAGTAAAATACTACTACGATCCACGGACCCTTTCGTACAAGAAAATTCAGGTACGTGCGCTGGTGCGCTATCGGAGGGTGTTTACCTTTCTTTTGGCCTCAGCCGTTTTTGGGTTACTTGGATTGGTCGTCTTACTGAATACAACTATCGTAAATACCCCAAAAGAACTCTCCTTACAACGCGAAGTAGAAAACTTTAAGGTTCAGTACAGTCTGCTCCAAAAAAAAATGGAGCAAGCCCAAAAGGTATTGGCCAACATAGAAGAGCGTGACAATACGATCTACCGGGTTTATTTTGAAACCGCTCCAATATCCGAGTCCCAGAGAAAAGCAGGGTTTGGCGGTATCAACCGTTATCAAATTTACGAGGGATACGAACACTCAGACCTGATTGCAGAAACCGCTAAAAAAATGGATATCCTGCAAAAACAATTAGTCGTTCAGTCAAAATCACTAGATGAAATCACGGCACTTGCCTCGGAGAAAGAAACCCTTTTGGCCTCCATTCCAGCGATTCAGCCCCTTTCTAATGAAAAAATGACTCGGATTGCCTCGGGGTACGGATATCGCTCTGATCCATTTTCAAAAACAAGAAAAATGCACTGGGGTATGGACTTTACCGCCCCAAAAGGGACCCCGATCTACGCGCCTGGAGATGGAAAAGTGGTGCGGGCCGATAACCGATCTTCCGGATACGGAAACCACATTCGAATTGCCCATGGTTTTGGTTATGAAACCCTTTACGGGCATTTGAACAAATACAATGTTCGTGTGGGGCAAAGAGTGAAGCGCGGAGACCTTATCGGTTATGTGGGTAACACGGGTCGTTCAGAAGCGCCACACTTGCATTATGAGGTCTGGAAAGACCGAAAAAAAATCAATCCAATCAATTTTTACTACGGCAGCCTAACTCCAGAGGAGTTCCAAAGTATGTTGCGCTACGCCAGTCAAGAAAACCAATCCCTCGATTAATGCACACACTGCCCAACAAACGTTACTACTCCATCGGCGAAGTCGCAGAGGCCTTTTCGGTGAACACCTCGCTGATTCGGTTTTGGGAAACCCAATTCCCCCAACTCAACCCGAAAAAAAATGCGCGCGGTGCGCGAAAATTTACCCCGGAGGATGTTGCCTTGCTCACCCAGATTCATCATTTAGTCAAGGAGAAGGGATTCACCTTAGAGGGGGCGAAAAGTCAATTGAAACTCGAGCGAAAGAACGCTATGACCACAGCCGAGTTGATCGCTCGTCTTGAGGGGGTAAAAAAAGAGTTAATCGCGATTAGGGATCAGTTGTAGTTATTTTTTTCGGATAAAAATACTGATCGGCACCCCATTGAAATCAAAGTTTTCACGGATTTTATTTTCCAAAAATCGCTTGTACGGATCTTTCACGTACTGAGGCAGGTTGCAGAAAAATACAAACTGAGGATACGGAGAGGGTATTTGGGTGCAAAACTTGATTTTGATGTATTTGCCCTTATTGGCAGGTGGCGGATAGTTTTCGATCAACGGCAACATCACTTCATTAAACTGATGGGTCGGTACGCGTTTAGATCGATTTTGGTACACCTGTACGGCCGTCTCAATCGCTTTAAATATTCTTTGCTTATTCTTTACCGAGACAAATACAATCGGCACATCGACAAACGGAGCGATGACCTCTTTGATTTTTTGGGTGTATTCTTTAGCACTATTGGTGTCTTTTTCGTACAAATCCCATTTGTTCACCAAAATGACGATTCCTTTGTTGTTTCGTTGGGCCAGCCAGAAAATATTTTGGTCTTGACCGTCAAATCCTCGGGTCGCATCCAACACCAAAAGACAGACATCAGATTGTTCGATAGCGCGCACCGATCGCATGACGGAATAAAACTCAAGATCCTCACGAACTTTAGCCTTTCTTCGGATACCCGCTGTATCGACTAGGTTAAATTCAAAGCCAAATTGGTTGTATTTGGTATCGATACTGTCCCGGGTGGTTCCTGCAACATCAGTGACGATGTAGCGCTCCTCACCGATCAGCGCATTGATCAAGGAGGATTTTCCCGCATTTGGTCGTCCTACTACGGCAAATCTAGGCAGCTCCGCATCATTGTCATCCTCGACTTGAGGGGGCAAAGCAGCCACCACAGCGTCGAGCAAATCTCCTGTTCCACTACCGGTAATCCCGGATAGGTTGTAGTATTGACCTAAGCCTAGATTAAAGAACTCATAGGCGTCGTCGATTCGGTTATTGGCATCCACTTTATTGACCGCCAACAACACCGGTTTTTTCACTTTTCTGAGTAATTGTGCCACATCTGCATCCATACCGGTAATCCCGGTTTCCACATCGACCACAAAGATGATGACGTCCGACTCATCGATGGCCAACTCTACTTGTTTGTCGATTTCTTTTTCGAAAATATCCTCGCTTCCCAAAACGTATCCTCCTGTGTCGATGACTGAAAAAATACGCCCATTCCACTCACTTTTTCCGTAGTGTCGGTCACGTGTCACCCCGCTAACCGCATCAACTATGGCTTCACGTCTCTGAATCAATCGGTTGAATAAGGTAGATTTGCCCACATTAGGGCGACCAACAATGGCTACAATAGCACTCATAAAGGGAATTTGGTGCAAAAATAGGATTTAAATTCCGTACAAGCCCCATCGGCGGAGATCATTACCCCTGGTCGTACCCAAATCTCTTGAGCTGCCTTTGGTTAGAACGCCAGTCAGGATTGACTTTAACGTACAGCTCGAGATGAACTTGCTTGCCGAAAAAACGCTCCAAGTCTTTTCGCGCCGCCACACCTACCCGCTTCAAGGCTGCACCTCGATGACCGATAATAATTCCCTTTTGGGTTTCGCGTTCAACCATCACCACAGCCCTCATTCGGATGATTTTCTCATCTTCTACAAACTCTTCTGTGTCAATCTCCACCGCGTACGGAATCTCCTTTTGATAAAATTTCAAGATTTTTTCACGAATGGCCTCGTTGACAAAAAAACGTTCGGGCTTGTCGGTTAATTGGTCCTTGGGATAATAGGGGGGCGCTTCAGGCAACAATTCCAAAATTCGATCAAACACCTCCTTGACGTTAAACACGGTCAAGGCAGAGATGGGATGAATTTCTGCTTTGGGTAATTGCTCTTGCCAATAGGCGACTTGTTCTTCGAGTTTTTGTTGATCTGCTTGATCAATTTTATTGAGCAACAGCAAAACGGGTACTTCGCTGTTGGCTATTTTATTAAAATAGCCTTCGTCTTTAAGTGCTTTTTCGCCTATTTCCACCATGTAGACCAACACATCAGCATCCTCAAAAGCAGTAGATACAAATTGCATCATCGCATTTTGCAACTGATAGGCCGGTTTGATAATCCCGGGTGTATCCGATAAAATCACTTGAAAATCATCTCCGTTCACAATACCTAAAATACGGTGACGGGTCGTTTGGGCTTTCGAAGTAATGATGGATAATTTTTCGCCAACCCAAGCATTCATCAACGTAGATTTTCCTACGTTGGGGTTTCCAATAATGTTGACAAATCCAGATCGGTGGGTACTCATGGGCGTTTAAAGTAGTCACGGGCTGCAGCGTTTACCCTTGGAGCAAGGTACAGCAACGCAATCATATTAGGGATGCACATCAGAGCAAAGGATAAGTCAATGATATTAATGACCAAATCCACTGAGGCGACAGCTGCAAAGGTAATGCTAAAAATATAGATGTAGTTATAGCGATATCCCCATCGATAGTCAGAAAGAAAATCCAAACACTTGGTTCCGTAGTACGCATAGGTAAACAGGGTAGACAGCCCAAAAGCCACCACAACAACCAAAAGCAAAACGGCTCCATAGGGTCCGAAAAAGGCCCTAAAGGCCTCTAGGGTCATCAATATTCCATTGGAACCGCCTTCTAGGTAGACACCGCTGACCAATATCACCAAAGCCGTGAGTGTACATACCACAATCGTATCGATGAACGGACCCAACATCGCTACCAGTCCCTCTTGAACAGCATAGGTAGATTTAGACTGTCCATGAAACATAGGGGCCAACCCTACTCCTGATTCGTTGGAAAAAATAGCCCTCCTGATTCCGACGATAATCAATCCCCAGAGCCCTCCCTGTACCATCGTATGGGTATTGAATGCTTCCTCAAAAATCAAGGCAAATACCCCGGGTACTTCACTCCAAGAGTTGATTAATATCCACAATACCGAGCCTAGATAAACCAACACCATTGGAGGTACCATGGAGGAGGCTACACGGGCGATTTTTTTTAGCCCACCGAAAATAACCCCCACCGTAAGCGCCGATAGTGTTAACCCCAAAATTAACTTCCATGTCCAAGGATCCGTGATGGGTGTCCAGCTCTGAGGCTCCACTACATCGACTAGGGTTTGCACCAATTGATTGGCCGTAAAGGCAGGCAACACCCCAAAAAGTCCAGCTACAGAGAAAAACACAGCAAGTCCTTTAGCTTTGGGCCCTATTCCTTGCACCATATAGTGCATGGGCCCCCCTTGTACCATCCCTTGTGGATTAACCCCACGGTACATCACCGCCAAGGTACAGGAGTAATATTTGATGGCCATGCCGATTAAAGCCGTCATCCAGATCCAAAAAACAACGCCCGGACCTCCCAAATAAATAGCGATAGCTACACCCGCAATATTACCCATCCCCACGGTCGCTGCGACTGCCGAAGAAAGTGCTTGAAAATGACTTACTTCACCAGGGGCGTTTGGGTCATCGTGCTTTCCGGCCGTGATTTCAATGGCGTGTTTAAAATATCGAAAGGGAAGCAATCGAGAATAGATCGTTAAAAACAATCCTCCACCGACTACTAAAAAAAGCATCACCCATTCTGTGTAGGGCAATACAGAAACTAGAAACTCATTGAGGTACTCCACCCCACGAATATAAAAAATAAACTTAGTCGATAGCGATTTGGGCCACTACAAACATGCCAGGGGTTAAGGTCCCTTGGACAGACTGATCGATATCCGCATGTACGACCAACGTACGTGTTTGTGGATTTATGGCTTTATTGATCACGTGTATTTGGGCAGAATACACCTGCTCGGGTCGATCTTGCAGGTAAAAAGATACGGATTGGCCAGTGGCTAGTTGGGACGCTTGGTGTTCAAAAACTTCCAACTCCAAATGCATCTGTGTCAAGTCCGTGATGGTAACCGCCGCTTGATTCTCGGACAAATACATACCTTGGTGAGCCCCCACCTCAGTTACATAACCATCGATTGGTGCCCGCACATACAGGGTAGGACGGATAACGCCTTTCTCCAGTGCCTGTACATCGATCCCCATCAATTTGATCTCAGCTTGAGCAGCCCAATAGGACGCTTTGGCTTGTGACCATAGATTTTCTGCTTCAGCCGCCTCTTTATCCGAACTGATTTTTTCCGCATAGAGCTGCGCCTGTCTTTTCCATTCTTTCTCCTGTTGCTTGAATAAAGCCTGGGCAGACAAATAATTTCTTTGTCGCTCAATATAGTTGGGGTGGGTCAGTTCAAAAAGCACCTCGCCTTTTTTAACCTTCTCTCCAGGCAATAGTTCTATGGAATGCACATACCCAGCAAACATAGGATGAACGGTGGCTTCATGACTGGGGGGGACGACAAGGGTGCCGTGCACTTGAAGGACATTTTGGTTAGGTTCCACCTCAGCGATTTCTGTGGTCACCGCAGTTTCTGGTTCAGGCTCTTTCAACTCTTTCGGGGCAGGATCTGCTCCGCAACCGATCATAAGTAAGGTGACCAATGCACTAGTTAGAAATTTCATAGGTGTTGATTTATAGGGTGTCATCTGGATAATTAAGCGCGAGTACTGCTTGATCTAATTGCCATTGCAGCTGTAGGTATTCTAACGTTGATTGTAAGGCCTGATCTTGAATCATGGCGTATTGCCAAAAATCAATCGCCCCAGTTCGGTAGGAGACTTCCGCACTTTTGGAAAGTTCATCTCCTAGATATTGGTCACTCAGATTTATGGACTCCCAGGCGGAAAGTGCCTGTTGGTATCGAGCGATTGCTTCTTGTCTGGCCAATACCCATTTTTGCTCTTGGTCTTCGGCCAGCCACTGTGCTTCACTCCATCGATATTGGGCCGCTTTGATCCGGGCATGTTGGGGTTTGGCCCAAATGGGAAAAGACATACCCACTTGAAAACCTGAGTATTTCTCACCGCTTACCGCATCGTTTGATCCTTGAAACACGGCGCCAGACAGACTGGGTAAGTACCCTTGAAGTTGCAGGTTTTTTTCTGTTCTGGCTTGATGGACAAGCAGTTCACTTCTCTTATTTGCCGTTGTGCGCAGCCACGTAGTATCCAAGGCCATGGGTTTCCATACGGTATCTGCCGCTTTGAAGTCAGGGGTGATTTGCCCCCAGGCGGCCATCGTTCTTTGCAGGGCCTCAAGCAGTTTGACCTCTTGGTTTAGTTGTTGCTGAACAGATCTGCTTTTGGCCAAGGCTGTTTTATAAGCCAGTACCGTAATCCCGCCTAAAGCGAGCTTTCTTTCGTTTTTCTGAGTCCACTCGTTCAATTGATCTGCCAATTTTTTCCAATGCCCCACCACTTGTTGTCGGTACATCAGTTCTCTGTATGCGCCGATGGCTTTGCGTTCCCAGGACCAGAGTATGGACTGAAGCTCCAGGGACGCAGCAGTCGCTTTTTGGCTCAATAGCCGTTGTCTGCTGGCCATTACTGTAGGAAATGGGATGGTCTGGTTGACGCCCCAAACCCTTAAAGGCTGCCCATTAGGCGCAATGTTATTTTGATCAAATTGATGATAGACTTCTGTGGATCCCAAATCCCAACCCGTTCCTTTGAAGGCCTCTACCGATTTAGCCGCTTGTTGTGCTGCTTTGAGTTGCGGTTGATGATCGAGCACTCTTTGCACCCAATCCGCTTGGCTGATGGGCTCTTGTGCGCTGATTTGGCCTAACCCAAATAGAGAAAAACCGATGATCAAAACTGTCTTTTTTATCTTTTTCTTTAATCGTATCGGCTGTGGATTCCAGCGATCAAATAAAGCGTAAAGCAACGGGAGTACCAACAAGGTAAGCAGGGTTGCCGACACGAGTCCCCCCACAACCACAGTGGCCAACGGCCGTTGTACCTCAGCCCCCGCGGAGGTAGAAATAGCCATGGGTAAAAACCCAAGAGCTGCTGCAGAAGCCGTCAAAAGCACTGGTCGCATCCGGTATTGGGTCCCCCGTATGATGCGCGCATATCGATTGCGCATCCCGTGGATTTGAAGCTCTTTAAATTCCTCAATTAGGACGATTCCATTTAACACAGCGATACCGAAAAGCGCTATGAATCCTACCCCGGCTGAAATACTGAACGGCATGCCGCGCAAAGCGAGTAAAAACACGCCGCCAATCGCTGAAAGTGGAATGGCAGTATAAATCAACAGGGCGTCTTTCACTGAATCGAAAGCGAAATAAAGGAGCACAAAAATCAAGAAAAGGGCCACGGGAACAGCAATCGCCAAACGGCGAGAAGCGGTTTGAAGATTTTTAAACTGACCGCCATATTCTATCGAATAACCAGCGGGCAGATCAATCTTTTGGGCTATGATTTTCTGAACATCCTCTACTACTGAAGCCATATCTCTGTTGCGTACGTTAATCCCAACAACAACCCTTCTTTTGGTATTGTCGCGGGAAATCTTGGCCGGTCCTTGGTCATAAGTCACCGAAGCCAGTGAACCCAAAAGTACCTGACGACCGTCCTTTAGTTGCACGCTGATCTTTTCTAAATCTTGTAGTTCCTGCCTGTGAGCAGCATCCCACTTTAAAGTTAAATCAAATTGTTTTTCTCCCTCAAACACAGTTCCTGCTCGCGCGCCGGCAAACCCCAGGGAAAGTACCGTATTCAACTCATCCACACTCACCCCATAACGAGCCAGTGCTGGCCTGTGGTATTTCACCCTCATCTGGGGTAATCCCTCAATTTTTTCCACACTGATATCTGCAGCGCCAGGAACCTCTTGAATGGCCTGTTGAATGTCAAATGCTTTCTGTTGAAGCACATCCAGCTCGGGTCCAAATACCTTAATGGCCACATCAGCGCGAACACCGGTGATCAATTCATTGAAGCGCATTTCTATAGGCTGGGTAAATTCATACGAGACATGATCGATCTGCATCAATGAGTCCTTAATCATATCCGCCAATTCATCTTTAGTTGTTGCGTTTTTCCAGGTGCCTATAGGATGTAACTTGATGATCACATCGCTTTCCTCCATAGACATGGGGTCTGTTGGCACCTCAGCGGCACCAATACGAGACACCACTTGATCGACCTCATCAAAACCCAAAATAATTTTTTCCATCGCTGAGGTGTATTCAATTGTTTTACTCAAAGAGGTACCGGTAGGCAATAGGGGTTGAATGACAAAATCACCTTCGTCTAGGGTGGGTACAAATTCTCCCCCCATGTTTACAAAAAGAAGTATCGCAGCGAGCAATAAGCCTCCTGCACTGCTGAGCACCCACTTCTTGTGGCGGAGTGCCCAAACCAACGTAGGGTAATAGATGTGGCGAGATAAATGATTGAGTGCGCGTATCGACCAGCTTGTTTTGGCCGCACTATCCGGTTTGACCACCAGAGCAGTCACCACGGGAATGTACGTAAAGCACAGCAACATGGTGCCTACAAGCGCAAAACTAAACACCAATGCCATAGGTCGAAACATCTTGCCTTCAACACCCACTAACGATAAAATTGGAATAAATACAATCAAAATGATGAGTTGACCAAAGATGGCTGAACGCATCATTTTAGAAGCCCCTTTTCGGGTAATTTCATCCAATTCAACTCTGCGCTCTACGCCAGAAAGTTTCGCTAGTGTAGCTGCTTTTGCGGTGATTTGAAAGGCGATGTATTCGACAATAATTACGGCCCCATCGATAATAATACCAAAATCAATCGCTCCCAAGCTCATCAAATTGGCATCGACATCGAACACATACATCAGGGACAAAGCAAACAACAAACTCAATGGAATGACTGAAGCAACTACTAATCCAGAACGCCAAGACCCCAAAAGAACGACCACCACAAAAATGACGATCAGACAGCCCAGCACTAAATTTTCAGCAATCGTAAACGTGGTTTTTTTGATGAGTTCACTGCGCTCCAAAAATGGATTGATCGTGATACCTTCAGGAAGCATGGTTTGCACATAGGCAACACGCTGCTTAACGGCTGAGATTACCTCTTGAGCATTGGCCCCTTTGAGCATCATCACTTGACCCATCACCGTTTCTCCATCTCCGTTGGCAGTAATTGCGCCAAACCGATTGGCATAGCCATAACGCACCTCAGCCACATCCCGAACCAATACAGGTACAGCACCTCGTTGCGCAACCACCAATGCTTCAATTTCCTCTAGACTGTCGAGTAACCCCTCACCACGAACAAAATAAGCTTGATCATTTTTTTCTATATAACTTCCGCCAGCAATACTGTTGTTGGCCTGTAATGCTTGGTATACATCCAAGACCGACAACTCAAGGGCCTGTAGACGCTCAGGCTGAATAGCCACCTCATAGGTTTTGAGGTAACCGCCCCACGTATTTACCTCAACTACCCCAGGAATTCCAGACAATTCCCTTCTCACTAACCAATCTTGTATGCTGCGGAGTTCGGTGAGGGAGTATTTGTTTTTGTGGGCTTGGTCAACCGATAAAGTGTATTGATAAATTTCACCTAAACCTGTTGTGATAGGTCCCATAAACGGCGTCCCGAAACCCTGAGGGATTTTTTCTTGAGCAGAGGCAATTTTTTCGGCGATAAGTTGTCTCGGCAAATAAGTGCCTAATGCGTCATCAAATACCACCGTAACCACAGACAGTCCAAACTTGGACACAGAACGTATTTCGTGTACACCTGGAAGATTGGCCATTTCGAGTTCAACCGGATAGGTGAGGTACCGCTCCACGTCCTCCGTGGACAAGCTTCGGGATGTCGTAATGATTTGAACTTGATTGTTGGTGATATCCGGTACAGCGCCAACTGAAAGTTGACTCAGGGCGTATAACCCGTAAAACGCCATAATGGCGGTGCCTAACAAAACCACTAACTTGTGGTTCAGGGCATAGCGAATGATTTGGTCCATAGTCGTATTCCTACAAATATAACAAACACCTTCCTAGGGAATTACCCTACAGCGTGATTGTAATTTAGACCAAGAACAAATAATGTGGTTTAATCCAAATGGTAGATCTCCATGATGTTTTCCAGGATGCGTTCAAAATCAATGCCCAAATCGATCAGTTTACCGGTATGTACATCAAACACCCAACCGTATACTTTTAATCCGCGTTCTCTGTAGGCCTTTTGAACGGCTGCTGTTTTGATCAGATTGACGCATTGTTCCTGAACATTGAGTTCTACCAGTCTTTTGTAGCGGTCTTGTTCGTGTTCAATGTTATTGAGTTCGTGTTTGTGGATTCGATACACATCTCGAATATTGCGCAACCAAGGGTTAAGTATTCCCATGTCTGCAGATTGCATAGCTGCTTGCACACCCCCACAACCGTAGTGTCCACAAACCACTATCTTACTCACTTTTAAATACTTAACTGCGTAGTTGATCACAGACATCGCATTCAGGTCAATGGAAATCACCATATTGGCGATGTTTCTGTGGACAAAAATCTCTCCCGGCTCAGCACCCATCAATTCTTCGGCAGATACCCGAGAATCTGAGCAACCTATGTACAGCAAATCAGGATTTTGACCAGAACCTAATCGATCAAAGTATCCAGGTTCTCCCTGTAATTTTTGTTCGATCCATGCTTGATTATTTTTAAAAACGGTAGATATATCCATAGGGTAGGTACTTGCGGTAAAGAAACAAAAAATAACGAATTATTGTGATAGCTCAGGGTGAATAGAACTCATTTTATGTTACTTTTGTATAGCATTTAAACAAAAACATTAAACAAATGGCGGCTACCAAATCCAAAAAATCAGCACCTTCAGCTCAGGATCTAATTTCTGCATACATGCACGCCCAACTAGATGGTTCAAAACCGTGCACCAATGTGTATCAGTTTTGTCAAATTGCTGGATGTAGTGAGGCAGACTTTTACGCACAATTCAGCGATCTAGCCCATCTAAAATCGTCGATTTGGGAGGCATTTATGGGACAAGCCAGTGATTTGGTAGCGCAAAGCTCTGATTTTCAGCAAGCGCCAGCTCAAGAAAAAGCATTAAGTCTGTTATTTACCCTGTTTGAGGTGATGACAGCCAACAGAACGTACATCCTCCACAGTGCGGAAGCATTTAAGTCCGACCTTGCTTCTTGGGGGGACCTCAAAGGATTTAGAACGCAATACAAAGCGTGGGCCAAAGAACATCTTTCCAGAACTCAGCAGGGACCTAAAGCAATCGCTCAACTTCAAAGTGCGGGTACTGAAGAAGCCTTTTGGATTCAGTTTATGCTCTTATTCCAATATTGGGTCAAGGATCGTTCCAAAGGATTTGAAAAAACAGACATATTGATTGAAAAATCAACGGCCACTTTTTTTGAGTTATTCATGGATCGACCCAACAGTAACTTATTTGACCTAGGCAAATACCTCATCAAGGACTTCATAGCTCATTAAGCCATGAAATCGATCAATTCTATCCCCACGTCAAAAATTGCACGTGCCAAGACCCTATTGAAGACGGGTGTCCAAGTTGGCGGAAACTATACAGTGCACTACACCAAAAAAATACTCGGACAAGACGTATCTCAAAATGACTTGGACAAAGAGAATGCTTCGGCTATTTACGATGGTCTGAAAACGATGAAGGGAAGTGCCCTGAAGGTGGCCCAAATGTTGAGCATGGAAAAAAACATGCTCCCCGAAGCCTACTACGACCAGTTTTCCCTAGCTCAATTTTCCGTCCCTCCGCTCTCCTACCCCTTGGTACAAAAAAGCTTTAAGCGATCCATGGGGCAAAGCCCTGAAGTATTGTTTGATCGATTTGAACGCGAAGCGGCGCATGCGGCTAGCATTGGCCAGGTGCATAAAGCCTACAAGGATGGTCATGCCTATGCGGTAAAAATTCAATACCCAGGAGTGGCCGAGAGTATTATATCAGACCTTAAATTGGTTAAGCCTGTAGCGCTTAAGATGTTTAACATCAATGCCAAGGATTCAGAAAAATACTTTCAAGAGGTTCAAGACAAATTGTTAGAAGAGACTGACTACCAGCTGGAATTGGAACAAAGCCAAGCCATTGCTCAATCCTGTGCAGGATTGGACAACGTTCGTTTTCCTAGCTACTATCGATCGCTTTCCAGTGATCGTATCCTAACCATGGATTGGATGGAAGGACAGCACATTCAAACATTTGCTAAAGCCCATAGAGGAACGGAGTTAGCGCATCGAGTGGGCCAGTCCCTTTGGGATTTCTATATGTATCAAATGCACTTATTGAAAAAAGTACATGCAGATCCACATCCGGGAAATTTCTTGGTAGACGTCGAAAATAGGTTAGTGCCGATTGATTTTGGCTGCATGAAACAGGTACCTGAAAATTTCTACACCCCCTATTTTGCCCTAGCTACCGCTGAAGCCCAAAATGACCGCAGCGTATTTGACGCCTTGCTTTGGGATTTGGAAATCTTAGTGCCGAGCGATGATCAAGCCACCATAAAATATGTTTCCGACCTTTTTCACGAATTGCTTAGCTTATTCACACAACCGTTTCAACGAGATCAATTTGATTTTTCTAATCCAGATTTTTGGGAGGCAATTGGTGCGCTTAGCAAGCGTTTAAGCAGTGACCAAACCATCAGAAAAATGAATGGAAACAGAGGCTCCAAGCATTTCCTATACATCAATCGCACCTTTTACGGTTTGTATAATTTGTTGTTTGATCTAGGTGCTCGGGTTGACACTAAAAGTTTTGCCCGGTATATGAACTAGATTTTCTCATAGGGCATTCGTTGAACCAGTGCAGGTAAAGCATAGCCATCCAATCCATTGATAGTCATGGTTTGTGCTTGATCGAGCTGAAGCCATCCGTCCGAAGCCACTACCTGGGAGTCCGCGTATAAGTGCTCTACTTGACCCACCACGAGGATAGTCCCATTTTCCTTGATTTCGTAGTGATTTAAGTATTTCATACCCATTTGAACCGGGGATTCGGCTACATAAGGTGCGGCAAATCCGTCCTTCATTTCAGCACACAATCCAGTAGCCTCAAACTCTGAGACATCCTCTGGAAACTTTAAACTCGTTTGGTGAGCTGCTTCTAGAATAGGAAGATGAATATGGTTGATGGTGTATATACCTGTTGCTAATATATTGCTCCAGGTATGACGAGGTACGGTGGCCGGCCTGAGCAAGAATCCAAATACAGCTGGCTGGCTTCCCATATGGATCACAGAACTAAAAACAGCCAGATTGTCCTGCCCTTTAGGGGATCTCGTTCCGATCAGGTTGGCAGATTTATACCCGGATGCAGAATTGATTAAATGGATCCTGTATTTAGCATCCATCTGGGCTAGGTCATTGCTCGACCAGTGAATCTTCTCGGTCATAATGGGCATAGGCATTTAAGGCCTTTTCTAAATCATTTACCTGTCCCACATAGCGCACTTGGGGATGAGTGAGTACGGAAGGGATTTCTTGAACAATGTCTCCAGAAATCCACAATTGTCTTTGTGGTTGATTGAGTAAGACTTCGCTGAGCTGCGCAAAATACTGTGCCGTGCTGGAGGGTCGCATACTGTGCGACATGTGCGTGTAATAAATGACTTCTTTGGGAAGCGCATTAAATTTGGCCAGTGCAGATACAGGTACCGAAGGACCGAGCATAACGGATTGAACACCCTTGGCCAGCGCGAGGTAGTAGGCAAAATACAAGCCGATCTCATGGATCTCATTTTCTGGCAAAAAGAAAAATACCAGTACCGAGGTGGTTTTTGATTTTTTTCCTTCAAGCGGAGCCAGTTGAAGCAGCAGACGCTCCTTGATCAATTGAACCACAAAGTGTTCTTGAGTGATATCTACCGTGTTGGTCTGCCACAGGGTTCCTATTTTCTGTAATAGAGGAACAAAGTATTGGCTAAATACCACAGAAAATGAATGCTGTTGGAGCAACTCTTCATAAAGCTCCAGGAACCTGATGCGGTCGTAGCCGATACAGCTCAGCATCAGTTCATCTATGTAATAATCTTCGGGGTGTTTTTCCGTTACCTCTTTGTGCACCCACTCAAAAACCTGTTGCTGAGAGGCCTCGGCAATTTTGGAAATCTTATGTCCATGCTGCAACAAAAATCGTACGTTGAGCAATTTTTGAAGTTGTGACAAATCGTACTGACGCAGATTGGTGTCTGTGCGCTCTGGAGTTAACAAGTCATAGCGTTTTTCCCACATCCTCAAGGCCGGGGTTTTTATGCCAGAGATGGAGGAAAGGTCCCCAATGGTGAAACGCACTAATGTGTAATCGATTAACGACATAAGAATTAATTTAAAATAGATGCTGCAGCCTTGTGTGCTTGCAGAAAACGTTCGCGGGCCATTTTGTGGTCTACGATAGGCTTAGGGTACGTGAATTCCTGATATTCAGGCACCCATCGGCGGATGTATTTATGGTCTTGATCAAATTTCTTAATCTGTTCTTCGGGATTGAAAATTCTAAAATAGGGAGCTGCATCAATGCCGCTTCCGGCTACCCATTGCCAATTTCCCACATTGCTGGACAATTCAAAATCAAAGAGTTTTTGGGCAAAATAGGCCTCTCCCCAACGCCAATCAATCAATAAATGTTTGACCAGAAAACTCCCGACCAACATACGCACTCTGTTGTGCATAAATCCGGTAGCATTGAGTTCCCTCATACCTGCATCTACTAGTGGATAACCTGTTTTTCCTTGACACCATGCCGTGAATTCCTCTTGATTGTTGCGCCAGGCGATGCGATCAAAAACTGGTTTGTACGAATTTTGCACTGTATGGGGGAAATGCCACAAAAGCATCATCATAAACTCCCGCCAAATCAATTCTTTGAGGTAGGTGTTTTCCTCACTCACTAGTGCCTTGCGCACCAAGGAACGTACACTAATCGTGCCAAACCTAAGATGAACTCCTACTTTAGTGGTAGCATCGAGGAATGGGAAGTTTCTGGTTTGCGCATAATCGGCAATTCGTTGGTCTTCAGTAAGTGCTTGGGGTGCTTGAATGATCGAGGAAGTAAATCCCATTTGTGCCAAATCGACCATCTGCTTTTTTAAACGCAAACCTTGGTGTAGGTTTTCTTCACTTGGATATCTCGTGGGTGTTTTGTGGTCCAGTTTAGCTAGCCACGCTTTGCTAAATGGCGTGTAGACTAAATAGGGCGTTCCATCGGATTTGACCACCTGTTGGGGCTCAAAAATTACCTGGTCCTGGTGGGTGTGGAAGGCAATTCCTTTTGCTTCAGCCCATCGGGCTATTTTTTCATCTCTTTGGCGTGCATAGGGCTCATAATCTCTGTTGGTGTGTATTTCCCCTACCAAATAGGTGGAGGAAAGCTCTTCAAAAACAGTTTCTACATCGCCGTAAAACACCTGAATACCCGTGCCCATTTCGAACCATTGGGCATCCATTCTATTTAATTGGGACCAAATAAATCCAACTCTGTGGTCGTCTTTGGGTAATTCATCGAGAATACAGGGGTCAAAAATAAAAATAGGCATCACCCGTTTGCCACTGCTTAAGGCACGAAAAAGACCGTGGTTGTCTTCCAACCTCAAATCTCTTCGAAACCAAAACAGGGCAATAGACTCTTTCATTATCCTAGATTTAAGCGAGACATTCCTCCATCCACTCCTAACACTTGACCTGTGGTCCAAGAAGCCTGATCGCTGAGTAAAAAAGCGGCGGTTTGGGCGATTTGATCGGCCGTACCCACTGATTTTAGCGGATGCCTAAGCGCTGCATTTTCCATTTTCTGTTCGTTGTTGAGGAACTTATTGGCCAGTGGAGTGTCGGTCAAAGAGGGAGCAACAACGTTAACCCGTATTTTGGGTGCCAATTCCGCGGCTAGTGCTCTAGCAAAACCTTCAACAGCCCCTTTGGCCGCAGCGACGGATGTGTGAAAGGGCATTCCCACAGAGACGGCTACCGTACTAAACAAAACGATACTCGCGGCCTCGGACTTCTTGAGTTTGGGTAAGACACTTTGCAATACGCGCACCATAGCCAAGAAATTCACTTCCATATCCTGGGCAAATGTCTCCGGTTTCAATCCAGAGAAAGGTCTTAGGTTAATACTGCCTGGTGCGTAGACAAACCCATCTAAATGTTCGGGTAATTGAGTTACATCCAATTGGTCAGCACACGCGTCAAATGCGATATGAGTACATCGCACATCGCTCAGTGCCTCAGAAGATCTAGAAGCAACCCAAACACGGTGTTCATGGGCCAACAGTTTAACCAGAGCCAATCCGATTCCTGAACTTCCTCCTACAATGAATATATTTTTCATCTCTTATCGGTGTATGTGCCAAAAAGGCTGTTTAGTTTTTCTGTGCGGTAATCAAATATTCCTTGAAGTTGTCTGCGCACAAATACCGCATGAGCCAATTGACCTAAAGGTCCCATGGGAAGTTTATAATGCACCCAATCCTCCATCTCCACACCGCCCTCAATAGGATGTAAAAAATGTTTGTGGTGCCAAAATGCATATGGACCAAAACGCTGCTCATCGACAAAAAATTGACCAGGAGCCACGTGGGTGATCTCTGTCACCCAATTTAATTTCAACCCCAACAAGGGCTTTACCGTATAGCGAATAATTTGTCCTGCATAAACCTTTCGGTCAGCACCAGACAAAATATCGAACCCCATGTAGGTGGGTGTAATTTCTCTAAGATTTTTCGGATCGGAAAAAAATGCCCAAGCCTCTGCAACAGAAATGGGTAGTTTTTGTTTCGTGTGTAGTTCGTACATAGCAGTTAACTTGAAACAAAAATACACTTTTGTTTAACAGTTTTATAAAATTGTTAAACAAATTAATATCTTTGTGGGTATGGAACAAGCTGCCATTTTTAGAAAAGAACACTTTAACGCCGCTCACAGGCTACACAACCCAGCCTGGGATGCACAAAAAAATCAAGAAGTGTTTGGTTTATGCAACAACCCGAATTTTCACGGCCACAATTATGAATTAATTGTGTGCGTTAAAGGACCTATAGATCCTGAAACTGGGTATGTAATAGATACCAAAGCGTTGTCTGATCTAATCAAAAAAGAGGTGACCGACAAGCTCGATCACAAAAACCTCAATCTTGACGTGCCAGAGTTTGGCCAGCTTAACCCAACTGCAGAAAATATAGCTCGGGTCATTTATCAGTGGCTCAAACCCCATATGAAAACCGAGCAGTCATGGAGTCTTACACTCTACGAAACACCCAGAAACTATGTTCAATACCCTGTCTAAACATCAAATCGACCTAGAAGACGAATTAGGCGATGCCCATTCAGCCACCAGCATTGAGACCCCGATGCGCGCAGACGCATTTGTCAAAAGCGACGAACAAAAAAAATTAGAAATCGCTGAGTTATTTGCCCAAATCATGGAAGTGATGGGGATGGATCTTACGGATGATTCACTTAGGGGCACCCCTAAACGAGTGGCCAAGATGTATGTAGAGGAACTTTTTGGTGGGTTAAACCCTAAAAACAAGCCAGCGATGACCTTGTTTGAAAATAAGTTTCAATACAACCAAATGTTGGTCGAAAAAAACATCAGTTTCTACTCGAATTGCGAGCACCACTTTGTCCCCATTTTTGGCAAAGCACACGTTGCGTACCGTTCCAACGGCAAAGTAATTGGCCTGTCAAAACTAAACCGAATAGTACAGTACTACGCTGCAAGACCTCAGGTTCAAGAGCGCTTAACCAATCAAATAGGTCAAGAACTCATCGAAGTTTTGGGAACAACCGACGTAGCGGTGATCATGGACGCCAAGCATTTGTGCGTTTCCTCACGCGGAGTTAAAGATGATGCATCATCAACAGTCACTGTATTCTACAGCGGAATGTTCAACAAGCCAGAAAAAATGGCTGAGTTGCACCAATACATCAACAAGGACTAAAACTTTTGCGCAATTCTGCCCAAAAAACGATTGCTAAGGGTAATCTACCTCAAAAAACCTGTCCCGCTTGTCAACGACCCTTTTCCTGGCGTAAGAAATGGGAACGAGACTGGGACAGGGTAATTTATTGCAGCGATGCATGTCGAAAAAAAGGGAAATGAACACAGCAATAATTTGGTATACCAATGATTTACGGGTTCAAGATCATTCGGGTCTGGCAGAAGCTACAAGGCTTCATGACCGAGTAATCGCCTATTATTGCTTCGACCAAGCGGATTATGCACCAACGCCTTGGGGATTCCGAAAAACTGGGAACTTTAGAGCTCAATTTATTGCAGAAGCATTGGTAGAGCTAGCACACGCCCTAGCAGAACTGGGCATTGAACTTTGTTATTACCCAGGAGACACAGCTCAAGGTCTTGCGGAATTAGTGGCTAAAAACAAAGCTGTTCGGGTGTACACCCAACATCAATGGATGCCCGAAGAAAAAGCGCGCATAACCAACTGTCAAAAAGCGTGCAGCGTTGAGTGGGTATTTCACCACAACAGTTTATTGATAGAGCCTGATCAACTTGGTTTCGAATTAAAAGACCTGCCGTGGATA
>ENA-UOYN01000186-UOYN01000186.1-marine-metagenome-genome-assembly--contig:-NODE-186-length-31554-cov-7.158037_pt1 | contig 31554 bp, 34 predicted proteins | sample MGYA00238176_ERZ767358 | MGnify/ENA primary metagenome ERZ767358 (study PRJEB28950, sample SAMN06266238) | marine metagenome | isolation source: Columbia River Estuary | place: USA:Columbia River Estuary...
CGTTGTGCGCAACGCCAGCCTGCATTTCCGCGCCGAGGTCAAGCTGGGTCAGGACTACATCCTCACAGCCCGCACCACCAAAATGGGCAATACCAGCTTTACGATGGAATACGGTGTTTGGACGGAGAACGGGTTGGTCACGACAGGCGACGCCGTTCTGGTCTCGATCGACGGTAACGGCCAGAAGTGCGCCCTGCCTGACACCGCCAGACAGGTCTTCAGCTCAATGGACGGCGCGGAACAGTCCTAGACGCCGTGCTTTTGCAAGAACGCCACCAAAGCGGCCGTTGATCCATCTTTGTCAGCGGCCGATTTGGCCCCCTCTACAACAGGTTGCAACGCGGTTGCCAATTCCTTGCCCAGCTCCACGCCCCATTGGTCGTAAGAGTTCAGGCCCAAAACAACACCTTCCACAAACACACGGTGCTCATATAGCGCCACAATCTGCCCCAGCACAAACGGGGTCAGTTGTGGATAAGCAATCGTGACCGAAGGACGGTTGCCCTTAAACACACGGTGCTTTGCCTGACGCTCCAACTCGGCACCCTCAAACTTGTCGGCAACCTTACTGCGCGCCTCGTCCAGATCACGGCCCTTCATCAAAGCCTCCGATTGCGCCAGGCAGTTCGCGACCAACAACTGATGCTGATGATGCAACGCATCCTCATGACCACGGGCCGCGACGAGGAATTCACAAGGCACAACCCGGGTCCCTTGGTGGATCAATTGGTAAAACGCGTGCTGACCATTCGTGCCGGGTTCACCCCAGACAACAGGGCCAGAATGCACGGGCAAATCGGCGCCGTCCATGCTCACGCCCTTGCCGTTGCTCTCCATTTCCAACTGTTGAAGATAGGCCGGTAACCTGCTGAGATTGTTATCATAAGGCAGAACAGCGCGGGTCGGATGACCACAGCCTTGATTGTGCCAAATCCCCACCAGCGCCAAAAGAGCGGGCATATTCTCGTGCCACTCTGCCGCCTGAAAATGCACATCCATCGCCTGCGCACCGCGCAAGAACGCCAAGAAACCAGCCTCGCCAATCGCAATCATCAGTGACAGACCAATCGGCCCCCACATCGAATAACGACCACCGACCCAGTCCTCAAAACCAAACACACGCTCTGGCGCGATGCCCATCGCGGCGGTCTTTTCAGCCGAAGTCGAAAGGGCTGCAAACTGCGCGCCGACATCGGAAACTTTCTCACCCATCCACGCCTGCGCCGTGCGGGCATTGGTCATGGTTTCAATCGTCGTGAACGTCTTGGACGCCACAATCACCAAAGTCGTCGCTGGATAGCAAGACCGCAACACTTGCGCAATATCGGCAGGATCAACGTTACTCACAAAGTGGCAGCGCGGCCCGTCGTGATAGGGTGCAAGCGCCAAAGCGGCCATCGCAGGGCCAAGGTCCGAGCCACCAATCCCGATGTTCACAACATCCGTAATCTTGCCGCCCTGCCCTTTGAATTTGCCCGAACGGACATCTTCAGCAAACGCGCCCATACGCTGCAGCGTGCCCAAAACCTCGGGCATCACATCCGCGCCATCAACCATCACAGGTCCACCATCAAGGTTGCGCAAGGCAGTGTGCAAAACCGCACGGCCCTCGGTCTCGTTGATCGCAGCACCTGCAAACATCGCGTCCCGCTTTGCCGCAACACCTGTCGTCTCCAACATGCCAATCAGCATGTCGCGGGTCGCCGCATCAATATTCGTCTTGGCATAATCCAAGCGCATATCGCCCGCCTGCACCGCAAAATCGGCGGCGCGGTTGGTGTCCAGTATGCCCTCAATCCGACGATCTGCAACTTCAACAGCCTTAGCCTTCAACGCGTTCCACATGGTTTAGCTCCTTGCCCAATGCACTATTGCACCATTCAGGACGGCGGCAATTGGGGCCTCATTTGGGGTCAAATGCCGCGCCTTCTCAAGCGCCGCACGTTTTTCATCACCGATAATCACAATATGACGGCTCATCGCACCTTTCAGGACATCGGCTGACAGGGTAATGCGCGGCTCTGGCGCACCGGGGGCACGCATCGCGACCAAAACATCTTTGCCAGTCAGCGCCAGATCTAACTGATCAGCCTCAGGGAAAATGCTCGCCGTATGCATATCCGCGCCCATGCCGAGCAACATCACGTTAATCGGCAACATCGGGGCAATATTTGCGGCCAATTCGGGCAGCTTTTCCTCGGGCGTCGGTGCGTCAGCATAAAGCGGCACATAGGTCGCGGCAGCCGCCTTGCCCACCAACAGCCGCTCGCGCAGCAATTTGGTGTTCGAGCGATCCGACGTCTCGGGCACCCAACGCTCGTCTGTCAGCATCACATTCACGCGGCCCCAATGCAAATCCACGGCAGAAATACTATCGAAGATCGGACCGGGTGTCGTGCCACCAGGCACGGCCAATGAGACCCGATCATGCGACAACAATGCATTGCGCAATTCGCTCGCCAAGACATTGGCAAGGTCAATCATCATCATTTCGGAATCGGCGTATTCTTTGAAATCCATAGCGTAGGCCCCTTACATTGCGATGCACGCCCAGTGCACACTTGGTGCACGGGGTGTGACAGTTAATTAGCCCCTAATTTCACGCCATTTGCGACCTTCACGGTGCAACAGCATCAGCGCATCTTCTGGACCACTAGAACCTGCATCATACAGCTTTGGCACATCATTGCGCGCCTCCCAACCGTTGATGAGCGGATCTGTCCAAGCCCAAGCCGCTTCAACCTCATCGCCGCGCATAAACAGCGTCTGATTGCCACGGATCACGTCCATAATCAGGCGCTCATAGGCGTCGGTGACCTCATGTTCACCAGCACCCAAAGCCTCGGCAAATGTCATGTCCAAGGGCACGTCCACAAGGCGCATACCACCGGGGCCGGGTTCCTTAATTGTCACTTGCAAATCAATGCCTTCGTTTGGCTGAAGACGGATCGCAAGAATGTTGCGGTGGCGTTTTTCGTCGCCCTCGAAAATCGAGTGACCAAGGTCTTTGAACACAACCGCAATCTCGGATGTGCGCGCCTTCATCCGCTTGCCTGTGCGCATGTAAAACGGCACGCCAGCCCAACGCCAGTTGTCGATATGACACTTCATCGCGATGAAGCTTTCGGTGAAACTGCGTGGGTTTTCAGCATCTTCGCGGTAACTTGGGCCATCTGGACCAGCGTCATACTGGCCGCGCACAATGTGGTGCGGCTCAACGCCTTTCAGCGCACGAATAACCTTCAGCTTCTCGTCACGGACCTCATCGGCGCCAAACTGGCTCGGCGGCTCCATCGCGATCAAACAAAGCAATTGCATCAAGTGGTTCTGCACCATATCACGCATCGCGCCAGAGCGATCATAATAGGCTCCGCGCCCGCTGACACCCACAGTTTCAGCAACTGTAATCTGGATATGATCGACGTAATGATTGTTCCAAAGGGGCTCGAACAGCACGTTCCCAAAGCGAACAGCCATCAGGTTTTGCACCGTTTCTTTACCAAGGTAGTGATCGATACGGTAAATCTGTTTTTCGTCAAAGTGATCGGCCAAAGATTTGTTCAATTCCTTGGCGGATTCGAGATCGCGACCGAAAGGTTTTTCGACCACAATACGGCTCTCGGCATTGGCGATTTTATAGTCGTGAAGGCGCTGAGCCAGATCACCAAATAAGCTTGGTGCGACCGAGAAATAGAAGGCCTGAATGACGTCTTTGCGGACCATCTTCGACAAGGCTTTCCAGCCGCCCTCACCCTTTGCGTCAATCGGGGTATAATCCAGCACTTCCAGAAACTTAGCGACAGCCTCGGTATCGTCTTTCTCCGCGCCCCCAAACTCTTGGATGGCGTCAGAAATCATCTGCTGATAGCCTGCACGGTCCAACTCGGAACGCGCCGCGGCAATGATGCGTGCGCCGTCCGGCATTTGCCCAGAGCGGAACCGACGGAACAGACCTGGCAGGATTTTACGACGCGCAAGATCGCCCGTTCCACCAAAAATAACGAGGTCAAAAGGATCGACCGGAATGACGCGAGAAACCATAAGAAGTTCTTCCTGCTTGTTAGCGCTAACGCGGCCTACCTACCGCTGGCTAGGCTCGGAGTCTAGAGGATAGCACCAAATTTGCTGCATGACATACAGCTAGCATCGTATCAAAAATAGGACAGCCAATAGAAACCCCAAGCGCCCTCATTCGAAAAACGCTGACGTAGGGGCATTCACATCGCAACAGAATAATCTGTGCTTTCAATTAGAGTATTATGAAGTTTTATCTATCCTCAAAAATTATTTCGGCCTTCCTTTGTTCCGCAACGGCAAGCGTTTCCGCGCTAGATCCAGAAACGCTAAGCATCTAATTCCGCGCCCCAATAAAGGAAGTCGAGCCAGCTTTTGTGCAAGTGATCTGGCGGGAATTTTCGGCCGACATTGTGCAATGCCGCAGCATCTGGCGCACGCGGAGTGCGCTGTAGTTGGAAACCGATTTGACGCAGAGACTTTGAGCCTTTGCGCAAGTTGCACGGGCTACAGGCCGCGACCACATTTTCCCAACTGGTCACCCCCCCTGCCGCACGCGGGATGACATGGTCAAAGGTCAATTCGCCCTTTGCGCCGCAATATTGGCAACAAAACTCATCTCTCAGAAATAGATTAAAGCGCGTGAAGGCCACGCGCTTTCGAGGTTTTACATAGTCTTTGAGCACAACAACGCTTGGGATACGAATGACGGTCGAGGGGCTGCGCACAACATCGTCGTATTCGGCAACGATCTCTACGCGGTCCAGCCAAGCCGCCTTGACCGCTTCTTGCCATGGCCAAAGTGACAGCGGGAAATAAGAAAGCGGTCTATAATCCGCGTTCAAAACGAGGGCGGGTCTGTTTTTGAGTAGCCCTGTTACCGGCTCAAACCTTGGCTGAAAGTCACCGTCCATACGTGCAAAACCATCCCTGCCCTGTCCCCGTCATGGCACAGAGCGGGAGCCCCGCTCCGGCCGCTTAGGAGAAACTATATATCGCGGGTACCAAACGGCAACCCCCACATATGCTGTCAGGTTATTGAAACGGTTTTGTAACGTCAGGCCAATTCTGCCAACGGATCAAGCAACCATTACCCCGGCTGCTGCTCCTTTGTCAGAGGCAAGGACGATCCTCGCACGGCCCGATGACTTCGCAACATAAAGTGCCTCGTCCGCGAGCCCCATTTAGGTGTCAAAATGCTTGAGATGTGCAAGCATCACAGCGCCAACTGAGAGCGTTACCGTGATTGTGTCGTCTTGCCCCACTTCCAACATAACCCCCTCCACCAACCGCGCGCCAATGCCTTCGGCCGTTTCGCGATCAGCACCGAGCATGACAACTGCGAATTCTTCGCCACCAATGCGTGCAACGATATCGTTTTCCCGTACAGAGGCGATCAAATGCTTTGCGATCTGCTGCAAACAAAGATCCCCAATACCATGCCCGTATGTGTCGTTCACGCGCTTGAAATGATCGGCGTCAATGATCATAAGGACACCATTTGTCCCGTCAGGAATTTCCGCTACCCTCTCATAGAAAGCCCGTCGGTTGTTCAGCCCCGTTAACATATCAGTCGCGGCCAGCGCGATAAGATTGTCTTGCACACGTTTCAACCGCCCGATGAGCGATAACGACAAAAGGCAAAACGGTAATCCGATCGGAGCCGCCTCAATCACATTCGCAAAGAGCGAATCCGCGCCAGACCCATGCTCGATATTGTCTCGGATAAAATTCATCAGCCCGATAATCAAAATCAACAAGAAGACCTTTGACCAATAATCAAGGCTCCCGCGGGGTGCGACAAAAGCAATTAGTCTGTCAGGTATGGCAACGTTTTCTTTCATACCCTTTGCTATGCCCAAAAGACCCTAAGAAATGCCTAAGGTTTTCAGCCCATACCAAAGCGGTCACGCATGAAGGCAAGCGCCACTTGCAAACCATCAGGTGCAATGCCGTGGGCTGTGCCCTTCATGATATGGGCGTAAACTTCTTTCCAGCCTGCGTTTTGCAAGGCCTCGGCTGCCTGTGGAAGCGATTGCGGCGGCACCACGTCGTCTTGATCTCCGTGGATCAGCAGAACAGGCGGCATGCATTTAACCTCGTCAACAAGTGCATCGGGTTCAAGTAACCGTCCTGAAATCGCGACAATCCCAGCCACCGCATCTTCACGGCGCGGCAAAACATGCAGTGCCATCATCGCACCTTGGCTAAAGCCCAAAACCATGACCTGCTCGGGTAACAAGTCTTCGTCGACCATTATGCCGTCAAGGAACGCGTTCAGATCATCGGAGGCACGCAGCAACCCGTGGTGCGCCTCTTCCTCGGACGATCCGTCAATCCAGGGGATCGGGAACCATTGCTTGCCCATAGGCGAGCCCGCGCAATCCTCTGGCGCATCGGGGGAAATGAACAGCGTATCGGGCATATGTTCGGCCAAGGGATCGGCCAAACCCAGCAAATCCGCACCGTTCGCGCCGTATCCATGCAGGAAAATCACCGCAGATTGTGTTTCGCCTGAAAGCGGCTCTTTGCGGCCTGCGATTAATGCGCGTGTCATAGAATTCCATCCCTTTTCTTTGTTGCACCGTAATAGGCCCAGATGATCCGCGCTGCAACCGACCTCCACGGCGCCCAAGCCGATGCCATTTCGCGCAAGTCTTTGTCTTTCGGGCGCGCGGGCAGATCAAAGATCATGCGCGCGCCTTCTTGCAGCGCCAGATCACCGGGGGCGAAAACATCGGCGCGCCCTAGGGAAAACATCGCGTAGACTTCGGCTGTCCACGCCCCAATGCCCGGAACCGCAATAAGTGTTTTGAGGACTTGATCGGTTGGCGCGTCGCGCAAGGCTACATAGTCAATATCGGCCTCCGCGAGAGCATGAACATATCGGGCCTTTTGTCGGCTTAGGCCCAGTTCACGCAGGGCATCTTGGCTGACGGCAGCAATCGCGGGACCAGTTGTCAAACCTTCCGCCTGCAACCTTTCCCAAATCGCATTCGCCGAGGCGACACTCACCTGTTGGCCCGTGATCGCATGCACAAGCGGGCCGAATCCGTCTGGTTTCAACCTAAGCGGCAAGGGGTCAATCTTCGGCAGGAGATTGGAAAACTGCGGCACACGCACAGCCAGCCAAGCGGCCCCTTCGGCCACATCCTCCGCGTTTGTGATGATCCGTTCCGTCAAAGAGACTGCACCCAGCTTACAGCTTCGCCAACAGTCGCAACGCGCATCGCGTCAGGCATCGGCGGGCGGGCAATCATCAGCACAGGAATCCCAAGTTCGCGTGCAGCGGTCAGCTTGGTCGCACTTGCCACACCGCCTGCATTCTTCACCACGATCCATTCTACCCCCAAGGCCGCAAAAAGCGTCTTTTCCCGCTCCACAGGAAACGGAGGCCGCCCGATGAGGAACTCACCACCTTCAAACGGAAACGGCGCCGTGGGCGGGTCAATCTGGCGGCAAATCACGCGGCGACCTTCAAGGCCTGTAAATCGATCTAACGTCTGTCGTCCTGTTCCCAAAAACACCGTGGCACCCAATGGAATAAAGTCCGCCGCATTTTCCTCGCGTGCAATTTCGGCCCAGTTGTCTCCCTCTTGCGACTCCCACGCGGGGCGCAAAACCTGCAAGTAAGGCATATTTAACGTCGCACAAACGCCCGCTGTACGGTCTGTAATCTGCGATGCAAAAGGATGGGTCGCATCAATCACAGCCTTGATCTTGGCGACTTTGAGGTAGTCCAAAAAGCCTTCCTCGCCGCCAAACCCGCCAACCCTTGTCGGCAGATCAAGCGGCTTTGGCGCACGCGTTGCCCCAGCCAGAGAGGCCACAGCACGCACACCCAAAGCGGCCAGAGATGTCGCAATCTCTTTACCTTCCGAAGTGCCTGCCAAAACCAAAATCGTCATGCACCAGCCCTCGCCAAAACCACACCCGCACGGTCAATAATCACAATATCATAGCTCGGGCCAGCAAAGCGCGTATTCACTTGGCGCAAAGCCGCATCAGCCACTGCTTGTGCTAAGGGTTGGCCCGCAATCTGATAAGCTCCAAGGGCGGTATTCGCCTCTGCCAAACGGGGATCATTCATCAAGGTGGCCAGCCCGTCGAAATCCACTTGCGACCTCCCCGAGTGCAAATCAATCGCGCCTTGCGCCAACTTCGTGATCTTGCCAATGCCGCCGCCAATCGTGACGCGCTCAACGGGATGTTTCACCAGATATTTCAGCATGCCGCCTGCAAAATCGCCCATATCCAACATCGCGTGATCTGGCAGCCCATACAGGTCTTGCACGACCTTCTCGCTCGTCGCCCCTGTACAGCCTGCAACATGCGTGGCCCCATTGGCAATCGACACATCAATCCCGCGATGAATAGAGGCGATCCAAGCGGCACAAGAAAACGGACGCACAATGCCCGTCGTTCCCAGCACCGACAGCCCGCCAACAATCCCCAATCGCGGGTTCCAGGTCTTGAGCGCCAAAGCGGCCCCATCGCGGATCGACACGGTGATCGTGACATTAGGGGTCTCGCCATAGATTGCAGCCGCCTCGGCCACCACCTCGTCCATCATCAAGCGCGGCACAGGATTGATCGCAGGTTCGCCCACACCAATCGGCAGGCCTGCCTTGGTCACTGTTCCCACGCCCTCGCCCGCCTTAAACACAACGCCACCGTCAGATTTCGCCACCCGCACGATAATCAACGCGCCATGGGTCACATCAGGATCGTCGCCCGCGTCTTTAATAATGCCCGCTGCGGCCCAGCCATCACCTGCGTCGGTATGTTCCAATGCAAACGTCGGCGTTTCACCCTTCGGCAAGGTGATCTGCACATCCGCGCCAAACGCCCCGCCCCATAGCCGCCGCAACGCCGCTTTTGTCGCGGCCGTCGCACAAGCGCCTGTGGTCCAGCCACGGCGTAATTCGGTTTTTGGCAGTTCTTCCATCCCCTTGACTATAGGAAGCAATTCACCTGCCGCCAATCCGCAAAGAGGTGTCGTTTGTCACCTTTCCTCTGGCGCGGAGTTTTGGCATAAAGACCCCATGAAAACAGAACCTACCCTTCCCGCACATAATTGGCCCACGCTTGAGAAAGGCTGGGTCTGGCTTTGTGGCGCTGGCCCCGGTGATCCGGGCTTGCTGACCTTGCACGCGCTTAACGCGCTGCGGCAGGCGGATGTGGTGGTATATGACGCGCTGGTGCAAGAAGATATCCTATCTTGGGCCCCGCAGGCCGAACACGTCTATGCAGGCAAACGCGGCGGCAAACCATCCGCGAAACAGCGCGATATTTCCTTGCAACTCGTTGATCTCGCCCGCGAGGGAAAACGCGTCTTGCGGCTTAAGGGCGGCGATCCGTTTGTTTTCGGACGTGGTGGCGAAGAGGCACAGACCCTTGTGCAGCACGGCATCCCTGTGCGCATTATTCCGGGTATTTCCGCAGGTATCGGCGGGTTGGCCTATGCGGGCATCCCGGTCACCCACCGCGATGTGAACCAATCTGTGACTTTCGTGACAGGTCACGACCAATCGGGCGACACACCAAGCTCGCTGGATTGGGAATCAATTTCCAAAGGTTCACAGGTCCTCGTGGTCTATATGGGCATGAAACACATCGCGCAGATTGCGCAGAAACTGATTTCTGCAGGGCGGAGCGCCAATGAACCCGTCGCCGTCGTCACCAACGCCACGACACCGCATCAACAAGTGTTGGAAACAACGCTTGGCACGGTCGTCGAGGATGTGGCCGCTTCAGGCATGGAACCACCCGCCATCTTCTGCTTTGGCAGATCCGTCCTGATGCGCCAAGTCCTTGATTGGCAAGGACAAGCGGCAGGTATCGCCCCGCGCGACCTCGATCCTTTGGGGCGCGGACGGCCCGCTGAAAGCGCATGAGATTTCTGATCGCGGCCCCCTCTTCTGGGAGCGGGAAAACCACGATCACTTTGGGGCTTTTGCGGGCCTTCGCACAAAGCGGCCTCAGCATTTCAGGCGCGAAATCAGGCCCCGATTATATTGACCCCCGCTTTCACGAGGCCGCTTGTGGGCAGCCCTGTTATAACCTTGATGCTTGGGCGATGTCGCCGGAACGGATCACGTCGCTCGCCGCCACTGGCAACCTGATTGTCGAAGGGGCGATGGGGCTTTTCGACGGAGCGCCCCCAGTTGGGAAGGGCGCCTGCGCCGATCTAGCCCGTATTCTCGACCTGCCCGTTGTGCTTGTCGTCGACGCGGGTCGCATGGCGCAGTCAGTGGCGCCTATCGTTCAGGGCTTTGCTTCATTTGACCCAACCGTGAAAATCGCAGGTGTCATCCTCAACAATGTCGGCTCACCACGCCACGAAGTCATGCTGCGCGATGCTTTGGCCCGTATCGACATACCCGTTTTCGGCGCCGTGCCGCGCAACAGCGCCTTGAACACACCGTCCCGCCACCTCGGGCTAGTGCAAGCACAAGAGCGGCCCGATCTTGAAGCCTTCCTCGATCTGGCTGCTCAAACCATGCAGCAAAATGTCGATCTTGCGGCTTTGTCTGCATTGGGAACAGACGGACCAGTGGCAAACACCACAAACCCAACAGCCCCCGCACAGCGCATCGCGATTGCCCAAGACGCGGCTTTCGCCTTTGCCTATCCGCATCTTTTGCGCGACTGGCGCAGCGCTGGGGCGGAAATTTCTGTTTTCTCACCATTGGCTGATGAGGCTGCACCTGAGTGTGATTTGATCTATCTTCCGGGCGGCTATCCAGAGCTTTATGCAGGGCAATTGGCAGGCAACACGAACTTCATGCAAAGCCTTCACAAAGCAACGGAATACACTGAAATATATGGAGAATGCGGGGGCTATATGACCCTTGGTGAAACACTTAGCGACGCTGACGGAATCACGCATCAGATGGCTGGATTGCTGCCACTTGCCACGTCTTTTGCAAAGCGCAAACTGCACCTTGGTTACCGCAATATCATAGCAATGAACGGCCCGTTCAAAGGCCAGTGGAAAGCCCACGAATTCCACTATGCCACGACCATGCACGCCAAGGGCACCCCGCTTTTCCAAGCCACCGACGCCACCGACACGGCCCTCCCTGACATGGGGCTACTGCAAGGGCGCGTCAGCGGGTCCTTCGCACATATTATAGATCGTGCATAACTTCTGGTATTGCCACTTCGTAAACCCGCGCTTACCGATAGCACATGACTGAATTTGTTGATGATCGCCGCGCCAAGCGCAACGTAGCTGTCCTTGTCGCCGCCCAAGCGATCTTAGGTGCGCAAATGCCGATGATATTTGTCATTGGCGGGCTTGCGGGTGGTATGCTTTCGCCTAACCCTTGCCTTGCGACGCTCCCGATCTCATTCATCGTCTTCGGCTCAATGATTACCGCTCCGTGGCTAAGCCCCTTGATGCAACGCAATGGGCGTCGGTTTGGTTTTTTCCTTGGTGCCGCCTCTGGTGCCGTGGGTGCAATGATCTCTGCTTATGGCCTATATATCGGGTCGTTCTATGTTTTGTTGATGGGGTCGCTCCTGACAGGTGTCTATATGTCAGCGCAGGGTTTTTACCGTTTTGCGGCGACTGACACCGCCTCCGAGGCCTTTCGCCCCAAAGCGATTTCCTACGTCATGGCAGGCGGCCTAATCTCGGCCATTATCGGTCCGCAACTCAATAAGCTTGTGCAAGACGCCTTCGTGGTGCCGTTCCTTGGGACCTATCTCGCCGTCGCGGCGCTTAACCTTTTTGGTATGCTTCTTTTTCTCGCGCTGGACCTGCCAAAAGGCACAAAGGGCCAGCCAGTCATGGCCAATGCACCCAAGGCGCGCTCTCGGCGCGAGCTACTGCGTGATCCGCGTATTATCGTCGCTGTGATCTGCGGCATGGTTGCCTATTCGCTTATGAACCTTGTGATGACGTCGACGCCCCTCGCGGTTGTTGGCTGCGGTTTCACCAAGAATAACGCCAATGATATCGTCTCGGCGCACGTGCTGGCGATGTTTGCACCGTCCTTCTTTACCGGCCACCTGATCGCCCGCTTTGGCGTGGAAAAGATCATTGCAACAGGACTCGTGATCTTGATGGGTGCTGGCATGGTGGCGCTTTCTGGAGTCGCGATTCCGAATTTCTTTGGCGCGCTTATCCTGCTTGGTATCGGCTGGAACTTTGGCTTTATTGGCGCGACGACCATGCTGTCATCCGCTCACGCCCCCCATGAGCGAGGTGTCGTACAGGGCATGAACGACATGATCGTATTTGGAATGGTGACCGTGGCTTCGCTGGCGTCTGGCGGCTTGATGAAATGTTCTGGCGGCACAGCTGTCGAAGGTTGGGACGCCGTGAACCTCGCCATGATCCCGTTCCTGATCCTAGCCGCTGGCGCGTTGATTTGGCTCCGAAAGATTGAGAAGTCAGCTTAGCAGACTGGCTTTCATCAGCTGAAGCGTTTGACCGAGCGGGCTAAGCTCCAAAGCGCCGTGCACAACCCTTTGCGGATCTGCAATCGCACGCTTTAGTGTTGTTTTTGCAAGGAAACCCGCAAGTGCTACATCTTTCGGCAAAGCCCCACGCGCCAGTCGCACCAAGGCCTCGCCCGCCAATTCGCGCACCCCGTCAGATGTACCATCGACCAGCGGCTTACGCCCGCGGCTTTCCAACTCAGGGATCGCCCGCATGAAATTCGCGACACCAACGCCGTGGGCATAATCACGACCCGCAGGTTCATCTTCGGCCCCCATAAGTCGCGCGGCTGTCCACAAAAGCCCGCCTGTCGTCCCGTCGATATACTCGTCAAAATGCGACTGATCTTCAAAAGCATCCGAGTAGATATCCCAACGCCGTGCAGCCACCAGTTTGGAGAGCGTGAGCGCGCCCTGCGCATCAAGAATCTCGGCCAAGGCGTCCACGACCTCATGCTTACGCGCAGGCACCCCGCCGCCGATTTCCTCCAGCGCATCCGCCCACCATTGCAGGCGCATCTCGGCGATCATTGGCTCTTTAGTCACCCACGGGGCGCGGGTCACTTCGATGTTAAATGCATAAAGCGGAAACAAAATACGACGTGCAGGCACGTTTGCGGCCATGACCGCACGGAACCGTTCTGGGTCACCCTTCTGGACAATTTCGGCGCAGGCAGTAAGGCTCATTACGCTTTCGCTCCGTCACGGATCAACTTCCAATTGATCGCGTCAACCAAGGCATCAAACGATGCATCCACGATATTGGCAGAAACGCCAACGGTGGACCAACGACGGTTCTGACCATCTTCGCTATCGATAATGACACGGGTCACGGCCTCAGTGCCGCCGTCGGTGATACGCACTTTAAAATCAACAAGATGCATGTCCTCGATCAACTCTTGATACGGGCCGAGATCCTTGGCCAAAGCACGCCAAAGCGCGTTCACGGGGCCGCGATCTTTGCCGTCAGCGCCTTGGCTTTCAGAGACGTTCAAAACCTTCTCGCCGTTCACCTTTACAACGACTACTGCCTCAGAGAGCGAGACCATCTTGTTGCGCTTGTTGCGGCGGCGCTCCACAGTCACGCGGTAGCGTTTGACCTCAAAGAACGACGGCAAAAGCCCCAATTCTTCACGCGCCAAAAGCTCGAAACTCGCCTGTGCTGTATCGTAAGAATAGCCGCGCGATTCCATTTCTTTGATGCGATCAAGGATGCGGGAGAGCGCAGGATCGCCCTTCTCCACCTCAAGCCCCGCTTGCAACAAACGCTCGCGCAGGTTCGATTGCCCCGCTTGGTTCGACATTGGCACGATACGGCTGTTGCCAACAAGCGTCGGGTCGATGTGCTCGTATGTTGTCGGGTCTTTGGCGATGGCCGAGGCATGCAAGCCAGCTTTATGAGCAAAGGCAGATGCGCCCACAAACGCCGCCTGCTTTGCAGGAACACGGTTGAGGATATCGTCAAGTAGACGCGAAGCCTTGCGCAATCCCTTGAGCGCATCCAGCGTCACGCCTGTCGTGAAGGAACTCGCAAACGGTTCCTTCAACAGCAGCGTCGGGATCAAGGTCGTCAGGTTCGCGTTGCCGCAGCGCTCGCCGAGGCCGTTCAGCGTGCCTTGGATTTGACGCGCGCCCGCGAGAACCGCCGCCAGCGAATTGGCCACAGCGTTTTCGGTGTCGTTATGGGTATGGATGCCGATATGGTCACCCGGAATGCCGCTTGCGATCACGGCTTTCACGATGTCGCCAACCTCATGGGGCAGCGTACCGCCGTTGGTGTCACATAGCACAGTCCACCGCGCACCCGCACTATAGGCCGCATGCAGCGCCTCAAGCGTATAGGCTGGGTTCGCCTTATAGCCGTCAAAGAAATGCTCGGCGTCAAACATCGCCTCGCGGCCTTCTTTCACCACATAAGCAAAGCTCGCGGCAAGGTTCTCAATGTTCTCTTCCAGCGTGATCCCAAGGGCGGTTTTCACATGGAATTCGTGGGATTTACCCACCAGACAGACGGCAGGCGTATTGGCATTCATCACGGCGGCCAGCACATCGTCATTCTCGGCAGAGCGCCCCGTGCGTTTGGTCATACCAAAGGCTGTCAGGATTGCGCGGGTCTTTGGCGGTTTCTCGAAAAACTCGGAATCCGTCGGGTTCGCACCGGGCCAACCACCTTCGATGTAATCGATGCCAAGCGTGTCGAGCACCTCCGCGATGCGGTATTTCTCGGATGTTGAGAACTGCACGCCTTGGGTTTGCTGCCCATCGCGCAGGGTCGTATCAAAAAGATAAAGCCGTTCTTTTGTCATCACAAATCCCCCAATTGGGCAGCGTCAAAATCTGGTCCTGGTGTCCACGTCGCCTGCCCGCCCACATCGGTGACCTGCACCCCTGCGGCGTTCAAAATGTCGCGAACCTCATCGGCCAAAGCCCAATCTTTTGCCGCACGCGCCTCGGCACGCTGCGCCAAAAGCGCGTCGACACGTTTGGCAACCTCAGGCGTGATATCGGCACCGCCCTCACCGCCGTCAAACATCGGAATGTCGGACCAGTTGCTGACAAACCCAAGCATTTGCATCGCATGGGCAAACCCCGCGAGTGCGGCAGGTGTCTTGCCCTTTGCCATCACATGAAGGCGTGAAATTGCGCCGGAGGTGTTAAGATCATTGGCCAGCACACCCAAAAACTCTGGGTCCGCTTTCCAATGGCCCTCGGCTTTGAGCGCCTTGATCAACGCAGGGCTAAAGCCGTGGCCTTGCAATATGCCGTACCACTTGCGCAACGCGGCCTCAGCCTCGCCCTTTTTCTTCTCGGTCCAGTCCATTGGCTTGCCGTAATGGGTGCCAAGCATGACCAAACGAATGACCATGCCATGCACACCCTGATCCAGCAGATCGCGGACGGTGAAGAAGTTGCCAAGCGATTTGGACATCTTCTTGCCCTCAACCTGCAACATCTCGTTATGCAGCCAGACATTGGCAAAGTCGTGGCCCGCGCAAGTTGACTGGGCGATCTCGTTTTCGTGGTGTGGGAATTGCAGATCGTTACCGCCGCCATGAATGTCAAAGGTTGATCCCAACAGATCCAACGCCATGGCCGAGCATTCAATATGCCAGCCCGGACGACCATACCCCCAAGGGCTCTCCCATCCTGGAACACCATCACCAGACGGCTTCCACAGCACAAAATCCATCGGATTACGCTTGTACGGGGCGACCTCCACACGGGCACCCGCGATCATATCATCAATCGAACGCCCCGACAGCGCACCATATTCACTATAGCTTTCCACCGCGAACAGCACATGACCATCGGCCTCGTAGGCATGACCCTTGGCAATCAAATCTTCGGTCATCGTGATCATCTGCGCAATATAGGCGGTCGCACGCGGCTCATGCGTTGGGCGCATCGCCCCCAAAGCATCCATATCGTCGTGATACCAGCCGATTGTCTCGGCAGTGATGTCGCCAATCTCGCGGCCACTCTCGGCAGCACGCGCGTTGATCTTGTCATCTACATCGGTGAAGTTGCGCACGTAAGTCACTGACTTCTTGCCATAAACAAACCGCATCAGGCGGAACAGGACGTCGAACATCAACACGTTACGGGCGTTACCCAGATGCGCGCGGTCATAAACCGTCGGCCCACACAGATACATCCGCACATTACGCGGATCAATCGGCTCAAAGTCTTCTTTGCGGCGGGTCTTGGTGTTGTGCAGTTTAATCTGGGTCATGGTCGCGCCTCAGCTAGGTGTAATGCCAGCGGGCTTAACAAGTTCAGGGATCAGATGAAACGTGAAAGAGCAGCCCGCGACGGATGTCAGCAGGTAACAATGCAGCAAATAATGATCTTTGTGCTCTTCATGTCGAAATCACTAGCAGGAAGAACTTCAAACGTCCAGCATTTCCACCAGTTTGCGCAGCGTATTCAGGTTACGGGCGGTCGTGGGGACATGCCCAATCACATGGCCCAGATTGTCAGCTAGCTTGGATTTGCTGATACCTTGCGGCGTATGCAGCCAGACAACCAAGCCATCCTGCACCAAACCCTCGCCCGCAATCATCCATTGATCGCGCTTCTCGGCAACAATCGTTGGGGGCGTGAAACAGAAAAACCCATGCACACCTTTGCCTTCGGCCTCATGGACAAACGGACAGCCCGCCACAGTGGCGCGAAAACTGGTTTCAGCAACGAACAAAACGGCGACCTTCAACCCGAAACTAGCGGCAACCGCCTCGCCCAATTGGGTCGCAAGCCCCGCCGCAGTGCCCTTGGCAGTCAAAACCACATTGCCCGACGCAATCAGCGTGCGCGGCGCACTCTGGGGCCAAAGCGTCTCACACATTTCGCGCAGGTCAGCCATCGGCAGGCGGTTTTTTCCGCCCACATTGATACCACGCAGCAAAACCACCCAACGCGCCATCCTTGCACTCCTTCTCAATCACCGCCACCATAGCCCCATGAACAGAGATGACGTCAACGCCATATGTCACGCCTTTCGCGGGGCCACCGCTGCCGATACTGCAACCGAACTGGATAGCTGGAAAGTCGGCGGCAAGATGTTTGCCTGCTTTGGCAATCCAGACGCCACTAGGGTTGCGGTGAAAACCGACAGCGCCGAAACCGCCATGATGTTGATCGATGCAGGCGCTGCAACAAAAGCCCCCTACTTCCACCGTTCATGGGTGTCGGTCGGCTTCGACGCGGACCTCTCCGAGCTGACCCATAGGATCGCGACATCCTATACCATCATCCACAATGCCCTACCGAAACGCGTGCGCGATGCGCTTTAATTTGGCGTTTTGACGGGTTGACAGCGCAGCACCAAATCTATCCCTTCGCCGTCATGAAATTATCACAGCGCATCACACATATCACCGGCGGCGGCTCTGACGGATGGGACGTATTCTACCGCGCCCGCCGGATGATTGACGCAGGCCATAAGGTCACAGAGCTGACCATTGGCGAGCATGACATTCGCACGCATCCCAGCATTCTGGAGGCCATGAACAAGGCTGCAGTTGGCGGGCGCACGGGTTATGCCGAAGTGCCCGGATCATTCGCCCTGCGCGACGCCGTCGCTGCCCGTATCCAAGAGCGGACAGGCGTGCCAACGACCCAGCAAAACATCCTGATCACACCGGGTGGCCAAGCGGCCCTGTTCGCGACCCATAACGCAGTTTGCGATCAAGGCGACACGGCGCTTTATATCGATCCTTACTACGCCACCTACCCCGGTACGATCCGCGGTATTGGCGCTGTGCCAAAATCGATCCAAGCCCACGCTGAAAACGATTTCCAGCCAAAAGCCGCAGATATCGTAGCCGTTGCCGAAGGTGCAAAATCCCTGCTGATCAACAGCCCCAACAACCCCACAGGCGTGATCTATAGCCCTGAAACACTTGGTGAAATTGCGCAGGTCTGTATCGACAACGACCTCTGGCTGATCTCGGACGAGGTTTACGACACGCAAATCTGGGAAGGCACGCATCTGTCCCCCCGCGCCCTACCGAACATGGCCGAACGCACGCTTGTGGTCGGCTCCATGTCCAAAAGCCACGCCATGACAGGCAGCCGCATCGGCTGGGTCTGCGGCCCGCCTGAAGTCATTAAACATCTGATCAATCTGGCGACACACACGACCTACGGCGTACCGGGATACATCCAAGACGCGGCCCAGTTTGCCCTCGCACAAGGCACCCCGCTCGAAGACGAGGTCTCGGCCCCGTTCCAGCGCCGCCGCCTGCTGACACTGCAAGCGCTTGAAGGACAAAACGTCGTGCGCAATGTCCCCGTTCAGGGGGCGATGTATGCGATGCTTGATATCCGCAGCACAGGCATGACTGGCGAGGAATTCTCGAACGCGCTGCTCGACGCCGAACTCATCGCGACCATGCCGGGTGAGAGCTTTGGCAAAGCGGCAGCGGGCCATATCCGCGTCGCCATGACGATCAACGACGACGCTTACGTGGATGCAATCAAACGGCTTGTGGCATTCGCAAAAACAAAGGTGGCATCATGACTTCATTCCGCGAACACCACGTCAATGGGCAGCCATTTGTGCTGGCCAATATCTGGGATCGCGGCTCTGCTTTGATGATGGAAGGACTGGGCGCTAAGGCTCTCGCCACCTCCTCTGCCGCCCATGCGTTTACGCTGGGTAGGCCCGACGGCGGCACAGTCACGCGCAACGAGGCGCTGGCCCATGCCGCCGAGATTCTCAGTGTCACAAACCTGCCTGTCCAAGGCGATTTCGAGAACGGCTTTGGGGATGACCCAGAGACCTGCGCCGAAACGGTGCGGCTTGCCGCCGAAATTGGCCTTGCGGGGATTTGCATCGAAGACATGATGTTCCCATCCGTTGATGCCTACGATTTTGACCTCGCCGTCGAACGCATTCGCGCCGCGGCATCTGCCGCCCGCGCACTGCCGCAAGATTTTGTGCTGACCGCCCGCGCTGACGGTGTGATGACCAACCGCTACGACACAGACGAGGCCCTGCGACGCCTGCTCGCCTTTGAGGCCGCCGGTGCCGATTGTGTTTATGCGCCCGTCCTGCCCGATATGGCTGCCGTCGCCCGTATCTGTGCCGCAGTCAAAGCACCCGTCAACGTACTCGTCGCGGGTCCCTACGCGAAGAACACGCTCGCTGAATTTGCAGCCGCTGGCGTTGCCCGCCTCTCGCTCGGCTCATCGCTGGCCCGCGTGACCCACGCCGCGATCCGCGATGCGGCAAATGGCATGTTTGGCGCAGGCGACTTCACGACCCTGAGCAGTGCAATGTCAGGCGATGCCGTCGATAAACTCCTGACCCGTTAATAATCCGCAGGCTATAGTCCAAAACCGACAAAACGTCGCGGATAGACAAGACGTACCCCCCTCCCAAGGCTTCGATAGAAGCAACAGGGAGAGCAACATGGACGCGCAAGACGCCTATATCGTTGTGATACATCGCACCATTGGCGCACGCCGTGGTCGCGCGGCCCGTGGGCGCCCTTTGCTGGCTTAAGTCGCTTTCGCACTGCATATTTTCTTTACATATCGAGACCAAAAATGACGGAAATTTCCGAAGCCAATGCTCCTGTGGGCAAAACTGTTGGCGCGCCGCGCAGATCTGGTGGCCGCGCCGCCCGTACCGCCGCACGTTCAGCGCCACTTCCGACCGATATGCGCCCGATCAAGGCGGGCATGTCAGGTGGACGCTATAAGCCGTTGACCGACGAAGACATGGCCCGCATCCACGAGGCCGCCTTGCGTGCCTTAGAGGAAATTGGCCTGTGCGATGCGCCCCAATCCGGCATCGACTACATGGTCGCCGCTGGTGCAATCTATGGCGATGATAAACGGCTCCGCTTCCCGCGTGCTTTGGTGATGGAAATGCTCGGCAAGGCGCAAAAAGCGCTCACCCTGCACGGTCGCGACCCGCAATATGACCTAAACCTTTCTGGCACGCGCGTACATTACGGCACCGCTGGGGCTGCTGTTCATGTCGTCGATGTGCATGGCCGCAACTACCGCGAATCCACCGTGCAAGACCTGCATGACGCTGCCAAAATCGTGCAGCAAATGGACAATATCCACTTCCTTCAGCGCCCCATGGTTTGCCGTGACATCCCCGACAACCGCGAGATGGATCTGAACACGATCTATGGTTGCTGCGCTGGCACGAAAAAGCATGTGGGTGTCTCGTTCACGGAACCTGATTTCGTTGATGACGCCCTTGAAATGCTGCACATGATTGCAGGCGGCGAGGACAAATGGCGCGAACGGCCCTTTGTGTCGAACTCCAACTGCTTTGTTGTACCGCCCATGAAATTCGCCACTGAATCCTGCCTCGTGATGGAGAAATGCATCGCAGGCGGTATGCCTGTTTTGCTGCTTTCCGCAGGCCAAGCAGGCGCCACAGCCCCCGCCCCAATCGCAGGCGCCATCGTGCAAGCAGTCGCCGAATGCCTTGCTGGCGTAGTCTATGTGAATAGCATTTCTCCCGGTTACCCTGCAATCTTTGGCACGTGGCCATTCGTGTCGGACTTGCGCACAGGCGCCATGTCAGGCGGTTCTGGCGAACAAGCGCTTCTGACCGCTGGTTGTGCCCAAATGCACCAGTTCTACGGTCTCCCCGGTGGGGCCGCCGCTGGCATCGCCGACGCGAAACTCCCCGATATGCAAGCAGGTTGGGAGCAAATGGCCTCCAACGTCATGGCAGGTCTGTCTGGCCTCAACATGGTCTACGAGGCCGCAGGCATGCACGCCTCTCTCCTTGGGTTCTGCATGGAATCACTGGTGCTTGGTGATGATCTCATCGGCCAAGCACTCCGCTGCGTACGCGGGATCGAAGTCAACGACGAGACGCTCGGCTTCCAGACCATGCATGACGTCTGCCTCAAAGGGCCCGGTCACTACCTGGGATCGGATCAGACACTTGGGCTGATGCAAACCGAATATGTCTACCCCAATACGGCCAACCGAATGTCGCCTAAAGAATGGGAAGAAAAGGGCAAACCTGATCTTTTGACCAACGCGACCAAGCGCAAGGAAGACATCCTCAGCAAACCCTCAGAGGCGAGTTTTGATCCGCTAACCGACGCGGCAATCCGCAAGCGGTTCAAGATTCACCTCAAAGGTTAGGACGCGAAATCGTGCCGCCCGAAACGGCGGCACGCACCCCTGTCGTGCCACGGCATGATGTCGGCAAACCACGCCCCACCCGCACCGCGAGATAAGCAAAAGCCTGCGCTTCAAGCATATCACCATCGAGGCCAACATCCTCGACCGCGACCACATCCATATCCAAACCAGCGGCCAACATCGCCATCAGCGTCGGGTTCTTGCGCCCGCCACCTGTGACGAGCAGGCGCGTCGGTTGGCTGGGGCAATGCTCCATCGCTTTGACAACACTCATAGCGGCAGCGGCGGTCAAAGTAGCCGCTGCATCGGCATCAGAAAGTTTTTCAACACTCCGCGCCAAGTCCACAAAGTCGTCCCTATCCAATGACTTAGGTGGCATTCTGTAGAAAAATGCGTGATTCAAAAACGTCTCAATAATCGCCTCATCTACGCTACCTTCAGCGGCCAAAGCCCCATCCGCATCGTAAGGGACACCGCGCCGCGCCAGCATCAAATCATTGATCGGCGCGTTGGTGGGACCGGTATCAAACGCAAGCAAAGCGCCCTCCGTCTCAGGCTTCTCATGGGTCGGATCAATCCACGTCAGATTGCCAACACCGCCCAAATTCAGGAACGCAACAGGTGCATCAGCCTTGAGATACTTTGCCAATGCAAAATGATAAAACGGGGCCAAAGGCGCGCCCTGCCCGCCAAGATCAACATCCGCCGAGCGGAAATCCCAAATGACAGTTTGCCCTAAAACATCCGCCAAAACCTGCCCGTCACCGCATTGATGGGTGCGACGATTGTCGGGGTCATGGGCCAAGGTCTGACCATGAAAACCAACCAGATCGACATCGCCAAAATCGCTCAAAACCTGCGCATGCACAGTCTCGATCAACTCGGCCACATCGGCCAGATCGTCACTTGGCCACTGGCCCAAAGCAGCTTTTAAAATGGCGGCCTCTTCAACAGAATAGGCCCGATAAGCTGTGTCACCAAAGCTCCTGATCGTGATCCCATCTGTCACAACCACGGCCGCATCAACCCCGTCCAACGACGTGCCAGACATCGCGCCAAGCGCCGTTACAAAACCAGTCTTTTTCATTCAGACAACACCACTTTCCCTTCGTCAAATCGACGTTTATAGGGTGACGGACACTTTGTGCAGGGAAAAAGCAATGACCTACCACCCCAAATCCGAATTTATGTCTGTGATGATGGCGCGCGGCTTCTTGGCCGACTGTACCGACTATCAAGGCTTGGACGACGCATTGTCCAAGGGTGTGGTCCCTGCCTATATCGGTTTTGATGCGACAGCGACGTCGTTGCACGTGGGCTCCCTTATCCAGATCATGATGTTGCGCTGGCTGCAAAAGACAGGCCACAAACCGATAACCTTAATGGGTGGCGGCACGACAAAAGTGGGCGATCCGTCGTTCCGCGCCGATGAGCGGCCTTTGCTCACCAACGAGAAAATCGACGAGAATATCGCGGGCATCAAGCGGGTGTTTGCCGCCTACATGACCTATGACGATGCGCCAAATGGCGCGCTGATGCTTAATAACGCGGAATGGCTCGACAATCTGAACTACTTATCGTTCCTGCGTGATATCGGGCGGCACTTTTCGATCAACCGCATGTTGTCGTTTGAAAGCGTGAAATCACGGCTTGATCGTGAGCAGTCACTGTCGTTCCTCGAATTTAACTACATGATTTTGCAGGCTTATGACTTCCTAGAGTTGAACCGCAGGTACGGCTGCTTGTTGCAGCTTGGCGGGTCCGATCAATGGGGCAATATCGTCAACGGGATCGACCTGACGCGCCGTGTGCTGGATCACGAAATCTACGGCATGACCTCGCATCTTTTGACCACATCTGACGGCAAAAAGATGGGCAAAACCGCGGATGGTGCTGTCTGGCTGAACGCCGACATGACCGCGCCCTACGCGTTCTGGCAGTTCTGGCGCAACACGACCGACGTTGACACAGGCCGGTTCCTTAAGCTCTACACAGAGTTGACAATTGAGGAATGTGACCGCCTTGGCGCACTCGAAGGGTCCGACATCAACGCCGCGAAAATCATCCTCGCGAATGAAGTCACCACGCTATTGCACGGCGCAGAAGCCGCAGCGGCTGCAGAGGCAACAGCACGCGAAGTGTTCGAAAAGGGCGGCGTTGGCGATGACCTGCCTACTCTCACACTCTCAGCCGATGAGCTAGGCGACGGCATGTCCATCGTGCAAATCATTGTCAAAGCCGGCCTTGCTGGCAGCGGCAAAGAGGCGAAACGCCTGATTGCAGATAACGGAGCCAAGATGAACGATGCGGCATTGGACGACGCAGGCCTGATGGTGACGGCAGACATGCTGTCCACCCCGATGAAACTATCGGCAGGCAAAAAGCGTCACGCCTTGGTGCAAATCGGCTAAAGTAACAACCGTTCGACAAGCATCAAAAGCACCCCCATCGGGATTGCGATGCACGCGGCAATGATCGCCGCACCCAATGGCGTAGGCTTAGCGGGTGCAGCATATACTTTAGCGACGGTGCTTGACTGTTTCATAAATGCATTAACCCAAACTTAGATTTATGAATGTTTAACAACGTGATGGAAACATGCGCGTTGCAACAGCACATCAACTTTACAAACGCCCTGCAAATCGCTGGTGTCAAAGGGTTTTCTGACGAAAAAACCCAAACCCAATATGTTGAACGCGGCCCTGTCACTTATGTAGCGCGGACGAATGGCATGGCCCATTTTCACGCAATCCGCCAAATAAATCCGCGCACAATCTGCGTTATGAACCCCGACACCTCCGCACCAAACGCGCTCCGAAAAGCTGGCTTTCGTCAAATCATGACCCCCGCGAGTGTCGCGGAAATCGACCTCACACACAGCTTCCACCCGCTGCAAAAATGGCGCAATGCGCAACGAAAGGCAGAGAAAAGCCCGATCACCATGACACACCGCCTCTTCGATCCTCTCAAAGATGACTGGCTCTTCAAGGCCGACCTTGCGCAACAACGCACAAAGAAATTCCGCGCCACGCCTCATGCAATTGCATTGTTCTGGCCTGCACATGATACGCTTCTCAGCATCGCATATCTTGGCAAAATCCCCGTCGCTGCGATGCTTTTCCTGACCCACGGTGCCACGGCCACCTATCAAATCGGCTGGACAACTGACGAAGGTCGCACACACGCCGGACATAACCTCCTGCTCGCGCAAGCCTTTGAAAACCTCTCAAAACGAAGGCTTAAGCGCCTTGATCTTGGCACCGTTGATACCATCAATGCTCCTGCTCTTGCGCGGTTCAAAATCGGCGCGGGCGCTACAATCCGCCCCCTTGGCGGCACGTGGGCCGCGCTCCCGCTCTGGCGGTCCTAGCGGCGCCAGCCATCCCATGTTAGACCACGCTCAAAGACGTGAAGGATAGCCCATGACCATTCTCCAAATCACCTCACTACTCATCGTGCTCGCAGGTGCATTCGGCGCAATTAACTATCTTTTCTTACGTCTTCCCCCCGCAATTGGCATCCTCGTTGTGGCGCTTTTTGCTTCCTTCGCGATCCTCGGGTTTGACGTGTTCTTCCCAAGCTTCGGGGTCGCTGCAAATGTACGGGCAACTGTCGCTGACATCGACTTTTCCGACGCGCTGTTAGAAGGAATGCTCGGCTTGCTGCTTTTTGCGGGCGCCTTACACGTCAAAATCGCAGCCCTGCGCCGCGAATGGGTCGTGGTCATGCTCATGGCGGCGATCGGCATCGGACTTTCCACGGCCATCGTGGGCTTTGGCTTTTCGTGGCTGACAGGCATGCCATTGATCGTGGCCCTCGTGTTCGGCTCACTTATTTCACCAACAGATCCAGTGGCCGTTCTGGGCGTTTTGCGCGAAGCGAATCTCGAAAAGTCGCTTGAAACCAAGATCGCGGGCGAGAGCCTTTTTAACGATGGTGTGGCTTACGTTGTCTTTCTGATCCTGATTGGCCTCGCCTTCCCCAGTGGAGAGGATCACGGCGGCGGCTTTCTGGGCGCTGTCGAGCTTTTCGTCCGAGAGGCGCTTGGTGGCGCGTTGCTTGGCGTTGTTCTCGGCTGGCTCACCTTCCGCGTGATGCGCCGCATTGAAGACTATTCGCTGGAGGTTCTGATCACCCTTGGCCTCGCTTTTGGGGGCTATGAACTCGCGGTCTACTTACATGTTTCTGCCCCGATTATGGCGGTCTGTGCAGGACTATTGATCGGCGACGTTGGCGCGAAATACGGCATGTCCGAGGAAACCCGTAAATATGTTGACGCCTTCTGGAAGCTGATCGACGAAATCCTCAACGCGGTCCTTTTCCTGCTGATCGGGGTCGAGGTATTCGCAATCGCCTTCAACTTCGACAACTTCTCGGCAGGCATTGCAGCCATCGCATTGGCGCTTATCGCCCGCCTCGCCGCCGTCGCGGTGCCTGTGCTGATGCTCAAACCCTTCCGCAATTTTTCACAAGGGGTCATCCCAATCATGACGTGGGGCGGATTGAAGGGCGGCATCTCGGTCGCTTTAGCGCTGTCCTTGCCTGACGGCGAATGGAAACCTGTGATCCTGACCGCGACCTATATGGTCGTGATTTTCTCGATTATCGTACAAGGTTTGACCGTCGCGAAACTGGCCGAAAAGGTTGGGCGCGAGCCTGAGTTACGGCCATAACACAGACGAAAAGACGCGGAATCCCGCGTTTTCCCCTTCCCTGGCAGACCTGCATTCCGCTTAAGTTGTGACAAACAACCAAGGGGAAAACACATGTCACTTATGAAAACACTTGCCAAAGTCGCCATCGGCGTTGCCGTTGCCAAAGGCGTCGCATCCATGACGCAAAAAGCGGGCCAGCAACAAGCAGGTCAGCAAGACAACGACGGCTTGTTCCGTGGTCAGCATTCACCAAACGCAAGACAAAAGCCTGATCTTGGCGGACTGGAAAACATGATGGACAACATCCTTGGTGGTGGTCAGCAACAGCAAACGCGCACGGGCCAAACTGGCGGCATCGGTGGCCTTCTTGAGGGCCTTGCGGGTGGCGGACAGCAACAGCAAACCCAACAATCTTCTGGCGGCGGTCTCAATGATATCCTCGGCCAACTTGGCGGCACAGGTGGTGCTGGCGGTCTTGGCGGTCTGCTGGGCGGCTTGGTCAAGCAGATGCAAGCAGGTCAACAAACCAACCAAGGTAGCTTTGGCGACGTCCTGAACTCGCAGTTCGACGGCAACCCGACCCAAGCGATCCAACCATCCGCCGAGCAAGAGGCCGTCGCAGGCCTGATGATCCGCGCCATGGTGCAAGCCGCGAAATCTGACGGTAAACTTGACGACGCGGAGCGCCAGAAACTGCTCGCCCGCCTTGGCGAAGTCAGCGCCGACGAGCAGCGCTTTGTGCAAGACGAATTGAACGCCCCAGTCGATGTTGAAGGCCTTGCGCGTCAAACCCCACGGGGTCTGGAACAACAGATTTACACCATGTCTGTCATGGGCATTGACCTCGACACCCAGCAAGAGGCGCAATATTTGCACCAGTTCGCCACAGCCCTTGGCCTACCACAGGCCCAAGTCAACGCGATCCACGCAAAGCTCGGCGTGCCCGCGATTTACCGCTAAATCCCCGCCTTTGGTCTGGTCAAGCCCCCCTCCGCCGCTTAAACGGAAGCGAGGAAACCAGACCAAGGGCGCGTGATGTCTGCATCTACAATCATCTCTCGGTGCGAAGATCACGGGCTACGGCTTACCGATCAGCGACGCACAATTGCCGCCGTACTTGAGGCCGCAACCGATCATCCCAACGTCGAAGAACTCTACAACCGCGCTTCTGCGGTCGACCCCAACATCTCGCTTGCGACGGTCTACAGGACGGTCAAATTGTTCGAAGAAACAGGCATCTTAGAAAAGCACGAGTTCGGTGACGGGCGCGCGCGTTATGAAACCTCGGACCGTGAACACCACGACCATCTCATCGATATGAATTCTGGCGAAGTCATCGAATTCATCGACCCCGAAATCGAAGCCCTGCAAGACAAAATCGCAGAGAAGCTCGGGTATCGCCTTATGGGGCATAGATTAGAGCTTTACGGCGTCCCGCTGAAAGACAAGAAATGATCTTAAAGCTGCACCGCCTCAATGCCTGTTTTCTCGGGTTATTTCTGGCGGCACACCTGATCAATCATCTGCTTGTGGCCTTCAGCCCCACCGCCCATATCGCCGCGATGCACGCCATGCGCGTGGTTTACCGCAATGGGATTATCGAGCCGCTTCTGCTCGGAGGCCTTGTCGTCCAGCTTTGCCTTGGCATGGCTCTGATTTACAATCGCGGCAAGCCTCAAGGGCGTTGGGCATGGGCGCAGGTACTTTCCGGGCTCTATATCATCATCTTTCTGGCGCAGCACGTACCCGCAGTTCTTATGGCTCGCTGGACCCTCGATTTCGACACCAACATTTGGTTCGCCTCCGCCGTGGTCAGCGAAATACCCTACCTGCTCTATTTCGCGCCCTACTACATGCTCGCGATTATCGCGGTGTTCACCCATATCGCGGCAGCACTCTACTTTCGCGGCCACCTACCCCTGGCCCGCGCACTGCCAGTTATCGGGATCACCTGGGCAATGGCCGTCGTTATTTCGATGATGCTGATCGGCCCAATCCCCGCACCCTACAACACCTATCTTGAGATCAGCTTTGGAAAGACCCAACCCAATGGATAATATCCGAGGCGCCATTCTGATGGTCGTCGCCATGTTCGGCTTTGCCGTCGAAGACAGCCTGATCAAGCTCATGGCGGACGACGTGCCATCGGGGCAAATCCTGATCATGATCGGCATCGGCGGCACGATCATATTTGCAATCGCCGCAAAATCTCAAGGCCAACAGCCGTTTGGCCTTTGGATGCTCACAGGGTTCTCTGGCCTGCGCGCGATTTGTGAAGGCTTGGCCGCACTCGGATATGTCACCGCGCTCGCCCTTGTGCCGATCTCACTCGTCACCACCATCATGCAAGCCAGCCCCTTGCTCATCACCCTTGGTGCGGCGGTCTTCTTCAAACATGCCGTCGGCTGGCGGCGCTGGATCGCGATTCTCGTCGGCCTTATTGGCGTTCTCATTGTGTTGCGCCCTTTCGGGACGGCCTTCCAACCTGCGGCCCTCTTTGCGGTCATGGGCGTGAGCTTTATGTCCGCACGCGACCTCGCAACCCGTCAGATCACCAAAAACATCAGTACGCTACAGCTTTCGGTCATCGGGTTTATGGCGACGATCCCTGCAGGTATTCTGAGCCTCACACTCTCTGGCTCCGTGCCAACAGTACCTACTGGCCTAACGCTAATCTACCTTGCCGGCGCGATCTCCATCGGTGTTCCCGCGCTTTATTGCATCATCTCTGCCATGCGGATCGGTGATATCGCGTTTATCTCCCCGTTCCGTTATAGCCGGATCATCTTTGGCCTGCTTGCGGGGCTGTTGGTTTTCGGCGAAACGCTTGATGGCTACACATTGCTGGGTGCGGCGATTATCGTCGCATCAGGCACTTTCACCCTGTGGCGCGAGGCACGCTTACGCCGCGCTTCCCAAACGTCACCTTCCGCAGTATAGACAACCTCGTTACCGCTAACATCCCATTAGGAGCCTCCCCATGAGCACGATCATTGATATCCACGCCCGCGAAATTCTCGACAGCCGCGGCAACCCAACCGTCGAAGTCGACGTGATCTTGGAAGACGGCACAATGGGCCGCGCTGCCGTGCCATCAGGCGCCTCCACAGGCGCCCACGAAGCGGTCGAGCGTCGCGACGGCGACAAATCCCGCTACATGGGCAAAGGCGTTTTGGAGGCGGTTGAGGCCGTGAACGGGGAAATCGCAGAAACCATCGTTGGTTTCGACGCACTTGAGCAAGTCGCCATCGACATGGCGATGATCGAACTCGACGGCACAGCCAACAAGGCACGCCTTGGCGCAAACGCAATTTTGGGCGTCTCCCTCGCCGTCGCAAAAGCGGCTGCTGAATACTCTGGCCAGCCCCTGTTCCGCTACATCGGCGGCACATCCGCACGCGTCCTTCCCGTGCCAATGATGAACATCATCAACGGTGGCGAGCATGCGGATAACCCGATCGACATCCAAGAATTCATGATCATGCCCGTCTCCGCGAGCAACATCCGTGAAGCCATCCGCATGGGCGCAGAAGTGTTCCATACACTGAAGAAAGAACTTACCGCCGCAGGCCACAACACAGGTATCGGCGATGAGGGCGGCTTTGCGCCAAACCTGAGCTCCACCCGCGACGCGCTTGATTTCATTATGAAATCAATCAAGAAGGCAGGCTATGTTCCAGGTCAGGATATCTACCTCGCCCTCGATTGTGCCGCGACAGAATACTACAAAGACGGCAAATACGAGATGAAGGGCGAAGGCAAATCCCTAACCTCCGCAGAGAACGCAGACTATCTCGCACAGCTCGCATCCGACTACCCGATCATCTCGATTGAAGACGGCATGTCTGAGGACGATTGGGACGGCTGGAAAATGCTGACCGACAAAATCGGCGACAAAATCCAACTGGTCGGCGACGATCTTTTCGTGACCAACCCGGCCCGCCTTGCGGACGGTATCGCAAAAGGGTCCGCCAACTCCATGTTGGTGAAAGTGAACCAAATCGGCACGTTGACTGAGACATTGCAGGCCGTCGACATGGCGCACCGCGCACGTTTCACCAACGTGATGTCACACCGCTCTGGTGAGACCGAAGACGCGACAATCGCCGACCTTGCAGTGGCCACAAACTGCGGCCAGATCAAAACAGGGTCGCTGTCGCGCTCCGACCGTTTGGCCAAATACAACCAGTTGATCCGCATCGAGGAAATGCTGGGCGAAACCGCGATCTATGCTGGTCGTTCGATTCTGAAGGGATGATGGGTTAAAACCCATCCTACCCATGACGGCTGATGACATCATAGCGAAACTGAACTTAGCCCCCCATCCCGAGGGGGGCTATTACCGCCAGACGTGGGAGGCCGAAGGCAAAGGCCGCGCGACTGGCACCTGTATCTACTTTCTGCTCAAAGGCGGCGAGGCAAGCCACTGGCACCACGTCGATGCCGTAGAAATTTGGCATTACTATGCAGGTGCGCCGCTGATCCTGTCGATAAGCGCCACAGACGCAGGCCCCGCGACGGACGACACCCTAGGCCCTGACCTTAGCACCGGCCAAGCCCCACAAATCATCGTGCCAACAGGATATTGGCAAGCGGCTCGCACCACAGGCGATTGGACGCTTGTCGGCTGTACGGTATCACCTGGGTTCCAGTTTTCAGGATTTGCGCTCGCTCCAGAAGGTTTTGACATTCCTCGTTAATAAAATGGGTAGGTTCACCTAGAACCTCACTCCAAGCACACTATTCTGGAGATAGTTTTCAAAGCTTTTCTCGCTCAAGTTGAAAAATATACCTTTTCATGAGACCATTCATCTAATGTGACGCCCAAAGGTGCGCATTTTGCACCGCGCTACGCGGAAGTTAATTGGTTATGTCGAGTTACAAGATCGAAATCGCACGCCTCTACGAGCAAGAGTACGGGCAAAAATTTGAGTTTGCGATCCGCAATCTCGGCACATTTTTCAGTGCGCTGATGATCTATCTGTACACGGGATGGATATCGGCATGGGTATGGTGCGGACTCTACTTTTCGACACAAGCCATCTACTACTTTTTTCTATGCGCAAAAAGTAACGCCCCCCGTTTTCATGACGTGATAATAGCAATCGCATTATTCCTGCTGGTCTATTGCGCGTTTATCTGGATGCCTGCCCTCCTCATCGTCCAACAAGATGAGGCGTTAAAGCTCGCTGGCTGCTTGATGATGGCTTGCGTCCTGGTTTTCCTGATCAGACGTGCGGAACATTATCCTTGGATGGTGGAATGCCCCCAGTGAAGTGGTCCACCAATTGGGATATGATTATCCCGTTTTAGGAGGACTAAACGATGGCTGGAAAACGAGAAAAGCCGGAAGATATCGTGCTGAAGCTTCGGCAGGTTGAAGTTTTACAAGGGCAAGGAAAGTCAGTTTCCGAGGCTGTTCGACAAATTGGCGTCACCATTCAGACCTATTATCGATGGCGCAAAGAGTATGGGGGCATGAGCCGCGTTCAGCTCAAACGGCTGAAAGAGCTTGAGACTGAAAACCAGCGCCTCAAGCGCGTCGTGGCGGATCTGTCCTTGGACAAGATGATCCTCACCGAGGCCGCACGGGGAAACTACTAAGCCCTTCCCGTCGCCGTCTGTGCATTGATCATGTGCGGCAAACCCTCAGCGTATCTGAGCGCAGGGTTTGCCGCATACTCGGCCAACATCGTTCGACGCAGCGCAAGGTGCCATGTGGTCTGCCTGATGAAGAACGGTTGACCGAGGAAAGAGGTGGTCGCGGGAATTTGGACCAGTCGTTAAGGTGGATCGCATGAAGAAA
>ENA-UOYN01000191-UOYN01000191.1-marine-metagenome-genome-assembly--contig:-NODE-191-length-31073-cov-5.054936_pt1 | contig 31073 bp, 26 predicted proteins | sample MGYA00238176_ERZ767358 | MGnify/ENA primary metagenome ERZ767358 (study PRJEB28950, sample SAMN06266238) | marine metagenome | isolation source: Columbia River Estuary | place: USA:Columbia River Estuary...
TTAATGCAATGCCTTTTGCATTGTCAGGAGGAGAACAACAAAGAGTTTCTATAGCTAGAGCGCTTCTAAACAGACCTTCATTAATTCTTGCAGATGAGCCAACTGGAAATTTAGATCCTGAAACTTCTGAAGAAATTATGCGATTATTAATGGCTATTGCTTACGAAGAAAACACTGCTATTTTAATGGCGACACATGATATGTCGATGGTTGAAAAATATCCAGGAAGAATTTTACGTGTAGAAGAAGGAACTGTGAAAGAAATAAACACGATGAATAATTTCGATCCCTTTACCGATTTCTCATCAAAATAAGACGTTAAACTGCTTTCTTAACAAATTTGACTTCGAACAACTTTAACCAGTTTTTCCCAGTCATATAGATTTTGCCTGTTTCAGAATTGAACGCAATTCCATTCAAAACATCTTGATCAGAAAGTCTCCCTTCTATTTCAAGAGAGCTTGCGTCTATTTGTTGTTCAACCATTCCTGTAATTGGATCGATAACCACAACCATGTTTGTTGTCCAAACATTTGCGTAAATTTTTCCGTTAATAAATTCCAGCTCATTAAGAGCCGTAATAGGACCTCGATTATTATAAACTTCAATCGTTTTTATCACTCCAAAAGTTTCTGGATCTCTGAAAGAAATTCTTTCCGTTCCATCAGACATAATTAGATTTTCACCATCATTACAGATTCCCCAGCCTTCTCCTGTATAAGCAAAATCTTTTTTTGGAATTATTCTCTCATTTAAATCATACGTGATGCATTTATGATTTTGCCATGTCAATTGATAAAGAACATCGTTTAAAATTGTTATTCCTTCCCCAAAATAATTGCCGTCCAATCCCATTCTTTTATTTGGATTGATTGTGCCTGTTTTTAAATCTACTTCAGCTACAAAGGATTTTCCTAATACTCCAGTTCCTTCATATAAGTTTCCATTATAAAACGCTAGTCCTTGTGTAAAGCTTTCGCGATTGTGAGGGTATGAAGCAACAATTTCTGCGGTCAACAACTCTGGATTAATGTTAGAAATTACTCTTAACATTCTATTGTCAACATATGATGAACCATCTTTTAAGGTTGATAATAAATTGAATGATTTTGCACCAACTCCTTTTAACGAAGCGTTGAATTTAAACGAAACATTCTTTGTTGGGTTTTTCCAAATTTGAATTACAGAATCATCATAAACAACTTCTAATTTTTGAATATCATCTGCCAATACATCAACAAAAATTTCTACATCTTGATCATATGTCAATTGTAAATTTTGCTCAAAAGTAAATTTTGCCGGAGCATCTTCAGCTTGGACTTCAGAAGAAGGGTCTGATTTTAAAAGAGGCATTATTAAAAGAGAACCCCCAACAATAACAACTAAGGCAATGATGATGTATTTTTTCATTTATTTTAATTTTTGCTCTATTCTTCTCACATCAATTGATCCATGAGATTCAGAATAAACAATTTCACTTCCTTTTATTACAATTACTTGTGGAGATTGATGTAATACCCCTGTTAATTGTGCAATTTCATTTGAAACATCACGATGCTTTAGTAAGTCTAAATAATACAGTGTGCAAATAGTGTTTTCTGTTGTCCAATTATTTTCAAAACTTTTGATGGCCATAGAAGAAATTCCACATCGTGTACTGTGTTTGAAGATTAAAATCGGTTTTTCGTGAGCAGATTTTAACACCTCATTCAACTGATCTATTGATTCCAATTGGTTCCAAGGTGTTTTACTCGCAACCGTATTTCTGCTAAAAAGTCCCATTAAATTCCAGATGTAAATTGTTTTAAGAAACGCACGTCATTTTCCGAGTAAAGGCGTAAGTCATTAACTCTATATTTCAATTGAGCAATTCTTTCTACTCCCATTCCAAAGGCAAAACCAGAATATTCTTTGCTATCTATATTACTTGCTTCCAAAACATTTGGATCGACCATTCCACATCCCAATATTTCTAACCACCCTGTGTATTTACAAACGTTGCAACCTTTAGAGTTACATATTGTACAAGAAACATCTACTTCAGCACTTGGCTCTGTAAAAGGAAAATAAGAAGGGCGCAACCTGATTTGTGCTTTTTCACCAAACATCTCCTTCGCAAAATAAAGTAGCGTTTGTTTTAAATCGGCAAAAGAAACATCTTTATCAATATACAAACCCTCTACTTGATGAAAGAAACAATGCGCTCGAGCAGAAATTGCTTCATTACGATAAACTCTACCCGGTGAAATTGTTCTAATCGGTGGTTTTTCATTTTCCATTACTCGAACTTGAACCGAAGAGGTGTGTGTTCTTAAAGCTATTTCATCCTTAGGGTTATCTCCTTTTTGAATAAAAAAAGTATCCTGCATGTCTCTTGCTGGATGTTCTGGTGGAAAATTTAAGGCAGAAAAATTATGCCAATCGTCTTCAATTTCTGGTCCTTCAGAAACCTTAAATCCAATTCTATTAAATATTTCGATGATTTCTGTTCTAACCAAAGACAATGGGTGTCGCGAACCTATTGTTATTTTATCTTCAGGTCTACTTAAATCAATCTTGTTTTTTTCAGTTTCAGAAGTTGAAGCATTTTCTTTTGCGTAATCGTATTTTTCTTGCGCAAAATTTCTAAGACCGTTTAGTAACTGACCTGTTTCACGTTTTTGTTCATTAGGAACCGATTTTAAATCATTAAATAAATCTTTGATTTTGCTTTTCGTTCCTAAATATTGAATTCTGAAGCCTTCTAACTGCTCTGCATTCAACAACTCAACGGCTTCAATTTCTTTTTTTATTAATTCTATTTTCTCAATCATATTTAAATCTCTCTCAACGCTTTTGCTACAAAACACGTTACTATTCATACATCGCGGTGTATTTTATGCCTTATTAATTGTTTTAAGTGTAACTAAAAACATATTTTTAACGTACGAAGTTAAGCATTACACAATAAAGTTGTTTTATAATCTCTAATTTTTAGATTATATTTGACAAGCTACTATTATTAATAGAAGTAATAAAACCTATGAAACAAAATACAATGAAATATTCTTTACTTATACTAATTGCTTTGTCATTTGGTTTCTTACAGTCTTGTAAGAATAAAAAACCATCTGTGGTGAAAGTGTTTGTGCGATCTGCAAGTAATGAGTTAGTCTCAGGTGCAAAAGTGATTATTATTGGGGATATTAATTCAAACCCAGCAACAATGGAGTATGTTGATACCGTTGTTACTAACGAGTCTGGTTTTGCTTATTTCAATGTTGCCCCATATTATGATGCGGCAGGCGAAGATAATAAGGTTGCCTATTTTGATATTGTTGCCAAAACAGATGTGAAAACGGGTAATGGTGATGTAAGAAGTAGAGTTCACACAACTGCTGTTGAAACAGTGTTTTTTCCAAATTAAATTTCGAAAATTATGAAAACTAATAAATTAATACTCTTAAGTTTCTTTGCATTGTTTGCTTTTACAGCAATCGTTGGATGTAGAAAAAAGGGAGAAACTATTGCAAAAATTTACGTTAGAGATGCTGCTAACCAAGCCGTTCCTGGTGCTCAGGTCGTTTTGTATGGTCAGTCTTCAACTGGTCAGGCAAGCAGCGTTACTGTTTACGATACAACTTTGTCAAACTCTGCTGGAGAAGCAATTTTTAACTACGATGATGTTTACCAATTAGGTCAAGCGGGTGTTGCTGTTTTGAATATTGATGTAGTGAAAGACGGAAAAACAGGTCAAGGAATTATAAAAGTTGAGGAAGAAACAACTTCTGAAGAAACGGTTTATATTCAATAAGAAATACTAGAACAATATAAAGCCGGAAGAACGTTTCTTCCGGCTTTTTTTATGGTATTAACTTTCGTTTCAGTGAAACGCTAATTTAAGAATACTTTATTTCAGCTTCTTCTACAAGTGGGTGACCTGTCATTCGTAAAAACAATTGAATTAAAGCAACAACATCTTTCTCACAATACACTTTAATTCGTTCTAAATCTTTGTCTTCAAAATACACCCTCGCCACGTCTGCCCCTGATATATCGTCTTTCGGCGTTGGAATTTCAAACACGTGGCATAAAAGTGCCAAAGAAGTATATGCTTTAAAATCTCCAAACTTCCATAATTCCATTGTATCTAGGTGATTAATCTCCCATGGTTTTTTACCTGCAATATCTAATGTCATCGGTAGAGAAATTCCATTGATCAACATTCTTCTGCAGATGTATGGGAAATCAAACTCCTTTGCGTTGTGACCACATAAAATACTGTACGGTGTGTTGTAATGCTCGTCCAACAACTTTTTAAATTGCAGCAAAAGGGTCTCTTCATCATCATGGTAAAATGACTTCATTCTAATTTGACGACCTGAATGATTACTCGTTATAAAACCAACGGAGATACAGACAATTTTTCCAAATTCAGCATAAATTCCGCCACGATCATTGTATAAATCATTGAACGATTTTTCATCATTTTGCATGAATCTTGTTTTAGATTCAAACAATTCTCTTGTTTTTTCGTTTAATTTTGCGAATTCATACGTTTGTGGAACTGTTTCAATGTCAAGAAACAATACTTTTTCTAATGGAACTTTTTCAAGCATAACAGATAATGTAAATAGGTTTTTAGTGTTAAATTAATGATGTTTTATTTCCCTTTCTTATTCAAGTTAGTTAAAAATTGCAGAATCGACATAAAAAAAGCAAATTTGTATAAAAGCAATTTATGGCAGAAGAATTAGAGATCATCCAAGGCGATAAAAACGAAGTTTATTCCAGTTTAATTCCTCAAATTAAAGCTTTAATTGGTGATGAAAAAGACGTTGTGGCAAATTTAGCCAATGTGTCTGCCGCACTTAAACAAGCTTTTAATTTCTTCTGGGTTGGTTTTTATCTTGTTAAAGAAGACGAGTTGGTTTTAGGTCCGTTTCAAGGTCCAATCGCATGTACACGAATTAAAATTGGTAAAGGTGTTTGTGGTTCTTCATGGCAAGAAAAAAAAGTGTTTGTTGTTGATGATGTAGACGCTTTCCCTGGTCATATTGCATGCAGCGGAGACTCTAAAAGCGAAATTGTTCTTCCATTAATAAAAAACAATGTTGTTATTGGTGTTTTAGACATTGATAGTGACGAATATGCCACTTTTGACAAAACAGATGAATTACATTTAACGCAACTTACAGAATGGCTCGTTTCTATTTTTTAATCGGTTTAATCTCTTTTCTTATTTCATCATGCGCACAAGTAGGTCAACTAACTGGAGGTGAAAGAGATGTAACAGCCCCTCAACCTTTAAATAATAAGATTGCTCCTGAGAATGAAAGTGTGAATTTTAATGCATCTAAAATTTTTATTCCTTTTAACGAGTTTATTCAGTTAAACAATCCAAGGCAAAACATTGTTCTTATTCCTCCCCATGCAAAAGTAAATGCCGCAGTAAAGGGAAAAGATTTAACGTTAAACATTGAAGGAGATTTAAAAGAAAACACTACGTATTCCATCTTTTTAAACAATGCCATTAAAGACATAACTGAAGGTAATGATTCCATCATGCAATATGTTTTTTCTACGGGACCTATCATTGATTCAAATACGTTGCATTGCACTGTAATAGATGCTTATTCTAACAAAATGTTTGGTGGTGTTTATTGTGCTCTTTTTGACGTTGACACTGATGAAATTGTAAATTTTTCAAAAACAAACTCAGCCGGAGAAGTTGTTCTAGACCATATTAAGGCTGGCACGTATGTGTTTGCAGCATTTGACGATAAAAATTTAAACTTAAAAGTTGATCCTTTTGAACCTGTTGGTTTTTATGAGAAGGGAATCTTAGAAATTAATGAAAACAATGTTGATTCGGTTCATGTTCGATTATTTTCGCCAACTCCAGATCCAAAAATTAGGACAAAAACGCTAACCAATAATAACACAATCATTATTGGTGCTACCGTTCCGTTTGTTGACGAAGAAATTATCATTAATGGCAAACCGCTTTCTTTTGAAAACTATACCAAACTAAAAGAGGATAGTTTGCTGTTGTTTGTACCACAAAATGAATCTAACACGATTGAAGTCATTATTAAATCGCAGACAGTAAATGACACCTTGCAGTTTACTCGGAAAATCGGGAAAGAAAAAATGACCGGTAAACTTTTCGATAATACCAGTCGAATTAATCCTTCAAACAAGGTTGTAATTCAATTTAATGACCTCATTAAATCGATTGACACATCAAAAATCATAGTGCTTAATGTTGCCGATTCATCACTCATTCCTGTTAAAATTACTCCGAGTAAAAACGAATTGCTTTTTGATTTTAATCGCGCAAATATTGAATCCATTGCTATTAAATTGTTGCCTGGAGCAGTAACAGGTTCGGTAATAAATTCGTTGGAAGAATATGCTATAACGATCGTTAAAGAACGAGAATTAGGAATAATCAATGTCACCTTTCCTGAGAATACCTCTGGTATGATTGTTAATTTGTTATCGAGAGGTAAGGTTATTCAATCAATTGTGCCAACGATAGGGTCTAGCAATATAAAAATAGCGGAACTTCAACCTGGAGAGTACACATTTAGCATCATCAAAGACAACAATCAAAATGGTGTTTGGGATACCGGTAATTATTCTGAATTTATACAGCCGGAAGAAGTAATCTATTATTCAACACCAACAAAAATTAGAGCTAATTGGGAGGTTGAAGTAACATTGGAATAATTAAAAAACCATGTCCAACCCATTACAGTCGGCCTTTAAAAATTACAAGATTATTCTTGCCTTATTTATTGGCTTAAGTATTTCTGGATACATGATTTATCGTGCATTTAGTGAGGTAAAAATCATTAAAGTTGAGCACAATTCAGGTAATCTTAAATGGGTAGATGGCAATCACAATAACCATGTTGATTTAAACGATCTTTCTGACTTTAAAAAAGTAAAAACAGGAAACTACCAAAAGCAAACATTAAGAACAACACTTCAAGAAGTTACATGGTCTAAAACTGCTGTTTTATGGATCTTTGTTGCCATTCTATTTACGGTTGGAAGAGATCTGTTTTACATGATTAGAATCCGCCTTTTAACAAAGAAAAAGTTGACCTGGAAATCTAGCTTTTTTGTTATTATGCTATGGGAGTTCGCATCCGCATTATCGCCGGGAGTTGTTGGCGGAGCAGCTGTTGCAATGTTTATATTAAACAGAGAAACCATACCGATGGGTAAGGCCACAGCAATTGTAATCGTCACCGCCTTTATGGATAACTTATTTTACATTGTTATGATTCCGCTTGTTTTTGTTTTTTTAAGAAACACAGAAGTATTTAACATCAATGGTGACACATCTGTTGCATTAACCCTTTGGTTTTGGGGTGGATTTACAATTATTTTATTGGTTTGTACATTTCTATACGTTTCACTCTTTTGGCGACCGAAGCTTGCCGGTGAAGTCCTGCTTCTTTTATTTAGTCTGCCATTCATCAAGCGGTGGAAGTTTGTGGCAAGAGAATGGGGAAAAGACATAGAAATTGCTGCAAAACAATTTAAAAATGAATCAAGTGGTTTTTGGTGGAAAGTATTTGGATCAACTGTGGCTAGTTGGCTTTCACGGTATTTGGTAATTAATGCATTACTTCAAGCTTTTATTAGTTTGAGCGTTATTGACCATGTTCATGTATTAGCAAAACAATTAATTCTTTGGTTGTTTATGTTGGTAAGTCCAACCCCAGGCGGCAGTGGAATTGCAGAATATGCCTTTGGTGAATTATTATCCGATTTTACTAGTTCTGCAATGTTATTGGTAGCACTAGCAATTTTGTGGCGATTAATAAGCTATTTTCCTTATTTAGTAATTGGTTCGATTTTACTTCCTGTTTGGCTCAGAAAAAATCGTTAACCTTTCTTTACCCAAAGTTGAAAAGCTGCGATTGAAAGAACGATTGCAAGCACGTAAATTAATTCGTGAAGGTGAATGAATTGTTCCAATACGAATACACTAACGGAAGAAATAATCACCAAAATAAAGGCAAAATGTCGTTGCTTCCAAAATTGAGAAAAGTTAATTGTTTTATACTTTTCAATTTGTAAAAACTCTAATTTATACTTTTGATAAGCTCCAAAAACAACCAGTGGTACAAGTAATAAACCTTGTTGAATGCCAAGTTCCTCATACGTCCAAAACAAAATTATTTCATCAATAAATACAATGTTTGATTGAATGGATGGCATGGTTAAATGAATGCCTAAGATTATCACAATTAACAATGTAAAACCTTCAACCCCATTTAAAATTCCCTTTTTAACTGGTAAAGATTGCGCCTTAATGATATGCTTCGATTTAAGGTTAGCAAAAACCTCATCCACAATTAAATCCATTAAATAAAAAAGCAGAATAAAATACAAGCTCCAATCCCACAAAAAATATCCCAATAGTGGAATTAATCCTTCAAATAAAATCTGAATGTATTTCAGTTTTTTGGGAGTCATTATCTTAATCGATCTGCCGCTTTTCGAGACAACTCAAAATCTGGATTATACTTCAATGCTTTAGAATACGAAGAAAGAGCTGTTAACTTTTCCCCTTTTGTTTCATAACACTCCCCTAAATTATGCCAAGCTTCAACATATTTAGGATTTGTAACAAGCGCACTTTTATAAAAGTAGATTGCACTGTCAATATTCTTCTCATTGTATTGAAAAATATAAGCTTGATGAAATAACCCTCTAGAAGAAAAGTATTCAGATGTGTCTTGAGCCATTTGACGATAAAGCGTTTTTGCAGATTTAAAATCATTGAATTGATTTTGAGCATATGCTAACGCATACAAGGCATCCATTTCTTTTGGTTTTAATTGCAATGCTGTTGTATAATATTGAATACAAATTTTATTGTTTTCTGCCTGATACAAAGAGCCAAGCATTACATATGCTTCGTAAAACTCTGGATCTTGTTGGACTGCGGTCTCATAAGATGATTTGGTAAGTTCAATGTTTCCAAGCCATCTATAATTTGAACCTTTTAAAACGTATGCATCTCTATATTTTGGGTCGATACGAAGCGCTTCGTTAATGTATTTAAAAGACGTCTCAAAATCCTGCTGTTGAGAATATGTTGCAGCTAACCCAATTAATGCTTTTGTGTTTTTAGGTTGTTTTCTAACAATTACCTTGTAGTGTTTTTGAGCGGCGCTAATATCATCTACAGTTCTATCAGGTTTATTATTTAAAATTTCTGCATATAACGATCTTGCCTCAAGATTCGTGCTATCTAAACGAAATGCTAATGCTCCGTCTGCTAAAGCTTTTTCGTAATTAAACTCCTTAATCATGGAATGACCATGCTTGATAAGCAATTCAACGCTGTCAGGGTAAATGTTTAATAAACTATCTAGGTTTTCAACCAGAGGTTTATTGTTAACCTCTTTCTCTTTGCAAGAAGTTGCCAAGAGAAATGTCGCACTACAAAGAATTAACACGTATTTAATCATACTACAAATTTATTCGAAAAATTGGAACATCGCCAACATAAAAATAAGCCTTTACTACTTTTTACTCGATTAGCTTATGAATTGAAATTATGCTTAACTTTGATTTATGAAAAAAGGACTAATCATCACATTATTTCTTACAGTAATAATTGCACTAAATTACGGCTATACCCAAGGGTGTTCACAATGTAAATTAGTTGCAGAACAGGGAGCAGAACTTGACGAAGCATCTTTCGGAACAAATATAAATTATGGTATTTTATATTTAATGATTCTCCCTTACCTGCTTATCATGTTTCTTTTTAGACATAAAATCATTGCTTTCTTAAAAAGAAAATTTAAAAAGGCTTAAAACCTTCTTTTTCTTGTTTTAAATAATGCATCGTGTACATTTCTGTAGGTAAGTGAGAATTCCAATGATCCTCCCTTATATGCATATCTCAATGCTGACAGTGTGATGTCATATGAAACTCCAAATTGAAAGCCTCTCCAATCAACCATAACAGAAGGAATAATGGCATCCTTTAATCGCGTGTAACATCCAAAACCAACAAAAGCATTGTGAGATAACCCAGTCATTTTAGTTCCATCTTCAAATCGATAACGAACCATCATACCTAAAAGTGTTTCATAATGTCCACCTTGTACAAATTGTACAACAGAAGCATCAATCGCAAATTTACTCCCAACGATGTCTGAAACAATTCCAAGGTTTCCTACATACTTTCTATGCAACCTTTCTCCGTTTATTCCATTGGAGAATTTTAATTCAGGAGCATTCAAATGAAACCCCGCCAATCCAAATTGGATTTTCATTTCGTTTTTTCGAGCAAAGTTGTTTTTGCTTCCATCATAAACATAATATAAGCCTGCTGAGGCATCAATGTATCTAAAGGAAGTAACAGAGTTGGCTTCCCCACTTAAAATTGTTGGATCAAGGTAAGATCCATTCCATTGGCTCATAAATGAAAGTCTTGAAATATCTGCTTTTCTCTGCCCATAACCTCCTTGGATACCGGCAGACAAACTATGCCCATAACCCATTGGTAAAATTCCACTTAACGTTAAAGAAGCCGCTTGATTTCCGTATTTAGAGTCTCCTCCTACATCGTTAAACAATTGAATTCCTGCACCTAAATGAGCTTTATTATTAATCTGGCCTTTACCAAAATTGGCATCTGCACCAATTGCGGTAGTCATAAATTGAGTGCCACCACCAAGCCATTGGTTTCTGTGGTTTACAGAAACCCGTTCCCAACCGTCAAACACTCCCGCTGCTGCTGGATTAATAAATAGCGGTGTTTGAGAAGTTTGAGCAAAATGTAAATCTTGGCCAAAAGAGACAGAACAGCATGATATTCCAATAATTGCTATAATTTTTTTCATGCCTATCTAATTAGTGTGATATTACCTGATTTTAATTCAGCATGACCATCCGTAAATACTGCTTCAACCATATAAGCATAAACCCCAGAATTACATTCTTGACCGTTAAAAGTTCCATCCCAAGTAAAGCCTTTATCCATTTTTTGGATAATTCTATTTCCCCATCTGTCAAAAACATGGAAAGTAAACGATTGAACATCTCTACCAACGATGATTGAAAAAACATCATTGTTCCCGTCTCCGTTAGGAGAGAAACCTGTAGGAACATGAATACCAACAGCACAGTCAATAGAAGAAGAATCTGGATCACAAGCATTAAAAGGATCTGAACCTTGCCCTACTTCAATGTTATCTAATAACCCATCCCCATCACAATCTGCTCCAGAAATAATAGGTAATGTTATTGAAGCAATGTTATATGAACACGGATCATTAAGATCTGTTCCACCAATCGTTTCGGCTATATCAGTAACACCATCACCATCTGTATCAATTTGACATTGAGGATCTGAATCGTCTGGGTCGCAAGGGTTAAAAGGATCCGAGCCTCCGATGTTTTCTTGTGAATCCGTGAAACCGTCTCCATCACAATCTGCTCCTGAGGTAATAGGAATAGTAATGGAAGCAATTAAATAATCACATGGGTCGTTAACATCCGTACCATCTAGGCCTTCTTGTGCATCTGAAACACCGTCCCCATCTGCATCAGGAACTTCAGAAATAAAGAATGCCGTTATATTTTCAGGTTGATTTATAAAAATTCCATTCGTATCCTCTGTAATAACATTGTTCATAGGTCCAACAGTGAATTCCCAATGACTAAACATAAATCCCGGATTAGGAAAAGCAATTGTCAATGTTTCAATGCCTCCAAAATATGTTGTTGCCCATGGGTACATTGGCGCCATAATAGAGTTTACCTTTATTGTTCCTGCGTTAGGCGGACTAACATCAAAAACAACATCGTAAGGACCTGTTAATTCGTAGCAGTCAATTAACCCTTGTTCCAAAGCTGCACATCTTGCATTAATAAAATTCTTCATTGTTTGCACATTGGCATTCCAGCCCGCAACAGAACCTCCCCACTTTGCCGTATGTCTTGTCATCTCTGGAGAAATTTCATTCAACATACTATCTAGGAGTGTGATCATATAATCACAAGAAAAATAGGTGTTCGCTAAATCTACATAACGTTGAACATAGTATTGTTCTACTTCTGGATTTTCATTTATTAATTTTTCTAAAATATCTGTGTGACCTTGACCTCCTGGATTTGGTAGGCCTTCAACATTACAAGGGTCTGCGTTAGCTGTTGGGTCAGGAATTCCTGTATAATTAACATAATGACCAAAAGTAGCATCCATGTCCCATAAAGTATACCTCCATTTGGTTTTGTCGCCTGCAGGATCCATTCCTCTCCACCAAGCAGTGTTCCAGTTTAACCAGTCTTGATTAACAACATATGAATTAAACATAAAATAATCACATAATGATTTCCATTTTAATTGAGACTGCACGTAATCAAAATTTGGTCCTGGAGCCATATTGTTAGATTGAATGTAAGTCACAAGTGCATCCCAATCATTTTGAGCGTTTGGTGCACCATATTCCTCCCAAGTACCTCCCCAAGTTTTTAAATACTGCAAATTAAATTTGTCCTGGTCATAATAGTAATCTGTATAGTCATGATCATCAGCCTTCTCTCTAATTTCATAAACGCCCCAATATTGTCCGTTCAAATAAACAACACAAGGTCTCCAAGTTCTTTCATCTAAAAGCATACCAGCCCTTTCAGACAGCGTATGAATAAATGGGTCTCTTATGTGTGCTCCTCCTGACTCAAACGGATAGTTGTCGCTTGCTCCCGGTTTAAGAATAACTCTTTGAAAGTTTTCCCGGGTTTTTTCTGGGAAAATTTTATGGTCAATGTCATCGTTGTAACCAAATTGATCCCTCATGATAAAGTCAAAACCTCTTTGGTCATAAGCCCATGAATCATTTCCATGTTTGTTAAAGTCCCCTTCTCCTTTATCAATAAAAGTCCCGTCTTCTTCAAAAAGTTCAAAAGCTCCAATTTTATTTGCCGAAGCACCCCAACCAGAGTTGCCATTCGCTACTAAGTCATAAACATCTGCTCCACAAACTGAAACAACTGGTACCGAATGTGTTTCGTTTATGAAGTATGTTCTTGTTTCGTTAAAACTTGGTTGATTTGTTCCAAATGAAGTTGCACGTAAAACTGTAGTCGCATTAATGTTTATTGGACCGGTGTATAGTGTTGACGTAGCTGTTGGTTGTGAACCGTTTGTTGTATATCTTATTGTAGCTGCTGGATTAGAACATGTTATTGTAACACTTTGAGGTCCACCATAAAAACCTGGAGCTAAACTCATTACTGGTGTTGGTTCATAAAAATTTTGCGCTCCAACATTTGCGGCGTTTGGGGTAGGAGTTGTAAACAACTTCCAGTCTGCCGCACCCGTTGTTGAACGGCCGACAGAATGATTTTGCTTTGTTAAATGAACTATTTTTATTGAATCCACAACGTTTCCTATCGGGCTTGTTAAAATAATCCACTCTCCTTGTGTTTGCTTAAGGTTAAAATTTGGGTGTAGTTCTGTACCATTTACCGTATTTCTTCCAGAACACATTACAACTTTATATCCATTAGCGGCAATGGAACCACTTGGTATTTGCCATTTTAAAAGGTTTGATGCTTTGTCTGATAAGTAATATCCTGTTAGGTCAATTGGCGCGGCTGTTGTATTATAAAATTCAATCCAATCTTCATTTTCACCATAGTTGTCTGTTAAGGTAGAAACGTTAGAGCAAGAATATTCATTGACAATTACTTGAGAAAATGCCCATGTAGAAGACATTAAAAAAGTTAAAAGTTGTAACTTTAAAAGGTTCATTTGTTGGAGATTTATAGATGCTGATAACCTAGGCTATCACCTTCATTTTTATCAATAATACAAAAATTGTTTTCATTTAGTATGTTGGAAAAGCAGTTTTTTTACTTATCATTGGTTTGCTAAATGCTTCATTAAATGAATTTAAACAACAAATAACCATATCATGAAAACAACCATTTTATTTTCAATTTCTATTTTAATAATGTTGAGTTTTACCTCTTGTAAGAAAGTTGAGGGACCTGGAGGGTCTTCATCAATTAAAGGTAAAATTCATGGGATGCGCTATGATGGTGCTGGAAACTTGTTAAATGAATATGATGTTGCTAAACACGATGTTTATCTTATTTATGGCGACAACACAGAGGACACCTATTTCGATGATGATATTGAAACAAGTTATGATGGCTCTTTTGAGTTTGACTACCTAGAAGAGGGAACATACAGACTTTTTGTTTATGAAAAATGCACAACGTGCAACAGTGGAAAAGCAGTTATAATGCAAACGATTGAAATTGATAAAAAGAAATCAACAATTGATGTAGGAACGATAAATGTTAGGGTATGAGGCTTTTAATTCTATTTTTCTTCTTTAGTTCCTTTGCTTCTTTTTCACAAGATGAATTTATGCTATGGACGAGTGCAGGTGTTGAAGGGAAGATTATTAAAAAAATGTCATGGTCAGCAGAATTAAATGGTCGTTTTGGTGATAAAACTCTTGAAACTTTTTTCCCGCAATTAGGCGTAGAATACAAAGTTAAAAAGTGGTTTCGTCCGTCAATAGAGTACCGTTTTATTGTCGATAAAAACAAGTACGGAAACTATAAAAGTTCTAATCGTATTAATTTTAATGCAAACTTTAAAAAATCGGTAGATCGTTTTGGATTGGACGCAAGAATTAGATACCAATACGGTTTTACAAGATTAGTTGCTACAGAAGAATATGATAGTGATTTTGATCAAGCAATTAGATTAAAACCTGCTGTTTCTTATGACATCAACAATAGTATTTTCACTCCAAAAATAAGCGCCGAGTTTTTCTATAACCCTATTTATGGACCAATAAGTCCTGGGTTTAATAAAATAAGGATAGCTGTTGGGTTTGGTCTAGAACTGGATGGTCCACACTCTATTTCTATGAAATATCAACTAGATAAAAAGTTTAACAATTACAGTGCTCCTTTGCGTCATGTAATTGGTTTTGAATACGGTTATAAATTATAACCTTACTTTTTAATTTCTTCAACACGAAGTCCTAGATCTAGGACTTCGTTAATTTTTGACTCCGTTATTCCTAACTCAATCGTAAATGCATATTTTCCCTTTTGAGGTAGCAGTTGAGGTTGAAAAGAGAGTTCTGTTTCAATAATTGACCCTGTTTTATTTCCAATCCATGAACCATCTTCATTAGTGATTTGAACTTTAAACGGTTCTCTTTTTATTGATCCATCAGGCATTACTGATTTCATAAATAACCAAATGCAACTGTAGTTGTAATCTGTTGTAGTTCTAATCGTTAACGTAAAGTTATATGGGTTTTCTATGTTTTTAATGTCTATAAAAAACTTAGGCTTTACATCGTCCTTCCATGTTTTATTTTCGAAAGAAAATGTCTTTTCATAGTAAGGTGTTTTTGAACAAGCACTTATTAATACACCTAAAAAGAAAATTAAAAATAATTTACTCATTATTTGTAGGGTTGTTTGGTTTGTTGTTTGGTTTATTTCTATTATTCCTTCTTTTATTGTTCGGTTTCTTTTTAACCTCTCCTGTTCCTGCCTCGTTTTTAACAGTTTTATTTGCCTCGACTTTATTTGAGTTGTTTCCAGGGTTGTTTTGCTTATTCCCTGCAGCGCGGTTTCTGTTGTTTGGTTTTTTCTTCTTCTTTTTAAATATGTGTTCAAAACGATTCAGACTGTCTTGACCAACAACATTTGAATAATCAGGTGCTTCAACAACAACCTCTTCCATAAAATCTTTAAGGTCGTGGGGTTTTTTACCCTCTTTATTCATTCGGATGATTTCTCTAACTCTATCAGGCTTCAAAGAAACCAATCCGCCACCATCTCCATCATATGCATACCACATTTCTTTTTTAAAAACGTCTGTTTTAATATGGACGGCATTTCCTTTTTCTGTTCGTAATTTTAAATCCCCTTTTGGAAAAGCTTTAAACGCATCCAAATACATGTCTAACTCAAAGTTTAAGCAACATTTAAGCTTTCCACATTGACCTGCTCATTTTTGTGGATTTAAAGATAATTGTTGATACCTCGCTGCCGAAGTAGAAACAGACCTGAAATCTGTTAGCCATGTAGAACAACAAAGTTCTCTTCCACATGAGCCAATGCCTCCTAACCTAGAAGCTTCTTGTCTTGCGCCAATTTGACGCATTTCAATTCTTATTTTAAATTCGTCAGCTAAATCTTTAATTAATTGACGGAAATCGACTCTTCCTTCAGCAGTGTAATAAAATGTTGCTTTTGTTAGATCTGCTTGATACTCTACATCTGAAATTTTCATTTGAAGTCCAAGATTGACAGCTAAAGTTCGTGATTTATACATCACTTCCTTTTCTAACCCTCTTGCTTTAATCCAGTTGTCAATATCAGCCTGAGATGCAATACCAATAATTTTTGGTGCATCCGTATTTTTAAAGTTTGGTTCTTTTTTGTTTACTTGCATTCTCGCTAGTTCTCCTACGTCAGAAAACACTCCTACGTCCTTTCCTGGAGCCCCTTCCACTACAATGGCATCACCAACTTGTAGTGATAGGTTTTTCGTGTTTCTATAAAAGCTCTTTCTACTATTTTTAAAACGAACTTCTATTATATCGTATTGAGCTTGACCGCTAGGCAACATCATGTTCCCTAACCAATCATAAACCTCTAATTTATTACAACCGCCAGAACTACAGGTACCTTGATTTTTACATCCTCCGGGAGTGTCTCCACTTCCACAATTGGTACAACCCATAATTTTTTTTGTTTGGGTAAAAATACATATAAATTTTCACCCTTAAAACGGTTCAATTAAAAGTTATGTTGATCAAATTGTGAATTATGCAATGTGAATGTATCGCATCACATTAAAACAAAGATTGGTAAACAATATTTTACTGTTGGCGTTTCTTTCTATTTGATAATGCGCATCATTGAATGTCTTCATAAAATCTTCAATGTTGTTTCCTGTAATAAACTTGGCGAATTTATCTAAAAAATTATCTTCGTCAGAAGATGTTCTAGTTAAAATGTCTTGGGTGTAATTCTTTAAAATACTTTGCCTAAACATGTGTAAAGCATATTTTAAGAAAATTAATTGGCGTCCCTTACTTAGGCTCGCTGTTTCTTCTGCCCAACCAATCATTTCTAACACACTTTTTTTATAACAAACCCTCATTAGCTGGATAAACAATTCCCTATTGTAGTCTTGCTCAGTACTTGTTTTAAGTATCTCTTTTGCCTCAAGTAAGTCTCCATCTACTCTTGATGAAATACTTTCTGCCTCAGACTGATTAACGCTATGATTTTTAACTAAATGGTCGCGTAGTTCTTCCATATTAATTCTAGGAATCAATACAATTTGTGTACGAGATAATATTGTTTGTAATAATTTCTCTGACGATTCAGAAATTAAAATAAAAAGTGTTTTTTCTGGCGGCTCTTCAATTATTTTTAAGAGTTTGTTAGAACACGTAGAATTCATTTCTTCAGCCATCCAAATAATCATTATTTTGTATCCCCCTTCAAATGATTTAAGGCTTAACTTCTTGATTATTTCTTCGCTTTGATCTGTTCCTATGATTGGCTTTCTTTCTTTTTGATCTATTTTTCTTGTCCAGTCATCTAAAGAAAAGACTTCTTCTTCAATGTTTATTTCGCGCCATTCATTTAACAAACCATCACTTGTTTTACTAATTGGTAAAACGGTTGGAAACGAGAAGTGTAAGTCTGGATGTTGTAGTTTTTCAGCTTGCAAACAAGAAGGGCAAGTGCCACAACTATCTTTTTCTGTCTTATTTTGACAAAATATATATTGTGCAAAAGCAAGCGCTAAATTTAACCCGCCATAACCCTGTTTGCCCAAAAACAATTGAGCATGACTTATCTTATCATGATTTACCTCATCAATAAGATGTTGTTTAATGTTTTGTTGACCAACGACCGCTTTGAATTGCATGTGCTAAATTTACTATTTAATTTTGGAGTAGTTTTTGCAAGACGATGTAAATTATATTGAATTTGACTTTAAAATTTAACTATATTTAGGTGTTCATCAAAAAAATAATCAATGAAAAAAACATACATTTTAGTCTCCCTTGCGTTAATTTCGTTCGCAAGTTTTACAACAAAAGCAAACATAAATCCAGTAATTGAATCTCATGTTAATAATAGCATTTCTATAACTGTTTCAGTAAAAAGTGGAACGGAAGTAGTAAAAGGAGCATTGGTGAAATTGGTTACAGACCGCATGGTAATAGGTGCTGGTACAACTGATGAATCAGGAAACACAACTATAAATATCCAAGTATATGGAGGTCAACCCGTTACAATTGAAGTGTTTCATTCTTTATATAAGTCAGAAAAATTAAAAGATTTAAAATTAGAGAACGGAATCACTTACACTGTAAATTTAAATTCAAAAACAGAAAGTGTTTCAACTATAAACAGTGAATCAGAAGAGTCTGTTGCAAAAACGACAGAGGAAGCTGAAAAAGCGAAGCTTGCTGCTGAAGAAGCAAAAAAGAGACAAGAAGAAGCTATTAAAAATCAAGAAGAAGCGAAATCGGAAACGGAGAGTTTGATTAACTCTGCTGAAGAATCAAAAAAACAAGCAGAAGAAAAACTGAAAGAAGCTGAAAAAAATAAAGAAGCTGCTGCTACATTAAAAGCAGAACAAGAAGCTAAGCTGAAATCTGAAACTCAACAAAGAGAAGAAGCCTTAAAGGCGCGTCAAGCAGAAGAAGAAGAAAGAGCTAAAGCGTTGGCTGAAGCTGAAGCTAAAACAAAATTAGTAGATGCAAAAGATGACGCTGAAAAAGCGAAAAAAGAAGCTGAAGCTAAACAAAAAGAGCAAGAAAATGCTGTAAAAAAGGCTGAAGAAGATGCTAAAAACGCTGAAAAGAAAGCTGAAGAAGAAAAAGAAAAGGCTGAAGAAGAAAAGAAAGCAGAGGAAAAATTAGCAAAAGCTGAAGAAGAAAAAGAGAAAGCAGAAGAAAAAGCTAAAAAAGAAGCCGAAAAAGAAGCTAAAGAAGCTGAAAAAGAAGCTAAAGAAGCTGAAAAAGAAGCAAAGGAAGCTGAAAAAGAAGCTGCTGCTGCTGCAAAAATGCAAGATAAGTTGGACAAACTAGATGATCAACAAAAAAAGCTCAACGGAGAACGTAAAAAATTAGAGTCAGAACAGAAAAAAGTTGACGATAAAATTAAAAAAGGAAAAAAGGTTGATAAATTGAAAGTTGAGGCTGAAAAATTAAAAGAACAACATTCAAAGCTAGATGTTCAACAAGCAAAGATTGATGAAGAAAGAAAAAAATTACTTAAAAAAATGAAGTAAATTCATCACATATATTAACTTCGAGCGGCTGAAAGATAACTCAGCCGCTTTTTTTATGTTTCCAAAATTAAAATACCAAGTTTTATTACACGCCATCATTATAATGTGGGGCTTTACTGGTATTCTTGGTAAATTAATTCACCTAGATGCAATTGTTATTGTTTGGCACAGAATTATAATTGCAATTATTGCATTGTTTATAGCAATGGTTATTCTTAAAAAAGGCTTCAAGATACCAAATAAAAAACGCTTCACTCAAATACTTATAATTGGTGTGTTTGTTGGGCTTCATTGGATTACCTTTTACCAATCAATTCAACTTTCTACTGCTTCGTTAGGAATTCTGTGCCTCTCTACAACAACCCTTCATGTCGCCTGGATTGAACCTTTAATTACCAAAAGACCGTTTTCTTTTCTCGAGTTAATCCTAGGGGCCGTGGTTATAATCGGTATTTATTTTGTTGCTTCTGATTTTGGTGGGGACGAATTAAAAGCTGTTGGTTTTGGTTTGCTTTCTGCTCTATTTGCTGCTATATTTTCCGTTTACAATGGTGTTTTTACGAAAGACACAAAACCGTCTATTATCTCTTTTTATGAGTTAATTTCTGCAGCTGCCGCTATTACGCTAATTCTTTTATTTCAAGGCCGTTTCGACGCGTCTTTGTTCATAATGACTGCTTCTGATTTTTGGTGGCTATTGTTTTTAGGAGTGTTGTGCACGTCTTTTGCTTTTCTAGCAACTATTGAAGTTATTAAAGTGCTTGGGGCGTTTTCTGTTTCATTGAGCATTAACCTTGAGCCAATTTATACGATTATTTTAGCTGTGTTTATCCTTAATGAAGACGAACTATTAAACAATAATTTTTATTTAGGTGCATCCATTATTATTGTTGTAGTACTGTTAAATGCCTTAATTAAATCTTCGTTTTTTAAAAAGCTCTTTCTTTCTAAAAAATAAACTGTTTTACATTTAAACACAGCATCTTTGATTGTGTAATTTTGATTATTATTACCTTTGATGTAGAACTAAAATTGTTAACCAGAAACAAACTATAATTATGAGTGCTAAAAACTTTATTGTACCGCATGACTTTACAACAGCTGCAAATGTTGCTTTAGACCATGCTATTGCCACTGCCGGACCTCTTGGTGCTGACGTTTATGTGTTGCATGTTGTGTCTAAAGAAAAAGACATTAAAGACGCTGAAAATAAATTAACAGCGTTAATTAACGAATACAAAACCGATGTTTCTTTAATCCCTTCTGTAAGAGTTGGAAATATTTTTGATGATATTGGAAATTTTGCGGCAGAACATCATAGTGAACTTATTTTTATGGGAACTCATGGTGCTCAGGGATGGCAACATATTACAGGTATGAATGCGTTAAAAGTAATTACTCATTCAACAGTTCCTTTTATTATTGTTCAAGATAAAACGCCAAAAGACGATGATGGATACAATGATATTGTTGTTCCTTTAGACTTAAATAAAGAAACAAAACAAAAATTAGCTGTTGTCGCTAACATCGCTAAATACTTTAACTCAAGAGTACATGTTATTACTCCTGAAGAGACGGATGAGTTTTTAAAGCATCAAGTAAAAGCGAATATTATTTTCGCTAAAAAATATTTTGATGAAAGAAACATTGATGTTACAACTACATTAGTTCCTAGTAGTGGTTTTGATAAACACGTTATTAAACATGCTGTTAATGTTGATGCTGATTTAATTTCAATTATGAACTTAAACCGCAACAACCTTTTTGGGGTTTTAACTTCAAATCACGAAGAATACATTATTACAAACGATGCTAAAATTCCTATTTTAATTATGAATCCAATTGAAGGATCTCTTTCCTTCTCTGCAGATTTTAACGGATAATAATCGTTTTGAAATTTAAAAATCCCGCAAAATAATTTGCGGGATTTTTTTTAGTCTATATACTCGTTTTTTAAGAGTCTTTCTTTAATTGTGTTCAGGTTCTTCTCCTTCATTTTAGCTCGCGTGCTATTTGCTGTTTTTGTGAAATATTTATGGTTAGTTAAAAATGAAACCTGTATTTCATCCCACGCTCTATCGCTTTTTATTTTACCATGTTCACGCAGCTCTCTTCGCAACTTATCTGCAATTTCATGAAAATCTTCTCTACCTAGATAATCTAAATCAGCATCACAAATTATTTCTTCTAGCTGGTTTTTGGGCTCATGTGGTATTTTTGTAACAAAAATTAATTGCTTAATTTTTTCAATGTGCTCTCTCGTGTAACCGTACTTAGGTAATATTTCATCTGCAAGTCTAGCTCCAATTGGCTCATTGTTTTCATACTGTTCAATAAAACCAGCATCATGGTATGTTGCCGCAGATTTTAATAAAAACAGTCCTTCATCAGTTATATTTTCTAAAAGAGCAAGTCGTTCAACAGCTTTAACAACATCTTTTGTATGAGCTATACTATGATAATATAGATTTTTAGACAAGCTAATTTCAAGCCTGTTCATTATATGTCGCTCAGCTTTATAATAGTTAATTTGGCTAAACAAATGGAGGTTAACTATTTCTTGAAACTTAGCGTTAGGAACTAATCCTTCTCCGTTTTCTGAAAGTTCTGGTTTAATTCTTTCAACCACATACATATCGATCAAACCTTTGCTCTTTGTTTGGGCCTTTCCTTTGAAAACTGTATCAAAATACGGTTCAATATACTCGTGTGTTTGACCTGAAATAGTTACTTTTCCAGGTTCTCCTAACATTTCCATACGTTGAGCCTTATTAACTGTGGCTCCCCAAATGTCGTATGCCAAGCGCTCACTACCAATAACCCCAGCTGTAAGTTCTCCTGTGTTTATTCCCAATCTTAACTCCCAAAAATCTTCTCCTGAAGCTAAAGCATCTGCTTTACGCTTATTCATATATGCTTGTATTTGAAGGGCGGCAATACAAGTGTCAATAGGATTACTCTTATTTCGAACAGGAACACCACCAGCGCACATATAAGCATCACCGATTGTTTTGATTTTTTCTAGGTTGTTTTTAATAATGATTTTATCAAACTTAGTGAAGTAAACATCTAAATGTTTAACTAACTCTGAGGCTTTCATCTTTTCTGAAATTTTTGTAAAACCTACAAAATCAGTAAATAAAACAGAAACCATTTTGTACGCTCGTGCACGTGCTCTACCCTTTTCTTTTAATTCGAGCACCGTTGATTCAGGAATAACATTCCGAAGAATTTTCTCAGTTTTATCTTTTTCTATTTGTAATAACTTTTGTTGTTCAACAACTTTATTTCGTTCCGCTTCAATTTTTACTTTTTGAGCTTCAATTTTTTCGTTCTTTTTTTGAATTTCTTTTGTTCTATCACGAACTTTCATTTCAAGTATAACTTGTTCCCTTCTTGCTGAATCAATTCTTTGTCGAATAAATAAGCGTACCGCTATTGCTAAAACAACCGCAATAATTGTCCAAAACCACCATGTTGCCCAGAAAGGTGAAGAAATTATAATCGTCATCGTTGCTGGGTAGTTACTCCACTTACCCTCGCCTAACCTTGCATATACTTTTAAAATATAAGTTCCTGAAGCTAAAGCATTAAAATGTATGTCGTTTTGTGATCCTATTAAAACTTCATCCTCTTCTGAGCCTTCTAGAATGTATTTATAATTTAATAAATCTGGATTACTTAAATCTGATGGTTGAAATTTTATTGTAAAGCTTCTTTGTTTATAAGAAAGGTAGATTTCTGATGTTTGAAAAATAGGTTTATCTAAAGGGCTACCCTTTATGTTTGGTTTTAACCACTCGTTTTCCAATTTAAATTTAGTGAAAACAACTTGAATGTCTTTTACTTGATTATTTAACTCTTCTGGTTTTAGGTAGTTGTATCCGTATATTCCACCAAAATACATTATTCCTTTTGATGATTTCATATACGCGTTAAGGTTAAACTCAACGCTCATTAATCCGTCTACTTCACTAAACGTTTTTATTTTTTTTGTTTTTAAGTCAAATGTACAAAGTCCTTTATTTGTGCTTAACCAAAGTTTTGATTTTTCATCTTTTAAAACACCATAAACCACATCATTTGGCAAACCGTTGGACTTATTAAAAAAAGTAGTTCTTTTTTCTTTCTCATTCCATTTTACTAAACCCGAACCAAATGTTCCTAACCAATAAACACCTGAATTATCGTGATAAATAGAGGTTATGTAGTCTTTTAAAGATCGTGTTAATATCGCATTAAAATCGTAGGGTTTAATTTTAAACTCTCCATCATTTTCATGCAATAGGTTTAACCCTCCGGTGCTTGTCGTAAACCAAATAGTTCCATTATTATCTTTAAATGCAAGCCTACAAATACCTTTAGAAATCGAGTTTTTAACGTCTTTTGGGTCGTGCTCAAACCGCTTTATTTTTTTTGTTTTTACATCGTATAATAAAACTCCATCCTTTGTTGCAACAAAGTATTTATCTCCTTTCCAGCGAACAATAGAATAAACCCTATCATGAATTTGTTGCTTATTGTTATTCACCGTTTTTATTTCAACAAAACGATACCCATTATCATTAATATTCAGTTCAAACAAACCATCAGCACAACCAACTAATAACTTATTTGCTGAAATATATTCTAAAGCTAATACGGCTTTTTCTCCTTTTGAAAACTGTGATACGACATTTCTGTGATACTGGTTAAACACCCCTGTTTCTGTGTTTAATTTCGATACTGCCTGATCTGTTCCTATGTATATAAATTTACCTGTGACATCTTCTGTAAAACTCCACACACTTGGCGTTGGAACACCTTTACTTTCATCTCCACTTGGACCTACTCCTAATATTCCTTTATTTGAAGGGTTAAAGTTTGAAAGTCCTCTTTGAGAACCTAACCAAATTGAACCCCCATTGTCTCTATAAATTGTATTTAATTCATTAAACAATAATGAATTTCTTTGGAAAACGTCTTCGGTGCTTTGTTTTATTAGGCCATTATCAAAAATTGTAAATAACCCATTTCCTTTTGTTAATATATACCATCCTGTTTCATTGTCTTGAATAACATCTGAAACATTCTGAAAGCCATACAAACGTGTTAATTGTTGAAATTTAGGATATACCTTTTTGGTTGATATGTTTAAATCAAAAACTCCTTGGTTCGTCGCTAAAATTACCTTGTCGTCTATTCCTACATCAATAATATTATTAATAATAAGTGGAGAATTATTTGCACCTATTACGGGGATTGTTTCAACTGTTCTTTGATGTGTATTACACAAAAACAACCCTTTATCTGCCGTAGACACAAGTAAATAACCCTTTTCTAATACGGCTAATTTTGTGGTCTTTTTTGAATTTATTAAGCTTGAATAGTCTTCAAAAACCCCTTTAGAAGGGTTAAACCTAAATAACCCAGACTCTGCACTCGCCACCCAAACGGTTCCAAACTGATCAATTGCAATGTCTTCAATTTGAAACGTAACATTTTGATTATTAGAATAGTTTGTGAATTTTTCTAATTGTATATCGTATTTTGAAAGCCCATTATTTGTTCCAAACCAAATGTCTCCTGAGCTGTTTCTTTCAGAACATTTAATGTAGTTACTACTTAGTCCTTCTGTTTGGTCGGCTACAAAAACCTCAAATGTTTTACCATCAAATCTGTTTAACCCGTCTTGAGTTCCTATCCATAATGCATTCAGCTCATCTTGAATAATAGTTGTGACAGAACTTTGAGAAAGCCCGTCACTTATTGTATAATTTTTAAAACGAAAATCAGATTGAGCTTCTGTTTTTAAAGCAAAATACAATAATATAAATGCAAGTAGTAGCTGTTTAATCATGTATAATTCGGCTCTTTTTAAATTAAGCTCCCGTTCCAGACATGTTTGCTGGCGTCGATTGTATCAAAGAATTCTCTAGATCTCTATCAAATAAGTAAAGTCCTCCTTTATCTTCTCCAATCAACTTAATTTTATCAAGAATCGTACGAGCTAATGCTTCTTCTTCTAATTGTTCAGAAACATACCATTGCACAAAATTATGTGTTGTATAGTCCTTTTGAGTTAAACAGATATCAACCAAGTTGTTAATGCTTTCAGTAACCATTAATTCGTGTTCTAATAAAAGTTCGAAAACATTGGTTAATGATTTAAACTCTGTTGGTGGTTTTGATAAACCTGGAATTTCTGCTGTTCCCCCTCGTTCATTGACAAATTTTACCAATTTCAGCATATGAAATCTTTCTTCATCAGAATGAGTATATAAAAATTTAGAAGTTCCATTAAGCCCATGATTTTCTGCCCATGAAGCCATTGCTAAGTAAAATTGAGAAGAAGAGGCTTCTTTTTCAATTTGTTCGTTCAATGCTTTTTCTACAACCTTATTCATATAATTTCTTTTTTACAAAGTTATCAAATATTCTTTTGTTAGTCGTATGTTTAAATTTACCCTATCTTCGTTACAATATGTCAAAAAATAAAAAGTCTGGGAAGAAACTACGTCATAGTTTAACCCATGTTATCCAAAAAGTGTTTACAAGTAACCCTGAGAGCTCTTTAAATCACAAACAAGTTTGCTCATTAATAGATGTTAAAGAAGGAGCAATAAGAAAGCTTGTTTTCACTGTTTTAGAAGAAATGAAAAAAACAGGATTTTTAAAAGCATCTGGTTATGGCGTATATCAATTAAATAATGTAGAAAATTTTGTAGAGGGATATTTACAAATCACTCAGCGTGGTGCAGGTTTCGTTCTTTCTGAAAAAGAAGGAGAAGCTGATATTTTTATTCCTCCTCATGCTATCAACCAATCTTTAGATGGTGATCGTGTAAAGGCGCAGATAGTTAAAAAAGGTAAAAGCCGAAATGAAGGTGTAATTATAAGTGTTGTAGAACGCGAACGAACTCAATTTGTTGGAACGATTCAAATGCATGAAAAATTTGCCTTTTTAATTCCAGATAACGATCGTGTAGGAACCGACATCTTTATTCCTAAAGAAAAACTGCACGGAGCAAAAGATAAAGAAAAGGTCCTGGTTAAAATTACAGCATGGCCTAAATCTACAGACAATCCTTATGGGGAGGTTGTAGAGGTCTTGGGTAAAACAAGTACAAGTGACATTGAAATGATAGGCATCTTGGTAAATCAAGGAATCGATTATACTTTTAATCATGATGTTTTAAGTCAAGCCGAAGCTGTTTCTATGAAACTGGACGAAGAGGAAGTTGCTAAGAGACATGATTTTAGAAATATCACCACTTTTACAATTGACCCTGCAGATGCTAAAGATTTTGATGATGCTTTATCCTTTAGAAAATTAGAAGATAATCACTTTGAAGTAGGAATACACATTGCTGATGTAAGTCATTATGTTCAACCAGATACTCCGATGGATAAAGAAGCATTAAAACGATCAAACTCTGTTTATTTAGCTGATAGGGTTGTGCCAATGTTACCTGAACAACTGTCTAATTTAGCCTGTTCATTACGTCCAAATGAGGATAAGTATACATTTTCTGCTGTGTTCGAAATGGATGAAAAAGGTAAAATTTACAATGAGTGGTATGGTAAAACAGCTATACATTCCGATCGTCGTTTTTCGTATGAACAAGCTCAAGAAATTATTGAAGGTGCAGATGGCGACTATAAGGATGAAATTCTAATTTTAGATAAAGTCGCTAAAATTTTGCGAAATAAACGTCTAGAATCGGGAGCAATGAACATTGAATCAGAAGAAATTCGTTTTCATTTTGACGAAAATGGACACCCAGATGAAGTCATTGTTAAGCGATCAAAAGATGCTCATAAATTAATAGAAGAGTTTATGCTTCTCGCTAATAAAAAAGTAGCTGGTTTCATTTCTTCTAAAAACACAAAACAATACAAGATTCCTTTTGTGTATCGTTGTCATGATCAACCAGATCCTGAAAAAGTTGGCATGTTTAATTTATTTATAGAAAAATTTGGGTATGAAATTGACGTTACAAACCCAGATAAAATATCATTAAATATTAATGCATTATTGAATGATATTAGATATAAGAATGAATACTCTATAATACAAACGATGGCAATTCGTTCAATGGCAAAAGCTACTTACGAAACAAATAATATTGGACACTACGGACTCGCTTTTAAAGAATATACACACTTCACTTCTCCTATACGACGTTATGCCGATTTAGTGGTTCACCGGGTTCTTCATGAAGAATTAGAGCACAGAAAACACAAGTACGGTAAAGACCTTGATGATGTTTGTAAGCGCATTTCTAGAATGGAGAGAAAAGCCGTGGAAGCAGAAAGAGAAAGCACAAAATACTTTCAAACACTTTATGTTATCGATAAAATTGGTGAAGAATTTTCTGGAACCGTTTCTGGAATTGCCGACTTCGGAATATTCGTTCGAATTGATGAAAATTATTGCGAAGGAATGATCTCATTATCAGAAATTCCTGGAGATCGTTATTATTTTGATGCTGAAAGTTATTCTGTTATCGGATCAAAAACTAAAAAACAATACAATTTAGGAGATTCTGTTCGTGTAAGAATTGATGATGTTTCGCCACGAAAAAGACAAATAGATTTATCTTTAGTTGTCGATTAAACCGTTTTTATTTTTTTGTTTAAATCGTCTCGGTAAGAACCCCCTATTGGAATAACCTTGTCTATCTTCTCAAGGGTAAGGTTTGGATGCTCTATTACGGCTATTTTATCAATTCTAACGATGTAAGAGCGGTGAACCCTAATAAAGTCCTCTGTTCCCATTTTAGTGTCGATGTCCTTCATTGTAGAATGAATCGTATAACGTGTGTCTTGTGTGTGAATAACAACATAGTCTTTTAAAGCTTCTATGTAATAAATATCACACGATTTCAACTTAATAAGTTTACTATTCGATTTCACGAAAATAAAATCATTGTTCTCTTTATTATCCACTATTGAGAACAATAGATCTCTTTCTTTCAATAATTCTTGCTCTTTACTATGTTTATAAATAGCCATTTCTATTGTAGTATGAAGATCTATTTCTTTAAATGGTTTTAAAACATAACCATATGGTTCCGTAATTTTCGCTTTTGATAATGTTGATTCATCAGCATAGGCTGTTAAAAAAATTACAGGTATTGAGTGTCTTTTTTTTATCTCGTGAGCCGCCTCAATTCCGTTCATTTCACCCTTAAGCATAATGTCCATTAAAATAATATCTGGATATTCAGAACCCGCTAATTCAATGGCCTTTTCTCCAGTAGATGCCGCTCCCACAACATTGTAGCCTAACTTTTTTAAACTATGTTGAATATCTTTTGATACAATAGATTCATCTTCAACTACTAAAACGTTAATTTTTGACATCTTTATATTTTTTTGATATTTTTAAATTTAAGCAAATATTTTGTTCCATTGTTAATATCAACATTTAATTCACCATCCAGTTGATCTGTTAGAGTTAAAACTAGCTGCAAACCTAAAGTGTCCGAATTCATGTCTTTAAACTCTTTCGGTAAACCTACACCATCGTCAGATATTTCCAAATAAACCATTTTATCTAATTCAGTAAGTTTAATACAAATTTTACCTTTTTCATTATTATTCCAAGCATATTTTAAGGAATTAGTAATTAACTCATTTACTAATAAACCGCAAGGAATCGCTTGGTCTAGAATTAAATCTACATTTGAAACATCCATTTCGAGCTCAATGTTTTCTATAATTCTATATGATACAACAAGATTAGAAACTAAGTTTTGTAAATACTCTCCAAACTTTATACTTGAAAAGTCTTCTGTTCTATATAGGTTTTCATGGATAATAGCCATAGACCTAATCCTATTTCTACTTTCTTGTAAAATTTCCAGTGTTTTTTCATCTTCAACAAAAGAGCTTTGAAGATTTAAAATACTTGATATTACTTGTAAATTATTTTTTACTCTATGATGAATTTCTTTAAGAAGAATTTCTTTTTCTTTTAAAGATTCAATAATGTCAATACTTACTAACTTCTTTTCACTAATATCATGAGATACCATTGATATTTCATTTACTCTTCCATTAATATCAAAAATAGGATTAATAAATATTTCCATCCAATATTTGTTTCCTTCAGAACCTATAAATTCTACTTCTAACTGACGTGAATCTCCTCTTAATACTTTTAATAAAATAATCTTAAATAATCTCAATCTAGCTGGTGATAAAATATCCTCAAAATAATAATCAAAATGAATATCGTGAGTTAATTCTTTTTTAAAAATTTGACCAAAATATTTCTCGCAATGAGAATTAAATGAGGTTATTATTTTATCTGTGTTTAAGGTAATAAGGAATGTGTTTGAGGAACTATCTAAAATAGCTTTCGTTCTTAAAAACTGCTCTTGTACTTGTCTTTGAGCGTTTATTCTTTCCTTTATTTCTTTTTCTAAATGAATGTTTGCTTCCTCAGCAAATTCCGCTCTCAATTTTTCTTTTTCTGCTTTCTTTTGTTCCGTTTTATTATGAATCACACATTGATAATACAATTTAGACTCTAATAAAATTTCTGTTAAACTTACTTCTGCTTCTATTATTCCAACATTAGAACTAAATATCCAATCAAATTTAATAGATCTAGAACTTCCTAATTTGGATCGATTAATAATATATTTTTTTTGACTATCTCCGTCTAACTGTTCACTTAAATCGAATAGTTTTTTTGAAAACAAATCATTATTAGGACTATTAAATAGACTGATAGCTTTTCTGTTAGCATCAATTATTAAGTCTCCAAGTAATAGTAAAATAGCATCGTTTGATTCTTCAAAGATAAGTCGATACTTTTCCTCACTTTGTTTTATTGCTTTCGACGCTTTTTGTAGGTGAGTTAGATCAATTACTGATCCTTCAATATAATTTGTGCTTTCATCTAAATACAAGCTAAATATTAATGTTTTTTCTACACCATTACTCAAAACATACACTGTTTGGTAATTTTGCAAAGAACCTGTATCGTTTATAGATTGTGTAATTAGTTCCCAATCATTAAAATACTTTTCTGTAAATAGAATCGTCCCTTTTTCAATGGTTCTTTCAAAGATCACAAAAAATGATTCATTACCATCTATTATCCGAGATTCATTATTTAATGTAAAAACCCCTGCTTTATTTTTAAAATATAAATTTTTATATTTTTTTTCACTTGTTAAAAGTTCTTGTGTTTTTTCTTTTTCTAAGGTTGTATCCTCTAAATTAGTAATAAACAGCCTTTTTTTATAGTAGTTTAAAACTTTTACCGTGCAGGAAATCTGTCTCTTTTGATTATAAAATTCAAGTAATAATTCTTTTTTAAATTTTGTTCCATAACTTAAATTAGTTAGGTCTATAAGCTCGTTTTCAGTAAAAATTTGTTGAAACCAACTTACATTGTTTTTATCATCAATTTTAAAAAATTTTGTTATTTCTAAATTATAGTCAAATACAGAAATATTCTTTTTATCAATTTCAAAAATTATATATCCTACTCCATAATTATTTAAAAGAGTTTTAACATAACTTACATAGTTTTTTAAGTTTGATATAAAGCGATATTTTGAATAAATAATCGTTCCGCCTATAAAGCTTAATAATACAATTAAACCAATACTAAAAAGTATAATTTCTTCATTTTTACCGTATGATGCATATACATATAAAAACATCGATAATGTGAAGAAATAATACAATAGACTTAAATAAAGCCGTTGTATTATCAATATTGATATTATAAAAAATACGA
>ENA-UOYN01000237-UOYN01000237.1-marine-metagenome-genome-assembly--contig:-NODE-237-length-27085-cov-3.751498_pt1 | contig 27085 bp, 25 predicted proteins | sample MGYA00238176_ERZ767358 | MGnify/ENA primary metagenome ERZ767358 (study PRJEB28950, sample SAMN06266238) | marine metagenome | isolation source: Columbia River Estuary | place: USA:Columbia River Estuary...
AGTGACGTTTGAATTAACGCAAATAAAATAAGGAGTGATTTCATAAGTATGTTTTTATGTAGAACGAAAATCGTTCAAACAAGGTTGGAAAAGAATTGACTGTTTTATAAATAAAAAAAAAGACCCTCATCAAGGGCCTTTTAAAATCATTTAAAAATTATTTTAATAGTAAATTGCTCTTCTAACTTTCGTTACATATTTAGCCAATCTTATTACTTGCTTAGTGTAACCATATTCATTATCATACCATGCATATAGTACGATGTTTTTACCATCTTTAGAAACAATCGATGCGTTTGAATCAAAAACAGAACAGCATGAGTTCCCAATAATATCGCTAGAAACCATTTCAGGATCAAAAGCAAAATAAATTTGATTTACTAATTCACCATTTAAGGCCGCCTTTTTAATCGAATTATTTAATTCCTCCAATGTAACTTCTTTTTTAATTTCTAAATTCAAAATTGCCAATGAACCATTTGGAGTTGGTACACGTACAGCGTTCGCAGTTAACTTATCTTGTAAATCAGGAATAACTTTAGTAACAGCATTTCCTGCACCAGTAGAAGTTATTACCATGTTGATTGCAGCAGATCTACCTCTTCTAGGTTTATTGTGCATGTTATCAAGAAGGTTCTGGTCATTTGTATATGCATGAACAGTTTCAATGTGCCCTTTAACAACGCCAAATTCGTCATTAACAACCTTTAGTATTGGAGATATTGCATTTGTAGTACAAGAGGCCGCAGAATATATTTTTTCGTTTTCAATATCTAAAGTACCTTGATTTATTCCATAAACTACATTCGGAATTTCTTTACCTGGAGCAGTCAATAGAACTCTTGAAGCACCTTTAGACTGAAGGTGTCTGCTTAAAGCTTCTCTATTTGTAAAGGCACCAGTATTATCAATAATCAAAGCATTGTCAATTCCATGAGCGGTATAGTCAATATCTTCTGGGTTCTTAGCACAAATCATCTTAACAATTTGCCCATTGATAATTATTGATTCGTTTTTAAGATCTACATCAACAGTTCCTTTAAAAGCACCGTGAACAGAATCATTTTTTAATAACGAAGCTCTTTTTATGATATCTGCTTCTGAATTACTTCTTGTTACAATTGCTCTTAATCTTAATTGTTGACCTTTTCCAGCTTGCTTAATTAATTCTCTGGCAGCAAGACGTCCAATTCTACCAAAACCGTACAATACAACATCTCTTGGGTTAAATGATTCCGCATTTTCAGATTCAAAACCTGCTAATTTAGCTTTCAAAAAGGCTGCTTCAGTAGGGAAATTCGATTTTTCTTGAAGATATTCACTTGCTAATTTACCAATGTCAATCTTTGCAGGTGCCAAATCTAAATTTAACAATTCAACAGCTAACTTTGAAGTAGTAAAGACATCAACAGGTTTATTTACTACAACTCTTGAGTATTCATGTAAGTTAAGAATTTCAGAAAGAGTTATATCTGTTAGATGATTTCTAAAAAGAACTAATTCAATTCCTTTATCATAAAGTAATTCTCCTACTTTACTTGAAAGTGTTACCGCAGCGCGTTCACGCTCAATGTGAGATTTTAACTCATTCTCGTATCCTAACGAAGTTTCCATTTTTAATGTATTGATTTATAAGTAAATAAATAAAAAAAAGCTGCTCACAATAGTGGGCAGCTTTTTAATGTGTTATCCTAAATATGCTTTCAGAAGTTTATTTCTTGAAGTATGTCTTAAACGACGAATAGCCTTTTCTTTAATTTGACGAACTCTTTCTCGAGTTAAATTAAATTTAGCGCCAATTTCTTCAAGTGTTAAACCGTGGTTCATTCCTATTCCGAAGAACAAACGAATTATTTCACGTTCTTTATCTGTAAGTGTACTTAATGATCTTTCAATTTCTTTCTGTAAGGATTCAGCCATTAAAACATGATCAGCTTTTGGAGAATCCCCGTTTGCCATAACATCCATTAATGTTCCACCATCTTCAGACGAAGATAAAGGAGCGTCCATAGATACATGTCTTCCTGAAACATTTAAACTTTCCTTAATTTTATCTTCTGGAACCTCAAGTGCTTCTGCTAATTCTTCCGCTGAAGGTGGTCTTTCAAATTCTTGTTCTAAACGAGAAAATGCCTTGTTGATTTTATTTAAGGATCCTACTTGATTTAATGGTAATCGTACAATTCTTGCTTGTTCAGCTAAGGCCTGTAAAATTGATTGACGAATCCACCAAACGGCATAAGAGATAAATTTAAATCCTCTTGTTTCATCAAATTTCTGAGCCGCTTTAATTAGACCTAAATTTCCTTCGTTAATTAAATCGGGCAAAGTTAACCCTTGATTTTGGTACTGTTTTGCAACAGAAACTACGAAACGAAGATTGGCTCTTGTCAGTTTTTCCAAGGCTCTTTGATCTCCTTGCTTTATTTTTCTAGCCAGTTCAACCTCTTCTTCAGCAGTAATTAATTCTTCTTTACCAATATCCTGTAAGTACTTATCTAACGATTGACTTTCTCGATTGGTAATCGACTTGGTGATTTTTAGTTGTCTCATACTGTAATTTTCCCCCTCTATTTTTGGCTAAGAGTGTACAAAGATACGATGAAAAAAAGCTTGAATCCAAAAAAAAGATTGAATTAATTCGTATTTTATACTTTAAATCAACTTTTTCTTCTAATTGACTTAAAGTCCGAATCCTACAAATTCTTTCCGACCGCTTTCTGTCATTATTTCTAATAGTACCCCTTTGTTTGTTTTATCGTTTAATTTCTTGGTCAATTGCTCAACAGAAAGTATTTCTTCATTGTTTATTTTTAAAACGACCATTCCTTCTTTCAATCCAATGGATTTTAATTTTCCAGAATTAAGTGATTTTATTTTTACTCCGTTTGCAATGTTTAATTCTTTCTTCTCTTTACTCGATAACTCAGAAAATGTTGCACCTAAGGCCATGTTTTTGTCAATTTCTGCCTTAGATACAAGGGAGGTTTCTCCATCTTTATTTCTAAGCAACACATCTAGGATGTCAATTTCTCCATTGTTACGTCTTACTGTAACAGATACTTTATCGCCAGGTCTGCGCTTACCAACTTCTTCTAACAATGCAGCAGATGAGTTTATTTCTTTTGTGCCAATTTTTAAAATTACATCACCATCTTTTATTCCTGCTTTATCTGCACTGCCATTTTCTACTACAGATGCAATATAGACACCTTTTAAATCTTTCAGCTTTTCTGACTCTTTTAATTCTTGTGTGATATCAGAAATTTGAATACCTAAATATCCTCTTTGTACCACTCCGTAATCTATTAAGTCGCCCATAACTTTTTTAACAAGATTAACAGGGATTGCAAAAGAATAACCAGAGTAACTTCCTGTTTGAGAAGCGATTGCAGTGTTGATTCCAATTAACTCCCCATTTGTGTTTACCAATGCACCTCCGCTGTTGCCAGGATTGACTGCTGCATCTGTCTGTATAAAGGATTCAATAGGAACGATGTTGGATTTCGATCTGTCTGATAATAAATTAATATTTCTTGCCTTTGCGGAAACAATACCAGCTGTTACTGTAGATGTTAAATTGAAGGGGTTCCCAACAGCTAAAACCCATTCACCAATTCTTAAATCATCGCTATTCCCAAGAGGCAGTGGAGGTAATTCTTTTTCTTCAATTTTAAGGACTGCTAGATCGGTAGATGGATCAGCGCCAATTAGCTTTGCACTGTATTTACGGTTGTCATTAAGTGTTACTTCAATTTCAGATGCATTTTCAATAACATGATTATTAGTTACAATATAACCGTCATCTGTTACGATAACTCCTGATCCTGAACCTGCTCCAAATTGCTTAAACTCTCTGCCTCCGGCTCCTGGTCCGTAAAAGAATTCTTGAAAAGGATCTCTTTGGAAGGAAGTCGTCACAACTTTTGTCGTAACGTGTACAACTGAATTAACACTGCTTTCACTTGCTGAAACGAAATTTTCTGCAGGTAAACCACTTAGATTTGAAAAACTTGTTTTATAAGCAAATCTGCTGTCTTGATTTTGTAAGGTAGAATCAATTGTGTCACCCTGACTTTTAGTGTTAAAAAGCATAAATATTAGAACGGGAATCATTCCACCTGCGATGCTAATACCGAATAATTTGAAGTTCATATTCATAATTTATAAATGTTAATATTAAATGTCACTATCAAAATTAACGTCATGATCCATAAATGTTGCTAGTTCCATTGTTAAAGAATGTTAAGCAAGAATATCAAATTAAGAGGATAAGCTGTATCTTTGATTTGTGATGAGAAAAATTCATTTTACGAAGTATCAAGGAACAGGGAACGATTTTGTTATGTTAGACAATCTTCAAGGAGATTACAATGACATCACAATTCCCGAAATTGTTTTTTTATGTAATCGAAAAACTGGTATTGGAGCCGACGGTTTAATCAAGATTTCAAAACATGCAAAGTATGATTTTGAGGTTGAGTATTACAATGCTGACGGAACTCAAAGTTTTTGCGGAAATGGAGCTAGATGCAGTGTTGCTTTTGCACATACTTTAATGAAGCTGAATAGTCAGGTGTATTTTATTGCAATAGATGGTGTTCATCGGGCAAACAAATTGGAAAACGATGAGATTTCAATCGAAATGTTGGATGTAAGATCGATAGAGGACTTGAACGATAGTTTTGTTTTAGACACTGGATCACCTCATTTTGTGAAATTTTCAGATGATAAGGAGATGGAAATCGTTGATTTTGGAAAAGAAATAAGGTACTCACCATTATTTCGAGAAAAAGGAATCAATGTTAATTTGGTAGAAGTTCTTAGTGAAAATAATTTGTTCGTTCAGACGTATGAAAGAGGTGTGGAAGATGAGACTTTATCTTGTGGGACAGGCGTGACTGCCTGTGCGCTAGCTTATAATAGGAAATTTAATACTTCTTCAGAGATTATTGATATTAAAACAAAGGGAGGGGATTTGAATGTTTCTTTTGAAAAGGATGAAGAAGGTTACAAAAATATTTGGTTAACAGGTCCTGCTGTAGCTGTTTTTAAAGGCGAAATAAATGTCTGATTTTATGTTTATTAATTCAGAGGTTCAATTATTAAAGAGTGAACTAACGAATAGACTTATTTTATGGGTTTTACATGCAGATAAAATTCCACCCCACATTGGTTTGTCAAAAAATGATCAATTCTATAGTTTAAAGGTTTCTGGGAAAGACGAAGGTTTGCCAGTAAGAAATGTTCTTCAAATCATTGAAAAAAAGAATATTGGTTCGCTTGCTTTTGAAATTAATCAATCAATCAATTTATCAGGTATAAAACAAGTTTTTGACAATTATACAAAAGCTAAATTCAATGAGGTTACTTGTTTGGATCCAATAAAAAAAATATTAAATGTGGATGATGCTGAAACGATTCATTCTTTGTTAAAGAGTTTGTATCATCAGGAAGCAATATCGAGCTGTACTTTACTTCATTTATCTTCAGATTATAAAGGTATTCCACTATACAAAATCAGCGACATTCATTCACGGATTAATAAATTAGAGCATGTGTGAAGTCATACTTAGAAAGCTTGAAAAGAGTGATGTCAATTTAATATTAAACTGGGAAAACAATACTGATAATTGGGAAATATCTGACAATGACAGTCCATATAGTTTTGAAGATATAGAAGAATTAATTTCTTCAATGAACTATCATAAAGGCACAACTCAGATGCGCTTCATAATAGTATTTGATGGTGCAAATGTAGGGGCAATAGATTTGTTTGACATAGATTACAAAGAACATACTGCTTACATCGGCATCTTAATTGCGGATTTGGAATATCGAAGAAGAGGTTTTGGGTTAAGTGCGATTCAATTAATTGAAAATGAGGCTTTTTCTATAGGGGTGTCAGTTGTAAAAGCCAAAATTCATTCCTCAAATGAATCAAGTAAACAATTGTTTAAAAAAGCAGGGTTTGAAAAGTCTTCGTGTGAAAAGTCTATAAATACAAAAAATCATGATTATCTTGATACCGAAATATTTCATAAATGGGTAAAAAAATAGCAATCGTAATAGCGCTTATTGGAATTTTAATAGTTGGCTTAAATTGGTCAAGAATTTCGAGTTTTTTGGATAGAGAAGGGCGCACAATTAATAATTCTGAGGTTAAGTTATTTCTTTTAAATAATACAACCGTAGATGATGTTGTTTCAGTATTGGTTGCATCTGGAGTTCTTGAAAACGGGGAGGAGTTTAAAGCCTATGTGGGTCAGAATAATGTTGATCCAGCTGATTTTGCTTCTGGAAAGTTTGTTATTTTATCACAAACCAAAATAAGTACCCTAGTTAATGGGCTTTTGAAGGGTGAAAATGGACAAGGTGATTTAGAGGTGAAGGTAAACGTTGTTTTTAATCGTTGCAAAGATATTTATGATGTAGCAGGAAGTATAAGTAAATGTATTCAAGCCGACAGTATATCGCTGATTGAATGTTTTACGAGTCAAGACGTTCTAAATAAATATGGTTTTACAATTGAGCAACTACCAGCAATCTTCATTCCTAGAAAGTATGAGTTTTATTTTGATACTGATGCTAGGATGTTCATTTCTTTTATGGCAGAAGAATTTAAATCCTTTTGGACCTCTGAACGGATGGCTAAATTGAATGCAATTGGATTAAAAAGTCCATCACAAGCGGTAACATTAGCAAGTATCGTTTATTCTGAGCAATCCAAAGTCGAAGAAGAGTGGTCTGTAATTGCAAGACTATATTTAAACAGAATTTCAAAAGGTCAAAAATTACAAAGTGACCCAACTTTTAAATTTTGTTGGGGTAGAGAACTTGATGGAGTTGAAAGATTGATGGGGAGACATAGGGATATTGATTGCCCATACAATACTTATAAATACGAAGGTTTACCTCCGGGGCCAATTTCTATTACTCCATCTGTAGTCGTAGATGCCGTATTAAATCCAGCAGATAATAACTTTACATTTATGTGTGCTAAACCTGATTATTCAGGCAGGCATAATTTCACATCATCTGATGTTCAGCATGTTAAGAATGCTCGAATATACCAGAATTGGTTGAAAAGTGAACTTAAAAAACGAAATTAATGAGCAAATTAGAGAGACGTAATTTTTTTAAATTAGGATTAGCAGGCGCAGCAATTGGTTTATTGCAACCTAGTAAAGCTGCAGAGCTAATCAATGAATCAACTAAATTAAGAATTGCAATTAGACCTGTAATTATTTCCACATGGAGTCATGGTTTAAATGCCAATAAAGAAGGGTGGAGTATTGTTGAAAAAGGAGGTAGCGCTATTGATGCAGTAGAAGCAGCAGCTAAAGTAACGGAAGCCGATATTACAAATCGAAGTGTGGGAATTGGAGGAATGCCTGATCGTGATGGACATGTTACACTTGATGCTTGTATTATGGATGAAAAATCGAATTGTGGCGCAGTAGGATGTTTGGAGGGGATTGCTCATCCAATTTCAGTAGCACGAGCAGTTATGAATAATACGCCTCATGTGATGTTGGTTGGTGAAGGAGCTAGAGAGTTTGCTCTAGATCAAGGTTTTTCTAAAATAAAAACACCAATAAAAGAGGTGAAAAAAGAGTATAAAAATTGGAAAAAAGAAAATAAAGAAATCTTGAAAAAGCCTGAAATAAATCATGAAAATCATGATACAATTGGTATTCTTGCTTTAGATTCTTTTGGGAATTTATCAGGAGCTTGCACCACTAGTGGATGGGCTTATAAAATGCATGGAAGAATTGGTGATTCACCAATAATAGGTGCGGGTTTATTTGTCGATAATGAAGTTGGAGCTGCCTGTGCAACTGGATTAGGTGAGGCTATTGTTAGGATTGCAGGTAGTCATACAGTCGTTGAACTAATGAGGCAAGGGTTGTCGCCAGAGGAGGCATGTAAACAAGCTGTTGAGAGAATAATTTCAAAGCATGATGATTTAACTGGACTTCAATGTGGTTTTATCGCTGTCAATAAATACGGTCAGCATGGTGGATATTCTGTATACAATGGATTTGAATATGCAATGAAAAATCAAATGGAGGAAAAAATGATTCCTGCTCCTTTTAATAGAAATTGGTAAAATGGTTAGGTTTCTACTGTTTGGATATTCGTTAATAATGTCACAAATGATTTTGAGTCAAGATATTAAACTAACATGGGATTTCTATCATCCTGTCAAAAACACATGGCTAAGTTTGGGAGATAAAGGAAGCGTTCAAGAAGCACTTATTGCTTCAGGTGAAATGCCAGATCCTTTTTATGGGATGAATGAAGAAAAGTTTCATTGGTTTGAAGAGCATAATTGGGAATTTAAATCTCTCTTCTTTGTTTCTGAAAATCAATTGAATAGTGAATTTATTGATTTAGAATTTCCAAATATTGATACTTACGGTAAGGTAATTTTGAATGGTGAAATTATTGGGGAGACAAACAATGCCTTTTTACCGTTTAATTTTGATGTAAAGAAAAATTTGAAAATTGGATTGAATGAATTAAACGTTACAATTGTTCCGCCAGTTTTATATCATAAATCCATGTATGAAAGTTCTGGCTATCATCTTCCGGCTCCAAACGATGTAAATGAAATTGCCATTGCTCCTTACACAAGAAAGCCGCAATATCAATTTGGTTGGGATTGGGCTTTAAGATTAAATACAATTGGTTTTAATGAGCCTGTATCGATTGTTTTTTATGAAAGAAATAAGGTTGTAAACAAGACCATAAAGACAAGAGGTTTAAACGAATTTGGAGCAGATATTGAGTTTAATGTTTTCCTTGAGAAGAACAATGATGAAACATATGTTTGGGAAAGTAAATTATTTGGTTCGAAAGAAGTTCTTCTTAAAGAGGGGAAATTGAGTCGCGGTGAGATGGAGTCAGATCCCAAGTTATGGTGGCCGAGAGGACATGGTGATGCTTATTTGTATACTGATTTATGGGTTATAAAAACAACTGATGGTCAAGTAGTTGATAGTATTAATGTAAAGTATGGAATTAAGACCACAGAATTAATTCAGGAAGCTGATGAGTGGGGTACAAGTTATTATTTTAAAATCAATGGAAAACGAATATTTGCGAAAGGAGCGAACTATATTCCACAAGATATTTTTCCATCTAGAATTTCAGATGAATCCATAGAGGAAATGGTTTTAAACATGGCCGAAACTAATTTCAACATGGTGAGAGTTTGGGGTGGTGGATTTTATCAAAAAGAAGCATTTTACAATGCTTGTGATAGGCAAGGAATTATGGTTTGGCAAGATTTAATGTTTGCATGTTCAATGTATCCAGGAGATAGTGTGTTTATTGAGAATATTAAAAATGAATTTAGCTATCAAATACCAAGAATTTCAGCTCATCCATCTATTGTTTTATTTAATGGGAATAATGAAGTAGAAGTTGCTTGGGGTAATTGGGGGTTTCAAATTAAATATGGACTTTACGGTGAAAGCGCGAAAGAAATTGAAGCAGCATATGATAAGATATTTAAGGAAACCGCACCTGCTATAATTTTAGCAAGTAATACCATTCCTTATATCCATACATCGCCGCTAAGTAACTGGGGGAAAGATGAATTTTACAATCATGGCTCTCAACATTATTGGGGTGTTTGGCATGGAAAAGATCCAATAGAGGATTTCGGAAAAAAGATAGGTCGATTTAATGCTGAATATGGGTTTCAAAGCTTTCCGGAGTTTAATACCCTTGCGTCTTTTTCTGAAGAAAAGGATTGGGATATTTCATCAGACGTAATGAAGCAGCATCAAAAAAGTTATGTCGGGAATGACATGATTTTAAAACATGCAAAAAAGCTTTATGGAACTCCAAAAGACTTTAAAGAGTTTGTCTATTTTGGACAATTAACTCAATCTATGGCTGTAAGTATGGCAGTGGCTGGTCATCGTATTGATGCCCCACGTTGTGGAGGAACACTGTATTGGCAATTGAATGATTGTTGGCCAGTTTCGTCTTGGTCATCAATAGATTACTATGGAAATTGGAAGGCACTTCAGTATCGAATAAAAGAAGATTATAAGGAAATAGCAATTGTTGCGAAATACAACAATTTGGAAGATGTTGAATATCATATCGTATCTGGATTAAATGATACTTTATCAATTGATATTGATTGTGAAATATTCAATCTCGAAGGAAAAAGTATCGCACAAAAAACAATTACAAAATCATTCAATGGACAGGCTTCCGATATGATTTGTTTGAAATCACTTGAGAAATTGGCTCGAAAGGACGAAAGCTTTAGGGTTCTTTTTAATTGGAAGGATCAGAATAGCAATCCTCAAAGTAGAGGTTTTGATGTTATAAAAACGGAACGCAAACTGGCTGAAAGAGGTAGTTTTGATGTTCAATTAATTAACATCAATGAAAATGAAAAAACAGCCACTTTAAAGTTGAAAAATCAAGACTTTTTGAGAGATTTTTGGATAACTTCAAAAGATTTTGGTATCAAATATTCAACAAATTTTGAGAGCTTTTTACCAGGAGAACATGAGGTGAAGATTAGGTTTGAACAAGTGCCTGAATTGGATGATTTTGATTTTTTCTGGCATTAATCGTCTTTAAAGCTTTGAATATATTACCATGGTAATTACTTTTGTACTATGAAAATAGAAGACGCGGTTAATTCCAAGATTCCTTCAGCACAGATTAAAGCGGCAATAAATGTGCGTTACACAGCTAACTATTTAAGTGCATTGCAGAATAGTTTTATGGCAAAATATCATATTACTATGCCACAATTCAATATTTTAAGAATTTTGCGAGGTGCAAAGGAAATGATCTCAGTAAATACAGTGAAGGATCGAATGATTGAGAAGTCACCAAATACAACACGTCTTATGGATAAGCTGATTGATAAGCAATTGATTTCTAGAGAGCGTTGTGAAGATGATCGTCGTGTGGTTTATGTTCAAATAGCAGAGAAAGGTTTGGAGTTATTGAAACAAATAGATGAAAGCATTTCTGATTCTAATTTAATGCCTCATAATTTAACAGACGATGAAGCAAATCTTTTAAGTGATTTACTTGACAAATTAAGAGGATAATGGCAGAAACAAGAGTTACTTCCGTTTTAAAAGACGGATATCAGGTTCAAAACGAATCAAGAGAATTAAAGTGGGTTGCTGATGAACCCGAGGAGATTAATGGAACCAATCTTGGCCCAAAACCGACAGAATTACTCTTGTCTTCATTGGCTAGTTGTAAACTTATTACCCTTAAGATGTACTCAGAAAGAAAAAACTGGGATATTACTGGTACTGTTATAGAACTAGAAATTATTGAAAAAGCTACTGTTACTAAAGTATCAAAGAAAATTACCTTTCCACTTCATTTATCTGATGAACAGAAAAAACGTCTTTTGGAAATTTCCGGAAGATGCCCTGTTGTGAAAATGCTTTCACAATCAATCGAATTCGAAATAATAAATTAATGAAGAACTATATACTGTTTTTTCAAATTATCTTCTGTTTTAATGTCTACAGCCAATCGGTTTCAGGTAAAATACTAGATGAGAATAAACTTCCTTTGGAGTTTGTTAAAATTAAAATTCTAAATACTTCAGATTCTTCAGTTGTAAAGGGGGCATTTTCATTCAATGATGGTTCTTTTTCAATTGAAGGTTTATCAATTGGGTCCTATTTAATTCAAGCTTCTTATGTGGGATATGTTACTTATCGCAGTAAATTATCTATAGGCAGTGAACCTAGTTTTTTGGGTGATATAATTATGAAAATAGATAAGTCGCTAGAATTAGAGGGAGTTTATGCTGTGGGATCCTTAGATGCTTTAAAAGCAGGAATTGACAAGAAAATTTATTCTACAAGTGATGATTTAACATCGAGGGGAGGTTCTGCCTTAGATGCGTTGGGTAATATTCCTTCTATTTCTGTTGATCAAGACGGTAAAATAAGTCTAAGAGGAGATGGCAATGTTATTATTCTGATTGATGGAAGACCTAGTGCTTTAGCGATGGGTGACGGTCAAAGTCTTTTAGATGCTTTACCTGCAAATTCAATTGAAAGGATAGAGGTTGTTACAAATCCATCTGCAAAATATGATCCTGATGGAACTTCAGGGATTATTAATATTGTGATGAAAAAGAATAAGTTGAAAGGGTTCAATGGTATAATCTCTTTAACTGCAGCTACTGATAATCTTTATGAAGGGAGTTTTTCTTTGAGTTATAGAAACAAACGATTCAATACCTATTTGAACTACTCTTTTGATTATTATGAAGGTTATCGAAACTTTTTTAGTGATTTAGAAAGAGAGGTAACAAAGGATAGTAGCATTTTTCTTAATCAAGATAGAATTGGTGATGATTTAAAATCTGGTCATGCTCTTGTTTTTGGAACAGATTTTTATATTAACGATCGAAATACACTTTCGTTTTCTACTACAGGTGCGTTGGGCCTTCGGGAACGTTATGGTTTTTTAGAAAACGAATTGTATGGTAATGATGTTTTGACCTCTAAATGGTCAAGAGAAAGTGAAGACCCTGATAGGCATAAAAATGGAGACGTTAACTTAAATTATACGCACAAGTTTTTAGATGAAAAAGGTGAGTGGTCTTTGAATGCAACTCATTCATTTGGAATGCATGATGTTTCAGGGATTTATGAGGAGTTGTATTACGACAATGCAGGTGTATTGTTAGATTCAAAAAAACCTTTGAATCAAGAGTTGTATAATGATGAGACAGAAAATTTAACAACAGTTCAAGGAGATTGGAATTATATTATTTCTAAGATTAAAGCGAGAGTTGAAGCGGGGGGTAAAGTCGTTATTGCACAAGATGGTGTCAACACCTTCTCTCAAAAGATAGATACCTTAACAGGTTTGTTTATTCCAGATACTTTGTCAAATTTTGATTTTCAATTCAACCAAAATATTTATAGTGCATATGGGATTTTTGGTCAGGCAGTTGGTAAGTTTAAGTATCAGGCAGGTTTAAGATTTGAATATGCACAGCAATTACCATTCTTAAAAAGCACGAATGAGAAATATCCAACGGAATATGTGAACTTATTTCCATCAGGTCATATTCGCTATGAATTAAATGAGCCAAGTGAATTTAGTTTAAGCTATAGCCGTCGAATCAATCGTCCTAGATCTGGACAAGTTAATCCTTTTACTAGTTATGCTGATCCATTTAATTTAAGATCTGGGAATCCATTGTTAACACCAGAATTTATTAATTCTTTCGACTTAGGGTATTCATATACTAAAAAGAAATTTATAGCATCATTTAGTGTTTTTCATAGAAGAACAGTTGATGTTATTAATAGAGTTAAAGAATATCGTACGGATAATACTTCTATCGTTACTTACGATAATATAGATAAAAGTGAGAGTACCGGTTTTGAATCAATTGTAATTCTTAAGCCTTTTCATTGGTTGAAAAATACATTTTCAATCAATGGTAACTTTATTAATTACACGAATAGTGACCCAACTACTGATTGGAATAATAGTGGTTTTAATTGGAGTTTAAAAAATGTTATCTCTGCAGACTTTTGGAATAAAACAGCCTCTGCCCAGTTAAATTTAGCTTATAATGCTCCGGTAACTACACCACAAGGTATTGTTCAAAGAAGAGCAGGGGTAGATTTTGCAATAGAGAAAAGATTTCTAGATAAAAAGCTTTCAGTAGGACTAAAAGCTACTGATATTTTTGATGTTAAAGGGTTTCATTTGGACCTAGAACAAGCTGGAGTTCGTCAAGAATCAATTTATAAGTGGAGAACAAGACGTGTCTTTATTACAGTTTCGTATAAATTTGGAAATATTGATTCAAAGTTAAAAGCCCTAAAATCTTCAGGTGGAGGAGATGGTGCTGATTAATTTATTTGTTTTTAGTTGATACTTTTACAACTCCTAAACCAATAAGGCCTGCATCAAAACCGGTTTTAATTGGTTTCTTTGATTTTTGTATTTGAAGTAATTTTGCTATTTCTATCGAGTAATTCATAATTCAATATTTTGTAATTATAATAGTAAGATAGGCAAAGTTTGTGCCGATTTTGGTTCAAAGTACTGAAGTGAGTCTATTGTTGATTTAACTGTAAATGAAATAAACAATTCCAATTTGATGAAGTTTCATTGAATTCAATTAATTGAAATAAGTTTAAAAATGAGTGAAAGAAAAAAAGTAACATTTTCATGGGCATTAAAAGAATTTGTTTGGCCTAGAAGAAAGTATCTGTCAATTGGATTAATTTTAATTATTATCCGAAGTGCAGTAGGTTTGATAACACCATATGCTAGTAAAATACTAATTGATGATGTTGTTCCTAATAAAGACATGGATTTACTGATCAATTTGTTAATTGTTGTTTGTTCAGCACTTGTAATTCAATCTTTAACCTCCTTTTCATTAACTAGACTTCTTAGCGTTGAAGCTCAGCATATGATTTCTGTTTTAAGAGTTAAAGTCGCGAAGAAGTTATTAAAGTTACCAATTCGCTATTTTGATGATAATAAATCAGGAGCATTAGTTTCTAGAGTAATGAATGATGTTGAAGGAGTGAGAAATTTAGTAGGAACAGGATTTGTTCAACTAATTGGTGGAAGTCTTACAGCAATTGGTGCCTTAGTTATTTTAATTAAAATCAATCCTTGGATGACATTGTTTGTTTTGCTTCCGATTACACTTTTTGCAATCGTTGCAATGAAGGCTTTTGGTTACATTCGTCCAATTTTTCGTGTTAGAGGTAAAATAAATGCTGAAGTTACTGGACGTTTAACAGAAACGTTAAATGGAGTTAGGGTAATCAAGGCTTTTAATGCAGAGGACCAAGAAACTAAAACCTTTGAAAATGGCGTGGAAAAATTGTACTTGAATGTAAAGAAAAGTTTAACCGCAAATGCCTTAATTCAAAGTTCAGCGACTTTATTATTAGGGTTAGCATCTGCTGGAATTATGGGTATTGGTGGATACTTAATGGCTGGGGGCGATTTAACAGCCGGAGATTTTTTGGCATTCATCGGAGTATTAGGATTTATGATAATGCCTATTGTTCAAATGGGTAATATTGGATCTCAATTAACTGAAGCATTAGCTGGTTTAGATAGGACACAAGAATTGATGGAAATGGACGAGGAAGATAATCCAAGTGATAGGACAGTTAAATTGAAAAAAATAGAAGGACATATTCAATTTGAAAATGTTTCTTTTAGCTATGATAATGAAAAGGAAGTTATTCATTCCATTAGTTTCGATGCTCCAAAAGGAAGTGTAACTGCATTGGTAGGCTCATCAGGTTCTGGCAAATCTACAATTGCTGGATTGGTAGCTACATTTTTAAATCCAGATGACGGAAAAGTCTTGCTTGATGGAAATGACTTGTCTATTGTGAATTTAAAGAGTTTTAGACAGCATTTGGGGGTTGTGCTTCAAGATGATTTCTTGTTTGAAGGTACAATCAGAGAGAATATTTTATTTCCTCGTCCAAACGCAACAGAGGAGCAATTATTAGCTGCAATAAATGGAGCCTACGTAAATGAATTCACAGATAGATTTGAGGATGGAATTGATACGCTGATAGGAGAGAGAGGTGTGAAATTATCCGGAGGCCAAAGACAAAGAATATCTATCGCAAGGGCTTTACTGGCAGATCCAAAAATTATTATCCTTGATGAAGCCACGTCAAATCTTGATACGGAAAGTGAGACCTATATTCAAAAAAGTTTAAGTGTATTAATGAGAAATAGAACAACTTTCGTTATCGCTCATCGACTAAGTACTATCCGACAAGCTGATCAAATTTTAGTGATCGAAGATGGGAGAATTGTTGAACAAGGGAAGCATGAAGAGCTCTTGAAAAGAGAGGGTAGGTATCATGAGTTATACACTTATCAAAGTAGAATTTAATATTTTGCATATTTAAAAGTCTTAATATCAGTTGTTTATATTATAATACATAATTTTCTTAGGTATTAGTATTGTATACATAAGAAAATTATGTATGTTTGTCTTATGTATTCATCAGAACTAATTAAAGGAACATTAAAAACCATCATTCTTAACTTGTTAAAGGAAGATAAGAAGATGTATGGTTATGAAATCACACAGAAGGTTAAGGAATTGACTTCTGACAAAATTCAAATTACTGAAGGAGCTCTTTATCCAACACTTCATGCACTCGAGAAGCAGGGAGATGTGATAACTGAGACTGTTTATATTGGGAAACGCGTTCGCAAATACTACATTCTCACTGATCAAGGAAAAAACACAGTTCTGGAGAGAGTTAATGAATTGGCTGATTTTATGAAAACAATGCGTTTTTTACTAGATCTGGATTCACCTTTGCCAAATGTATAAAATTACCGATGAACAAGTTGATTTCATTTTAGAAGATATATCGAAAAGAGGTATTGTTACTGAGGACGTCAGAAATAATATTTTGGATCACGTCTGTTGTATCATCGAGAATGAAATGAACTTAGAGCACAATTTTATTGAGTTCTATGAGGGTGCAATCACTCAGTTTTACCAGAATTCGTTGGATGAAATTGAGATTGAAACACAAAAATTATTAACATTTAAAAATTTTTACGCCATGAAAAGAACATTGAAAATATCAGGAGTTGTATCTATCGTTTTAATTATTTTGGGAGTCATTTTCAAATCCATGCATTGGCCTGGAGCAGGTTTCGCTGTTGTGTTAGGTTTAGCATTTTTTAGTTTAGTTTTTATTCCGTTAAACATCGTTCTGAAATTTAAAGACGATAAAGTGAAAAGTAATCAATTGATTATGACGCTTGGAATGTTAACTGCATCTGCAGCAACAATTGGGGTTTTATTCAAGATTATGCACTGGCCATACGCGAACATTATCATGTTCTCTAGTTTGCTTGTATTTATGCTTTTATTTATTCCAATCTACTTTATTCTTAAGTTTAAAGATCCAGAAACAAAGTTTAATGCCATCATCAATACCACTTTTATGATTGGTGCTGCAGGAATGCTCTTCGCTTTGGTGGATTTAAGACCATCTCATAAAGAGAAGGCAATTGTTCACAAAGAGTGTCATGCTAATCATTGTGAAAAATAAGTAAAGAAAAAAACGCACTGAGTATTCAGTGCGTTTTTACTTATGGATTAAATGTAAAAGTATCGTAATACTCTTTTAATTCAAGAGCTCTTTGTTTTACAATGTTTTTTAACCTACTTGCGTTAATAACGTGCCACATTGTTCCCTCCATTTCATTGTAATAGAGTTGTCTAGAAAATTCGTGTTCGTTTTCACTGAAAATTTTCCAATTATTATGCGCTTCTATTAAAATCACGGAGGTTTCCAACGAAAGTGTGTCAAGCAGTAAATTATAGTATTTATCTATTTCTTTTTCCCATTCTCCATATGCTACCCATTCGCAATTTTTCATACCTAATGTAGTTTGATTTGAATCGATTGAATGACATTTTTCTAGCTTAATATCTATAGGGTGCGGTTCATTTTGTAATTGAGCGAAAGAATTCGATATTACAAACAAAAAATAAAGTATTAATAATCTTTTCATTTTTCTAAAATAGGGAATTTTTATTGGGAGACTTTATTTAATTTTTATAATGTGATATCAGTATTTTATAAACTTTAATGTAACAACATCATCTTTTAATGGAAGTTTTATAAAGAAAACTCCATTTGCCAGAAGTGAAACATTCATTTTGAAGTTTTGATCAAATGAGTTTTTTACTTTTTCACCTAAAAGGTTGTAAATCTCAATTGAATTGACATCATATGTATGGTTTATTCCACTTAAAGTTATTTCAGTATTAGAAGGATTAGGGAAGATGTTAATGGATAATAAGTTTTCTGATAATGGCGAATAGGTGTAAACTATTATTTTATCTGATGAAGTTCCTCCGTTGTTAATGAGATAAATTTTTCTTCCATCTTTTGAGTATGCTATATCCCTTAATCTACCATTTAATGATTGATCTTGTCCAAAGAATTTTACTGGGTTTGGATTTTCTAGTGTTGATGGAAGTATTTTTCCATTTTGATCTAATTTAAATTGAAAAACCTCTCTGTCTGTAGTTAGTCCATCTTTTAAAGTAACGACTAATAAACTATTTGTCCATTCTGGTATGGCTGTAGAGTTATAATAGATGCCATCGGATGGTGCAACTGTGCACCAATCACTATAAATAGAAGATATTGAAGGAGTTGTGCACCATGAATAAATTGGATCAACCAATGAATCATTTGGGATCAATGGATTTGGGATATAGCTAGAAGCATAATTAGCTTCGCCAACATGGCTATTATCATTTTTGTAACCTCTAATATCTTTCCAACCGTAATTCATTCCTTTGTATAGAATATTTATTTCATCGTCTGTCCTATCTCCATGTTCAATTGAGTAAATGATGTCTAAATTTGGATTATACATTAATCCTTGAGGGTTCCGATGACCTCTTGTGAAATATGGGTTGCCAGCAATTGGGTTGTCAATAGGAATACTTCCATCAATATTGAATCGATGTATTTTCCCATTCCATGTTGAAATGTCTTGGGTGAAGTTGTTTGGATTATTAGTTTGAGGGACATAACAATTTGGTGAATTATCCTCTGATACTCCATGATCTCCAATTGTAAGGAATAAATAGGGGATGCCATTTTGTTCAATGCACATGAGGCGTCCACCTAAATGATCAAACCCATTTGAAATGTCGTTCACAATGTCTACGTTACCGATAACTGTCTCGGTTGTTGCATCCCATTTTAAACGCCTAATTTTAAATTTTGTGACTGGTAACATTTCAGTACCACTGTTGTAAGAATAGACAAAGTAAATGTATGAGTTGTCTGGATTTAAAAAGTCAGGATGTAAATCTAGGCCAAGTGTTCCATACCCGATGTGCCTGCCAGTACAATCTGGTGAGTCTTCTAATATTGATCCTCCAAAATAATCTGAAGCAACATAAACAATTTGTTTTATGCCAGTATCAGGATTAATCCTAGAAATAGTTCCTCCAAATTCTGTAATCCACAAATAATTATCAAATCCAAAAGTAATTTCCCAAGGTGTAGAAAGATTAGTATTTAATTCGGATCTTGTAAATGATTGTCCAAATCCAATGATAGAAAAACAAAGAAATGATAGCGTAGCCAATTTCATACAATATTTGCTTAAAATCTAAATTATAAGTACTACTAATAACGATTTCCTATCCCTTTAAACAAGTATAGACAAAAGCAGGAGGGAAGTTTTTCATAGTGAATTTTACTGAAACACTTTTATATGTAGCTTCCAGTAATTTTTTTGATTGTAATGAATATTGGAATTGAATATACTTTCCATTTTTCTTAATGACTTCACTAGCTTCCTTTACGACTGAAAGTCTTAATTCTTCGGGAAAAACCATTAATGGTAAAGAAGAAATTACAGTATCAACTTTAGTGTCTTTTGGTAAGTATTTTGAAATAAATTCAGCAGAATCATGTATAATTTCAGCTCTTGGATCAGTAATTCTCTTTTTTAAACGTTCACAGAAATTATCATTCAATTCAAAAACAAGAAGTTTGGAATCAGGTGTCATTTTAGCAAGAATAATGTCTGTAAAAACTCCTGTTCCTGGTCCTAGTTCCACAAATAAACGGTCTTTGCTGAAATCAATATTGGCAACCATTTTTTCGCCTAAAAAACGTGTGCTAGGAGCAACAGCGCCTACCATTTTTTTATCCTTGAAAAATTGCTTAATAAAATTTGATTTAGCGGCCATATTCGTTATTCTTTTAATGCTAATTTACCGTTATTAACAATACCAACGATATATCCTTTTAATTCTTTTTCCACATAAGGAGTGTTTAACGTCATGGAATAGATGTCTTTTTTATGAAGTGTCCATTTTTCATTTGGAGAAAATAAAGTAAGATCTGCTTTAGCACCAATTTCAATAGATCTATTTTCAATTGAAAGAACCTTTCTGGCATTTTCTCCAAAACATTTAATGATAGTTTCTAAGTCAAATTCATTGCATTTTTGCAATGACGCGAATGTTGTTTGTAGGCCAATATTACCAAAACAAGCCAAATCAAACTCTAAATCTTTTTCCTCTTTATCATGTGGTCGATGGTTTGTTGCTATGCAATCAATAGTTCCATCTTTAACACCTTCCCATAAAGCCTTTCTGTCTGATTCAAAGCGTAATGGAGGCATTACCTTAAAGTTTGAATCGAACCCAAATACGGCCTCTTCATTGTAAATTAAATTTACAGCATGTACATCTGCTGTAATGTTTAAACCTTTTGCTTTTGCTTCCTTGATTAGTCGCACTCCCTCTGCTGTAGAGACTCCAGTTAGATGAATATTTCCATTCGTATATTCTGTTAAACGGATGTTTCTTTCTATTTGGATTATTTCAGCAATTGAAGGGTCAGCTTTGATTCCTGTTGTTGTAGAAGCCATTCCTTCGTTTACCATTCCTCCTCCAGCGATAGATTGATCTCTTGAGAAAGCCATAATTCTCCCATCAAAATTTTTGCTGTACAATAATGCTCTATACATAATGCCAGAAGAAACTGGAACTAAATCATCGCTAAACATTCTCGCTCCAGATTGACTCATATCGTACATTTCTGCAAGATTTTCACCTTTCATGCCTTCTGTAATTGCTCCTAAAGGGTGTAATTCGGCAACTGAGTTTTCTGATTTACGTAATAAGTATTCAATTTGGGACTTACCATCAACAACAGGGGTTGTACTTGGAAGTACACCGACGTGTGTGTATCCACCAGCAGCTGCAGCATCTAGGCCTGATTCAACAGTCTCTTTGTGTTCGTATCCTGGGTCGCAAAAATTAGCCTTTAATTCCGTCCAGCCGATAGAAACATTTAAGTCATCTCTTTGGATCGTTAAAGCTTCGTCATCAGAAATATTGTTCTCAATCTTAACAATCACTCCATCATCGATCAACATGTCCTGTGATTGACCATTAAAGGGTGAATTTGAATCAATAATTTTTGCTGCCTTAATTAATATTTTCATGAGTACTTATTTAATATATCGAATTACAATCATTTCTATGGCGAGGAATAAAAAAGCCAGAATTAAAAACACTTTCCAATAACCCAAAGGTCGATCAAAATCTATAGCTGCGCTATTTTTAACACTGCTAATTTCATTAAATTTCATAAAATTACCTTCTTGTTTGCCCAATAAATCAGTGATTTCTGATTCAGTTAAAACATTAAGGAATGATTCTGATCTGTCGTAATTCAAGCTAATTTTACCAATTTCTTTGTCAGAGATGATAGAGTAGCTGTCTGATTTCAATGCGTCGTAATCTGTTAAGTTGTTTATAGTAAGGTAATTAACTCCTAATTTGAAGTCAATTTTAGGAATAAAATCAAAATTTTCATTTTTGACATGAATGGTTTGGTTCTCCTCAAAATTTGCATAAATTGGGTAGTTTGTTTTACTTCCAATCGTCATTGCTAGAGGTTGTTGCCTTTTACTTATTTCTCCTAATCTTAACAGTAATGTTGGAAATAAGGCATCTTTTGTGAAATTGCCAAATGCTGGATCTAACGAGCTGTAAAACATCAAAACAGATGAGCTTTCTGTACGAATGGTTGCTAATGGAAGTCCGTTACTTAATGATATAATCGAATTATCGAGATCGTTATTTTGAATTGCGCTATATGCAGTTCCAATTGAGGGAAGACTTATGTTTTTTGTTTCTTTTTCAAATACTCCAGTGAAGAAAGGATCTTTATAGTTAATATTTTTTATTTCAGTTCCAGAACTTATTTTACGACCAATGTTCTTCATTCTAAGTTCACTTAAAAGCAGGTTCCATTGGGGGATATTGGCATTTTTACCAGGAAATAAACCGAGTGTTCCGCCTGATTTATAAAAGTCAACAAGTTGTGCGGCTAAACCTGAAGTTATTTCATTTAAACTATTTATAACCACTAAATCTTTGTCTTTGAAATCATCTTTCATAATCGCACTTGCATTTTTTGAGGATAGGTGATAGTAGTCATCCAATTCAAAAATCCCTCTAATATTAGCCGTGGCATCTTCATTGTTAATCACTAATATGTTGGCGTGGTTGTCAACGTTATAAGAGATGTGATAGACATCGTCAAAAGTTACTTGTCGATCTCCAATCGCTATTTCACCAGTTTTTAATCCTTTACTCTTGTTTGTGTATGTGAAACTGGTTGTTTTTGCTGATTTTTTCGGGATATCCAAGAAAATTGTTTTTCTTGTTTGATCTATATTGATTGATACTTCAATATTTGTTTGGTCTGAATCTGTTCCATTGTATATGCGAATGTTTATTTCATTTTGACCAAATTCTTTTCGGATTACAGAAGTAAACCAAACAGAATCAACAAACATATTATTTGTAGTTTCTGCTTTTAGTTGAACGGGGTAAAAATGGAAATTCTTATTCTTTCCAATTACTTTTTCACCTGTAGTTGATTTTTGAAAATCACTAAATAAATAGAATTGTGTACTTAATTCTTTGGTTGATTTATTCTTCGCTGCAATTTCACTTTGCCATTTAACAACATCAGTTAAAGTTCTTTTTAATGGTGAGAGTTCAATGTTTTCAATCTTTTCGAGTGCAGACATTTTATTCATTGGTTGACTTTCTCTTCCTGACAATGAGTTTGTTGAAATGATAAATTGTGTACTAGGTGAAGCAGCATTAACTAGTTCCTTAATTCGTTCTCTTGCCTGAGAAATTAATTCTCCCTCAACACCATGAGCTTGCATTGAAAAAGAATTATCAATGTATATATGAACTGTGTCGTCTGATTTTGTAACCTTAGAGTCATTAAAAAAAGGCTGAGCGAATGCTAATACAATTGAAATAAAAGCTAATAACCGGGTTGTTAAAATTAAAAGATGTTTTAGCTTTTGGGTTGATTTTGTTTCTTCATCAATGTGTTTGATGAATTTTAAACTTGAGAAATAAAGTGTTTTGTGTCGTTTAAAATTAAAAAGGTGAATGATTACTGGAATTAGTAATGCTGTAAGGGCCCAAAGAAATTCCGGATACAAAAACTTCATATCTCAAAGATAAAAATTAAAGTGGTTTTAGTTCGCAATTTAGATAAAGGAATTCATAGAATTTCAAAAAAGAAAATTAGCTTTCAAATGCTCCAATGCCAAATAACGCAAAATCATATATGGCAGGATCTTTCGGGTTGAATTCACGGAGCTTCGTCATTAATTCCTCTAAAGCCTTTCCATCATTTTGTTTTCGGGTAATTAAACCTAGTTCTCTAGAAATATTACCGGTATGTACATCAAGTGGGATATTTAATTCTGATGGACTTATGGTCTTCCAAATGCCAAAGTCAACCCCGCACTTATCGTCTCGAACCATCCATCTTAAAAACATGTTAAGTCTTTTGGCTGCAGAGTTTTTTAATGGATTTGAGAGGTGTTTTTCAGATCTTATGTCATGAGGTGTCGCAAGAAATATTTCACGAAAAGTAATAATTCGTCCCATGCCTCCTTTTACTGTTTGGTGAGGTGTAAAACAACTTTCAAGGCTTCCATTTTTATAAATATTCTGCAGGCTTCTAAAAAAGAAATCAAGATCGATTGCATTAAAGGTGCGATGTACAAACTGGTATTGATAATTGGAGGAATAATTGATTATGAAATCATACGGGGAATCCCCCATAATTTTAAGTAGTTTTTCACCACTTTTAATTATCATTTGTCGTTTGCCCCAAGCAATTGTAGCGATAAGAAACGCAACTATTTCAATGTCTTCTTTTTTATCAAATTGATGCACCAATTGAATTGGGTCTGAATTGATAAATTCAATATTATTGTATTGATTTGCTTTGAAATCTAGGTATTCCTTTAAATCCTTATCAATCATTTGTAATGATGTTGCCATCTTGCATTATCAATTTTCGATCTGTCATTTTTGCTAAATCATTGTTGTGCGTGACAATTACAAATGTTTGTTTGTATTCGTCTCGTAAATCAAAAAACAATTGATGCAGCTCTTGGGAATTTTTACTGTCTAAATTTCCAGATGGCTCGTCAGCAAAGATTACGGCTGGATCGTTAATTAGTGATCGAGCAACGGCAACACGTTGTTGTTCACCTCCTGATAATTCGTTCGGTTTGTGATTCGCTCTATTGTTTACACCAAGAATTTCCAATAATCTCATTCCTTTTTTCTTTGCATCATTCATGCTGTCACCCTTAATTAAGGCAGGTAGAATTGCGTTTTCAAGGGCAGTGAATTCTGGCAATAATTGATGGAATTGAAAGATGAAACCAATGGATTGATTTCGAAAAGCCGATAGTTTGTTTGTCGAAAGTGTGAATGGATTAACTCCGTATAACTCAACTGATCCAGAATCAGGTTTATCTAAAGTTCCTAGTATTTGCAGTAGGGTAGTTTTACCTGCTCCAGACGCACCAACAATAGAAACAACTTCTCCTGATTCAATAACCAAATCAATCCCTTTTAAAATTTGAAGAGTGTCGTATGATTTTGTTATGTTCTTGGTAATTAGCATTATTTATCCATTTTCAGGTCGTGACCCATTTTGTCGCGCTTTGTTTTTAAATAAAAGTCGTTATGTTCATTGCTTTTTATTTCAATAGGAACATTTTCTACAACTTCTAAACCGTAACCTATTAAACCTTTACGTTTAGTAGGGTTGTTGCTCATTAAGCGCATTTTTTTAACACCTAGGCTTCTTATAATTTGAGCTCCAATTCCATAGTCACGTTCGTCGCCTTTAAAACCAAGTTTAATGTTTGCTTCTAAAGTATCGTATCCTTCCTCTTGTAATTTGTAGGCTTTCAATTTATTGGTTAAACCAATACCACGTCCTTCTTGATTCATGTATACAATTACACCTCGACCATCTTTTTCAATCATTTCCATCGATTTTTCAAGTTGTGGTCCACAATCACAGCGGCAAGACCCAAATATATCTCCAGTCATACAAGAACTATGAACACGAACAAGAATTTCTTCATTTTCTTCCCATTCACCTTTGACTAAGGCTAGATGTTCTTTTTCTGAGTTAATTTCTTTGAATAAGTGAAGGTTAAATTCGCCTGATTCAGTTGGCATTTTCACATCAATCACTTTTTCAATGAGTGATTCATTTTTAATTCTGTATTCTATTAAGTCTTCAATTGAGACTAATTTTAAATCAAATTTTTTCGCAATTTCAATTAATTGAGGCAATCTTGCCATTGAACCGTCTTCATTTAATATTTCTACGATTACACCAGCTGGTTCAAATCCTGCAAGCCTTGCTAAGTCAATTGCAGCCTCCGTATGACCTGCTCTTCTTAAAACTCCACCACGTTTTGCTCTTAATGGGAAAATATGTCCTGGTTTCCCTAGTTCTTCAGGTTTAATTGCTGGATCAATTAATGCTTTTATCGTTTTGGCTCTGTCTGAAGCACTTATTCCTGTTGTACAACCGTGACCATTTAAATCAACGGATACAGTAAAAGGAGTTTCGTATGCTGCAGAATTCGACTGAACCATTAAGTCCAAACCTAATTTATCACAATGGTCTTCAAGAAGAGGAGCACAAACTAAACCACGACCGTGAGTAACCATAAAATTGATAATCTCAGGTGTTATATTTCTTGCAGCTGTTAAGAAATCTCCTTCATTCTCTCTGTTTTCATCATCAACAACAATTACAACTTTTCCATTTTTAATGTCTTCAATTGCTTCTTCTATCGTGTTTAATTGGAATTCCATGCTGTATTTTTCTTTTTAAGTGACACAAAAATACCCAAAAAACTTAGTTTTCTTGCTATTTATCAAAGGAACTCGACTTGATTAAGTTGATCAGTTTTTGAGTGGAATTTTCCCAATCATACTTTTCTTTAACAAACTGCTTCCCTTTTAGAGCAATTGAGTCTCTCAATTCGTTGTTTATAAGTAGTTTATCAATAAGAGAGATAATTTCTTCAGGAGTGTCTCCAACCAATATTTCTATATCTTTCTTAGCTCCAATAGCACAATTTGCCAATGTGGTTGTGATACATGGCACTTCTAGAGCCATTGCCTCCAAAAGTTTGTTCTGCATTCCTGTTCCAATCATCATTGGAGCAAGAAAAATCTTTCCTTTTACGTATTCATTCCGAATATCATCAACCCATCCAGTCAAAACAATATTATTATTTGATTGAGCAAGTTTAATTAATCGAGGGTGAGGGTTGGCTCCAGCTACAAGTAGTCGGAAAGTTTTATAATGACTTAAAATGTTTTTATGAATGTATTCAACTGCTTCTATGTTTGGTGGATAGCTCATATTCCCAGTAAAAACAAATTCAAACTCATGTGTTTTGGGTAAGGATTCAAAAAACCGATTCGCAATTCCATTTGGAATTATTGTGATATTTTTATTGTCAATGCGATTAATCAAATCTCTGTCTTGCTCACTTATAATTGTCTTGTTTTCAAAATAATCGAAGATTTTTCTTTCGTATTCGGCAACTCGCTTCGCTTCCAATTTAAAAAGCCATTTTTTGTAAAAAGGTTGCAATTCAATCCGTCTTTGAAGTCCTGCGCTTAGTGTGTCCATGTAGTCTAACGTTTTTGGAATTTCATGGATGTTTTTAACTAACTCAGTAGTTCTAATTAGTTGACAGTAAATGTGTTTATAGTTATTTGAGTTAAGTTCTTGTTTAATTAAGTTTTGTAGATTATAAGAGAAGAAATAACCTGTTTGAAATGGCATTTTCCCAAATAACGATCGTATCATATACACGACTCTAATTAACCAGTTTGATTTGAATAAAATAAGTTTATTACAAACTTTTTCAACTTCTTTTATGGATGATTTAGTTGGTTTCTTCTCTGAAATAGCAATTAGAGTTACATCGTAAAACTTCGATAATTCGATCAATTGATAGTACGCTCTTAGTTTATCGCCTTTTTCTAAGGGATATGGAAAACGTGAAAGAATCACCATTATTTTATCCTTAGAATAACTCAAGATCAATTTTTATTTGTTGGATTACTGAATATTTACTATGATTTGTTTTGATGTATTCTTGT
>ENA-UOYN01000246-UOYN01000246.1-marine-metagenome-genome-assembly--contig:-NODE-246-length-26560-cov-6.518468_pt1 | contig 26560 bp, 28 predicted proteins | sample MGYA00238176_ERZ767358 | MGnify/ENA primary metagenome ERZ767358 (study PRJEB28950, sample SAMN06266238) | marine metagenome | isolation source: Columbia River Estuary | place: USA:Columbia River Estuary...
TTTCAAAACCCAAAACATGGGTGGCGCAGTTGTCTTTGTCGCCTCCAAGAACGGATTAGCCGCATCGCCAAACGCCTCGGCCTATTGCACAGCAAAGGCCTCTGAAATCCATCTCGCGCGCTGCTTGGCGCTTGAGGGCGCGCCGATGGGGGTGCGGGTGAATGTCGTTAATCCTGACGCCGTGCTGAAAGGCTCGAAAATCTGGCAAGGCGATTGGCTTGACCAACGTGCAGGCACCTATGGCACAGATAAAGACGGGCTTGAGGCGATGTATCGCGAGCGGTCTATGTTGAAGCGCTCGGTTCTTCCGGAAGACATCGCTGAAGCCGCCTATTTCTTGGCGTCAGATCTTTCCGCAAAATCCACGGGCAACATTATTAACGTCGACGCCGGCAACGTCCAAGCGTTCACACGTTAAGGAGAGAGACCATGATCAACGCAGACATCATCGAACAAAGCAACGCGGCGGCCCGTGCAAAGCTAAAGGCAGATTATGACGCACTCGGCGCGCACCTTGATCGTCGCGGCATTAGCATTGAAATGATAAAGTCCAAGGTTACGAGCTACGGCATCGCGGTGCCAAGCTGGGGCGTGGGCACCGGCGGCACGCGCTTCGCCCGCTTCCCCGGCGCTGGCGAGCCGCGCAACATTTTTGACAAGCTCGACGATTGCGGCCTCATCCATCAATTGACGCGCGCGACGCCCTCGGTGTCATTTCATATCCCTTGGGACAAACAACCTGCAGTTGACCTGAATTCAAAGGCTGAAGAGGTTGGGCTTACCTTTGATGCGATGAACTCCAATACCTTCCAAGATCAGAGCGATCAGGCGCACAGCTACAAATTCGGCTCGCTGTCCCATACGGATGCCGCCACTCGGCAACAGGCCGTTGACCATAATATCGCCGGCATCGAGCTCGGCGCTCAAATCGGCTCAAAGGCCCTTACGATCTGGGTTGGCGATGGCTCCAACTTCCCAGGTCAAACGAATTTCACGCGCCAGTTTGAGCGCTACTTAGATGCCGCCAAGCAAGTTTATAACGCTCTGCCCGATGACTGGACTTTGCTCACCGAGCACAAGATGTATGAGCCCGCATTCTACTCAACCGTCGTGCAAGACTGGGGCACGAACCTGCTCATCGCGCAACAAATGGGCGAGAAGGCGAAATGCCTGGTCGACCTCGGCCATCATGCGCCCAATGTGAACATCGAAATGATCGTCGCGCGCCTGAAGCAATTTGGCAAACTTGGCGGGTTCCACTTCAACGATAGCAAATACGGCGATGATGATTTGGACACTGGCAGCATTGATCCCTACCGTCTGTTCCTTGTGTTCAATGAACTGGTCGAAGCCGAAATCGATCCAGATTTTGATCCGATGCACATGCTAGATCAACGTCATAACGTCACAGATCCAATCGAAAGCCTGATGGTCTCCGCAACTGAGGTGCAACGTGCGTATGCACAAGCGCTTTTGGTTGATCGAGTTGCCCTCGAAGGGTTTCAAAATGACAATGATGCATTGATGGCAACCACTACGTTGAAGCACGGCTTCCGCACCGACGTAGAGCCGATCCTCGCGATGGCGCGTTTTGAGGCAGGCGGCGCCATTGATCCCGTGCATGCCTATCGCGCATCAGGATACCGCGCAAAAGTAGCCGCAGTTAGACCCGCGTCCAGTGGAGCGGGCGGCGGAATTGTCTAGCCAGCATTACTTGAAACAACCTCAGTTATTGCCGGCAGTCGACATTTGACTCGCCGGCAAAACTGCCCTTCGGAGAGACACGCGTTCATTTATTCGCGGTTGCAGCGAGCGGCAGCTTTGCCCGCGACATGTGAGTTCATGCAACGTGCAGCGAAAGGTCAGTTTGAGATCCGGCGCGATTGACCCGTTTGAACGGCAGCTTCGGTGAATTCTGCTGCACCGCCAAACAACCATCGCCGCGACTGCGAGCAAATGCTGCGTCAGCAATAGCCGCGCGTGCACAAGTCCGTTTTGTCCGCAAAGCTGACACCTGACCTTCCCAGCACACTCGCAATTGTTTAGACCCTCTGTGCGCGGATGCTGAGTTGAAAACCCAAGGCGTGAATGCCTATGTCGGGGGCATCATAAAACGGGGCAAGCGCGTGACTAAACCAAACCTTCCAAAACACCCGACCCAGCATGGCTATATGACCAAAGACATCCAGCGTGCCTTTATCAAGGCCGCGATCGCCAAGGGTCTGCTGCCTGCTGATGCTCACCGCATGGCGGAGATTGTCTCGCTTACGGCGTCCGTTGACCCGCAAAAACCGATCCAGTTCTGGCAGCTTTATTCGGTGCTGGGGCAAGAGCCAATAGTGCGGCTTGTGCAACGGTTCTATCAGCGTGTGTTTGCGGATGAGCCTTGGTTTACAAGCGTGTTTGAGAACGTCGGCCCGATTGACCACCACATCAACACCCAAGCGGCGATGTGGATCGACGTCATGGGCGGTGGCCCCTATTATCACGGCGCTGAATTCAGGCTGAGCTTTCACCACACCCATAATGCGATTGCATTGATGAATGACAAAGGTGCGAAACGCTGGTCAGATCTGATGCTACAAACCCTCGACACTTCGGCGGATCTTTTGCCCAACGATCCGCGCGTGCATCAAAGCATCAACACGTTCCTATCCCATTTCATGAAGAAATACGCCGATGAATTCGCCTTTGAAAACCGCAGTTTCTTTGGCGAAACCAATCAGGCCTATCAGGTCAAGATTAATTTCATGCGGATGACCGATGCAGAGATTCATGCGCTGACAGAGGCGCAAATATCGGATGCACTGCACAAACTCGGGGTCGATGTTTCGCAATATAACGGTAAAGAGGAATTGCTAAAAAAGGCGCTGATGATCTGAACAGTTGACCTCATAGCCCTCCAAACACGCGAAAAAGAGCCGATGCGCCCTGCCCGCGAAATCACCAATTTGCGCGGACTTGCGGGCAAGGTAGCTATCGTTAAAACAAAAACATTGGGGTGAGTTATGGTTGTATCGCGGAGAGTGGCGCTTCTTGGGGTTGCGGCTTTTGGGTTGTCGGGCTGTGGCAGGCGTGCGTCTGTGGCGGCAAGCCCGCGTGTGCCTGATGATCTGCAACCTGTCAGAAACGCCAATTATGACGCTTGGGTCCGTGGTTTTCGCGCACGTGCGGCCAATCAGGGCATTTCCCAGTCCACCTTAGACGCTGGTTTTCGCGGTGCGGGCTATTTGCCCGGTGTTGTGAAACGTGACCGCAACCAGACCGAATTTAACCGCACCCTTGAGGACTACCTCGCGATTGCCGCCTCTGACGAGCGCGTGACCAAGGGCCGCGCGGCCCTTGCCCGTCATCGGGGTACGCTAAACGCGATTGAGGCGAAATACGGTGTGCCTGCGCAGATCGTCGCGGCAATTTGGGGGCTTGAGAGTTTCTTTGGCGAACGGCGCGGCGATGTGTCGGTGGTTGCGGCCACCTCGACGCTGGCCTTTGACGGGCGGCGCGGTCAGTTCTTTGAAGGCCAGTTGATCGCCGCACTACGGATTTTGCAGTCGGGCGATATTTCGGCACAGGACCTTAAGGGCTCATGGGCGGGTGCGATGGGCCACACGCAGTTTATTCCGACGTCTTATCAAGCCTTTGCGGTTGATTTCACAGGCGACGGGCGACGTGATATCTGGTCGGATGATCCGTCCGATGCCCTGGCGTCCACGGCGGCTTATCTCGCGAAAAACGGCTGGAAATCTGGCCTGCGCTGGGGTGGCGAAGTGGGTAACGGCGCGCCTGGTGGCACGATCATTCAACCGCAAGTTGGCGGGCCACGTTTTGCCGTGACCGCCAACTTCCGCGCGATCAAGCGCTATAACAACTCGGACGCATATGCGATTGGCGTGGGGCATTTGTCGGACCGTATCGCGGGTGGCGGGCCTATTCGCGCCAGCTTTCCTCCCGACCAATACGGGATGCAGAAAGCGGACCGCGAACAATTGCAACGCCGCCTGACAGCGCGTGGTTTTGACACCGATGGCACCGACGGCGTGATCGGCCCGAACAGCCGCACGGCGATTGCGAACTACCAGCGCAGCATCGGGCAAGCCGCAACAGGTGATCCGTCGATGGAGTTGCTCAGGTCGCTTGGCGGCTAGCCGTTTGTTTCCAGATCGAAAACAATAATGCCGTCGGCACCGCCTTGCACAAGATCGCACAGGCGCTTGCCGAGGGCTTGATGTGTCGGGTGATTGGCGTAGGTCGCAAGCGCCTCTTGCGAGGTAAAGCGGATTACAAAGCCGCTGTCGTAGCCTTGTGATTTCTTCTCAAAGTCACGGTTCGGGCCATGTTCGAAACCCAGAACACCGTCAAGCGACTGACTAAAGCGCGCAAGCTCTTGCACGATCTCTTGCCGCTGTTGCGGTGCTGCTTCCTGTCGGAAGTGGTAAAAGACGCAATGTAAAATCATGCCCATTTACTGCGTATCCCGCACGTGGGTGAGCCCATCAAACGATTTTACCCAGCACCACATCGGCCACAGCCCGCCCTGAGCGACAGACCATGGTTCAGCGCGACTATGGACGCACGTAGGCATAGCCGTTTTCCTGTAACTCGATCAGGCGCACCACGCCGGATGGCACCATTGTTGCCTCAGACAAGATCGGCACGTCTTTGCCTGCCTTTTCGACCATCTTTGCAAGGGTGTTTGCACAGGCCGCAAAGGTCAGATTGTCATTTTCCAGCGCCATCGCTGAAATACGTGCTTCGACGGGGCTGGTGCCCGCAACGAACATATTCAACCCCGGACCGTAAGCCACGACTTCGATAATCACCTCGTCACCGATTCCTGCGTAATAGGACGCCACATTCTGTGCGTTGTTGAGGGCGAGGTTCATCACTTGCGGGTCGTTCTGGTCGACGTGAATTGCCACGTGATGGGTTTCCGCGGCCACAGCAAAGTTTGCTGTCAGCGACAGAAATAGAGCAGTGAGGATCGTGCGCATTGTCGTTCTCCCTAAGATTCTATCTTGGGTTCATCAAACACAATGGCGCCGCGCCAAGTCAATTCAAATATCGAAATGTGTATTTTCATCAACATGCTCGCGGACGCACAATCCCTTACCGCGTGTACCGTGCGGCGGTCAGCCCATCGAAGGAAATCTCTGGTTTCTTACCCAGCACCACGTCGGCTACAGCGCGGCTAGAGCCACAGGCCATCGTCCAGCCAAGCGTGCCGTGTCCGGTGTTCACAAACAGGTTCGGGATGTGGGTTTCACCCAAAACAGGCGTCCCGTCTGGCGTCATCGGGCGCAGGCCGGTCCAGCCTTCAGCCTTGGAAATATCGCCGCCTTTGGGGAACAAATCGCCGATCACGTGCTTCACGGTATCGGTCGCATGTGGCCCTAAGCGGTTGGAATAGCCTGCGATTTCCGCCTGCCCTGCGACGCGGATACGGTCGCCAAGGCGGGTGATTGCAACCTTATGGGTCTCGTCCATGATCGTGGATTGCGGCGCATAGCGGTCATCTGTGACGGGCAACGTGACCGAATAGCCCTTCACAGGATAGACGGGCAATTTGATCCCGATGGGGTTCAAAACATTGACCGCATAAGAGCCCATTGCGCAGACGTAAGCGTCGCCCGTGATGCGCCCTGCGATTTCGGTGTCGACGCCCGCGACCCTGCCGTTCTCGACCGCGATCCCTTTGATCGACTGGCCGTATTGGAACTCGACGCCCATCTTTTCGCAAATCTCGGTCAGCGCGATGGTGAACATGCGGCAATCGCCTGTGCGGTCGGCCGTCATGCGCAAACCGCCGACGAATTTGTTACGCACATCAGACAGAGCAGGCTCGACATCAATACAAGCATCACGGCCCAGCACCTCGTAAGGGCTGTCATATTCAGCGAGGATATCTTGGTCGGCCTTAGAGGCCTTCATCTGTTTGGCGGTGCGGAACAGTTGCAGCGTGCCCTGCTCGCGGCCGTCGTATTTGATGCCCGTCTCGGCAATGAGTTCAGGCATCACATCGCGCGAATAGCTCGACACGCGGACCATGCGGCCCTTGTTGATCGCATAGTTTTCCTCGGTGCAGTTCTGGAGCATCTGGACACACCATTTCCACATCGTTGGACTGATCAAAGGCCAGATAAACAGCGGGCGGCGCTTCATGAACAGCCATTTGATCGCCTTCACCGGGATACCGGGTGCGGCCCAAGGGGATGTCATCCCATAGCTGAGCTGGCCCGCATTGGCGTAGGATGTCTCAAGGCCCGGCCCGGTTTGTCGATCAATAACAACAACTTCGGCACCTTTTTTGGCCAAGTAGTAAGCAGTCGTCACACCAATAACACCCGCGCCCATAACGACAACCTTCATCCCAAACACCTTTCATTTGCGTTTAGGTGAAGATGCGCTGGTGCGCGTTACCTTGCAAGGATCATGTTGATTCCAACCATTTGATTTGCACGCGCCCCCGCCCCCTGTTAACCTCACCTCAACAGCAGTTTGCGCCTTAGACCCGACAAATCGGGCGGTGCTAAGATGACAGGTGAATGATGCATAAGATTGTAGTGATGTCCGCTCTGGTTTTTCTAACCGCATGTGGTGGTGGCCGTGTGTCTGGCCCCGTGAGCAAGGCCTGTATGGCGGCGGACCGGAAATCTGCCTCGACGCAGCTTTGCTCATGTGTGCAACAAGCTGCGAACCAGACCTTGAACGGATCAGAGCAGCGCCGTGCCGCGAAGTTCTTTAAAGAGCCGCAGGACGCGCAGGACACCCGCCAGTCAAAAAGCTACTCTGACAATCAGTTCTGGGATCGTTACAAGCGCTTCAGCAGCACGGCCGAACAGATGTGCCGCTAACGCAAAACGCCCCGCCGCGTCATGAGCCGTGCATAGAGATAGAGTAAGATCAGCACCACGGTGATTGCGGCCGAAAACCAGATCGCGGTGGTGCCCATGATCTCAAATGTCGTGGGCGTGGCCAGTCCAAAGCTATAGACCGATGACGCCAATAGCCCCAAAACTGAGAATCCAAAGCAGGTCCGCGCCAATCGCGAGCGGAACAGCAGCAGGATTGATCCAAGGATCGCAAACCAGACACCAATTGCCCAAGTTGCGTTAAACCACATGGGGGCCGCGTCGAGAAACGCGCGTTGGGGCTCAGTCAATACTGCGAGATAGGCCGTGCTCTCTAGCCGCGTCATCAGGTAGTCATAGCCGCTGCCTGCATTCCACAGCAGCGATAAAACCCCGACAATCCAAAGGTGTAGTGGTGTTTTCATTGGCGCGCCCCTCACTTACCTGCAAAACCGTAGCACTGCGTCCTCACATCACCAAGCAGATTGAAGTGGCGATTGCGCTGGGGCCTACGGCCCCCTAAAACAGGCATATGGTTAAGACCCTTGATATCGCCGAACTTGCGGCAGGTGTGGTGCGCGGCGACAGGCGTGCGCTGGCGCGTGCCATTACCTTGGTCGAGAGTGGCCGCACAGATCACCGCGTCGATGCGCTCGCTTTGCTTGATATCCTCGGCACGTCCAAACAGGCACTGAGGGTCGGCCTCTCTGGCACACCGGGCGTTGGGAAATCCACGTTTATCGAGAGTTTCGGCATGATGCTCACGGGCCAAGGGCTACGCGTTGCAGTTCTGGCCGTTGATCCGTCGTCGGCCCGTTCTGGTGGCTCGATCTTGGGCGATAAGACGCGGATGGACCGTTTGGCCCGCGACCCTTTGGCCTATATCCGCCCCTCGCCCAGTCAGACGCAGCTTGGCGGCGTGGCACGGCGGACCCGCGAGGCGGTAGCACTTTGTGAAGCTGCGGGCTTTGACATTGTGCTGATCGAGACCGTGGGCGTTGGCCAGTCCGAGACCGTTGTGGCGCAGATGGCAGACCTCTTTCTATTGTTGCTCGCCCCTGCGGGTGGCGATGAATTGCAAGGCGTCAAGCGCGGCATCATGGAAATCGCCGATATCATCCTTGTGAATAAGGCCGATGGCGAGTTGAAATCCCAAGCGATGCGCACCTGCGCGGATTATGCGGGGGCTTTGCGGCTGCTGCGAAAGCGTGCCCAAGACCCTGACGGCTTCCCCAAGGCCATGACTGTTTCCGCATTGGAAACGATTGGATTAGAGACCGCTTGGGCCGAGATGCAGACCCTTGTGAACTGGCGCCGTGACAGCAGCGTTTGGACCAGCACCCGCGCAAACCAAGCCCGCTATTGGTTCGCCGAAGAGGTCCGCCTGCAACTGCTGGCCCGCATTACCGCCGACCCCGATTTGCACGCGCGCATGATGGCGCTGGAAAAGGATGTGGCCGCAGGGCTCATCACCCCCGCCGCCGCCGCAGCAGATGTCGTTTCCAAAACATGAGCGATGGTATGAGTGAACAAGGTGATGTGGTTTTTAGCGGCGAGCATTTGCGGGCCACGATGTTTAATGGCGAGGCCAGCCGCCTGCTGATCACCTTCAGTTTCCGCGAGGCAGGCCGAAAGGATTTCAACCCCGCCCAGATGAGCTATTCCGCCCAAAAGCGCGGCTTTGCACAACTTTGCATCGCCACGAGACGCAACGATTGGTTCATTAACAACGACACATACGCGCTTGAAAACACTTTAAAAACGCTTTGCCCGCACTACGAGACCGTTCACATGATGGGCTTTTCGATGGGCGGCTACGGGGCGTTTCGCTTTGCCCGTGCAGCGCGGGCCAATTATGCGTTGGCGGTCTCGCCGCAATTCTCGATCCACCCAGATGTGATGCCCTTCGACAAGCGGTTCCATCATGACGCAACGGGCTTTGACAAGGCGCTTGGCGATCTTGTGACCTATGCCAAACCTGGCCTACAAGGCGTGATCGTGGCCGATCCCTTCCGCCCGCTGGACCTTGTGAATGCACAGATGATCCAAGAGGTGTTTCCACGGGTCAAGCTCGCGCGCTTGGGCTTTGGCGGTCATCCTGCGACAGCACTTTTGCGCCGTGCGGGGCAATCGGGCGTGGTTCAAAAGATGGCGCTCGAATGCCCGCCACAGCCTGAACCGATCATCGCAACCCACCGCGAGGCGCGTCTGGATGATGCCGAATACATGCGCGATTTGCTGGATCGGATGGATAAACGCGCACCCTCCGCACATTGACCGTGATTTGGAAACAATCAAATTATATTCAATCACGCGACCACCGCCCCAGACCGGACTTCTCTAAGCTTCAGTAAAAATTAGTTTTTTCGTCTGTTTCTGTTACGGTCCTTGCACACAATGGGGAATCGCTCATGAATGTAGCGCCAATTTCGATCAGCCTGCCGGTCCAACATATTGCGATGTCTATGGCCTTTTACGAAACGCTCGGCTTCGGCGTCGTCGAAGGTGGACACGTCAAAGACTACGCCGTTCTGTATAATGGCGAGATGACGATTGGCCTGTATCACGGGATTGAATTGCTACCCCTAGCGACCATAAAATCCGGATGGGATCCTGAAGTCGAGCCCATCGATATCATTGAAAAAGTTCCTGAGCTTTTGTCGCTTATTCAATAAGCGGCCCTCAGGCGTCGTGATGTCAAACCGCGCATTATTTGCGTGCCCCAGAGAAAAGGCCTAACTTTCTGCTCATAAAGGAGAGAAATTATGGACCTCGGCGCATTCTCAATTAGCCTCCCCGTGAAAGATTTGGCGAAATCGGCAGAATTTTACCGCAAAATCGGCTTTGTGGATTTTGGCGGCAACGCGGACCACGGCTATCTGATCCTCAAGAACGGCGACAATATCATCGGCCTGTTCCAAGGCATGTTTGAGAAACCCATGCTTACCTTTAATCCGGGCTGGGATCAAAAGGCTCAGAATCTTGATACCTTTACAGACGTGCGGGACCTTAAGGCCGCATTTCAGGCGGCGGGCGTTCCGTTTGATGCCAGCGATCCCAACCTAAATACCGATGGACCCAGCGGTCCTGCGAGCTTTGTTGTTGTGGACCCTGATGGAAATCCGATACTGATCGACCAACACCGCTAATAGCCTGTGCATTTTGCCCAATCTGTTACCGATGCGGGTTGACGCGGGCTGGGAATCCTCCTAAATCGCGGAGACCTAATTCACGGCCTTGCTTTTGCAGGGCCTCAGCCCGATAAAAAGGTGTGCCAGTGGCCGATCCACATGGCAGCCTGTTAAGACAAGGATTACATCATGGCACGTCGTTGCGAATTGACTGGAAAAGGCCCAATGTCTGGCAACAATGTCAGCCACGCCAAAAACCGTACCCGTCGCCGGTTCTTGCCGAACCTGCAGGACGTGACACTGATGTCCGAATCGCTCGGCCGTTCGTTCAAGTTCAAGATCTCTAACGCTGCATTGCGCACAGTCGACCACCGCGGTGGTTTGGACGCATTCTTTGCAAAGTCCAAAGATGCAGAACTTTCCGCAGATGCGTTGAAAGTGAAAAAAGAGATCGCAAAAGCAACTGCGGCGGCTTAAGCCCCTCTTTTGGTTTTGAAGATTAGAAAGCCCGATTGCGCAAGCGATCGGGTTTTTTGGTTTTGCAGGACAGAAGTGCCGATGACCTGCTTCGTGCCATAGTATCGTCAGAGAAACATGGTGGATTGGCTGGTGAAATAACCCCGAGACGAGTAGATGCGCAGCCTAAAGATCCTATCACGTTTGACATTCCTCTGCTTTTTGACGACCGCCACATCCGCGTTTGCGGCCGAGGTCTATCAAACCGCCGCCGGTGAACAGGTCAGCCCGCTTGAGGTTTTCCAAGACTGTGATGCCTGTCCGCAGATGGTGGCCTTGCCTTTAGGGCAATTCCAGATGGGGTCTCCCGCGAAAGAGGCCCATGACGCCCGAATTCGGTTTTTTGCAAATATCAATGTCGGCACAACTGACATCGAACAGATGCTCCGGCAGGCCTTTGTCGACCTTGGCATTGATCCGGACGAACCTGAGGAAGGCCTGCGGCAATTCTATTCCAGCGGGAACGTCGTCAAAGAGCAAGATCCGCAATACTTCGCAAATCCGTTCCTGCATGAGGTTCCCGCGCATCCTGTCACCATTGATATGCCGATTGCGATCGGGCGTGATGAGGTGACACGGGCACAATGAGCTGTGTGCGTGAAGGAAGGTGGCTGCGAAAAAGGGCAGGCCACCGTTTCCCCCGCCGCCTATACCGCCTGTGAAAGATCGGCAAATTGCAGTCCGACACCTGACTCCCGCGTCGGGTTTCGGCGGCAGTTTCAGGAATATCAAACCGATCCGCAAAACCCGAGGACCGGCGTCACCTACCAAGACATGCTGGACTATACTGCCTGGCTGAACAGCAAGGTGGGCGCTGGCCTCTACCGCCTTCCGACAGAAGCGGAATGGGAATATGCCGCGCGGGCGGGCACAACGACCAGATTTGCCCAAGGCGACACGCTAACCCTCCAACAGGCAAATTTCTTGGTCTATAGGCGGGATACAAAGGACGGCGAATATGTCTGGGACTATGACCTAGGAAGCGCGCATGACCTGTTACCAGTTGATCGACTTGACGCCGCGAATGGCTGGGGGCTGCGGCATATGTCTGGAAATGCCTCTGAAATGACAAGCAGTTGCGGCGAAGGCCCGCATCGCGGTTTGTCCACATCCAGCCAATACCTCGCCGCAGACAACGATCGCGCTGACTGCAAACGCGCCCTCAAAGGTGGGATGTATGATGGCAACGTCGAGCTAGCCCGCCCCGCGCGGCGCGTCGCCATGTCAAATGATCATTGGCCCCCTACAATCGGATTTCGTGTTGTGCGGGACTTGGTGCCAGCCTCCCATGCTGTGGCCCCGTCCGACACACGGTGAAAGCGGGCACGCGCTCAGAGAGCAAGGCAACTGCGGCTGTCTAAGCCCTCTTTTGGTTTTGTGGCGCTGAAAGTAGGCGCATCTGCACCACCAAAACGAGTTTATCAGGCCCCAAGGCGCGACAGCTTGATCAGATAGACTATAATCACTGGCACAAAGGGCAAAGTGACATGAGGGGGGACATCCCCCATCAAAGCCAGCGCCAGACCATACAACAGCCCGACCAAAAGAAGTAAGAACAGATGGGGCCACGGCAATCCCAACCTACGCACGATCTTTTCGCAAAAGATTATCCAAACGATCCCCCAAATACCAAAGACAACAAAATACAGCAGGGTAAAACTCACGCCCGCAACAGGCTCGGGCGCTCCGCCCAGAATAATGAAGGTTGCCACACTCCACGCCAGCAAGGAGAAAACAAAATACATGAACCGATGACCCCTTTTGAAGAGCGGCTTTGAAAGCCCGACTATCCATTGTCTTATTATTGAAAACGGACTGCCATGAATAGCCCAAGCTCACCCCCTCGTCATTGATATCCAACTGAGGTTTTGACTGCGAGGTAGGATGGGTCTTGACCCATCACCCTTTCGCGCGACACGGGAACCGCATGACAGCCCCGTGAGCCATAGCCGCGATGTTTCACAAACGTACCGCTCGAATGCTACTGAAAATCCCGCAAAACCCGAAAGCCACCAAATTCGCTGCGATAGTCTTCTCGTGCGCCGCCCCGCGACGCGACGCGCACCAAATCTAGAGAGAAAGGGTAGCCACCGCCACGCGTTGCACGATAACAACTCGCGGCCACGCTTTTTTCGAGCCATTCGCTACCTGTTGACCATCCAAAATAATGATCCGTTTTACAGGACGATGTTATCTCTACGACATTTCCGGACATATGCCTGAGGCCCCAGTTATTGGCAGCATCCACCATATCGACCTCTACGGGCTTGGCCCGAAATACAAGGTCGGGCCGCGGAACACCCGACATCCTCGCTTCGGCTTGCCCGTTGAAATTAACCTGATCAGTCGTCACATCATCGCCTTGTCCAAACCGCGTTTGCGTTCCGCCTCTGGCGGCATATTCCCACTCAGCTTCGGTAGGTATCCGGTAAACGTCTGCGCCGACCTTTTCGTTCAGCCAATCCGCGTAGCTCACCGCATCGAGGTAAGACACATCTGTCACAGGATGTTTGCCAACGTTGGGAACTTCCAGAACCTCACGGTCTGGCGTGATCCACAAAACAGTACCCTTTGGCTCATATCCGCCGCAGCCACCGTCATCCACACAGGCCATCCATTGATTATATGTGATTTCATTACGCCCCATAGCAATAAGCATATCCATTTTGACCTTGTGCAAAGGCCGCTCATCTTTGGTTTCAAAGGGGTTACCACGCTGGACGATAGCGACTTTCCCATCGACCATTTGCATCGAATAGCGCGTGTCGTCTTCTGCGCCACCCATGATTAAATCACCAAGCGGCAGCACAATCATCTCGGGACATGCCGCGCATTCTTGAAACATCTCTAACGGGGCAACCGTGATGCCATTGCTCAATTCATAGTGGTCTTGCGCGATGGCGCTGCCAGAAGCGGAGCAGGCCAAAGAAAGAATGAGAAGAGCTGAAAGCCTTGTCCGCAGGCTTTCACTTGGGGTTGTGCATTTCGTCATGAATTAGACGTCACTCCAAATTGTTAACAGCTTTTACAGTACCACCTTAGGTGGTCAGCACTTTGGCGACAACGCGTGAATGCAGAAATGACAGCAAGCCCCCCGTAGGATGGGTCTTGACCCATCACCCCTTTGGCCTGACACGTACCCCCATGACAGCCCTGCCCATTGATCCCATCCTGCCCGATCTGGTAGCCGCCCTGCGCGCCCATGGCCGCGCTGTGCTGCAAGCCCCGCCGGGAGCAGGCAAGACCACCCGCGTGCCGCTCGCGATGCTGGACGCGAACCTCACGGGCGGACGCATCATCATGCTGGAACCCCGCCGCCTTGCGACCCGCGCCGCAGCGGAGCGCTTGGCCGAGACCTTAGGCGAGCCTGTCGGTCAAACCATCGGCTACCGCATGCGCGGCGAAAGTGCAGTCAGCAAAGCCACCCGCGTTGAGGTCGTCACTGAAGGCATCCTGACCCGCATGATCCAGTCCGACCCCGAACTGACGGGCATCGGTGCTGTTATCTTTGACGAATTCCATGAGAGGTCCCTCAACGCCGATCTCGGCCTTGCGCTCGCATGGGAAATCCGCGCCGCCCTGCGCCCCGACTTGATCCTGCTCGTCATGTCCGCAACGCTTGACGCTGGCCCCGTGGCCACCCTGCTCGACGACGCACCGATCCTCACCTCTGAGGGCCGTGCCTTTCCCGTCACGACGCATCACTTGCCCAAGGCGCTCCCCAAAACCACACGGCTGGAACAGGCCACCGCCGATCTCATCATCCAAGCCGTGTCCGAAACCACAGGCGGCGTCCTCGTTTTCCTCCCCGGTGAGGGTGAAATCCGCAGGGTCGAATCCGCGCTATCAGGCCGCCTGCCCAAAGACTGCGCCATTCGGCCCCTTTACGGCGCACTCCCCTTCGCGGCCCAACGTGCGGCAATTGCACCCGTCAAAGAGGGCCGCAAAATTGTGCTCTCCACCTCCATCGCCGAGACCTCGCTCACTATAGCCGACATCCGCGTGGTCATTGACGCAGGCCGCTCGCGCCGCGCCCGCTTTGATCCATCCTCAGGCATGTCGCGGCTTGTGACCGAAAAAGTCAGCCGCGCCGAGGCCACACAGCGCGCAGGTCGTGCAGGCCGTGTCGCAGAAGGTGCCTGCTACAAACTCTGGACCAAAGGTGAGGACGGCGCATTGCCCGCTTTTCCGCCCGCCGAGATCGAGGCCGCAGACCTCGCCCCCCTCGCATTAGAGCTGGCACAATGGGGCAGCGACGATCTGGCGTTCCTGACGCCCCCGCCCGAAGGGACACTGGCCGAAGCCCGCCGCCTGCTCACCTCGCTCGGTGCACTCGACAAACAGCACCGCATTACCGCCCACGGACGGGCCATCGCAGCCCTGCCGACGCACCCGCGCTTGGCGCACATGCTGCTCACCGCAGGCCAGCAAGCCGCCCCCTTAGCTGCCCTACTCGCCGCACGTGATCCGTTGCGCGGCGCACCCGTTGACCTCGCCCTGCGCATTGCCGCCCTCAAAGGGCGCTACGACGGTGCGGGCCAAATCAACCACGCCGCCGCCGCCCAAATCAAAGCCGAAATCCCACGCCTTTCCAAAGGCTTGCCGCACGTTCCTCCCATGCCACTTTCCGCCATGGCCGCCCTCGCATACCCCGACCGCATCGGGCTGCGGCGTAAAGGAGACGATCCGCGCTATGTGCTCTCTGGCGGCAAAGGGGCTGTCATGGACGCGGGCGATCCTTTGGCAGGACAGCGCCTTATCGTGGCCACTGATCTGGACGGCGACACCCGCGAGGCCAAAATCAGGCAAGCCGTAGCCATGAGTGACGCCGAATTACGCGCAACTTTCGGTGATCAAATCCAGTGGGTAGACGTCTGCACATGGTCAAAACGCGACAACCGCGTGCTGACCCGCAAACAGGAGACCTTCGGCGCACTGGTTCTCGACGACCGCAACTGGACCGACGCCCCGCCCGAGGCCATATCTGCCGCCATGGTCGAAGGCGTGCGGCAGCTGGGCCTGAAACCCTCCGCGGCCGCGAACCGCTTTCGCGCTCGCGTCGCCCTCGCCCGCGACCTGCCCGCGATGGACGATGCCACCCTGCTCGACAGTTTAGAGGACTGGCTCCTCCCCCACCTGAACGGTGTCAAAACCGCCGCCGACTGGAAAGCCTTCGATCTGCTGCCCGCCCTGCGTGCCATGCTCGACTGGGACCAAACCCAACGCCTGGACCGCGCTGCACCTGCACATTTCACCACGCCGCTAGACCGAAAAATCCCCATCGACTACGACGGCGAGGCCCCCGCAATCACCCTTCGCCTGCAAGAGATGTTCGGGCAAACCACGCACCCGATGGTTGGCGGCACGCCTTTGCGGGTCACGCTGCTGTCTCCGGGGCAGAAGCCGGTGCAAGTCACCCAGGACATTGTGGGTTTCTGGGCGACCTCATACGCGGACGTGCGGCGCGACATGCGCGGGCGCTATCCGCGGCACCCTTGGCCCGAAGATCCCACACAAGCCGACCCCACCTTGCGCGCAAAACCGCGCGGGACCTGAACCCTGCTACCCTAAGAGTTGCATAATCTCGCTAAGCCTGTTAAACAAAAGGTAATAAAATAAGACTATTGGCAGGTTATGATGAATACTGTGTTCCGTTCTTTGTGGACGGGCGTCCTTCGCCCGTTATTTCAACGGCCCCCCGCGCTGCAACTTGCGGCCCTGTGTCACCGCAAGACTGACGCTGGCAAAGAGGTGCTTTTGGTAAGCTCCTCCTCAGGTCGCTGGATTCTCCCCAAGGGCTGGCCAATCGACGGTTTGACCGCTGGCGAGGCGGCCGCCCAAGAAGCATGGGAAGAAGGCGGCGTCAAAGCCTCCAAAGTTGGCGAAGCATCCATGGGGTCATTCTTTGGCCGCAAAACCTACAACAATGGCCGCTCAGAACCGTGTGAAACAATGGTTTACAAGCTGAAGGTTGCGGATGTCGCCAATGATTTCCCCGAGGCGAACCGCAGGGAACGCATTTGGGTCTCGCCTTCAAAGGCTGCGGAATTGGTCGACAATGCACAACTAAAGTCACTCTTGGCTAAGTTTTAGCACCCCAGCCAATCCCAGCGTTGAAATCCACGACGTTGACCGTTACCCCCTCGCATAGAAATTAAGCATCCATCGGGGAACGCCATGTCGACGAATAAATCAGATCACAATTGGAAAACGCTCGACCGCGACCTTGGTCGCATCGCGTCGTTTGAATCCGCGACGCTTTATGTGGCCAAACCGATGGTTGGCCTTGGCATTGCGTTCCTCTTCATCATCCTTGCAGCCATTGCATCATCCATATTTTTCGCTGGCGCAACAACATCTTGGGTCGTAATCGCGGCTGCTGGCGTTGGCGCATATATGGCCGTGAACATCGGCGCAAATGACGTGGCCAACAACATGGGCCCTGCCGTTGGGGCCAATGCGCTGACCATGGGCGGCGCAATTGCAATCGCCGCTGTGTGCGAGACGGCAGGCGCACTTTTGGCGGGTGGCGACGTGGTTTCGACCATTTCCAAGGGAATCATTAACCCCGAAAGCGTGGCAGGCCACGACGTTTTCATCTGGGCGATGATGGCGGCACTGATCTCGTCAGCGCTTTGGGTCAATTTGGCCACATTCCTTGGCGCGCCTGTGTCCACAACACACTCCATCGTTGGTGGTGTTATGGGGGCGGGCATTGCGGCGGCTGGGTTCTCAGCCGTGAACTGGCCAACAATGGGCGGCATTGCAGCCAGCTGGATCATTTCGCCCGTCCTTGGTGGTGCAATCGCAGCACTTTTCCTCGCGTTTATTAAGTCGCAGATTATCTATAAAGAAGACAAGATCGCTGCAGCCCGCAAATGGGTACCCGTGTTGATCGCGATCATGTCTGGCGTATTCGCGACGTATTTGTCGATGAAGGGCCTCAAGCAGGTTATCGATATCACTGGCGCACATGCGGTCATGTTGGGTGCTGCCGTTGGCGTCGTCCTCTACTTTATCGCGGTGCCGTTTGTGAAGCGCCAGTCCGAAGGACTTGAGAACCGGAACCGGTCGCTCAAGGTCTTGTTCACTCTGCCTCTCGTACTATCTGCGGCACTCCTCTCATTCGCGCATGGCGCCAACGACGTGGCAAATGCTGTTGGCCCATTGGCTGCAATCGTGCACGCCGAACAGTTCGGCGAATTCGCAGGCAAAGTTGAGATTCCACTTTGGGTCATGGTCATCGGCGCACTTGGGCTCTCGTTCGGCCTCGTGCTGTTTGGGCCAAAACTGATCCGCATGGTCGGCAACCAGATTACCAAACTGAACCCGATGCGCGCTTACTGCGTGGCACTCTCCGCTGCGATCACAGTGATCATCGCAAGCTGGTTGGGCCTGCCTGTCTCGTCAACGCATATCGCAATTGGCGGGATTTTTGGCGTCGGCTTCTACCGTGAATACCACGAAGAGCGCCGTGCTCGCCTGTCAAAGGCGACACGTGACGAGGCAGAACGCATCGCACCAGAAGAGCGCAGCCGCCGTAAACTCGTGCGCCGCTCCCACTTCCTGACAATCATCGCCGCTTGGGTCGTCACTGTCCCCGCAGCGGCCCTACTGTCAGGCGTGATCTACTTGGTGCTCCACGCGGCCTTCGTTTAAATCTAAAAGCCCCCCGCGCATCGGCACGGAGGGCTTTCATTTTCTATGTCCTCAAATACTCCCGCCGGAAAATACTCCCGCCGGAGGCATCCATTTTTCGACGAAAAATGGCATCAAACCCCCAAACAATGGCGCATGATTGCCTTTTGCACATGCAGCCTGTTTTCAGCCTCATCAAAAATCACCGAATGCTTGCCATCCATCACGGATGACGTAGCCTCGTCATCACGGTGCGCTGGCAGACAGTGCATGAACAATGCATCATCCTTGGCCTTCGCCATCAGCGCATCATTGACCTGATACCCGCGCAATTGATTATGGCGACGCTCACGCGCGGATTGCGGATCATGCATCGACACCCACGTATCTGTCACAACAAGATCAGCCCCTTGCACGGCAATATTGGGGTCACGCTCGGTGCGATAAAGCCCGTCCAAGGCCCGTTCAGGATCAAGCGTTTCTGGCCCCGTAAACACCAATTCAAAATCGAACTGCTTGGCGGCATGGGCAAAACTGGCAAAGACGTTGTTACCGTCACCAGACCAAACCACCTTCTTGCCTTTGATAGGGCCGTTATGCTCTTCAAACGTCATGATATCGGCCATGATCTGGCAAGGATGCGTGCGGTTGGTCAGCCCGTTGATCACAGGCACCGTCGCATGCTCGGCCATATCCAAGAGCGTCTGCTCTTCAAAGGTCCGGATCATGATCAAATCGACGTAGCGCGATAAAACCCGCGCCGTATCAGCGATCGTCTCACCATGACCAAGCTGCATATCAGCGCCCGACAAGACCATCGTCTGCCCCCCCATCTGGCGCACGCCCACATCAAAACTCACACGCGTGCGGGTTGAGGGTTTTTCAAATATGAGCGCAACCATCTGCCCTGCAAAGGGCTGGTCGGCGTCAAGCGTGCCTTTGGACAGACCTGCGCGGGCATCTTTCATGCTGCGCGCCTTGGTGATGATGTCCCGTAATTCTGATTGCGGGGTCGTATGGATGTCGAGAAAATGTGTCATATGTCTTTTCGCTTTTGGCCAAGGCTGGGGGCTAGCCCCCAGACCCCCAGCATATTTTTACTCGGAAAAAGCGCTTGCCGCTTGATCAAGGAGGTTCACAGCCGTGTTAATATCGTCGTCGCTGATATTGAGCGGCGGCAAAAGGCGGATCACGTTGTCGGCGGCAGGCACGGTCAAGACGCCCGCGGCATAACCCGCTTTCACGATATCGGTGTTCACAGCCTTACACTTAAGGCCCAACATCAGGCCCATGCCACGCACGCTTTCAAACACGTCGGGGTGCGCGGCCACCAAGCCTTCTAGCCGTTGGCGCATCAAGCCACCCTTGCGGTTCACCTCGGCCAAGAACGCGTCGTCGGCTACGATCTCCATCACCTTGCCACCCACGGCGCAAGCCAAAGGGTTGCCGCCATAAGTCGACCCGTGCGTTCCAGCAACCATGCCAGAGGCCGCGTTTTCCGTGGCCAGAACTGCGCCCAGAGGGAAGCCGCCGCCGATGCCCTTGGCGACCATCATGATATCAGGCGTCACGCCTGCCCATTCATGGGCGAAAAGCTTGCCGGTGCGCCCCATGCCGCATTGCACCTCGTCGAGCATCATCAGGATGCCATGTTCGTCGCAAAGATCGCGCAAACCCTTGAGGCAAGCATCTGGCAGCGGACGAATACCGCCCTCGCCCTGCACAGGTTCCACCAAAATCCCCGCAACAGTTGGCGATTTCGCCGCTTCAGTCAGCGCCGCATGGTCACCAAATTCAAGATGGATAAAACCGGGCAACAGCGGACCAAACCCTTTGGTCATCTTCTCGGACCCCGCCGCCGAGATACCCGCGCTTGACCGCCCGTGGAACGAGCCGGAGAAGGTGATGATATCCGTGCGCGCCGTGTCGCCCTTATCATACCAATATTTGCGGGCCATCTTCACGGCCAGCTCGCAGGCCTCCGTGCCTGAGTTGGTGAAAAACACCGTATCGGCAAACGTCTTATCGACCAGCGCATCAGCCAGCTTTTGCTGGGCAGGAATGTTGTAAAGGTTCGAGACATGCCAAAGGTTCTGCGCCTGCTCGGTCAAAGCTGCGACCAATTCAGGGGCCGCATGACCCAACGTATTCACTGCAATCCCTGCGCCCAAATCCAAGAAACGTCGGCCATCGGCCTCGGTCAACCAAGAGCCCTCGCCCTTCACAAAAGTAAGCGGCGCACGTGAATAGGTCGGCAAAACAGATGGGATCATAGCGAAAGCAGCCTTTGCTGGATAAAAGAAGCCCGATTGGTGCCAATGGCGGGGCCTCATGTCAACGATGTTTAGGAAATAAATGAACGTGCGGGATCAAACGACGGGCTTAGCGTCGGCGTCGGATTACAAATGTTGCACGGTTCATCATGCCACATGACTTAACGGAAGGTTCCGCGCTTGGGAAGGTGATTTATGCTTTGAGACGGTAGCCCGTTTTCATCCAACGCCAGCAGATGCCGACAACCACGGTACAAGCGGCCCCGACAACGCAAAGGCCAATCCAAGGGCTGCTATCAGACACGCCGATCATCCCCCAACGGACCCCGTCGATGATATAGAAAAACGGGTTGGCATGGGACATGGCGCGCAGCCAGTCGGGCAGCGCGTCGATGGAATAGAACGTGCCCGACAGGAACGCGAGCGGTGTGATCAGGAAGTTCGAGATCGCGGACAACTGGTCAAACTTATTGGCAAAAATACCCGCGATAAGGCCAAGCCCACCCATCAGGATTGAGCCCAACAGAACAAACAGGATCACCCAGAATGGATTGACCATACCAACACCAAGGAAAATCCAGCAACCCAGCGCAATCACGACAGCGACCAAGGCACCACGGGCAATCGCGCCGCAGATATAGCCTGTCACCAATTCCGCAGCAGACAGCGGCGGCATCAGCGTATCGACGATATTGCCCTGCACCTTGGCGCTCGCCAAACTTGACGAGGTATTCGCAAACGCATTCTGGATCACGGTCATGGTTAGAATACCCGGTGCCAAGAACGTCATAAACGGAACCCCCATCACATCGCCGCGCTGCGGGCCAATCGCGATGGTGAAGATCATCAAAAACAGACCGGCATTGATCAGCGGGGCCATCACCGTTTGCGACCAAACGTTCATAAACCGCTTCACTTCACGGCGCATCAGCGTCCATGTGCCCAGCCAATTGACGCGGCCAAAACGACGCACACCCATGTCAGATTGTTGTTGCATGATCTTACCTCACTTCATTTCGGCAGTTGCGCTTCACATCCTGCCTCACAATGCTTACAATAGGTGATTGAAGAAATAGGCAAGGCCCGATGTGCGCGTCACATCCTGCCCGAAAACCAAAGGAATATGTATGTCCTGGACAGACGAGCGCGTTGAGACGCTTAAAAAGATGTGGGGCGAAGGTCAGTCGGCCAGCCAGATCGCCAAGGAATTGGGCGGTGTGACCCGCAACGCTGTGATCGGTAAAGTGCACCGTTTGGGGCTTTCTAACCGTGCAGGCTCTGCAACGGCCGCACCAGCGAAGGCAGCGGCCAAGGAAAAGCCAGCGGTCAAAGCGGCGCCAGCTGCGCCAAAACCCGCGCCAAAGCCAAAGGCCACGATAGGCACAACAGCGGCCCCAGCTGCTGCCCCTAAGAAAAAGGACGGCGAGGAAGAGGTTCTTGAGCTTGACGAGAACGGCATCCCAATCTCGGCTGCCCGTCGTGCGATTATTCCTGCGGGCCAACCCTTGCCGCCGCAGCCCTCTGCGAACGAGATTTCACCAGAGGCCTTGGCCAAAGTGTCCGAAGTCGAGAAAACGGCCAAGCGCCTGACCTTGGTGGAACTCACCGAGAAGACCTGTAAATGGCCTGTTGGTGACCCTGCGACGGATGATTTCTGGTTCTGTGGCTTGGGCACCGCAACTGGCAAGCCATATTGCGAGGCCCATGTCGGCGTCGCGTTCCAGCCAATGTCGTCACGGCGCGACCGCCGCCGCTAAGGGCGATGGGTTAAAACCCATCCTACGAGATAGAGGCCACCCGCAGCCGTGGGTGGCTTTTTTCGTGGTTTGCACGTAAGTTTACCCAAGCCACAAATGGAAAACCCCATGCCACAGTTCATCCTCACCTACCACGGCGGCAGCCAGCCCAGCAGCCCCGAAGAGGGCAAAGCCCATATGGCGCGATACATGGCATGGATGAGTGGGTTGGATATGGTCGTCGGCCAACAGCCGCTGAAAAACACGCACGTGCTTGGCGCAGATCAGATCGGGACACCAATGATGGGCTATTCCATCCTCAACGCACCCGACATCGCAAGCGCTCGCGCAATCGCCGAAAAAAGCCCCTTCCTTGAGATGGACAATGCATCGATGCAAGTCTCAGAACTCATTGTGATGGGCTAACACACGCAAGGTGTGTCTTGACGCATCTTCCCCCTCTAAAATCAGGAAAACACATGTCGAACACTGCCCTTATCACCGGCACTGCCCTTATCACCGGTGCCTCCGCAGGCATCGGCGCCGAATTCGCCCGCTATCATGCCTCGCTTGCCGGCGATCTGATCATCACCGCCCGCCGCGCCGACGCGCTTAATGCGCTCAAAGCCGAACTGGAGGCCGCCCACGGCATTTCTGTTACCACAATCGCCTGCGACCTTGGTGCCCCCGACGGCGCCGAGCAAATCTATCAGGCCACTAAAGACACCCGCATCGACATTCTGATCAACAACGCGGGCTTTGGCGGGCACGGGCTCTTCATCGAGCGCCCCCTGCTCGAAGACCTCGGCATGATCGACCTGAACGTCAAAGCGCTCGTCAGCCTGTGCCACAAGATCGGCAACGATATGGCAGCCAACGGGGGCGGTAAAATCCTCAACGTCTCCTCTACCGCCGCCTACATGCCGGGGCCCCTACAAGCGACCTACTTCGCAACCAAAGCGTTTGTGTCCAGCTTCTCCTACGCGCTGGCCGAGGAACTCAGCGACAAAGGCGTGACCGTCACAGCGCTAGAGCCGGGCTATGTTGAGACCGAATTCGCCGACCGCGCCGACCTGAACGGCACAGCGCTCACCAAATCAGGCCAAACACCCGACACGGTGGCAAAGATCGGCTACGACGCCATGCTCAAAGGCAAGATCAACGTCATCAACGAGCCGTTTCTGGCGTTTCAACTGAACTGGCTGATGCCCTTCTTGCCGCATAAGCTGAAGAATAAGTTTATTCGGAAGATGCAGGAAAAAGCCTAAACCAAACCGCCCTCGCGAACCATCGCGGGGGCCTAGCGCATCCCCCTACAAACACCCAGACATCGTCCGGTGCGCCGCCAAGAAAGCGGCCTCACTTTGCGGAAACGGCTTGTCTGTCACATCCAGACAACCGACAAAATCTCGCATGCGTTGAACAATCTGCGGAAACCGCAACGCCCGTTCTTGCAAGCTTTCCCGAAAGGTAAAGCGAGACCTCACCTCAATGCTTGGTTGATTTGGATAGTCTGCGCGAATTGAACAGTCCCAAAAATACCGCAGTCCTTCGAAACGTGAACACCAAACATAATACCCAGCATTTTCAGCCTTAGGGTAAAGCTCCAAACGTTCCCTGCCCTTTGATACGCTCGCCGTCACATCATACCCGTCAACCAAATACGCGGGGTCCGTTGTGAGCGGATCATCCAGAAGCTCACCTCGTCTGCGCATTTCAAGTTTCAGTCTCAATGGCATACTCGATTTTCCAAAGGAAAAAGGCCACTCGCGCAATGCATCTTTGACCTCTATAAGCTCATCCAAGAAATTGACGTGCGGCAGGGAAACTGTTTCATTATAAACTGCATTCGGGCTGTCCCCAACATAAAACGCCCGCCCTTCAATCAAGACACCTGCGGTTGCGATCCTGACTTTCTCCGCTTCATCAGACTTCCCTTTTGCCACACACCCAAGTGCAAGCAAAAACAGCCCCAAAACCACGGCAATGAACACTATTCGCGCAATGATTTCACCAAATACCTTCATGCACCAAAACTACTCTATTCCAAACCATCAAACCAGTCGCCCAACAACACACAAACTGTTTCCCCACGGCCACCGTTTCCCCTATATCCACTCTCATGACACAAAACCCACCTTCCCTCCGCCCCGACCTCGCCCCAACCGCCCGCTTTAGCGAGCCCAAGCGTGACGGCCAGCCCACCATCGGCATGGTCTCCCTCGGCTGCCCCAAAGCGCTGGTCGATAGCGAACGCATCCTCACCCGCCTGCGCGCCGAAGGCTACGCAATCTCGCCCGATTACACGGGCGCGGACGCCGTCATCGTCAACACCTGCGGCTTCCTCGACAGCGCCAAGGCCGAATCCCTTGATGCCATCGGCGAGGCCCTCAAGGAAAACGGCAAGGTCATCGTCACAGGCTGCCTTGGCGCCGAACCCGACTACATCCGCGAACACCACCCCAACATTCTGGCGGTGACAGGCCCGCACCAATACGAACAAGTCCTCGACGCGGTCCACCTTGCCGTGCCCCCATCCCCCGACCCGTTCATCGACCTGCTGCCCGCCACTGGCGTCTCACTCACCCCGCGCCACTACAGCTACCTCAAAATCTCCGAGGGCTGTAACCACAAGTGCAAGTTCTGCATCATCCCCGACATGCGCGGCAAACTCGCCTCCCGCCCCGCCCACGCCGTCCTGCGCGAGGCACAAAAACTCGTCGAGGCTGGCGTCAAAGAACTGCTCGTCATCTCCCAAGACACCTCCGCCTACGGGCTCGACCGCAAATACGACACCAACCCTTGGGGCGACGGCGAGGTCCGCTCCCACATCCTCGACCTCTCACGCGAACTGGGCAAACTTGGTGCATGGGTCCGCCTGCACTACGTCTACCCCTACCCGCACGTGCGCGACCTGATCCCGCTCATGGCCGACCCGTCATCAGGCATCTTGCCCTACCTCGACATCCCGTTCCAACACTCGCACCCAGACGTCCTGAAACGCATGGCACGGCCCGCCGCTGGGGCCAAAACCCTCGACGAAATCCGCGCATGGCGGACCATCTGCCCCGACATTACCCTGCGCTCCACCTTCATCGTCGGCTATCCGGGTGAAACCGAAGAAGAATTCCAACACCTGCTCGACTGGCTGGATGAAGCGCAACTCGACCGCGTCGGCTGCTTCCAATACGAGAACGTCGCAGGGGCACGGTCCAACGCCCTGCCCGACCACGTCAGCGCCGAGGTCAAACAAGACCGCTGGGACCGCTTCATGGAAAAAGCCCAAGCCATCTCGGCCGCCAAACTAGAGGCCAAAGTAGGCAAAACCCTCAAAGTCATCGTGGACGACATCGACGAAGACGGCATCGCGACATGCAGGACATGGGCGGATGCACCAGAGATCGACGGGAACTTGTTTATTGACGAGGGGACCGATGGGTTGAGTGTTGGGGATGTGGTGAGCGTTGTGGTTGAGGAAGCGAGTGAGTATGACTTGTGGGGAGCTTTAGCTTAAAGGCACCAAAAAGATTTTTAGAATGGAATTAAAGAATAATGGAAATCGACAACACTAAAAAATCAACCTTTGGGAAGCGATCAAAGAACTTCACAGGAATGATAATTCTTCTTGTTTTTGGAATTGCTGCGGCGTTTCTTACGGTCAGCATTTTGGATGAATTCACAAGCCTCCGTGCAAACGTTGGGCTTTTTCTTTTTATTACCATGTCTCTGACATGGGGCTTCGGCGTTGTTTGGTTCTCTAACTTCAAAGAGAAAATAGAAATCGTAGATAGCCAAGATAATTTGCCGAATACGATCAGACAATTGGCAGTTCAGAAAGTAGGAGTTGCAATCGCCGCCATAGCGATTGGATTAACAGCTGCAATTTTAGCTGGTCAAACCATTTCGACGACAGCAAATACATCAAATTCTTTGGAAATAAAAACACCCGCCAACGACTCCTACCAAAGGCTCTTGACCAAACGTGAAGAGCAAATCAGTGAATTTTCGGTGGAGGGAACTGGAACAAGTGACTCCAGAAGCAAAGCGCTGGAAGAGACGAACAAAGCCATTTCGAGCCTAGTTCAATCAGGGCGGTTAGACGAAGAAAGCAAGACAAATGGAACGTCACGTGAGATTGATGGAGTGTTCCTGTTTCAGTTTTTCTCTAATTTGACGGTAAGAGTCGGCACAATTCTCATTGTGCTCTACATATTCAACATATTTGTAAAGAGTTTCGTAGAATTGATCGTCGGCATTCTCAATTTATGGAAATTTTGATAGCCCTTTTAATGCAAAAGGAAAAAATTGACTTTGCCTCGATCAAGGAAGGCAGAGCGTCAGTTGGAATATTGGACGGCAGTCACGATGGTGAATTGCAAGTTAACGACACAGCTTTCGGCGACCACTTTGCTGCTGCG